>Ga0265797_10000249_pt1 | contig 103267 bp, 100 predicted proteins | sample P2T30metagenome_FD_192433 | JGI IMG/M metagenome (GOLD analysis project Ga0265797, IMG submission 192433) | Plant litter microbial communities from East Loma Ridge, Irvine, California - P2 T30 | ecosystem: Environmental > Terrestrial > Plant litter > Unclassified | place: USA: California... | reverse complement strand
GAGCATGTTGGCGGGCAGGTCCTTGGTGCGGTAACCGTCGTAGAAGGACAGGGCGGTGCTGAAGGCAGGGGTGGGGATACCCCAGAGGGCACCCTTGGAGACAACGTCGCGCCAGCCGTTCTGGGCGGTGTGGATGGCCTTGTTGAAGAAGTCGTCGAAGAGCAGGTTCTCAAGGTCGGGGTTGCTGCGGTAAGCGTTGGTGATGTCCTTGAGGAAGACGGAGCGGATGATGCAGCCACCGCGCCACATGAGGGCGATCTCGGGCTTCTGGAGCTTCCAGCCGTAGTCCTTGGCGGCCTGAGATGGATTGTTAGTAGTCTGAGATTGCAACCATTTGATTCTGTAGGCAATAAACTTACGGCCTGCATGAGCATGAAGCCCTGTGCGTAGGAGATGATCTTGGAGGCGTAAAGGGCCTGCTCAAGGTTGGCAATGAACTCCTTCTTGTCGCCGGTGAAGTTGGGCTTGGGGCCCTGGAGCTTCTCGCTGGCGCGAGTGCGCTCGCCCTTGAGGGAAGAAAGGCAGCGGGAGAAGACGGCCTCGCCAATGAGGGTCACGGGCTGGCCCATGTCGAGGGCGTTGATGGCGGTCCACTTGCCGGTACCCTTCTGGCCAGCAGAGTCGAGGATCTTCTCGAGGAGGGGAGTGCCGTCCTCGTCGTTGTAGTACATGATGTCACGGGTGATCTCAATGAGGAAAGAGTCGAGCACGCCCTTGTTCCACTCGGCGAAGACGTCGCCGATCTCCTTGTTGCTCATGCCAACACCACGCTTCATGATGTCGTAGGCCTGGGAATTTATTAGAATGGGCTGTGTCAGGCGTGAGCCAGAATAGTACTAACCTCAGAGATGAGCTGCATGTCACCGTACTCAATACCGTTGTGAACCATCTTGACGTAGTGGCCAGCACCCTCGTCACCGACCCACTGGCAGCAGGCCTCGCCGTCAGACTTGGCAGAGATGTCCTGGAGGACATCCTTGATGTAAGGCCAGGCCTCCTCGTTGCCACCGGGCATGATGGAGGGACCGTAGCGGGCACCCTCCTCACCACCGGAGACACCGGAACCGACGTAGCGGATACCCTTGGTGTTGAGGTACTTGGTGCGGCGGTTGGTGTCGGGGAAGTGAGAGTTGCCACCATCAATGACGATGTCGCCCTTCTCAAGACCGTTCTCGAGGAGGAGCTCGATGAAGTCGTCGACGGGCTTACCGGCCATGACGAGAAGCATCATGCGGCGGGGAGTCTTGAGCTTGGAGATGAACTCCTTGATGCTGTGTGCGCCAACGACGCTCTTGCCCTTGGCCTCGTTCTCAAGGAACTTGTCGACCTTGGCGACGGTGCGGTTGAAGGCAACGACGGTGTAGCCGTGATCGGCGGCGTTGAGGATCAGGTTCTGGCCCATGACCGCAAGGCCAATGAGACCGAAGTCACCACTGCAGAGGGAGGAATGTCAGCTGTTGTCCTGCCATGAGTTTGTAGTGTTGTTGTTGATGTCTGATGGTGGATGTGTATGTTGTGTCATCCAAGCCCAAATTTTGCGGTGACGGTTGTCCATGCCTCGAGGGGATAGACGACGAGAAAGCAACAGTGAGTGTCTTTCTCTCTCATGTATTGTATCCCATGTTGCCTTCTCTTGGATCGCCGTCACCATCTGGCGGGTGGAATATTTCTCTTGATCGCCGCGCCAGAGCGGTGACAGGACGACGATGATGGTGGGGCAGGTGGAGGGGTATTTTTGGGCGAATGTTGTGGATGGAGGGGGAGGGATGCTTACACAGGCTCGGTAGACATGATGGCGGAAGTGTTGTTGTGTGGTGGGAGGTGGTTGGAGAGGGTTGCAAGGCGGTGGTGTGCAGAGGTGGAAGAGGAGTCTGGCGGAAGAGTGGTGGTGTTTGTAGCTTGGTGGGAAAGTTGAAGTGTTGGGAGGGACATTGCTTTGCGTGGGAGAGAATGACAGGCGGATATTAGTGGGGACTGGCACTTTTGCGAGGGATGCTGCCTTCCCTTCCGTAAGCAACTCCCAATGATGAATCAACGTGCAAGCAAACGCGCGCGCGCCCCGACGTATCAGATTCGTGCGCTACAATCACCGTGCTCTGAGCAGTCTTGATGGCTTTGATGATGGATGTATGCCTTTGTCGGGTTGATGTTTGTTAGATGTTGATGTTGATGGTATCGTTCTACAACCCACCCTCAATCTACACAATCTCCCCAATCCACAATCAATCTGCCACGACTGTTAACCGTGCAATGCCGCGGTTTATTTCTCTCCATCACTAACCACACGAGCAGGCCTCTGCCCTCCGTTGCCGAAAGCCATTCACCATTCTTGCCCCACCACCAGATCGATCGTAGTGCCTTATGAAGCAAGCCGCAGTGACGCCGCATCTCAAAACTGCAATGACTATTCTTGTGTTCTTTCATCATCACGTCGTTGTTGCATGCTGGGATTATGGTCCAACTGACAGGACAGACTGCTAGGTATCTTCCATACTGTACCTACAGTATCTATCAATCCGGGCGATAATTCTTGGCACCGTGACTACTGCATGCGCTGTCCGGTGGGTGTAAACGCAGCATCTCCGGTGTAGGAGCTGAGGGAGACCAATCCTTGAACGGACCTCCGTGAGAATTCGATTCGGCCATATGACGCTGTGCAGCTTTCTTCTGATTCCGCCGCCGCCGCCGCCCACCGCCGCCCGCATAGCAACCGTTTGATTTATCCGCGGGGCCGCACTGAAACGGCGCTGAAGCGTGTCATCATCGTCCCACCGCAAGTCCTGGCGCTCACAAACTCCGGTCCGTCTCGGTAAAATGCCTGAAGAGAGGCCGAGTCTCGTCTCGTCTCATCTCGTCTCTCCGGCGGCGGATGCTGGGCGGAAAGCGGTCTGCTCTCGGAGGAAGTGGTGGCTCTGCTCTGCTCTGCTTTCCAGACATCTTCTAACTAGCCTCCAGCCAGGTTGGCTGGCTGGATGTCGACCTCGAATAAGCCCACGCGCACTTTTCGTGTTGGCGGCTGAACACCCACAACCCGCCACCTTTGCTTTCATAACCCGGGTCGGCGCGGCTAAGTCGCCAGTCAGAGTGCTTACGGAGCATTGATTTCCCGCTGGGAATGCCTAGCTTCGAGCGAGTAGTGGTCGAGGGCTGACCTGTATACTACTGTAAGCAACATCTGAAGGAGAAGATAGGTGGTTGTTCGAGAACCTTTTCAATCGCCGAGTTGCTTGTACAAGTTTGTTGTAGTGGGGCGGGCGAGGCTATCTCAGTATGTACGTGTGGTATGCCGCTAGGAATAATATGGCAGGGTGAGGCTCGACCTGGACTCGACCTGGACGACTGTCGGCTTTGGAGGTTTTAGATCGGGTGACACTCGACCTCACCTGCATGAGAGGTGGCAGTGGCAAGTCTACCCGTTGGCCTTTCTTGTGCTTTCGAGCAATAATATACGAGATATCATTGATGTCTTTGTCGAGGAGTATTTACTACCTTGCCCTTGCAATCATGGATGTCAGTACTTTAAGAAACTCTCAGTTCCAGCAAAGGCAAAATGCAAGTGCACATCGCCAGGCAAGAACGACTCTCTTTTCAGCTGCCTAAATTGCGTACAGTATATCAAAGATGAGATGTATCGAGGCAGGAGACTTCACATGTCTACATACTGTGTCAAGACGACATGGGTGCACCGCTGCCATTGAGATGCTCATCGCTAGCAACATCATGTCGCGAGAACGCTGGTCAGGAACATGTAGGTCATAGTAATTCACCTCCGTCTACGCTCTCTCGACCGGCTTCTACTACTACGCTCACGACTCCGGTGCCGGCGAGACTGTCGATGCCTCCGACTACCATCACGGTCACTACCACCACGGTCACTACCACCACGGTCACCAGGACGACTTCTCGATTCCCTCGCAGCAGGCTCATCAAGGCTAAACCCCTCAAGTCCATCATCACCCTGCTCTTCCCACCGCCTACCCCGTCTAGCGTCATGTTTCCTCTCATGCCTCCGCTTCCTATCCTCATCCCTCCTAAGCTGCAGCATCTCACGATCCCGCTCCGCTTTCCACTGCTCGCGATCACTCTCGCTGCGTTTCAGTTGCTTTTGTGCTTGCTGCATCATCGCAAAGGGATCACTGCTCGTCACCCGTTGCCGCTCGCGCTCTACACGGCGAGGGTCTTCGTTGCCCCAGACGTCCTTACCTTGCATTTCGGCGAGGGCGAGCTCGCTCGTTGTAGACTTGTGGTGGCCGCCGTCGTGACGGTCCCGGGTTTTGTTAGAAGTAGAAGCGGTGTACCAAGGCTTGTCCATCCCTTTGCGGTACCCGGCGGCGTCGCTGAAGCGCATACCTTGCTGCTGCTGTTGCTCTGCGTCTCTCTTCTCGCGCTGTGCAGTCTTGTCTTCGTGCGACGGTTCTGATCCACGCCCACGCCTCTCTTCCGGCGCGGCCACGAGCTGTATGTGTCCTCTGCGGTCCTGCAAAGGCGCATCGTCCCGAGCGGCACCGTTAGACGGCTTGACTTGCTGCTGCTGCTGCTTGAAAGACTCCCGCGCGCAACTCCCAGCAGCAGCCTCAGCATCCTCACGCGCATACCGCATCTCCCTCTCCGTGTCATCCTCACCTTTGAGCCTTCGCCTCTTGCGTTCCCGACCCTCGCTCTGTCGCGGACCACGTGTGTGTTCATCACGACTCTCGTCAGTAGTGACTGCCGGCGATGCTACTACTACTGCGGGAGGCTTCTCGCCGCGCAGTAGCGCCATCCTGCGTTCGGCATCTTGCTCTTGCATGAGCTGATCCGCAGCCTCTTCTCGTGCCTTTGCGTCGGCTTCGTCGCGCCGCACGCGCTCGACGTTGTCTGCGTTGTAGACGTTCCATGATTTCTTGCCTAGTAGATGGAGAGGCATGTTGTGAACTTGAGATGGAAGGACGGAAGGACGGAAGGACGGACGGATGGATGGACAGAGGAGGGCGACGGGCGATCAAATCGATAACATCAACGGTCGGTCGGGCAGTGGCTGTTAAGTTGTCGCTCGGACGACCCTTGGACAACGGTGAACGGCAGCAGACGGCGTGTTCGCGTCGCGTCGGCTCTCCTCCATGCAGGCGGCGTGCGTCGGGGATCGCGCTTCGGGATTCCCTTATCCCTGCCGCGACGTGCGTCTCTGATGTCCTGTTTGGGGGGGCGACGATAAGGTTGATGTTTGGTGGTGGGTAGCCACAGCAGTCTTGCGCAGGGCGGCTTACAGGTGAGTTTGGTGGTTCCTGTCTGCGAGAGGGGATTCGCGGACTGCAAGTCTGCAACGATGGAAATGGAAATAGCCTTTCAACACGTTTTGTCGTACATGCTCGGGCGGGCTGAAATGCGTTGGCGCGCAAGTGTGTTTACCTAGTAGCTTCCATGCCGTGCCTGACGACGGGGACAGTCGAACATGTGCTTGTCATACTATATGTATGTATGTATGTAGGTAGGTAGGTACGCATGCATGCATGTATGTATGTGAGTACCCATACCTTATGGAGTGAGACATGTCAGACATCCCTCTCGTCCCCGTAACCTAATACTGGCCCTGTCCACAGTACCGCCATCGCCAACTCTCAGACACCACATCCCAGCGCCCTGGCACTGGACAGAAGATCGAATCGAAGCCGCACGCGCTCCCCGGCGGGACTTGCGCACGCCACGCCACGAACGAACGCACGACACCACGCACCAACGGCCATCCAACCACCTTACACTATCACAATATTGTGTTGACCATCACATTCGATTGACACGTCTCCATTGACCGGCTCGTTCCGCGAGACAGCGCAAACTATAGCAGGCGCTTTTGTGTGGTCATTACTGCCCGAGCCTAGAGCTCTTGCGATCATTCACTACCAATACATCTACGCGTAAAGATCGCCGTGACGCTTCCTCCTGTACCTACAGTACCTTCTGCTTGCTCAAACATTGTTGCGACAGCTGTGTTCGCTGTGAACCCTTGAACTGCAAGCTACCTACAGTACCTTGGAACGCCAGAGTCCAGCAGAACATCGGGCACCGACTGCCTACAATATTGACCAGGCCTGTCGTGATCAATTGCTTTTGAACCGGTTGTGGTCGCGTCAAGCAGGTCGCCGATCGGGTAGTTGGCGCATAACCTCACACTCAAAAACACCCAACAATGCCCGTCTACTTCATCCACGGCTTCCGCTGGCCACGCGCTTTGATCCGCATCCACATAATCCTGCACAACCTCGAAGACTCGGCGGCAGAATGGCTTGTCGCGCCCGGAACAACGAGCGAAATGCTCGACAACTTCAACCAGTTGTACCCCGAAAGCATGGAGCACCTGCCCAACCTGCGCTTCGTCGAGCAGTACGACCCCGACGATACATCGGCCGGCTCTGGAAGCCAACCCTACGCGTACGTCGCAGATGTGGTGGAAGAGGTCAAGCTGGGCGTGGACGTCGACGAGATTCGGGGGAGGGGGGTTCCGAGTGATCAATGGGGCTCCATCATGGAGTTGAGGGATCAGCTGGCGCCGGAAGAGAAGGTCGCGTGGTATATCGTCGTCTGTGGAGATGAAGAGAGATGGGCTCCTCCGGCGAGTGAAGAGCAGCTACAACATGAAGAGCCGGTTCATGCATTGCCCTATCGAGCGCCTGAACCTGAAACACGCCAGTCGAGTAGCGCAAATGTATGTTGTCGGGCAATCAATAATAGGTGGACGTGTTTTGGTGCAAGCAGCTGACAGGGCATCAGGGACGGCCGACTCCTTCACCGCAAGAAGAACAACAGCAACCAAAGGGTATCAAGAAGTTGTTTAGCTCGGTCAGCAGAAGGAAAAGGTGAGTTCGTACAATTCGTTCATAATCTCATAGAGTCCTAAGCTAATTCCAATCCAGCCGTTCTCGAGCCAGCAACTCACCAGTAAGCCCATAGGCCCTATCAAAGGCGATGCAAGGATAACGAAGACCATCTCCCTAACATTCATACCTAGCCTCCCGTTGGTGACCCAGTCCCTGCCCCTCCCAATGGCATCAAACTGCAAACAACCAATCTCACACCGGCTAACAGCGCACCAAACAGCGGTAACCGCAGCGCCCCAAGTGCCGGCAGCCATCACAGCTGGGAAGCAGACGAAGATCATGAGATAATCACTGGCCCGTCGCCTAACGAAGACGACTCGCTAGCCGCACCACCACCTACCGTCCGGCAAGGCAGAGAATCAGACATTGCTATACGAAAAAAGCGCTTTTCCAAATACTCCGTCTACCCGAATCCTTTCAACAGTACCATCCGCACAGTCAGCCCCGAAGCCGCGCGTGCACTGAGTCCTCCAGCACGCAGTACCAATGGCAACGTCAATGGCAACGACAACAGCAACAGCATGGTCAGCCCCCTAGCGAAAAGCACAAACGGCAGCAGCCCAGACTCCTCCACAGGCCGCCACTCCATCAACTTCTCCCGCAACCCTTCGCCACATCCCATGTCCATGTCCCCGCCACCGGGAACCATCACGCCCGCAACCTACAAACCCACGGGCTCGAACTCGATCGCCTCCGGCGTCTCGACGCCCGCAACTTACCACACAGCAGCCAACTACCGCCGCTCCTCCCAACCCTCCACAATCAACAACAACACAAGCATCTCCCCAAACTCATACCTCTCCTTCGCCCCAAGCAGCATCGTCCAACCCTCCCACCCCGCCCCACCGCCCCCCTCCTCCAATATATCCCGCAACTCCCTCCCCCTACCAACCTACCAACAACAACAAAACCAACAACCCCAACAACACCACCACCAACAAACCACCCCCCACCCCCTCTCCCCCAACCCCAGCCACGCCTCCCTCATCTCCCAAGTCTCGCGAAAAATCCCCGTCAGCCCTCCCTCCTCCAGCACCACCACCAGCACCGCCACCGCCACCCCACTCACCCCCACCCCCAACAAAACATCCGACGGCCGCCGCGGCAGCAGGGGCGGCGCGCTGAGCGGCATGAGTCCGACCGTGCAGGCGCTGTATGGGCAGCACGAGCGCGACTGGCGCCGGAGTCAGAATGTTTTGCCGGAGGAGCTGGTTGCTAGGGGGTTGGATGAAGGGGTTTTTGCTGGGTTGAGGTGAGGGGTTGGGGTGGTGGGGGTGGGGGTAGGAGTATGTGGGTTTGTTTGGGGTTTGGAGGGTTGCAGTTGTGGTTGGATGGGATGGGATGTGGTTTTTTTCCTTGGGAGGGAAAGACGATGGGGGTTGTGTTTTTTTTGCGGAAATCATTTCGATCATTTGACTTTGTTTTTTTTTTGTTTTTCTAAAGGGGAAGTCACCTTTATTGGTTTGGTTTTCCTTGTGTTCTAGATATTACTACTTTTTTGGTTTGGTTTTGTGTATTTTGCAGAGGCATGGCATGGCATGGGATCAAGACTTTCTTTCGATCTTCACGTTAATTACTGCCTACCTACCTAGCTAGCTTTCGAGTGTGTGCGACATTAGAGCGAGCGATTGATTGGGCTACGAGATTGTCATTGGACTGGTCAGATGCGAGATCTGGGATACTGGATTACATAACTTCCATGGTATGAGAGGACTGTTGGCAAAAGAGGACACTTGTGATATTCTTTTCAAGTGGGACAGGACAGGATAGGATGGGGAGATGAACACGTTTAGGGGGGGTTTTCTTTTTCTCTCTCTTAGGCGGATTGCCGCAGTATGCAAGTAGAGATCAAGATAACATCAATAGAGTCTTTTGGACCTTTGCTCAAATCGCCAATTTTCCATTTATCTATTCGTCCGCAACAACGATATCAGATCTCAAGAAATCTAAAATTCAAACTCTTACTGCATCACCGTCACCGTCACCACCACCACCACCACCACCACTAGCAACAGCAGCAGCCCCAGCAACCCCAGCCAAAACCGGCGAATTAGGCGGACACCTCCTCCGATCATCCCACCCCTCAAAAACCCCCCTCGCCTCCACCCCCGCCTCCACCCCCGCCTCCTTCCCCACCAGCGCCCTCCCACCCCTACACCTCAGAACCTCCCTCTTCAAGCGCTCAAACGCCTCACGAGCCCTCATCTCTGTCCGATCCCTCCACACCCTCACACCAGGCCCCGCGACCCCCCGCGGCCCAACCAGAACCGCCTCCCGGATCCCCAACTCCCCCCTCTCGAACACGACGTCTATGAACCCCTCCCACTCGACGCGGGTGGTGGTCGCGGGGCCGGGGTGGGAGAGGAACGCGGGCTGGCCGGTGGGGGCCCTGTAGTCGGTGTGGATTGTGACTTTGAAGTGCTGGCGGCGGAGTCTGGGGGGTGCGTAACCGTTGAGGCGCGGGCAGGTGGCGAGGAAGTGGGCGTGCGCGGCGTCGAGGGGCGAGGCGTAGTGGTAGGTCAGGGGGTTGTGGTGGTTGGGGATGGGCCAGATTGGCGAGGAGGGCGCGGGGTGCGGGGCGCGCAGGGCGCAGATGTGGATGGGGAGGGTGAAGGTGTTTGAGGCGAAGTGGGCGGCGAGGAATTCGTGGCGGAGGGGGGTTGTGGTTCGCGCTAGGGGGTGGAGGCGGAGGTTGTTGAGGGAGAGGGCTGGGAGGGTGGGGTCGTCGAGGTCGGTGCTGAAGGGGGAGTTGTTCGCGTTGGTGGGGGTATGGGGTGTGGCGTTTGGGTTGCGGAAGGTGATGGTGCTGGTGCTGGTGCTGGTTGGTGAGGCGGCTACGACGAATGCTTGCTTGCTCCTGATGCTGCTTTCGCTGCGCATGAAGGAGACCGTGTCGGCGAGGGCGGTGTCTAGGGCGTAGCTTGGGTGGGCGGCTTGTACGTAGATCATTTCCCTGATCTCTGGTAGCAGTTTGAAGATGTTGAAGATGCCCTTTCTCTCGTATGGAGGAGTGATGGTGGACGCTTGGTCGTTGGTGGGAGGGACTGCGGTGTCGCTTGCGGTGTCGCTTTCGTTGGGAGCCATGTTGATGATAGGATCGGTCATTTTTGATGCTATCGTATGATCGATCGTTTCGATGGTTGGTGGTGAAGCAGTGTCTGTCGTTGTGAGTGCTGGTGGATTTTTGTGTAGATGATGAGAATGTTTGGAGGTGGCAGAGATGGTATTAAATCTGGCAGAGCGGCAGCAGAAAAGAATTGCAGAATTTTCTTACCATAGTTATAGCATACCATGGACGAGGTAATGTTATTGCTAATGCTTGGAGTCGTGCTTGGACCTGTAGGTAAGCAGTCTTACTCCTTTGAAAGGCTAACTTCAAGGCGTCGAGGCGTGATGACTTATCGATATGTGCCTCTGAGAAAATTCTACTTGATCAAGAGACTTGGGAGTAATCACTGGAAACTGTGAAAAGTGTATGTTGTCTTCCATGTCTTCAGAGCTGTAGAGTCGATGAAAGTCGGCACGTGGTCGAGTACCGAGAAAGATGCAGGAGTGTGCTTAAGTTTGAGCCCGTGTGCCAGCGTACCAATAGATTTGCTTCCAAAGCAGGCAAACTGAACGATATCGTCTCCGTAGTCCTCAAAGATGCGACGAGATACTCTGGCAACATACAAGGTGCCACGGGTACACCATCGCGGGTACCTCCGTGCCAGAAGGTGTTCAACTTTTTTGGTCTGTTGTGTAGTCCGTCTAACGTCCAATCTAGTCGCTTGCGTCGTCCTTTTGCGTGCCGTATCTTCCCCACTGGACGCAAGACGAAAGACGAATCAGCATTGGTGTGCTAACCCAGGCATGTTTTTCGATTGATGGTACCAATGGCTGCCATCATAGTACTTCCAGAAGCGATTCCTGAGCTACCCTGTTGATCCGCAGAAGCAATCTCCTGATCAGGACAATTGAGCCATTTTTTTCTCGCAACATCCGGTCGTGCCATTCGCATCAATATACAAGTTTTACACAATGGCTTCCCAACAACTCTGTCATGCATGGCACCCACTCGTATTGATCTGTGTTGGGTAGCGGTAACACAGCCCTTCCGAAGGATCGTCCGGGTAAAGTCGAGTTCGGGTGCTCGAAGCCAGAACATCAGCCCACCAGCTCTCAGCCGGATCCCAGGGCCGCAACCCCGAATTGCCCAGAGATGCTCATGGAAGGAAAATGGAAGCGTGGCGCGCCACTATTCTTTCGACAATCGAAGCTATCGCATCACCCACGCGACTATCATCTCTTGTACCGACATGATCAACCCCTTGGTGCCTGCGCCTGACCTTGCGCCTGCGTCACTAGGATTGCCTGACGTCTTTCTTCGGCTTCGCGCATCAACTCGGCGCACAATTGGATACTCGGCGCCAGATGCGCCATGCGTTCGATTTCCGCGACCACCTCGGCGATGATGACGTTCATCTGATGCACTGGTGGGAGTAATGCCGCCAGAGAAGAGCTCAGTGTTGCACCCATGATGAGTAGCGTTTGAGATACGATGCTGAGAGCACCTTGCCACAGGTACGGGATGTGGCCGTCATGGTGTGTCGTGATGTACTCCAGCTGCCGAATGCATGCTTCGAGGCATTTTCTGCAAGCGTCTTGCACGCCAGGCTCCTGGGCGCACGACTCGTCTGCGAGAACGGCAAGGATGTATGGGCGGTAGATGATGGTTCGGCAGGCGAAGTAGCGGAGGCGGAGGACTGTCTGCACCTGATTGCGCGCAGGAAGACGCTCGCGCGGGAACTTGACTGGCGATGGTAGGTTTTCGTACCATTGCGTCAGCTGGTAATCGAGCTCTGTAGTTACAGGGTCAAGAGACGATGTGAGGCCGTTGGCACCGCGTGTGCTGCGCTCCGTTGTGTAGATCAGATGGGAGACTCGATTGAGGAGACGGCGGAGGGCGATTTCTGCGAGGAAGTACCAAAGCTCGTCTGAACCGGGAGGTTCATCCGCCGATGTCATAGATGCGTCGTAAGGAAAGGGCCGGGGCAGACGCATACTTTCTTCAAACTGGATAATGCCAGAATGTGGAAGATCCATCTCAGCCAAGAGATCTGATTCGATCATCAGCGTGTTCCAGTATAAACGCTCACTCAATTCGCGTAGCTTTGGTGGTATTGCGTGTTGGGAGGAAAGTAAGAGCTGCACTTTCATGCTGGTGTTGTGGAGAAGATTCCACGCCTCCAGTGGGCGGACCAAATAAAGTAGATATGCGGAGGCAAGGATATGACACTGCGTGCTTAAAACGTCGTTGCGAGTGAGAAGACCTGGTAGCAAATTCCATGCTGCTGCAAAGTATGGTAGTCCGGGCGGTAGCTGATCTACCGGGACGCGAGAGATACTCAAGCCGGAGTGTGCTGCTTGACCAAGAGCAAGGACGAGCAAGACGATGCAGCTGTCCGGAAGGGATCGACAACCAGAAGCCATTGCGTTGTGGTAATAGTTGTACCAAGTCGCCGGGTCCACACACGCATACCAGACGTTGACTCGCTGGAAGAACGCCTGCGCATAGGCATGAGCGGCGGAGAAGTCCAGCGAATATCTTCCCATTTCCAGTGGTGGGCGAGCCATTTCGAGCTGCAGAAGCGTCTGCGGGTCACACGGCAAAGACACGAGATCTTGGATGATGGGCCACTGAAGCAGGTTGAGCGCCGGCGTAGTATGAGTTTTGGGCATCGTCGAGATGTTCGTCTGGTAGGTACCCATTTCACTGGACGGGGGCAGAGAATTTACCGGCGCACTTGTAGTACTCATACGCTTGATGTGCAGATCCTCTGAAGCCGTGTTACTAGTCGCCGGCGAGATTGGGCCAGCAGTCACGCTCAAGGTCGTCGGACCATTCATACCAGATTGTAATAGGCCCTCGATGCGTGCCAGGCGCTCCAGTATGAGCTTGTCTCCGGCGTCGAGCTTGATGCCCGGCTCGCGGTACACGCAATCGGCGTGGAGCTCGGTGCACAGTCGACACTTCGGCCTCCCGCCGTCACATCGTGACTTTCGACTTCGACAGATCTCGCAAGCAATGGTAGCGCGGCGGCGAGGGTAGTCAAGCGGATCAGCAGGGAACCGTAGGGTCTTGCCGTCGGCAGACTCGGTGGCCTTGAAGTCGGTAGCCATGATTTCGTCCATCATATCAACGCGGACCAGGGCCTTGTCGTAGTCGGAACGAGACCTCTTCAAGCCTGGCCTCTCGACAATGGTGGTAGGAGTTGAGTCTGAGCGCCCATTGCGCGAACCTTCATCGGCAGAAGTAGGCTCCATGGTTGTAGTCTACTCCAGGTGGAGGACACAGGTAGAATTGAAGATCCGAAGACTACGGATTGTCTGTTACGACCGGCCCAAGCTATAAGAGGGCTGTTGGCGCGTCCCGGCTAAGGCCCTCTCGCGCCTGGACACGGCGGCACGACGATGGAAAGATGTGGCACCGGATCGTAAGTGCATCAATCGTATAGTAGCTGACAGCCTTCAGACTCGCAGGGTCTTCAAGGCAATTGGACGAGGAGCATGGGCAGGGGTGTTCTGTTCTCTTCTGCCGGTGCAAGCCACCACTTGTCGCTTGCAGGGCAGCCGGCTAGAGCCATGGCACAGCACTTCCCCCGCAGGAAGGATTTATTGGAGGACTGGAGAAATTAATTGGCGAGGGCGAGAAGGGTTTGGCGAGGTTTGTTATGGGCCATGCCTTATGAGAGGTGGGCTACCACGCGCTTTGAAGACTTGTCAGTGGTACAAAGGTGACAGCCGAACGAGCCGACATGCATGGACTAGGTATAGTAGTCTAGACGCTCTGCTGTTATACCCAAGCATCTCACTGGCAAGCTAGAGGACTGTTGCATCAAGCATGATATTCCATGCAAGGCCTTCTTCCGGGTTTGCTTGATCTTGGGTTCTTGGTCGAGTTCTGTTCTCTTGTAGCTTTGATGCTGCAACGTCTCCTCGTAAGTGCCTGGAGTATAGACAGTTGACATCGACCCTTGGTGGCGATACTGTATGTAAGGCAGTCCAATGCAGCGAAGCACCCCATTATTGCGAGCCCTCAGTGTTCCATGTGGTCCAGGCACTCATATGTGAAAAGAACTTGCTCTCGGGGGACATGTCAATCGGGACAACATTGTCACCATCGGTAACGAGATCTGTCCCAATTAATCTCCTACAAATCTTGAAGTGACTTATGTATCACTTAATCCTTTAATGCACTCTGTATAGGAGGCCTGATAGACTCGGTTGAGATTCCATTTCGCTTTCTGCTCTCAGCCACTTGACGCGAATAAGGTTGTCAAGGTAGGTACCTACTGTTTGTTTGAGGGAAGACGTGATTCGTTCTCCTCCTTCGCACAAAAGTCACGTCAAGCGCGACCTGCGATGACTCCACGCGAACTTTGCCTGCCATCTCGAAAATCACCACTGATGACAACACACCAACAAGCATCACCACTCCTACACTAGACAGCAAAAATGCCTCCAAAATCTGGCAAGAAAGGTGGCGCTGCTGACAAAAGCAAAAATGCTGCCGAGGAAGAGCGTCCCGATCCCCTTCAAGCACTTGTACGTCTATCCCTCCCCGAAGCGAAAAAAAAAGGCTCGAGTCATGCATCAATGAGCATGCAGATAGTTACACCTATGATCTAACATGAAATCGCTGTAGATTCTGGCGGACTCCTTTGAGCCCAAGTTCGAGCCATTCACACTTGAAAAGCCGCGATGCCTTTTGACACTCGCGAACACGCCACTCATCGAGTACACGCTAGAGTTTCTGGCCAATGCAGGCGTCGAGGAGGTTTACATCTGCTGTGGAAACCACACGGAGCAGGTCGAGGCGTACGTCGCGGCAAGCAAATGGACGCGCGCGACTTCGCCTTTTAGCGTTGAGATTGTGCGCTCGTCTGCTGCCCACTCAATCGGTGATGCCATGCGCGATATGGATCAGAAGGGCTTGCTGACTGGCGATTTTGTCTGCGTTTATGGCGATGTAGTCGCCAGCGTAGGGATCGAGAGCGCCATTCGCGCGCATAAGCAGAGGAGAGAGAAGAGCAAGAATGCGGTCATGACCATGGTCCTGCGCGAAGCGGGCGACCAACATCGTACTAAATCTCACGGCACGCGTCCTGTGTTTGTCGTAGATCCTAACAAGGACCGCTGTCTGCATTACGAACAGATGCGTCCCGGACAGACACACCCACGACTCAACATTGACGGTGAGATCCTAGCCGAGTGCCCGGAGCTGGAAGTCAGGGCGGACTTGATTGACTGCGGAATCGACATTTGCTCACCAGAGGTCTTGGCGCAATGGAGTGACAACTTTGATTGGCAGCAGCCACGCAGAGGCTTCCTGCACGGCACACTGAAGGACCATGAACTCAACGGCATGACCATCCACACCCACGTCGCAACCGAAGGCTATGCTGCGAGAGTTAAAAGTCTGCAAATGTACGATGCAGTCAGCAGAGATGTGGTGGGCAGATGGTCGTACCCTCTCAGCCCTGATGCAAATTTGCTTAGACAGCAGAGCTATGCAGTCGGCAAGGGTGGTGTGTATCGCGAAGAGGGCGTTATACTGGCAAGGAGTGCGGTGGTCAAGAAGAAGACTGTCTTGGGCAAGGCAACTAGTATCGGAGAGGGCAGCGTTGTCACTAATAGCATCATCGGACGACGATGCGTCATTGGACGTAGGGTCAAGATTGACGGCGCATACATCTGGGACGACGCCAGAATTGGTGACGATACCGTGCTGGAGCGGGCTGTGGTGGCGAACGAAGCTATTATCGGGAAGAACTGCAAAATCTCACCAGGCGCCCTCATCTCGTACGGCACGAAGGTAGCAGACGGCACGACTGTTCAGAGTTCAGGGAGGATCACGCGGATCAAGCGCAAGCGAGGCTACGAACATGACGAACTGGTACAAGGCCCTGCAGACCCTAAGATTGTGGGCGAGGGAGGTGAAGGATTCCAACAAGAACCCGACTCTGACGAAGAAGACGACTTTGAGAACCTGGTGTCTCAACTCAGGCTCCACGACAACGCCGACGCCGCCTCTATCTCGACTCTCAATTCCGACGACGAGGAAGACTCCGATTTCGATACCGACTCCCAAGCCCGCTCCCACCGCACCGAAAGCTTCGGCTCGGTTGTATCAGACGAAAGCGCCGGTGAAGCTGAGGCACGCCGCAGCGCCGCAGACTTCCACCACGAAGCCGCTGGCAGTATTTTCGACTCTTTACAACGCGGCGACAGCCCTGACAGCATCCAGCTTGAACTCAAGGCGCTCACCCTTAGTAGCAACGCCGATGGCAAGCAGGTGCGCCGCGCAGTTGCTGTGGCCATGATGAAACGCATCGCGTCGCTCGTAGAGTCCGGTCTACTGCCACAGAAAGCCGTGACCCAAACCATTTCACCGAACCGACTCCTCGTGGAGCGTGCGGTTCTTGACAGAGATCAGGAAGACAACCCTGAATCCGTAGAGTTCTTGCTCTTCGTACAAACGGATCTTCTTCATCGGGCCCAGGGTGGCAAGGTATTGCTCTATGTGTGCAATGCACTGGTCAGCCTGGAGATCTTCGAGAGCGAAGCTCTTGAGCAGTGGCTGGAGGACGAGAGGAGTGGGGCTAGCGAGGAGTTGATTGAGGTCAAGCGCGAGACGGAGGAGATTATGGGCAGCGATAGCGGCAGTGAGGAAGAGAGCAGCGAGGAGGAGAGTAGCGACGAGGAATGATGACGATTCACGTGATAGGAACGGCAGATGCAATTGAACATCTTTTATCATCACACTATCTATGTCTATGAACACACACCAAAGACAACTTGATTCTCAATATTTACGAGAGAGTATGTCCAAGTCTCTATTATAGATGCCTACCTAGGTAAGGTATTCGCTGGCAAGCACGTGAATGTTTGTTAGGCACCAGGTAGGCTCTTGGGCACATGTAATGAAAGACCAAGCAAAACCAATCAAGCCGTGCGCGGCTGCTGCCTCGGCACCTTACCGAATGCGGGAAGATCGTCCATTACCTCATACAAGTCAGCGTCCGGTCTCTGGACACTTGAAGTCCGACTTGCAGCCTTCTGACCAACGCAGTCACTACCTAACCATACGAATCACAGGAGTAACGTCACTCATACCCGTACTCACCCATATAACATCAACGACTGAGCCTCACTGGTGTCCGGCTCCCTGTATAGCCAGTACTACGTCCTTTGCCGATCATTCAAAGCCTCCTCCCGCCTTCGTCACCGCAGGCGGAGGCCGAAACCGCCCATCACGCCTCCACGCCGTGCACCAAAGCGCAAACACGACGATTCTGCGGAGCAAACATCCGCACAAGTCCCTGACACTGCCTTGGCTGAGGAGCAGCCGACACCAAAGGCGAGCAAGACCTTCCACAGCGTAGAGGCTGCCGCTCTGCCGGCTACGCCTCTCAGCAGCGAAGGCAAGATGGACTCGGACATGGATGACTTCAACAGCGTTGCTAGCAGCGATGCGTTCGACGATGTCGGCAGCAGCATCGGCGGAGGTAAGTTTTTGCTCGAAGTAAGGCGGGCTGGCGGGGTAGAAAGACTAACATGGAGCAGGCGACTCAGATGTCGAGATCGAAGACGACTTTGGAGACGATGCAGCATTCGACACACAAGACAAGGACTTGCGAGCAAAGAAAAAGTTCTTCGAGGTTGATTATTCGGTGTATAGCCCGCAAGACATCCAGGAGCAGCAGGACAAGCAGGTGGACGAGGTGGCGGGTCTGCTGGAGCAGCCGAAAACGTCGACGGCGATACTGCTGCGATATTTCCGATGGAACAAGGAGCGCCTCATCGAACAATACATGGACAACCAAGAGGAGGTGCTCAGCAAGGCGGGCCTTGGGCAGGACATGAGTGCCAGCCCACCTCGCATCGAGACCGTGGACGACTTCATGTGCGACATCTGCTGCGAGGACGGCCCCGGCCTGGAGACCTTCGCCATGAAATGTGGCCACAGGTTTTGCATCGACTGCTACAGACAGTATCTGAATCAGAAGATCAAGGAAGAAGGTGAGGCCGCGCGGATTAAGTGTCCGGGAGACGGCTGCAACTCGATCGTAGACTCGAAGTCACTCGACTTACTGGTCACGCCCGACCTTACCGATCGCTATCACGAACTCCTCATGCGCACATACGTCGACGACAAGGAAAATCTTAAGTGGTGTCCTGCCCCGAACTGCGTTTACGCCGTGGAGTGTGGTGTCAAGAAGCGAGATCTCGGCCGTGTCGTACCATCAGTAATGTGCGACAGCAAGCACGGCTTTTGCTTTGGGTGCACGCTTGCAGACCATCAACCATGCCCTTGCGGTCTGGTGAAGAAGTGGCTGAAGAAGTGTGAGGATGACTCGGAGACGGCGAATTGGATCTCAGCAAACACAAAGGAGTGTCCCAAGTGTGGCTCGACAATCGAGAAGAATGGAGGTTGCAACCACATGACGTGCCGCAAGTGCAGAAATGAATTCTGCTGGATGGTGAGTACAAATGTTGACTTGTCCGGAGAAAGCACATCCTAATCTGAATTCACTAGTGCATGGGTCTTTGGTCTGAGCACGGCACCTCCTGGTACAACTGCAATCGTTTCGAAGAGAAATCTGGAACCGACGCGAGAGATTCGCAGGCCAAGTCCAGGCAGTCGCTAGAGCGCTACCTTCACTACTACAACCGCTACGCAAATCACGAGCAGAGCGCGAAGCTCGACAAAGACATCTACCACAAGACCGAGAAGAAAATGACCATGCTACAGAGCTCATCGAACATGTCATGGATTGAAGTGCAGTTCTTGGAAACCGCGAGCAAGGCGCTACAGCAGTGTCGTCAAACTCTCAAGTGGACTTATGCTTTCGCGTACTACTTGGCGCGCAACAATCAGACGGAGATCTTCGAAGACAACCAGAAGGACCTGGAGATGGCTGTGGAGAACTTGAGTGAGGTATGTCTGACCGTTTGCGTTTGTTCTGCTTTGCTCGACGATGCTGACTGAACGTGCAGATGTTCGAGAAGTCGCCGGATCAACTGGCCAGTCTCAAGGTCCAGATGATGGACAAGACTGCTTATTGCACCCAGCGTCACATCATTTTGCTGGACGACACCGCGAAAAATTTGCAAGAAGGTTTGTCTTCTGAACTCCGTCTCTGGATAGGATAGAGCTGACAATTCTTGCAGAACACTGGCAATTCAACACGACTCTGGCCTAAGCCTTTTTTGGTCGAATCGACTTCTGTCCTCATTACATGGACTCTTTTGTGAGCAACGGTGCATGGTGTATCATGCAAGTCTTATGGCGTTGGGTACCTGGCTTTTGGAACGCTATGTCATCACTTAGAGCTAGCCAGGCGTCGAACACGGATGGGCGGGCTCGGATGGAATGGTAGCGTGGTATGGCGTTCTTCATTCCTTGTTTTTTCCATTGCGTCCTACGGACTACCCGAGTATGTGTAGATCAGAGGCTTTCGAATACGATGTTTACGATACCCGGACCTGGTCTCGATCGATCAGCTTCTCTTGTGCCTCCTCTTCTTGCCCTCTGTAGATGACCGTGCTTGGACTTTGCAGGGTGTCTAATGATGCCGTTGTTGCCTCTATGCTCACCTTCCCGGTGAAGTCGAGGCAAGGGGGGGGGCGTTCATATTTTCATCTTCTGAAACCGAGTCGTTCGACCTTCGACTCTCGATCCTACCCTTTTCTGCTCGAAATTACACCTATGCTCGCTCGCATTCATCACATGGGTAATCTTGCCGCATGGTTTGCTTCGAGTAGACATGTTCTCGGTAATTAACCACCAGCAAACGCTTCCAGTTGCCAAGCTGACGAGCATTTGTTATCTGCCACCATCTCTGATTAACTGACCGATTGCCTGCACGTGTACAGTAGGTAGCTAACTATCTATCCTGGGCCGGCCTCTGACGGAACAAAGCACGAAAAAAGAAAAAGAAAAAAGCAAGACCAGCCCCTCGGAACCGGCATGTTCGTTTCTCCTCCTTCTTGCTCTTCTTCTCCCATGCAAGCCAAGTTCCGAGTAACTGGATAGGCAATACAGTAGACCCATGCGAAGTTACCGTTGCGATGGTATCATTTCTCGGCTTGTCCGCCGCCGTCCTGTGGAAGAAGAAAGGTTATCTCATCATGTAGGGAGCCAGTTGGATCGATATCTTGTTTTGCAGGTACCGTCGAGTTGGGGGGGATCTGCATTTCCATACTGATGCGAGTATCATCCCGGTTGACGGTGGGGGAGGGGAGGGGAGGGACATGGGTTGTTGTTGTTGTCGAATAGGATGTTTTGGGGGTTTTTTCTGTGGTAAGGTTAACCCTACTTACATCTAGCTGAAGATTGGTATTGGAGAAACATAGGTTCGCGTTATGGGTTGAGTAGTCCGATTATATGAGGTGTAGGTAAGGTGATGTTTTCCTTTGCAGATGGAGTCCACACTAGGCGACCGGGTTGGTGATACTTTGCATTTCTGTGGATGTATCATCACTGAAGACGACGACCACGACGGCGACGATGCAGCAGAAGTAGAGGAGACAATGCCTCAGGGTTTCGAACGACAGGTTCCTCACCATACTATTGATTGCCCGAGACGAAGATACCTACAGTCTAGATCATTATCCCAGGGACAACGACTCCACCAGTCCAAGGCAACAACGATAATGCTTACGGTCTGCCCTAAACCTTCTGATTTCCGGTCTCCTGGGATGAACAAGAGAGCCAACCAATTGGTACGGACACCGATGGCAGCGAATGGCATGCGACGTCTTTTCCAAAAATCCTTCACTCGATTATTGCTGCCCAAAAAGTAAATTTGTCGCGCCGCCGCTCTCCTCCCGATCCTATAGCGAAAAAGGACGCGCATGTGCGGAAAAAGTGAAGAATGATCGTGTAATCAATTGATAGGAGAGAGAGAGAGAGAGAGCAGCAAATACCTCATCCTTACCTCCCTGTTGGGCAGCAAGCAAGCATAGCAAGGCAGCGACGGAGTCCAACTCCGCGTGAAGAAAAGGGAGACTTTCGACAGGGCGCGACCAATGATCCGACGGGCACGTGGTGCGGCGGAGCTGAGGTGGCTTACCCACAACTGTAGGTTGCGAGCCGTTCGTACATTTCTCCGAAGGCTCGACAAGTACTACATGTACCTTACAAACCTACCTACAGTACAGCTCCAAGCAACAATATTAGCGTTTTTCTAGGATCAGACGCGAGCGCAAGGCATGCCGCATGGAGAAGGAGGGATGGGGATGAGGTGCACAGCAGCAGTGTGACGGGTCAATTTGATGGTGGGGAGTAGTGGTGTGAAGATTCTCAGAAGGGCGTGAAAGTGTGAAGATCTCGACACCCAAAACCCGGTCGAGCGAGCGCACGTGTGAGGTGTAAGCAAAGCGGGTGCCTGTATTATTTTGGCTTTCTCGACATTCTCTCGCGTGACAACAAATCTGACATGTCACAGAACTGCTTGTACTATCCTTTGCGGTGTAGTAGTAGTACATACCCCATCATCCCCGCCCAGAGTTTCATTCCATCCGAACCGGCCTCCGGAGCCCACCGCCCGCCCACCTCCGCCGCCGCTCTCCCCCCTTCCCCTCCCTTCCTGCCTTCCAGAAGCTTTTTCCCATCATTGCGGCGGCGGTTTTGGGGAGCTGACTCGGATGCCTGCCCGACTGCTAGGCTACTGGCTCAGAAGGGCTGGGAGTTAAAATAAGGACCCGTGACGACGACTCTGACTCGAGGTCCCTACTGCGCTAGGAGGTACCTACCGAGCCTTGGAGAGTCGGTGGACGAAACGAAGATCCGGAATGCTCCTTACCAGCTTACCAGCACGGCTACAGTACTGCACATACTTGCCCACGCCGCCGCTAAAAGGCTCCTTGTGCTTGGAAGCCGGGAACGTGGACGCCCAAGAAGGCGGGATGCCCTGGGCAATGTCACAAATGTGATAGATGGAGCGGAGCGGGATCGCATCGCGTCGCTATGGCCAGGCCGGTATGGCCGGGAACATGGGAATGGGAAGGGGTGCTCTTTGCCTTGTTTCTTCGCCTTGTTTCTGGTTTACCGCGGCCGACCGTTTCTTTCCCTTTGGAGGATCTGCAATGCATGCAGGCGTGAAGACCCGGACTGGGGGTAGTGGTAGGAGAGTCGGTTTCGTGAGTTTGCCTGTGCAGTGGCTGAGTAGGTAGTATCATCGCATATAGAAGACATCTGACACAAGTCTCGTGATCAATGATTAAACAACATTCTCGGAGAAATTGTCATGTTCTGGTCGTTTGGAGAGTTTCGAAGCGCGTCGCAGGTGCTGTGGTGGAGGTGTGGAGGTATTCCTACTACTGCTACCTCAAAACTACCTACACAGTGGTAAGTGGCAGTGTCAGTAACGGCGGCTTACACGTGTCGAGTGTACTTTGCGCTGGATAAGATTTCGGCGCACGCAGCGGTGTGTGGTGTGCTCGCTGGTCGTGTGGGCTTGACTCGTGGGCTGGTGTCGGAGACGGCTCAGGTCATCTGGATGATGAGTTGATGATGGAGTGTGTCATTGGCAGTCTTGGACTGCCTAGGGGTAAGTATGAACCGTTGTCTCATGGTTAGTAGTAATGATTATTGAGGTCGAGAGGTAGGGCTGTGAAGACATGGAAGACGAGTAATGGGATGTGAGGAAACTTGGAAGCGATCTGGTGTTGCTTTGTCCTGCACGCCTGTGCGACGTCAGACTGTCAAACGACATGTTGGAGAGCGTCTGTGGTCCACCCATCGGTTCATCATCGTGCAACTGGAGAATTGACGTGTTCCACGGAGGATGTACTCCTGTCTTGACCGACGACCTCGTGGATTCGACATTCACCTACCTAGACGTCACCACAGCATCATATAGTTTCGGTTCGAGTTTTTGATGTTTGACCTGAGATGCCCTTATCTCTTCCCCTCGCCTGCACGATGCGCTGTGTACTGTGCTGGTTCGCGTCACACGCAGTAACACAGCGTGCGGAGAGCAGACGTCAGAGAGAAAGAGAGAGACCATCAGATTCATCAGCAGCCAGCAGGGAATCATGTAATGAAGGCGCATTTGAAGCGCCGGTTCTGTGGAACACGGCGCTTCGCCCTCTCTCGGTTGTTTTTCTTTTTTGTGTCGTTCTTTTTGATGGACGGCCAGGGTGGTTGACGTGTAACGGGCGTGCATGCATACACCATTTGATCTCTTCACATTTTGGTGGAGCTTGTGTGACTGTTCCATGCCGTGCTCGCTGCCAGCAGGCGGGATGGATGCAGTGGCTATTTAGTTATGGAAGAAACCCATCGCGTGTCTTGCACGTGATGGAATTCTTTTCGCAGTTATTGTTCTGGCGGTCTGTTGCGACTCACGTGTTTACCGTTGGTCTGCAACCACCTAGAAGATCTGACAAGGTTCGGAACCCTGCATGCTGTGAGTTGAGTGTGGTTGTGATAAACCACCGCGTCAGGGACGGTGAAAGACGTGCGTTTGTTGTGTGTAGGGACGAGAGAAAGCTTGGAGTAGGCATTCTAGAACGTGTACTATACTGTTGCCGCAATTGCGGTGAAGAAGAGTGGTACAAGATGGGTGCTGGCATTCCGTTTAGCAGGGCTAGGCCGTCGGGGCAGACACATACATTGGGTAGGTAGTTGAGAGACAGACGAGGCGTCGTTTGGGCATGGATACATTATGAGGTCAGACGCACAAAAGTATGGTACGAGGGAAGGATGGGACTCCATGTATACAAGGCAATAATGCAATGATAGGTTGTCGTACATCACACTCGAGCGGTTTGGGGCAATGGACACCATGATTGGGACGTTGGGTAAATGGATGGTGGTCGGAGATGTGCACGATGTGTCAACTTTCAACGTCGACATGTCGGTCTGCAATAATGCAAAGCAAAGTACATGCCTGCCTGTCATGTCGGTCTTACATACATGACATGGAAGTGGCGAGATGGCAACACAGCAGCGCAGCGATAGACATGCATGCGTTAAGTTCCATGCAACCAGGTGGTTTATTAATAACGCTACCACTATACCAATAGTCAGGGCGTAAGATGCGGTCTGATTTGGCGCCCTTCAGTGTTTGCTGTGGTTCCGCGGCGGGCGAAGCATCAATATACTGACGTGGACATGGCATTAGGAAGAGAGTCACGCGGCGGCTGGGCGCGAGTCGTCGTGTTACATGGTACAGAACAGGTAACAGCAGCCTTTGCGCATAAGGATAAGATGATTGAAGGGCCGTGCGTAAAACAAGGATGGAGAGCCTGGTTGATGGAAGAGGGGTGAGGGCCGAGTTATGTCAGCGACGGATTAGGAGAGGTGCAGTTAAGATGCAGGGAGAGTGCAGCTCCGATTGCGAGGAAAAGGAGGCAAGCAGTCGTGATCGCGAGGAGGGCGGAGGCGATCGGCCATTAACAGGGCGTCACGGCATGGGGCAACGTGGTTGTCCAGCTTGCTGATTGCTTGCTGGTGGCGGTGGGCGAGCGAGAGAGGGGTTTGTGCATATGCAGTGCTGGTGACAGGTCATGGAGATGTGGAGGGAGGGTGTGGCGAGGTGAGGCAAGCGTGGCAACTGGTAAGGTGAGGCGAATAACGCTTGCGTGGACCTGACCTGGTAGAGGCTGTGAGAGGGGAAATCGTTGGAAGGATTTGGAAGGATTGGAGTATGGTCCAGGGAAAGACATGAGGCGAAACAGGATGTGCGAGACGATCACGTCCAGACCCTCCGGAGGGTAGAGCGTAGTCGTGGTTGTATGGTATGGTAGTAGTCAGTTACATAGTTGATTGACAAGACATACGTGGACAAGGCAAGACATGACATAACATGGCACCGCGGGCACGACACACGACAGTGAGACGGTGACGAGAGACCGGGCCGAGGACAAGGCTCGGAGGAACACAGACTGGGTAGGTGTATGACCCCCCTACATAAGCCTCAGAGTGACAGATGAAGGCAGATTGTTGACAGGCGAGGGAGATGCTCGATATGACCTGCAGAGTGTGCTCGATATACACCTACCGACCAGACGTATGGACCCGATGCGGTGGGTGTGCTGTTGACCCGTTTCATATGTCGGGTCGGGCTCTCTCTCTCTTTCTGGGCTCTCTCTAGGCTCGTGGGGCCAAGTCAGTGGGAATCGGATAGCGGAAAAGGCTGACGGGCATCTTGACTCGGGGGAGAAGTGAAGTGCCGGCATGGCTGTCTGTGCCTGTGGCCCAGTGATATTGGGTCTGTGAGGTCAAAGGCACATATCCAATCCACAGTAGTCCCTTCTCGTAATGTAGCTTCAAGTCTAGCCGCCGCAAACTCGGCCCTAGCGGCGATGGTGGCAGTGGTAGTCGGTTGTTAGTAGCATGCACGATGGGCGGTACGGTGATGCTGATGCTCTGCCATCCAACTGTTTCCGGTGTTGTTAGGTACTGTGAGTGAGAGAGAGAGAGAGATCTTCGTTCGGCCTACTACTCTCTGCCGTCTTTTTTTTGACTACAACCGCACAACTGCACTGCATTGCACTGCACCCTGCACTGCAGGCTACCTACCTACCTACCCACCCAACCTGAACCCAACAGCACGCACCCTCAGCACCATTTCACATCTGTGCTGCCTCCCAATTCACTCCCATCACCCTACGTAACCCAACCCAGTTCAGTCCACACTGTTCACCCTCGGTCCCGTTCACAGACAGACATTCACAGGGCCCGCAGCCTCGCCTTACCCGCCGCCTCGTCTCAGTAGTCCCGACCGACTGCCCATCCATCCAACTGCTGCTTCTGTCCAGTCCAGTTCCAGTCCTACTGCTGCCCATCATCTCCGCCCAACTGTCATTCACTCAATCCCTCCGTGTGTGCTTCGCCTGTGCGCCCTGCACTCCATCCACTCCCTGTCCGCCCTGGCACTCCCTGCACCTTGCCCTGCTGCTGCTCCTTGAGCCCGAGTCGTGCCCAGCGCGACCCTTCATGTGCCGCTGGAGTCGTTAGCTTCGTCTGTCCGTTGCTTTCACCAAAAAGACCCTCCGAGCTCCAAGCCTCTGCTCCCCGGTCTCCCCGACAGGTAGTCCCAAAAGACCAGCCTTGACCGCATGGCTGCATCTCAAGACCGTCATGGAACCTGTCAGATCGAGACCTTACGCCCAACCGCAGCCTGGTGACCATCGTCCTCCACCGCCTTACTATTCCCAATCACACCACCACCCTGCATCCCATCCGCAGCCACCTCCTCCACCACCACCGCCGCCGCCGGTCCAGCAGCAGCAACAGCAACAGCAACAGCAACATCGATCGCCCCACCACCCTCAGCAGCAGCAGCAACACCAGCAGCAGCAACATCACCAGCAACAGCAACAGCAACCGCAGCAGCAACAACAACACTACGCCGGCCATCCTCCTCCGCCTGGCCCTGCCATAGCTCTGCCGCCCATTCAACAACCATACCCTCCGTCTGGCGCGCCGCAAGAGCAACCGAATCACCTGGCGCCGCTACGGCACCCGCATGACGCCCGGGAAGCGCCAGAGTATCACCAGTACAACCAACACAACCATTCGGGCCATGCCACCCCGGCGCCCGTGAATAGGTCCTACTCGGTCGATTCCACCCACCCACAGCGCACTCCCACCACTCCAGCGCAGCCCGCTGCATACCCGCCGTCGTCTGCTCCAGACGGCGCGCATTCGCATATGGAACATCATGCCTACCCTCCTGCGAGCGCCGTGCCACACGGCCTCCCGCAGACGAGTCAAGGTCCACCGCCGCCGCCGCCTCCGCCCCAAGGTCCTCCACCTCCGCCCCAGCATGATCCTCATGTGCACTATGCCATGACGCCAGTGATGGAAAATCATAATGGATACCAACCGCCTATATATGCCCAAGCGCCAGGGTACGGTCCGCAAGCTGCGTCGATGAACTTCAACGTGCAACGCAAGAAGCAGATGCGCGCGACACAGGCCTGTGAACAATGTCGGCAACGGAAGCAGAAGTGTGATGAAGGCAATCCGTGTTCGTTCTGCAAAGAAAGCAATTACACATGTCAATATCGCGACACGCCACCTGCAAAGACCGACAAGAATATGGACAAGGTAATTGCCATGTTGGAGCAAGTCGCTCAAGGTAACCAGGATTTGCGTCTGGTTCTGGATACCAAGTTGAGCGGGTTTGACGATCGCTTGCGGCGCATGGAGCATCGTAGGTCAAGTCCGGTCGCGCCAAGCGAACCCTCCGAACCCGAAGAGCCGGCACCCAAACGCAAGCAGGAATTGGATGATCACCGAACAGCACCCCATAAACTTATACTTCTGTGGCCAAGCGTGGGACCTCTATTGCAAGAAGCCAACGTCGATGTCAATGACGGCTACGTCATGGAAGCTGAAGACCGCGGTGTCTTGCGCTTGTACGGTCGTGGCGAAGGCATCGAAGAACAAGACGGCACGCAGCCTGGTGGCCCAGCAAGTCCTGCACGCAGTGAAGACAGCTTCTCCGATGCGCCATCTCCTCCCGAGGGCATTTGGGGTTGTGGGCTTCCCGCTTATGCATACCCAACCTCCGAATCGCGTTCGCATCCGTACACAGCGGGCGGCCTCAAGCCCGACGGAACGCTGGACCTCGATCAAACAACTATTCTTAACCTGTGGGACAGCTACGTGAAACACATGCACGTTATGCATCCCTTCCTCGACAAGGCAAGGACCCGCAAGTTGATCAACAAGTTCATTGCGCGATACTGTCCCAATAGACATCGCACACACAGTACCTGGGCTGTTGGTGACGGCGAGTCGGACCGTCCTATCAAGCGCCAGCGTTCGAACGGTCCCACGGGCTCTCAAGGCATCGGTGCTGGCGAGTTTCGACGAGAGCGGTTCGTCGATACTGAGCGCTCTCCAAGCAATGCTGTCATCTATCTCGTATTGGCTTTGGGAAAGATTTGCGCCCACAAAGAACCACTGCCTGGGCCAGTCCAAGACCGTGTGCTCAATGCCAACCAAGTCCTGGCGCATCAACTTTCTGGCAATCCGGGAATGCATGGTAGCTCGCCGATGTCAGCAAACGTGAAACCCTCGCCCGGTTCACCAAAGCACACGCCTAATCATCTCCACACCCCACCTGGATTCCCAAATGACAACCCACGCGTGGAGTATCGAAGCCGAAGATCGTCGTTTGATGGAAGCTCCTCGTCAACACAGACGGCGAAGAACATGGACGTCATCCCAGGCATCGCGTACTACGCAAAAGCCGCCGAGATTCTCGGTGATCAAGGTGATGGTAATGATTTGATTCACGCGCAAATGTTCCTGTTGGCTGGTCTGTACAAGGGACAGTTGGCACGCGTAAAAGAGAGCATGAGCTGGATCACCATGGCTGGGCGGGTCATCCAGACGTTACTCGACCGATACAAGCTGTACAACGATAACTACTGGACCGCCTACGGCGATGTGCGCAGGCAGCACGAAAAGGGCCAGAAGCTTATCACGGACATGCGCCAGAACTTGATCGTACTTGCATCCTGGACGTGTCTCCAGCTTGAGAGCGATATTCTCGCAGAGCTCCGACTACCGTCTAGCGGTATTCAGAACATCGAGAACCTGCTTTTGATGCCACACAACCTTGCGGAAGAGGAGTCGTACGAAGGCCTCGCTCCCCAAGAAGGCCAGAAGGGCGAGAGCTACAACAACGTCATTCTCTTCTACACGGCTCAGATGTTCCTGCGGAAGCGCTTGAACCAGGTGCATAGGCAGCTCTACGGTCCGGATTGCCTGAATCAGCCACTCGGAGAAGTGCAAGCGATATTGCATGGCCACGAGGCGATATTGCACGGGTGGCGAGCTATGTTGCCTCCTGATCTCGCATGGGCAGACGATGAACCTCCGCCTAAAGGAATCCTGTCCGCCAGATTACGCGCCAAATATTGGGGAGCACGATATGTGATCAACAGGCCTTTCTTGGATTACGCTCTCCACATTATGCCGCATGTGAATGATGGCATGACTGTAGAACAAGTTGCGCGGGATGTACATGGCAAGTCTCGTGACAAGGCCGAAATCCATCTCTTCAAGGCCATCGAGCTGATGGGAGAGAAGCAAGTATGGACAGCATGCGGGCGGTGCATCGAGGCTGCCATGCAAAGCACCATTGCCTTGGACGGTGTACCAGATCGGTTGATCGTGACCAACATTCACGGTACCGCTCATGCGTAAGTTCTGATGATTAGGTACGCGCTGAAACGAAACGCATTTACTAACGACCGCGCAGACAATTCGGCAACATGCTGGTCCTGTCCGCGACATGGCACACGCATTACTTGCGCAAACTCATCGACCAGGAACGCTTCCAACGCCTTCTCGCACGCACCATTGGTTTCCTCCGTAAGCTATCTGCCATCTCGCCCACCTGTCAACTCGATTGTTCCATTCTGGAAAAGATCCAGCGCGTCCTTTTCGGAATTCCCCCCGAGGACAAGCCGATGTACCATGGCGAGAAGGAGTTTACAAACTCATTCAGTTCCGCAACGGCCACCACCTCAAAAAGTACATAAGCCGACCGACAGCGCACGGCGACGAATTTCATTTCAACTCCATCTATTCATTCCTGGAATCGCGGTCATATGGGAAAAGGCTGTCTGCATCTAGATTTCCGTTTTTTTATGTTCCTTTTCCTATCCTTTTCTCATGTCTCTATACCACACGAAGAAAATTTCTCTGCTGATCGATCATGTCCTCGGACGAAGCGAGGAAGAAGAAGAAGAAGAGGGAGAAGGAAAGCACACGGCAGATTTCGGACTATTTTTTTTTCTTCATTTACATTGGCGGTTGTTGAATCAACCTTTCGAAAGCCACGCGCGCATAAATTGGGAGTGGTGATGAGCGTTGCCTTTTGCAGATTGCAAATGTTATTGTTTATTGTCTCCTTCACTCCGTCATCTCCATTTTCTTGAGTCTCTTTCCTCTCTCTCTCATATGTTCCTTCGGTCACCTGTATGTCATTCTGCCATCTGGTCTTCAGGGCCCCGCGCTGCGAAGAGTAAGCATACATGCACAAACGCCACGTTTGTTCCGGCTCGATGGACACCTTTTTCTCGGTAACCCTGCAGTCCTGCCGCCGGTGTTTGTGACAGGGAGGAAACAACTGGATACCTACGCGGTCTATTCGAATCGAACCGAATCGAATCGAATTCATCCCATCACCATCGTTACTCGTCTACCTAACCATCATCATACTTGCGTATCCGTTCCTGACGCAATCGACAGCCGATTGGGGACACTCGCAACAGAGAGCGAGGGAGGCCCGGAGGAAAAGGCGTGGGGGTGGATTAGGTGGGCAAGTGGACGAGGTGCAGATGGGCTCGGATCAGGACTAGGGGGGGCTGCAAGCAATGGGGATGGGAATTGTTCTTGCTCGTGCAGGATGCTGATGGGTCATGTCGCACGCGGTTCTCTTTTTCTCTCTCTTTCTTGCAGGTCCGAAAAACATTGTAATTATAGAGCCTTTCCCTTTCCCCTGCTTTTTCGTTTTGACAACTGACATGGGAGGAAGATCAAGGCGAAGGAAGTCACCTACATCTACATCTACATATCTTACGGCTGGCTTTTCCTTTTTTTTTTTCGACGTATATACCCGCTCGCGTTTTTTGGTTGTTGAAGAGACATGGGAAAGAAAGGTACCTGGGTACTTAGGCACATATGTGATCTACCTGTCACACACGTTCTAGAATCGCCTTTTATCATCATTGTTGTTATTATTACTCTCCTTGCACGTGCTTGTGATGAGACAGGATGGTGGTGGTGATCAACAGGGGAGGGCGGGCGTTGCATATCGTACATGTACAGTAGGTAGTCATGTGAAGCCTGAAGGTAGGTAACGAAACACGAGTTTAATGGTGATAGTAGGAATAATAACAGCATAACACACGCTACGCCACACAGTGATTCACGACCAAGCCTTATCACTCGCTCGCTCGCCTAACTAAATACCTCCTTCGCTACGCCCGCCTGCAGAACAGAGAGCTAGATTAGATTAGCGAATGAGATGGCTCGAGATGGGGGCGCCGCCATCGCCGCTTCGGCTGGCTTGGGTACTGCTGCGGGCTTGGACGCTTTTGGGAAGTGTATGTATGTGTTGACTAGTTGGTGAATAACAACAATAATACCATGATGCCGGACTGGTTGGATAACCCTTGATGTTTTCGAACTCTCTATCTTCGTATTCGACTTTATAAACTTTACGGTCTCTAACCTCTGATTCGATCAAGGATGATGATTGTTACAGCAGGGATATACATAGTAGATGTAATGACTTGTAGGTATATATCCCGCGTCGACTGAACCGACAACTGTCGGATGGGGGGAAATGCAATCATCAATCATCAATCAAGATCGTATATTCGAAAAGTGATGGATCGATTTTTTCTTCGATCCAAAACCCCTAAGATCAATCGATCTACCCGCCTAAGAGAATCGATCTATTCCGTCGCGTCCCATCTCTTGGGGTACAGTAGAGAAGTACCTACCTTAGTGAGGCATGTGGCAGAACGTGACAGGCACATCGCTTGGCGATCGTGGGGTGTTTTACCCATCACTACCAACCTCCTCCAAGGGCACCCTCCTCTGGGTTGGTGGTTGGTTTTTTTTGGAGCCGCCCTTTGCCGCCGGCGAGATCGCGCCAGGAGCGGGTATCTCGGGGGGAGCGTGGAAGAGGAAGAAGGCCCGGCGATTTCGCCTAACCTCAGATTCGTTTGGTTTTTCGTTCTGTCGGGTTTTGCGCGCTTTCCGTGGCTGAGGCGTGCGCCCGAGGGCATGGGCGTGGGATGAGGGCTTGTGAAGGATCACGTTGGGTAATACAGTGCTGTACTGTAGTAGTGTGTCGGGTTGGATCTCTTCGTGGTGGTTTCTCGCTGCCTGCATGCATGCATGGCCGTTGTGTGGTTGTGTGGTTGTTGGTTGGACAACTGCATAGACACCGCCGCCTTTGACGTGCAGTTGTGCATGCTAATAATTGCTGTGCATATTACTATATCGTAGTCGTCATGATGCTTCCCGCCGCCACGCACGCCTTCAAGCATGCAGAGCGATGGTGGTGTTTCAGGTATGCTGCTGGTGGTATTATTATTGACCGTTTTTGTTGTCTACTGTTGCCTATCACTTTGCCTCCACCACCAGGACCAATCTCCGAGCATCTCTGTCTATCTCTCTCCCAGTCCATGCCGTCAATGTCTCGCAGCTCGCCATATGGTTCGCGCGGGGATGTCAAGTCTGATGATTCACGCAGTGCATGCACCTGCATACATCCTTGCGTGTGCTTTGCCTTGGTATCCAATGCTCCCCGATCAGAGACCAAAGATGTTACCCTGCGCCGTCATCATCATCATCATCATCATCATCATCATGCCATGTCTTGTCAAGCCCTACACCGATGTTTTGTCATTGCCACCGCCGTGGTCGCCCTCACTCCACAGCGATAGAGTTGGAGCGATGTGGAATCAGTCCTATATCACGCCGCTCTATGAGATCCCTTGGCTCCGCTCATTCGACATCGGTCGTCGACGGCATCGTCATCTTTGGAGGATCTTGTCGACGGACTCCGCCGAAAGTGCCTAGACTCCAGTCTTTCGGCGTCCCGATGGGAGGGGCGAGGAGCAGTACCCAGATCCAGCCGTCGCCGGCGTCGGGCCCGATTTTGGTCTGATTGATTGCATGGTAGCTGGGCTCAGTTGACCTGAGTTCAGATCTACAATACAGTATCATCTAAGTAGCATCTCGGTACGTAAATTACAATGCATCGCTTGCGCTTTTTGTCGCTGTGTCCGTAACAATTAATCTCACGAGTCACGCCTCGCTCGTCAAGGTCCATGCGATCAAGCCCATTGCGCATTGCGGTCCTCATGCCGATCTTATTCACAACTCTCCGAGTCTCCGCAGCAGGCATGTCATTGCCATCCATTATTCTTCTGCACGAGCTAGGTAGGGCGGCATGGGATTGCGTTGATGTCCCGCCGGTACCAAACCGTTCGTAGCAATTGCACCCTCAAGACGGACTACCGACCTGGCGTGCCGCAGTAGCATTATTGCTAACACTGTTTGTTGGAAGGGGAAGGGCAGCAGTATCCACACGCGACCCAGGCTACCAGCGTGATATCAAAGCTAAAAGGGACCGGCGCGTACCGCGAGAGTGCGAGCTCCACCTGTCAAAAGAGGCGTTCCATCAATGTTGATGACCCCGCCGCATAAGTGTGGCCGGCTTCGTCGGGCCGGTTGACACTTGAAGTGCCCTCAAACTCTGACTTGTGTGCCGCATCGTCTGGCGGTGCCCTGCCCACTCTGTCGGGCCCATAGTTTGCTTGCATTGCGGATGGTGAACCAGGCGCCTGGGCGAAGATGCCCGATGTTCGAATCTCGATGCTCCCGGGATTCGCTGCGCCAGAGATAGCTTGTGTGAGTTGTGACTTGCATGCATCGATATTAGCCGGACATTTTTGCCATGATTGCTGAACCGATGAGCTCGGCGTAATTGTTGTTGTTACTTCGCGGCCGCTCTAGCAGTAGATTGCTTAGTGGTAAGTCCGCCAATGCAATGCTGTTGCAAGCGCCGCCGTTCGAGGACCTCCTCCACCTTGGCGTGGTTGTTCTTCTTTCCCGTTCTTTCTGTCCATGCATGCGTCGGAGCCGTGTCCGCACGAATAGCACTTCCATTGCGGGTACTTGCTGCATATGATGCATGGGATCCAAGCGGTGATGCTCGGACCTTGTCTCTCCAGTTTGCGGCGTTTTTGTTTGAGATTCAGAGCAGACCACCTGTCTTTGGCGGGCAGGCAAGCAGGAAGGGTCTCCTTGTCGGCCGTGGCCCGGGATCTGTCGGCTGTCTGCGGTGCGGCTGGGTCCAGGCGCCATATTCCGTGTATGTAAGTATGTACCGTTGTCTTCGTTTTGGATGAGATGCCGAACCGAGCATTCGGTATACCGAACACGATGAAAGAGACAGACCCAGATTCGATGTCCAAGAGATCTTGCGGTTGGCGATCATGGCGTGATGGGAGGGCATGGCACGCGACAAAGACAGCGCCAATGGCCTCGCGATGGCTGCGATGAGTCCGGGAACACCAGAACGAAAAACGGCCAAAAGACAAGACCACCACCGCACCCGATCAATGATGTCTATGAAGCCACCGTCCTTTGGCGCCATCGAAGAACAAACTCTCGACTTTAGCCTCCCTCTCATCCGTCGTTGTAGTTGTCGTCGTTGGCTCACTACTGACAGCTGTACCAGGCACCTCCCATACTTCGTTGTGCATCAGTTCGACGGGACTCCGGGGCGCCAGGAAAGGATTGTCGGGCTCGCTGGCTGAATAACCGCTGTACTGGCGCGAGTACGAGTCGTCGACTTCTTTGCGCATCATCGAGACGCGTTGTCGGTACTGGGCACTCTGGCCGCGGCTTCGAGCTTCTTTGTCTTGCTGGTGTCGGGTCCATGTGCGGTAGCCCAGAGCCGAGAGACCGATGAGCGAGATGCCGGTGATGGCGACGCAGAGCGTGAGTACGATGATAAGTGTTGTGCGGGAGAAGACTATCTCGTGCACCGAGAGTTCGATGCAGGAATGCTCGTCCTCGGCTGGCGTCGAGGGCGATTCTGATGACATGTTCGTCGCTGTCGGGATCCGGGGGCGAAGGCGTAGAGGAGACAGTAACGATGTTGAGTCGGCAAGGTAATAGACAAAGTACCAACAACGACAGTGTGGTGCGAGGAGAGAGGTAGTACAACCTACAGAGTGGCCAGCGACTTTACATCAAGTACCAAGGTCGTGCTGCGCCGCATTAGGCGCAGGCCTCACGAAACCATAGCGTGAGTATAAACACCCATGGGCTGCTATTGATAGTGTTACGGAGTCGTGGTGGAGATACATGTCGCGGCAGACGCAAGTATATGAGTGGGTGACACAGCGTCGGTGTCGTTCTGACTGCAAGGCGTGGTCGTCAACCCTCTTAGCCGCTTTGGCGGGCGCTTAGAGCAAGATTGGATTGCAGCGAACATACATTGAGAAAATTAATTCGCGCAAGTGAAGAGGACTGCCAGATGAATGGAAAAATGAAAACAATGTGGTCGTAAGGATTATCATGTTGTCGTCTAGGAATTCGACAATGCAACCAGCTACTATATGCAGCCAACGTGCGACTTGCGCATCAACTCGTCTCACTTCTTCTGGTCGCCTTTGCGTCCTTCGATGACTCTCATGATGTCGCCCATATTGCTGGCATCGCCCTTTCTCTTCTTCGGCTTGCGCTTCTTCTTCTCGCCACCTTTGCCGCCGCCCTTGCCGTCCTCTTCCCAACCATCGTCCCCAGCACGCCCGCCCTTCCACTCCGCGAGCTTGACTTTCATGCCATCCTCGTCATCTCCTTCATCATCGTTCCGGCTACCACCGAAGCCCATGTCCATGTCATCCAGATCGCGGTCTTGGTTGGCAAGCATCTGTGCATGCCTCTTGCGTTGCGCTTCACGTGCCTCCCGTGCCTCACGATCCTCTCCTTCATCATCATCATTGGCAAGAGGATCCATTTTGGCAGCCTTTTTGAGTACTCCTTGAATGCCCGCGAAGTGGTCATGTGTTGCATCGTCAGTTGCCGAGGGTGTGTCGTTGAAGTAGTTACGACGAGCTGGAGGCGGTCGACTTGGGACGATGGAAGATTCTGCATCCTTTCCATCCTTTTCAAGCACTACCTCGCCCTCCGAGCTCTCTGCAGACTCTCGTCGTGATGTTTCGGCTGGCTCCTCGGTTGTCGGTTTCTTCTTAGGTGGCTCTGCGTCAAATCCGTCGCTGTCATCATCGCTATCGTCGTCTGGCACATTTCCAAGAGGGTTGTAGTCTGTTCCAGCGCCTTCAAAGATGTCATCGTCGTCGTCGTCATCGTCCGCAGGGCCTGTAGTGGCGTCTTCAGGTTTTGTGGGCTCCGGAATCGATACGTCGGCTCCAAGCACGGTCTTACTCGCGTCTGGAGCGCCCATCGCGGCAGATGCCTCGTTTGTTTGCGCAATTTGTAGCTTGCGCACACGCTTCTTGACCACGCCATGCTCGTCCACTGTGGTTATGACTTCTCGACCCTTGGAATCGATCTCAATTTTCGGCTTCTTCTTGTCGGTGACCTTCTGCCAGCGATCGCCCAGCTGTGGTTCCGCGGCATTTCTAGCCTCAGCCGCTGCCTGCCTTTGTGCTTTGAGTTCCGCCATAATCTCGTCTCGTGAACGTTTCTTCCCGGCCACTGGCGGTGGAGGTGCCATGATGCCTTTCTTTGCAACCTTTTCCTTCTTCAAAGCCTCCACTTCCATCTCGCCCAGCTTCTCCAGCTCGTCGTCGACGTCTGCTGCTTCTGCCAAATCGGGCTCTTCAGCGTCGACAGTACCCTCGCCAGTACCCATGACATCCTCTCCTCTGCGAACGCGCTCCAGCAACTTTCGATCCAACCCTTTTACCAAGTGGGAACTTGCCGCATCGCCTCCAATGATCTTGTCCCTCAGAGCTTCAAACACCTCCCTCGAGATCTGGCCCAGCTTCATCTGGTCCTCCAGCGCTTTCACTCTCTCCGCCTTATCCTCTGCGTCCTCATTGCCTTCACCTTCAGCTCTTGCTTTCGCGCGGTCCGTGTAGCCAGCTCCCAATTTGACACCCTTGGGCGCATAAGATTTGAATTTCTTCGCCTTTGTCGGCTGGAGGCCAGCATTACGCTCGCGCACTTGTCGCGCAAAGTCGACATCCGAACCGCCGCGCACTGTCCGTGGTGTCATAGGCACAAAGCTGGACTTCTTAGTCCCGAGTGCGCCTGTCGATGCGCCTGGTCGGGGCGTTGAAGATGCATTTTGATCGTTTGAGTTTCCAGACACGAGCTGTCGGAATTGTGAATTGTTCATCTTTGGCGTGTCGGTACTGTGAGGGTGGGCCGTAGATTTGCAGAGACACAGGCCAATGACATTCAACGAGGCGCAAAGTCAACATTGAATGTGAAGGGCGACTGGAAAGTGGCTTCGGGTTTAGGGTTTCGGCATAAATCCGGCTTCCCCGCCATCAGACTCCAGCCTCCAAGGCTCCTCCTCTCGAGAGATCCACCGCTCCCCTCACGAAGGCATTGCCACGATTGCCTTTGCCGCAAGGGTACTGTAGTCCGAGGGTGTCACACGGATGATTGCGTTGGTATATCCTACCTACTTAACCGTTCTTCTAGGTGGTTGGCGATCCAGGTACGAGTGTCTTCCAACTTCTCTCCAACGCTATCCTCTGCCCGCAACTTTCCCCAAGACCTAAAACATCACCTACACCATGACCATCACCGTAGTCAGCCTCCTGGCACTCGTTGCAAGTTTGTTGCTGTTGGTATCAGCCCAGAACAATACAGCAACCTACACGAACCCGGTCCTCGAGAAGGTCGGGGCAGATCCCTTCATACTCAAGGACGATGGCTACTACTATTTGACCTATACCACCATGACGAACATCACCATCCTGAGGAGTACCAGTATGACAGACTGGGACAACGCCGAAGTCAAACTCGCATTTGATCCGCCTGTATGAAACCATCTCGAAAAGTTAATTGTTCCCAAACTGACAGGATGCCACAGCCAGGACAGCCCTACTCTACGGACTTGTGGTATGGCCTCTTTCAAATTCGTTGTTGGCCGATGATGACACTAATCCTGTACTCATCAGGGCACCAGAGCTTCACAACATCGACGACAAGTGGTACATCATCTTCACCGGAGACCCGAATTATGGTGTGTAATTCTGGAATCTGCAAACATTGTCCTCACTAAAATCCTCGGCCAGACACTCCACCACCAGAGATTGATGCCTTCTGCCCATTCAATTGCCCTGCTGTCTATCATCGGATGTTCGTTTTGGAAGGTAGCACCAGTGATCCATGGACCAGCAACTATACCATGAAGGCCGAGCTTGACACATACGATCAATTTGCTATCGATGGGACGTACTTCAAACACAGCACTGGCCTCTATCACGTCTACTCGTGCTGGTATGCATTCATCTGCTAGTCGCTTATGATGGCCACTGACTGCAGTACTCTAGGGAACATGCATACTCTTCCTGGCCAGCGAACCTTTGCATCACTAAGATGAGCGACCCATGGACTGTCACTTCAAACCTTACCGATAGACAAATCATTAGGTAAGCATCGTCTCGCATTGTTGGTAGCGACGGACCACTGCTGATTGACATCTCTATCAGTGTCCCTGAGAACGCCTGGGAGCAGACCCCCTATGGTCGCCGGGAAAACTATCGCCTCGCCTCTAATGAAGGCCCGCAGCAGCTCACGAACCCGAAGACTGGTCAAGAATTCATCATATACTCAGCTGCAAGAAGCGACAACCGCAACTACTGTCTCGGTCAACTCGAACTGATCGGTACCGACCCGATGAACGCGCAAGACTGGAAGAAAAACAACGAGGGCTGCATATTCTACCAGAACCCCCAGGAAGAGGCATACGGCGTTGGTCACGCCAGTTTCACCACCAGTCCTGACGGCAGCGAAGACTGGATCGTTTACCATGGCATGCGCAATTACATGAGTGGCTGGGGAGCCAGGACTGTGCGGGCGCAGAAGTTCACTTGGAACGAAGATGGTTCTCCCAAGTTCCCACGCCCTGGATATGGGCCTTACGACGTCCCTAGCGGGCAGAACGCGAGCATGAAGATGTTTTGAGGGTAGTGGACGACACAGCTCATAGACTGCTTTGATTGCGCTGTCACACACCGGTAACCCCTGATGTAAAGTCGAATGAAGATGCATGATGTTCAGTATGCAATCACTGTCAATATCGATCTGCTAATGTAGCGTACTCATAGCGTGTACAGAAGGTGAGGTCTCGACTCCCTCGGTTGGACGCCGACAGCTCGCTTCTATTTGTTACGCCACGTTCCGCAATCCGGCATACAATAACCTACAATTTCGACTTGGCTGGCAAGCTGGCGACTGCTCAGCTGGACGAGCTAGCGCCTCTGCGCATGTTTTGCCGTTACGAGACCTTCCGTTCAAGGGTATCTGCAACCTCTTGCAGACCCCGCTCAGCCGCCGCTTCACGCAACATCTACACATCTGGTCCAGACCAGGTATTCATGAATCACAGCTACGAACGTTGCCCGAGTACTCACGAAAACGCGATCAGTCCCGACATAGATTCTCAACTCCGCTTTGTTTTCGAATCACTACAAGGGCATCCAGCCAAACGATGCAGTCGGTCCAATAGTCTTGATGCATGCGAAGTCACGAGCCAGCCACAAAAACGATGCTGCAGACTCTTCGACTTTCTGAAGCATTGCATTGCACGTTGGCGGCTGGGCGACGAGGTCATTCGTTCGATTTGCTGGTACAGAATGTCCCTTCAGTCCAGATCAAGAATTGGTTGCCCTGCCCTGGCGCCTGATCCCTTCCACAGGACGGCAAAGCAAGATGGTCGTTTTCGTATTCCATGTAAGTTCTGCATGTGGCTGCATGTATTGTCAAGACGGACCACATCGATGTATGGAGGCGAGGATCAGCAGAGAAGTATAAAGACCGGTGAATCCTGGCACATGTTACAGTCAATATACGCGCTACCGCAACATCATCGACTTCGCCATGTGGAAGCTCACAGCCTTTCTTTGTGGGACCTTGTTGTGCGTGCTTGTTGCCGCATTGCCTGCTGGTAAGACCCAACGATATTTCACCCTCGCGAACGGAAGGTTGATCTGTGTCTCGCAGACCCGAACGACGATGACTTCGAGTGCCTGTCCTCGTGGCACGCACACGATTCCGCAGCACAATCGTTTAGTGATGCATCTGTCGTCACGTGGGTCGAATCAGCATGGATCGACGACTGGACGACTTTGACAGACTCGGAGGTTCCACTCACGACTCTGTGCGATGGTCGAGCCAGAGCGTTGGAGTCTTACAAGTACACCACTCTAACTACGACGTACCCCTATCCAGCACCATCCACCTACAGCAGCTGGCCCCAATACACCCGACACACACCGACATGTGAGATTGCCGCAACCGCGTGCACTTCGATCTTGGCCTCGTACAATTCAGCCCTGGATGCGTGGCATTCTGACTCCGAGAACCAATTATCGCCGTATAAACCGCATTGCGCCACCACCTCAACGAAAAGGCCCCCAGATGCCCCTCCCAACGATCCAGCTTGCAGCCGCAAACCGGACCGGTGCATGATCAAGGCTCCCGGCTCCAAAACGCTGTACTACTGGCCAGTGGTGACAGTCTCGGGCGATCTCTGCGCGCAAAACGGCACGACCCTCGCAGCCGCCGAGCCAACCATCACAGGGAAGGCCAACACCGCAGTCTTCGACGGTCACACGTTCACGAGTCCGACAAACTACTTGTCGATCGAGGAAGCCTGGGCCATGATCCACACCGATTACAAGCGCGTGCATCGCTGCGGCCTAGGCGGCCACTTCACAACGCACAGCAACATCGTGTTCCCCATTACGGCAGCGCTATCGAGCCGCATTTCTGAGTGGAACGAGCCGGAGTTCGAGCCGTTCAATTTCGCAGATCTGAACCAGCCAATCCGGGCGGAGGCTTACGATATGTACAAGTGCTGGTTCAGCACGTGCAGTGGCGACAAACCAATCTACGACGAAGGCGCGTACAAGCCTGCAATCTCAGTCCCGCCTGAGATCCTGGACTTGGAGGACGAGTGGCGCTCTGTGGGGTGCACGTATATCGATCATCCTTCTGGGAGGTCTAGCTGGCGTGTCACGCCAGTGCCACTTCAGACTCCGCCGCCCACTCCTCCACCCAGGTTGCTGTGAAGGGGTTAGGTTCAGGGAACATTCATCGGAGTCGTCAATCTTGATTCTTCGGCTTTAGTGCAGACGATAAAGGTTGCCTGCTCGCTGTCCACTGTTCAGGCAGGTAACCGAATTCAGCCCGTTACGTTGCGTCGTTGTTGTGAAAGAAGCACGGTGAAGTGGTGCTTGGGTCGAAAAAGAAATCGATTACGATGTGCCGAGTGGACAGAACGCTAGCATGAAGATGTTCTGAGCGGCTGGTAACAGACGACACAGATCATGCCTTTCCTCATAATTGCTTTTAATGTCAAGCTGAATGAAGATAAATGATTTTCTCGACTAATTTAAGCACAAAGCTATTCTCGACATAGCATGCATATCTTGGGTACAAAGTGCAAGGTCTCGGTGACTGGTTGAACACACCGACAGCTCGCTTCCATTCACTGAACGACAATCCCATTTTCGCATACAATAGTCTACTGCGAGTTCGACTTGACCGGCAAGAAAGGGCTGGAAGCTGGTGACTCTTCAGCTGAAAGAGCCAAGTTATTGCCAATCCGCATATACAGCAGTAACAACCTGACACATGACCTTCTACTCAAGGGTACCTGCAGTATCCTGCACACCCCGCTCAGCTGCCAATGCTTCCTTCGATCTAACAGTCTGATCTCAAGCTCGATGCCAGAGTGATGCCATTCTCATGAGCAACTATGGGATCTGATCGCAACTAACAAGTGTTATAGGGGCGATATAATCCTTGTGGAACACAAGTCTAGACCTGGGTGTTGTTGATAATCGCTTCAAACGCGGCTCGCCTAACGCTAAAGTTAACAGGACCGATAGTCTATCATTCAGATGCATTTAGACCGACGAACTCGCCCTAGACGATGCATGTTCTTAACACTTGTTGAGGATTGCCCTTGGCGGCTCGGCGATGGCTTTACCCTCCCGATACACTGGCACAGGATATCATTCCAGATTGGGTCATACGCTACGATGGCTGGATTCTAGGGGCCTTCAGGTGACGGGACAATACGATGCATGTTCTCGTATTCATTAAAATCTTCATGTGGCTGCAGAGACCGCCCTGATGGACAGAGTAGGAGCTTGGCAGAGTTCACGGATAAATATGAAGGAAGATGTAACCGCTGACACCTTTGGAAGGACGGACACTCACGAACCATCGCGCCATTTTCGCCATGTGGAAGCTTGTGACTTTCCTCGGTGTGACCTGTTTGAGCCGGCTCGCTACAGCATTACCTGCTGGTATGATCCGTCAAATCTCACTTTTGTAGACAGACAGTTGACTTTAATCGCTCAGACCCAGACGATGACGACTTCGAGTGCCAGTCGTCACTGTGGTCATACGATGCTGCCTCATCGTCGGTCCGCAGTGCATCCAGCTACCAGACAGTCCTCTCCACGGGCACCAGAACGACGATGGTCACGAATTCGGACGTCCCGCTCACGACTCTGTGCGATGGCCGACCCAGAGCCTTGGAGTCTTACCAGGTAACTCCCACCACTGAAGTGTTCACCTCGGTGACTCCGCGAACCGTGTGGACTTGGCCTTCATACACTGGTGCCTCGCCGACGTGCGTGATCGCCGAGACTGCCTGTACCGCTCTGCTCACCTCGTGGTCTTCCCTCTGGACAGAGTACTATCAGAACACTGCGTCAGTATCGTCGCCCGAGCTTCCGTCCTGCAGAACATCGTACAAAACCCCGACTACAACGCCCGCGCCGACGCCCACAAAGGACACCGCTTGCAGCCGATGGCCGGAGAGGTGCATGATCGAGCCCAAATGGGGCGCCATCCAAACGGTGTACTACTGGCCCGTCACCACCGTCTCAGGCGACTTCTGCCTGCAAAACGGCTCCACCATCACCCCCGCCCCGACCATCCCCAACACCCCCAACACCGCCGTCCGCGACGGCCACACCTTCACGAGCCCGACAAACTACCTCTCGCTCGCCAGCGCCCGCGCCGTCATCTGGAGCGACTACAAGCGCGTCGACCACTGCGGCGCCAGCGGCACCCTGCCCGCCCACACCAACATCCTCCTACCCATCACGGCGCCACTGTCCACGCGCACCGCCGCCGCCTACGACGACAGCGCGTTCACGGCCCTCGACTTCGCGCACTTCAACCAGCCGCTGCCCGCGCAGGCGTACGACAGCTTTCGGTGCTTGCTGAACTACGGCAGCGTGTGCGGGCCCGAGGAGCCCATCTACAACGAGGGCGAGCACAGGCCCATCATGTCGGTTCCCGACGAGGTTCTTGATTTGGAGCCCGAGTGGCGCGAGGTCGGCTGCACGTATGTCGCCAGGCAGCGGTGGACGCAGTGGCGTTTTACGGCTGTGCCGCTTCAGACGCCGCCGCCTAGGCCATTTTGATGGGTTGGTTGGGTAGGTAGGTAGGGGATCTGAGGGTTGGATTGGGGAGGACTTGGATGGCATCTCGAGTGGATCTGATTGTCCTTGGGTGCTCTGCTCAGAACAATTTGAATTATTATATTTTGTGTTTTGTCAAGTATTATCACGTGATTGCCTCAAAACAATCCCCAACGCCGCTTTAGCTCACCTGGGAGAGCGCCAGACTGAAGTCCACTTCAAGTCCCCCGTGCAACTGTACGATTTCTGGAGGTACTGTGTTCGATCCACAGAAGCGGCAAATATAACTTCTTTTTGCCCTTTCTTCCAAGCATGAGAAATGACTAGCGAAGTTTTGGTGTTTGGTAAGTTAGTTACTTGTCAGAGTTCGCTAACTAACTACTACATACAACCAGACCTCCTTCATTCCGAGACTGTCATTACTCTCCATATACACTCGTTGATGTCGTCTCAGACAGCCGCTATACAAGATGCCACGGCCATGGGCCACGGCACCACTGCTTCTCAAGAGCTCGCGAAAGCACAGCTGCCCAAGTTGCGCTTCTCGGCGGGCTTGTGGACCGAGATGTCGAAGTCGAAGATGTCAATCGGCAAACCCTGAGTTGTATTCTGTTAGCATCAAGATGTTCCTAACAAGCGGATGGACGGATCTTGGGCTGTCTTACGATAGTAGTGCAAACATTGGGGATGTCGACAATACCCGCGATGTGGCCCTGGATAGGGGCACAAGACAGGAGGAGGTAAATTTGGTAGTCGTCGTAGCCTGTGCGGGTAAGAACAACGTAGGTCAGTACTGGTCCACCCTTGTCTAGCAGACTTGATCACAAAGATTATTCGCGAAAAAGAATTGATGAAAAAAACTGACCATATCTCCTCAGATACTCAATCACCCTCAAACAAGTCTGGCGATACGCGACGGTGGCATCGAGGTAATGCTGCTTGCCATGCTCGTCGACACTGAAGCCCTCGAAATAGATGTACCTGCCCGGCCCGAACTGCGGCTCGACAGGCCCAGGCACGTAGATGGGCGATTTCATGGCGAGCTGCTGCACGCCGCCCTTCATGACGGAGAAGTTGATGGTGATGACGCCCGCCATCTCGATGGCACCGCAGAACGAGATCTCGCCGTCGCCCTGCGAGAAGTGCAGGTCGCCGACCGAGAACTTGGCCCCCTTGACGTGCACGGGCAGGTACACCTTGCTGCCGCGCGAGAGGTTCTTGATGTCGCAGTTGCCGCCGTGTTCCGGGCGGCCGGGGACGGTGCGCGCGCCCTCTTTGCCGACTTTCTCCTTGATGTTGCCGTCTGCGGTTCCGGCGTGCACGTTTGTGGGCTCCGGCGGGTGCGCGACGTCGCGGTCCATGTGCGAGCAAGCTTTGATCAGGCCGCCTTCGCGCTCGTTCCAGGTTGCGAGGACTTCGGGCGAGGGCGCGCAGCCTAGGATTCCTGGGTGGATGAGGCCGGCGAATTTGACGCCTGGGATGTGGCGGGAGGAGCAATTGATTCCTTCGAAGTCCCAGATTGCTTTGGCTCTGTTTTGGAGGAGATCGGGGCATCAGTTCTTTCTTCTGCGAGATGTGGCTTTTGGAAGGAAGTGAGGCTGGGCTTGGGGAGTGTTGTTGGGGAGGTACGTACGGCTTGGGGTAGATCTCGTCCAGGAATCCACCTGTCGATTTGTGGTCAATTACATGGATGGTTTGCTAGAAGACAAAGCATCATCCTACCTCCGTTCTTTTTGGAGAAGATACCGGTGAAGCCCCATGGAGAGTCCTCAAGAGGCTGCACGTCTTGGATGTCTACGACCAGGACATCGCCTGGCTCGGCGGTCTCGATCTCAAATGGCCCGGTCAGGTAGTGGATTTTGGTCAGGTCGACGTCGCGGATGTCGTCGGCCGAGTCGTTGTTCTTGATCTGGCCTCCGGTCCAGTCGACACACTCGATCTTGACTGTTTCGCCGTTTTTGATAGTGCCCGCGTTGGGGACTTGACTTTTTGTTAGATGGTCGGGATGGAAAAGATATGGAGTCGTTGGGGTCGTTCGTACCGTCTGGGTGCCATCGGTTCTGAGAGGAAGGTCAGGAGTTGTCGAATGGAATGTGGAATCGACTGCAAGAACGTACGTGAAGGAAAGGTTCGGTCCCGGCATCCTTTTCCAAGTCCACCTTGTTCATGTATCTCAGTCCTTTGGTCGGCATGGTGACGATGGCTGGAGGCTGTCTGTCTGTTCGGTGGATGTGACTCGGCGGCGATAGCTTCAATGCTTGCTCACGTTGACAGGACAGAGAGAATTTGTATGAGGTCAAGAAATCATAAGGAAAACAACAGGCATACTTATCCACCATCCGTAATCGATCAATCAATGCTGTCATGGCAGCTTGTTTACTACGGTAGTGGTGAGGGGTAAGCCAGCTCGTAGCGTGGCGATAAGACACCCATTGCCGGTTGGAGAGGTCTCGGGCGGAGATCTAAGAAGAACGTGGCGAGACTTTTAGTCAAAGACGCGTAGGAGAAGCTTAGAGCTTGAGATAGGAGCAACGATAAAGAGAGGAAGATGTGGGCTCCGGCTGCCTGTTTGGGCAAGCTCTCATGTCTGTGACGGTGCTGTGTGGGGTGCTGGTGTGGAGCTCTTCAAAATACCGGCTACGGCACTGGAATCTTGCGAAGGCGCACGGCTGGCTTCCATTGGAGCGAGAGAAGGGAAAGAGAACAAGGTCATGAGGTGTCGGAAAAAGTGATGCTTATATATACCTTGTACGATCATCAAGGTGTCCAAGTGATTAAGTTAGCCCCAAGCAATCTCGTGCTTGCGCAGTTCGTGAATAGAATTGCATCTTAGCTATCAAGTGAACTGCCTTCTTTTCAGGCCATCTCCAGTCTCGACTGGGTCGGCCTTGCGCTTGCTGACCTTCGCATTGATCTTGTCTACGGCATCGAGCGGCAGACTCAAGAACTCATGCTTGTTATCCCACCTCACGTCCTTCTTCTTAAACTCTTCGGCTTCCTGCGGCGGTGGAGGCGGGTCGGTGATTTTGGTGACAAGATATGCAGTCGATGCTTCCGCAATGCCGTAGATGAGAACACCGAGGAGGGGAACTTTGAGGAAGAAGAAGAATGCGACTGCAAAGCCGTATAGCACGCCTGAGCGGTCGTGGAACCAGAGCTTCTTCTGCTGGGGAGTGTAGCGGATGCGGGCGAAGTACGGGTCGAGCTGGACTAACGGTTAGTGACAATTCTCTAGAGATCGGTGTTCGCAACCTCTCACCAATTCTCGCATCAGAGTGCGGCTCGAAAAGTAGCTCTGCAAAAACATGACCAAGTACTTTTTCGGGAGGAAAATGCCACTACCGAAGATGACCACAGCCGGCTGCCATCCGACAGACTTATTGAAAGTGTAGAAACTGGCAGCTGGCAGCACGAACCTGCCCACATACGGCAGCATGGAAAGTAGATACACTCCCAGACTGATCGCGGCCTTCTTCCCGAACCTCATCAAGAAGGATTGGAGAGCCGCGTACGGATCCTTGTTCTTGTCGCTGTTTGTACCTTTTGTGTCGTACATTTTCAGGTTGGCATGGTAAATGGCCCTCAGCTCTTCCGGGTTCTCGCCTTCATGCTTCTGGTAGTATGTTTGATCGACCCAGGCGAGCGAGTTCATGAACATGTTGTCGAGGGTAGGCGTGATGTAACGCATGAGGGTCATCAGGAAGAAGGGGATTTGCAGTACGGAATGCTCGATAAAGTGTATGCCTTCGATCACGTCGGCGTCCCATGTGACTTGTGAGAGATCGACAAAGAGGCCAAGGAACTGGATTAGGACACGGATACCGGCGGTCTGCGAGCTGTATTAGGTGATGAAGTGGCAGAGTCGAGGGTATGCCTCTTAGACATACCGGAATGGCCACAAGTAGTCTGATGACTATGCCGGCCAACACGGCCAATGCAGCCTGTTTGTAGTGCTCGCTGGTGAACAAGCCGGGATTTTTGAGAGCGCGCAACGCACCAACGACGGTGAGCTGGGCACCCCGAAGGATGGCATTGGGCTCGAAGTGGCTCATGTTGCCAGATGGTGGTGGGGTGAAAGGAAGATGGAAATGTTGTGCATGGTGAATTGGTTTCATACTGGTTGGATATGACGTAGTACGTGGATGTGGAGTTCGGCGATCTTTCGAAGGAGCACATTGAGACCCTTGAGAACAGTTGTAGGGCATGCCAACTGGGTAACATGTAGACAAGATATGTATGAGACATTTCCCTGCATATTCCAACTTCAGCTTGTGTGAGGAAATGTTCTTGGTGGGTCTTGTATACCAAGTCGTCTTACATATCAGGACATAATGGCGACATAGCACATCGATATTTATGCTTCAGAGGCACGCTTTCGGCAAGCCCACCCCTGCTCAGCAGTAACCGACCAGCCTCCTGCAGTACGACAAACACGCGATATCTCAAGATTCACTCACTCCAAGTCGATTCACTTTCCTTACCTTTCGCTTGATCTTCTTCTTCGCCCGGGAGGCACCCGCTCGGGCAGACCGACCGCCGCATCTACCACACAGCGCCCGGCTGCACACCCCTGACCATCCATACACTACCTCTGTCGCGTGAGCCATCAACACATCCCACTCCACCGCATGCCTTCCGTCCGCCATGTCCACATCCTATCCTACCACCCCGCATACGCCTGAACGAAACACGCCTCGCCGAGCCGCCATGGCCCGCTCTTTCACCGTGCCTCCCAAACTCTCAGTCTCGACTCGAAACACCCCAAACCCCGAGATCGGCGCCGCGGATGGTATTGAAACCCTCTACGTCCACCCAAGCGCCAGCATAATCAAATTCAACACTGGGGCCTCTCGTCCAAGCAGCAGCTCAGGATCGCCGCTCGTAAGACATGGAGAGAGCTCAGGGACATTGCCGTGGGCATACCCCACCGAAAGCACACTCGCAGTGGGACCTATGGAGATATATCGCGTGCCTGGATCCGTCTCTTTCCTGCACTCTGGAGCGCTATTACATGCGATCCTGCCGAGGAGCCAGTGCTGGTGCGTGGACGGCGTGAGCAAGTTTGCCTTTCGCGTTCTGCCGGAAACATACTATCGGATAGAGCTCCCTGGCGAGACTGCAGAGGATCTGGAGCTTGTTGAGGCATTGAAGTTGACGTTCAAGAAAATTTTGTTCTACGAGCGGACAGCCTGTCCTTTTGCGCGAGGCTTCACCGTTGATTTACCAGCGGAGGAGGTCAAGGTGAAGAAGAGGAATAGCGTGCGCGAGGGCCCTGCAAAGAAATGGAAGTTGCAAAAGGCTTATAGCTGGAAACCTGAGGGCTGGGAAGAAGACGAATCGAAGAGACAATCAGCTGCGTCCGAGTCACGGCCTGGCAGTGGAGACCGCTCGGAGGCGTCCGACGCACAGGAGGACGAAGAAGAGGACGAGCCATTGGATGAGTCGAAAGAGGAGGGCCTGGAACAGCACAGCACTGCTGTTACAACACCTTCAAGTCTACGTCCTCGAGCCATGGAATCAATGCGTTCGGTGACAGCGCCTTCTCAAATGCAGGCGCAGTCAGCAACGCCTTCACGAGTTCGATCACGGGTCCAGGCTGTGGAAAATGTCGATCGCGCCCAAAAGGCTGAGAAAGTTCGCTTTAGTGCTGAGGTCGAGAGGCGAAGCTCGGTGAGAGCGAAGAGACCTTCGACGGCACCCGTTACCCTGCCACCTTCACCACCAGACTCAAGCGCTGGACCCGAGTTGTTTACATCGGACGACGTAAGTATTCCCGAAGAGGCAGATATGCAGACCAATGAGACATCCGAAGAAGAGCCTGCAAACGATTTGGAAAACCCCCGAGCGGAGCCGGCACTGGAAGAGCCTACACAGTGTCTAGACACAGACGAACACAAGACGGTCGAAAAGATCGAACCGGACGAAATCTGCGCACAAACCGATTCACAACCACGAACGCCGCCTGGGAAGAGCGAACAACGTGAACTTGAGTTTAGAGAAGATGTTGTGCAATACGACGAGGACACGCTCCCACGTGAGCTTGCAGAAGTTTCAATATCAGACGAAAATCAACATAGGACAATGAGCGAACCGGAATCCACAACAGGAACACTGCCACGAACCGATGATCCATACGCCGCAATCCAAGCGCGCATACAAGCTAGGCGCTCAATCGGTGGCACGACCACATCCTTCCACCCGGTCAGCAACCCTCCAACTCGAAAGGAAAACTCCTCGACCGCCTCATCAGTTTCGCTCGCCTCCCAACGCTCCAACAAGTCCGGCCGAGTCCAGCTAAACAACTCCATCACAGCAACCTTGGTCAACAAGGCTTTCGCAGTCTTCCTCGGCCCGCCCGCACACTTGGTCACGATGATGCTGCGTATTGCCGCCCGCTTTTCGAGCGGTGCATTCGGGAGCCATAGCATGTTTTTCGTGGAGTCGCCCGTTGGAAGCCCGAGGAGAGTCCCGGGCAGCTTCTACCTTGAAGACGAGGAGGATCGGGGGTGGAAGAGCGAAGAGGAAGAAAATGTGGAAGACTGGGACGAGGATGATTTTGGGGTGCCGTTGAGGAGTCCGGTTAGGATTAGTGGGATGAGGGAGAGGGCTAGGAGGGAGGGGTGGGAGGTGGAGTGAGTGAGTGAATGGGTGAGTGAAGTGAGTGTTTTTTGATTTTCTGTGGGAGGGCGATCGATCGGTGGGACGGCGCTTTGCAAGCATCGAACTGTAGGTGTTCGCGTTTGCTGCTCTTTTGCATATGGGAGTTTGTGGAAACGATGGCGCAATTGGACTGGTAATAATTTGGGTTGGGGAAACGGCATGACTGAACGAACGACATAAACGGCTGTAAAGTTAGGTACTCTGGATTGAGGCGATGATGGTTAGATAGGCGTTTAGGTGGTGTTTTGGGACGGTTGGTTGGATGGCGACGTGTATTGTATTATATTGCGTAATGATTTCGCCTTTTGAATAAACAATCGCATTATACATGTCAGGAAACACGTAAATAGATATTGATGTATTTACCCCAGAACATGAACGCGGGGGAAACACATGCAAGCATTGTGCATGGATCAAGGCCGTCTAGCCCCTTGGCCATCATGTAACTAACCCTGAGAAGGGAGTGCGGTCCAGACGCAACACAGGAAAGCCGTTGGCTACTGTAAGGTAGGTATTTCCACAAGCCCACCATACACAGACAGGGCGGCCTGTCCAACACTCACTCCCTCACACGTCTGTCTCATTCATTCGGCAGTACGGTACACCGACATTCCCTTCAACCACAAACTACAACTCCACACCACAAACAACCCGCCTCGGCGCCACAGGCAAGCATCACGCGGGCTTACACTATCCGTCGACCCCAGGCACGTGGTCGGTGATGGGTGAACAGCACCGCCGACGTAGCACCTCCATCGTGCATCATGCTGCCGGCGGCAAGCACATGGCCTCGTCAAAGACCCACCACGGCTACCGACAGTCCTCGATATCCCTGGGAAACAACGCCGTCAACGACCCGACGACCGGCATCATTCACGAGGACTCGGACCCCGGGCCCTCGAGCTCGGATCTGGAGATGAATGACATGCGATCCGACGACGAGGACGACGACGACCTGACCGACGACGAGGAGACGGGCCTGACACAAGCCGAGAGGCGCAAGCGCAGGCGACGGAGGCGGCGGAGCACCCTGCTGGGCGAACGCGTTGCGGGAAACGGAAACATGGGCGATATGAAGAAGACGGAAGAGCAGCTCGCGACGGCGAGTCTGATGCGGTTATACGGCGTCAACGCGATCCTGATCGGCCTGTGGTACACCTTTTCCATCTCGATATCCGTCTACAACAAGTGGATGTTCTCAAAGGAGAACCTGGATTTCCACTTTCCGCTGTTCACCACCAGCTTGCACATGGTGGTGCAATTTACGTGCGCTTCCGCGGTGTTGTTCTTCTTTCCTCAACTTAGGCCTGGAGCTGGTAGTGTGGATCCGCATGCACATGGCTACTCGCAGGTCGATGGGGGTGATGAGGCTCGCGAGCATTCTGGAAGGCGTAACAGCTCACCACCTGAAAATAAAGGACCTCTTATGACACGCTGGTTCTACTTGACCCGGATCGGACCCTGCGGCACAGCGACCGCCTTGGACATTGGTCTCGGAAACTTCTCCCTCCGCTTCATCAGCCTGACCTTCTTCACCATGTGCAAGTCGTCGGTGCTAGCCTTCGTCCTGCTCTTCGCCTTCATCTTCCGGCTCGAGAAGCCCTCCTGGCGGCTCGGCGGAATCATCACCCTGATGTCCATCGGAGTCATCATGATGGTTGCGGGCGAAACGGCCTTCAACGCCCTCGGCTTCATCCTCGTCATGACCGCCTCCTTCTGCTCCGGCTTCCGTTGGTCCCTAACCCAAATCCTCCTCCTCCGCAACCCAGCCACCAGCAACCCCTTCAGCAGCATCTTCTTCCTAACGCCCGTCATGTTCATCGCCCTCTTCCTCCTCGCCCTGCCGATCGAAGGCACCCAAAACGTCCTCGAAGGCATCCACATCCTGGCCGAGACGAAAGGCATCCTCCTCGGCGCCATGATCATGCTCTTCCCGGGCTTCCTCGCCTTCCTCATGGTCGCCGCCGAGTTCGCGCTGCTCAAGCGCACCTCGGTCGTCACCCTCTCCGTCTGCGGCATTTTCAAAGAGGTCCTGACGATTTCCGCCGCCGGCGCCGTGTTTGGCGACGAGTTGAGCCCCATCAACGTCAGCGGCTTGGTCGTGACCATCGCCTCCATCGCCGCTTACAACTACCTCAAATACCTCAAGATGCGCTCGGACGCGCAGAAGCAGGCGCACGAGATGTTGGAAGACGAGGGCGACGACGAGGATAGTAGTAGTAGTAGGAAACCGACGAGCAAATCTGGCGGCGGTGAAGATGGCGGGAGGTTCTCGTACGAAGACGCCGACGTGGACGAGCCCGGGCGCCATCGGCAGACGAGCGGCCTGATGCGCCATAGTCTGTCGCTCGCTACAGGGGGTGACCAATTGGCTGTCCCCGGGAACCAACAGTACGGCGCTGGTGGGCAGGGTGGTGGTGGCTCTTCTACGTCGCAGAGCCCTGTCAAGAGGCCGGAGAATTTGGAATAATAGGTAGTCATTATAGTGACAACGTACTTTTTTCTTGTAAGACGGAGTTGTTCGAGAGGCGCATGTAAAATTTCATGGTTTGGTTTGTTTTGTTCGGGACGTTTACTTCTTCTGTGATGATGTTTTTTGTTTTGGACATCTTGCTCCGTTGAACACCGCGCATGCCCCATCACAAAAAAGGTAAAGGCGCTGCTTTGCTAAAGAATGGCCCCGTTGAAAGATCTCGCTCGACACACGACCACACAAAGCTCTCCATCTGCATTTCATGCATCCAATCCAAAAGTTCGAAACCCCACCCTGAAAACCCTGGAAAGAACTGCAGAAAATCGATAAATCACAACCACCCCTAGTTGAAGTTGAAAGCATTCCTGCACAGCGGGCACGTGCTCGCATTGCTGGTCCTGAACCACTTGAACAGACAGCTGGCGTGGAACATGTGCTTGCACGTCGGGCAGCGCTTCTGTGGCAGCTGGCGGTCGCCGCTGATGATGCTGTAGCAGATGGCGCACTCGGACTGGCCCTTGAGGGCGCCCGTGACGTTGCGGCGGAAGGAGGAGAGGCCGTCGGTTATGGAACCGTTCTGTTTGCAAAGTTCATGGTTAGCACAGGGGATATGATATGAGAGGGGCGTTGTTGGAGGGTGTTGTGTTGCTTGGGATGTGAGGGGGGGCTTACGGAAAAGGTGATGACGCCCTGGCAGTTGCGCAGCCAGCTCTGCCATTTCTCTTCTTTGACGGCCACGCGGCTGACGCCGATTACTTGGGCGGCGGCGAGCGGGTAGGCGTCTGGCAGCACGATCTTGATCGCCATGGTTTGCTCGTCGACGAGGTAGGAGACGTTGATCTCCTTGCTGCGCATGCCCACCTTGATGGTCCACTTGTCGTCATCGGCGTCTTCGCCGCCGGCGCCCTTGTCGTTCCAGTCGGCGACGGCTTGCAGGTTCGAGGCGATGATCAGCGGCGAGATATACTTGGCTGTCCATGATTCAACGGCCAAGGATGTCTGGCGCGAGCGGATGTCGAGATAGTAGGATTTGACTAGGCTGGGTAGGTGGGCGAGGGCCAGGTACAAAAGGTACGAGAGGAGGTACTGCACGTCACGCTCCGGGTTGTCTTCGAGGTCGGCCTGGTATTCTTGCACGTTGAATTTGGAGGCGTCGATGGGCTTGCCGCGGGTGTGGCCGAGGAAGTCGAGTGCAAGGTTGAGCAGACCGGAGAGATAGGTTCCGTCTTTCAGCTGGTCGATGTAGTCACTCTTGACCTTGTAGCTGGAATTGACGAAATGGTCGAAGAGTAGACGCCAGCTGTATAGGTAGCCGCGGAGACCCAGTGGCATCGAACGATCGAAGGAAGCATCGGCGAGGGAGTCGAGTGTAGGTGCCTCGAGGATGAGGGAAAGGAGTTCATCAGGTAGCTGTGCAGTCCTGTTGTCGAGCGCAGCATCGAACGAGATCTTCTCTTGTGCGGATGGAATCTTGACGTGGAGCACACTGAACGCAGCTTGCTGAATAGCTCGAGACTCTCTCATCATAAGCGGGTAGAGTTCTTCTGTGTCGTGAAGGTCTTGAACTTGTTTGGAGGGAAGCTGTGAGACTTGGCGGCAAAGCAACTCATTCGTTACCATCAGAGGTTGGTGGGACACATCAGGGACACTACCTGTAGACTTGAGCAAGTGAAGGAATCCGTCGAACAACTGCTGATCGTGATCTTTGAGCCCATCGACGAGGTCATCGTTGGCATCATCGCCGTTCGCAAGCTTGCGGAGTGTGTTGAACAGCTTGAGAGTGGCGTTCGCGAGCGTAATGGTCGGCTCGTCGATCGAGTCTTGATCAATCTGCGCCCAAGTTCCGGTCAAAGCGGTCAAGATCTGAATCCAGTGCTCGCCGTAGATGTCTTGCATGCCAGGAAGCAAGCTCGCCATTGCTTTGGCAACTTCAGCCCTGACTTGGGAGTCATACTGGGGCTCTAGCCAGGGAACAATATGTTGGATCAGGAAGATCAGTCGTTGCTTCGCAATCGCACCGAGGACGTCGTCTTGAGAAGTCAGGATTGTGTTGAGCATGATCAACTCGCGGGTGGCCTTTTCTTGGTGCTGGTCGAGGTCCATGCCAGTCAGGTCTGAGACGATTTCGTTCGCTACACGACCGAGGTATTGGCTGCCGGCGAGCGCCTGAGCGTGGCCAACAAGCTGCGACTGCATTGCGAACAAGCTCCCACTCTTACGAAGAGCTCGCAATGACTCCTCTCCTGCTTTGGTGGCATTCGACGAGGATCCGTGGTGCTCGAACAATTCGGAGTAGATACGGCTGGATGATAGAGCTGCGTAGTAAGCTGCAGGTGACATCTCCGATGCTCTCTGCTGACCGTCGAGGGCCTTCTGGAATCTTGGCCACTGGGAGGACTCAGACTTTCGAAGTATCCCACTAACGATTGAATTAGCTTGGCTGATGAAATCAAGTACTTCAGCATCCTGCTCTGGCCCAGAAGCCCACAAAACATTGGTGCCTGGGATGCTCATATTGTCTTCCGCAACCAGTACAGTCAACGCTAGAGTCGCCACGATAGTTGCCAGCTTGTCACTTTGAGAGTCGCGAAGTTTATCTTCGAGATCGCTGGCGGTAAGCAGCTTGGCCACGTACATGGATGTACGGAGCGCCTGTGATAGTCCTTCCGCATCGCAAGAGGGCCTATTCCTGACAGATTCATCCGTGGACACGAGACGGATAGCACCACCGAAGGGACTGAGCAAAGATAGCGAAGGCGCAGGTGCTGTCATAACAGCTTGGAGTGATGTAAGCCAGCCGCTCATAGAAGGAAGTGCTTTCTCAACATCATCAAGTTTTCCGTCCGGCACAAGCCTCACGGTAAGTTCGAGCAGCGAGTCCATAAGCAATGATCTATCCGAGACCTCTTCGAGATTTTGCCTCACTACCGAGAACTTGTCCACGGGGCCATCATTGTTTCCTGCCAGAGAGAGTTTGGATGAAAGTTTGCTCGCCAAGTCGGCCACATCATCATCTGACGATTTCTCCAGACGAAGCAGACTGGTCAGGAGCTGGTCAGTGTCCAGGGCGGCGCTTGTCAAAAGTGACGATAGAGCGCCTTTCGAAGAAGAAGCAATGTGGTCAAGGGAAGCCAGCGCATCTGCTGGCGCAGCTTCATGCGCAAGTACACCGTTCAAGTCGCTCAACACACGCCCGACAGTGGGCGCCGCAACAATATGGACTGGCAGAAGATCAGCCACCAACCGGGGGCATGCAATCTTGCCATCCGCGTTAGGCGAAGACAAATTCGTGAGCAATTCTTGCAGCTTCGTAGAGCTCTGGGCCAATTTGACAGCTCGTTCAGGAGTCTCACGGGTGAAGAGCGTCTTTAGCAGATGCTCTTTGCTTGAAATCGGAGCATCTGCTTCCGAAAGGCAATCAATGACCGACTCAAAAGTGGATTCGAAGGTCGGAACGGAGGCCAGCGCGTAGAGGCAGTACGCCAAGTGGCTTTGCGAAGGTGTGAATAGCAGACCAGGCAAATCCTTTTCTGCAAACGACGAAATGGTGTGTTGCAACTCAGCATCACTGCGCAACAGATCACTGGATGAACGTAAGAGTTCGTTCACGGTCGCTGCTGCACCGTAAGGCTTTCCACTTCGCGCAGAGAGCAGTGAGAAGCACTCCGTAATGAGACGCTTGTCTTGATCAACTAAAGCCGCTATGAGAGACTCAGGTAGGTCGTGACCGCCGTTCGTGAGTTCTCTTTGAAGAGCAGCCCATCGCTCTCCTGCAAAAGCGACCTCTTTCTGTGATTTGTCGAAGTCTTTTGACTGCTCAGGTTGTGAGACTTTGATCTGCTCAATCAGCTGATCTACGAGACTAGACAGCTCGCTTTCGAGCACTAATGGAAGACGGTGAACTTGGGCCACCTTTGCTACAATGGGCGCAGGCTTTGCACCGGCTATACTCCAGTCTGATGTTTCTGGACGTGGCAGGACAAATTGTTTGATGACAGGCATCACAAAGTTTTGCGTCAGCTTGTCCTGGTCCGTCTCGGACAAGTTGCGCGAGAACGTGTCGACAATTGTTGCGTACGTCTGCCAAGAGTGTTGGGCATTGAAGCGATCCTCTCTCTTTGACACGCCGATGTGAGCGTTCGACAGCAGCTCTGCAACTTCGTCGTAGGATTTAGGCAAGACCTCGTCTGGAATCTTGCGAACCAAGTTTCCCAGAGCAGGCCAGAACTCCGCAGGGCCAGCCTGGGAGCCGTGCTTCAGCAGAGACCTCAGGCGTGAGGCTGCCGGCTTCTTTCCGCTATAAGCTTCTGTCCAGATGCCAGGATGTATGCTCGTCAGGTGTTCAAGGGTCTGCACGAAGTCAAGAGATGATCCCGTCTGGTCTGACGGCAATCCCTTGTAGATATATGCCGTACTGATGGCATTGAGGTGGTTTGCGATCAGACTCGGCTGGTTGTGTATACACGACCTGACCAGTCGATGCATAGATCGTCTTACACCGACATCTGTATGGCTGACAAAGTCCCAAAGCTGGCTCTCGAGAAGTTCTTCGTATACACTTTGTTGCTGTGCAACTTCGTCAGCTGACAGATTGTTGAGCATGCTAGTGACCAGCGCAATGCTGGTAGCAATCACACGCGCGAAAGTCGCCTGAGCATCGTCGGCGCTGATTGTTCTCTCGTCGCTCAAAGTCTGTACGGTCTCATTGAGTGTAGCATCCTTGCAGTATTCGACAATAGACCGATGGAACGTTCTTCGTACGCCCTGGATCTTCTCTGGCGTGTTGAAGACAAGTCCTAGCGCATCCTTTGCTGCATTTGCTGCAGCTTTATCACTGTCAAATACTCCAGCCAACCATGGACCAGCTATCTTTGGCATGTGTTTTGCAGTTCTCTTCCCTGACTTGGAGCATACGTGTCCGTTGAGGTTGTGTGCGAGTTGCCGAACGCGTCGTGCGGAATCGATCGAGAGACGTGGGAATAGCTTGACCTTTCATCTGGTCAGCACGCGTCATACCTAGCATGCGACACTGCAACGTACCCATGCTTCCAAGAGTCCCTCTTCTACCGTCACATCAGGCGCGCCAAATGTTGTCAGAAGGTCCTCTAAAGCCTTTGCCTTTGTAGTAGCGTCTCTTTTCGAAAGATTCTTGAATGCGACGACTACATTGGCGTCGCTTATTCCAGAATAGTCTGGCGCTTCTTGGATGTATGACAAGACCGATGCTTGCGATGAGCCGAACGCAGAGCCACCGAACCCTCCGAAGCCGCTGGTAGGTAGTCGGCCACTGCTGGCCTGTGACTTGAAGACTCTCTTACTCATGATGTGCTGCTGATATGTAGAAGGAGAATGTTCCGTTGGTGAAGTCGAGTATCGTCGCCCGTAGTGGGTAGTGCAGCGGGTCTAGGGTCGCAGCTAGGGTGTGAGGATGCGGCGATTCGACTGGCCCCTCAGAAAATGTAAAAGTACATGTAAGTAGGTGTAGGTGTATGGGTAGCTTTGTTCCTACAAAGATTCTCGACTGATGTTATAGGTGACGTAACGAGTTTTGGTGGGGTCCGATTTGATGAGCCATGCACTGACTTTGAAGCTGTGTTCAATGGAAACTGGAGCGAATGATTCAATTTCAATCAATTCCAAGTCACGTGCGGTCGCGCTTCCTTGGTGAGCGCTCCAAGAACGCATCAGGCTTGCCAGACCTGACCGCCGACACACAAACAATCATCAACCACCATTCACCGACCGGGTATTTCCCTGCCTAGTCATTCACTCATTTGACTCAAGCTGCTCAAACGCAGTATACGCCTACCGGAAGTGCTCAAAGCCGCATTGCCACCTCTTATGGTGCGCCACTGAGCAATTGCCTGGAGGATAGCAGGTCTAATCTGAGTAGCTGGACTACGCGTGCTCGGCCGCATTTGAGCTTGTGAAGCCACCATGAAGTTCTTTATCGGGGACCTACCGGTTCTTTTCCCGTACCCTCGAATCTACCCAGAGCAATATGCCTACATGTGCGACCTCAAGCGCACGCTGGACTCGGGCGGACACTGCGTTCTTGAGATGCCGTCTGGGACTGGAAAGACCGTGTCGCTGCTGTCTTTGATTGTGGCCTACCAGCAATTCTACCCAGAACACAGGAAGCTTATCTACTGCTCACGAACAATGTCTGAAATTGAGAAGGCGCTGGCAGAGCTCAAAGCGCTTATGAAGTACCGGGCAGATCAACTCGGAGAAGTGGAAGATTTCAGAGCACTTGGCTTGACGAGTCGAAAAAATTTGTGTTTGCATCCTTCGGTAAAGCGAGAAAAGAGTGGTTCGGTGGTCGATGCGCGTTGTCGCAGTCTCACAGCCGGTTTTGTGAAGGAGAAGAAGGAACGAGGTGAGGATGTCGAGCTTTGTGTTTACCACGAGAACCTCGACCTGTTGGAGCCACACAATTTGCTTCCCACTGGTGTCTGGACGCTTGACGGGCTGGCTCAATACGGAGAACAACACAAGCAATGCCCGTATTTCACATCAAGACGGATGATGCCTTTTTGCAATGTCATCATCTACTCCTACCACTATTTGCTCGACCCCAAGATCGCCGAGCGCGTGTCAAAAGAGCTTTCGAAAGATTGCATTGTGGTGTTCGACGAAGCACACAACATCGACAACGTGTGCATTGAGTCTCTCAGCATCGATCTGACCGAAGACTCTCTACGCAAGGCTGGTAGAGGTGCATCAAATCTGGAGCGCAGAATTACGGAAATGAAAGACACAGACGCTCAGAAGCTGCAAAACGAGTATGCTAAGCTGGTAGAAGGCTTGCAAGCAGCTGACGATGCGCGTGATGAGGGAGCATTCATGTCCAACCCTGCGTTGCCGGACGACCTGCTGAAAGAAGCAGTGCCCGGTAACATTCGACGTGCTGAGCATTTCGTGGCTTTCCTCAAGCGTTTCGTGGAATATCTGAAGACCAGGATGAAGGTTTTGCACGTCATTTCGGAAACTCCACAGTCATTCTTACAACATCTCAAGGAGCTCACCTTTATCGAGAAAAAGCCCCTGCGCTTCTGCGCTGAGCGACTGACATCACTTGTCCGTACTCTGGAGTTGTCCAACATTGAAGACTACCAACCACTGCAAGAAGTTGCCTCATTCGCCACCCTGGTTGCTACCTATGACACCGGTTTTTTGCTCATTCTGGAGCCTTACGAGTCAGACACAGCCACGGTCCCCAACCCGGTTCTCCATCTCACTTGTTTGGACGCCGCGATCGCAATAAAGCCTGTCCTTGAAAGATTCAGCTCTGTGATCATCACATCCGGAACCATCTCGCCCTTGGAAATGTACCCGAAGATGCTTGGATTCAGTACTGTGGTTCAGGAATCGTACGCCATGACACTTGCAAGAAGATCTTTCTTGCCAATGATTGTGACAAGGGGTTCTGATCAGGGATCTATGTCTTCGGGTTTCCAAACTCGAAATGATCCGTCCAATGTGCGGAACTATGGCAACTTGCTGGTGGAATACTCAAAATTAACACCCGATGGAGTGGTCGTGTTCTTCCCTTCGTATCTGTACATGGAGAGCATCATCTCCATGTGGCAAGGCATGGGAATTCTGGATCAAGTCTGGAAGAACAAGCTGCTCTTGGTGGAGACTCCCGACAGTCAAGAGACCTCTTTGGCCTTGGAAACATATCGTACAGCATGCAGCAACGGCAGAGGTGCTGTACTACTTTGCGTCGCTCGCGGAAAGGTTTCAGAGGGTATCGATTTTGACCATCATTACGGGCGAACTGTGCTCTGCATTGGTGTGCCATTCCAGTATACCGAGTCGCGCATTTTAAAGGCTCGTCTCGAGTTCCTGCGTGAGACATACCGCATCAAAGAAAACGACTTCTTGTCATTCGATGCCATGCGTCACAGCGCACAATGTCTCGGGCGAGTCCTGCGTGGCAAAGACGACTATGGAATCATGGTGATGGCGGACAAGCGTTTTGCGAAGAAGCGCAACCAGTTACCTAAATGGATCTCAAGCGCGTTGATGGAAAGTGACTCGAACATGTCTGTTGATCAGTCGGTTGCAACCGCTAAGAAGTTCTTGAAGACGATGAGCAAACCTTTCCCGGCACGAATGCAAGATGGCGTCAGTACTTGGTCTTACGAAGACCTCATGCGCAACAAGGGCAAAATTGACGCAGAGCGCCAGCTCGACATGCAGATGGCTGGTAACGGAGACGGTTATCAGGAGCATCGCGACGATGTTATGGCTGATGCGCAAGCTGCTGACGGAATTGAGGTGGATGCAGAGTTTGATGCAGCCATGAACGACATGGATGTGTAGCGGGATGGAAAAATTTATCTTTGTGCTGCTGGGAAATCGAGTAGATCGAAAACTCCAACTGTTAGATCTTTACCCGTGCCTCTCTAGCTACATGTATGTCACGCCAACCCGGTCATCGTGGATCCGTGCTCCGTGCTGCATTCGGAACATCGGTCCGCGTCGATTCTATACAACCCCGAGTCTTCCCAGCATGATCAGTTCGTCTTCCTTGCTTGTATGTGACGTCTGAGTTTCCATATCATCGTTGACCTATGAATCAGAACATATAGATTTCATTTCACAACATCAGCGCAAAGTTTTAGGGCTTGAGAGTGAGTGTGTAAGCGATGCGGGTGCAGACGCCGCGCTAAATCTGATGATGTTTCAGCTTCCACTATATATCCTACACCGACAAGACCTCCTACATCTCCACATCTGGCATAAACTGCAGCTTCTTGTTGACCCAAGCAATCTCGAAGCAATTTCGTTCCGCATTAAACGGACTGCCACGCCCCGTTGCCAGTGTTTCGACCTCCGCAAGCACTGCAAGCGAGCGAGTACATGTATGCAATAACAAGGCCATGCCGCCTGCTATTTGCTTGTAGGTACCAAGCCTTGCATTCTCTCTCCTTGACCTTCAATTTTCAACAGTAGGCAGAGCCACTGTACCCTCTGCGAGTTGACCTTGCCAACCCTTCCGTTCGTTTCTTCCCAAAATCAACATGGTCTCTGCAACCGCTCTCCTCGCCATCATTGGCACCGTCTCGGCCGGCACTGTTGTGTGGGATGGTCGTGCGAACGACTACGCCGACAGCTCTTTCCTCGATGACTGGTCTTGGTCGAACCAAGAGGGACCTTACCAATACTACATTCATGGCTCCGGCACCACAAAAGACTATGTCAACATGGATGCTTCGTACAAGAACCCCGCCGACACCGGCTCCAAGCAGGGCATCAAGATCACCAACGACAAGACTTCGTCGTGGAACGGCCAGACCATGCTCCGTACCGAGCTGATCCCTCAGACCAGCGCTGCCATCAACAAGGGCAAGGTCTTCTACCACTTCTCCATGCAGCACACAGACACCAACGCGCCTTCGCCGTCCGGAGAGCACCAGATCAACTTCTTTGAGAGCCACTTCACCGAGATGAAGTACGGTGCTGAGGGCGGCTCCGACAACCACCTCCATTGGTATGCCGGTGGCAAGTCGCAGTGGGACACCGAGCTCGCCGCCGACACCTGGCACAACGTCGCCTACGGCATTGACTTCAGCGCCGGTACCGTCGAGTTCTACCACTCCACTGGCGCCGATTCATTGGAGAAGACCGCCGGCCCGGTCTCGGTCACCGCCGACTCCAACGGTGCTGACTGGCACTTGGGCGTTCTCCGCCTGTCGAACGACGGCTCGACCGAGGACTGGAACTTCTCTGGCGTGTACATTGAGAGTGGCGACATCACCACTTCGGTCGTCAGCCCGGGCGGTTCGGACTCGGCGCCTGCACCAGCTTCGTCAACTCCCAAGTCCTCTGCTTCCTCCAGCGTCCGCTCTTCCTCCTCGACGGTCAAGGCCTCTTCCGCCGCCTCCACCGTCCGCTCTTCGTCCACATCCAAGCCCTCGGCGACCACCTCTAGCGCGCTCTCTTCCTCGACCGCCGCTCAGCCTGAGAGCTCGTGCGTGGTCGAGTACGTGTACGTGTAGATATACGTCACTAGAACTTTGCTGTCAGCATGCTGGCGTTGTAGATACTTGATCACATGTCAACGTTGACTTTCGTCATCCTTCATTGCCCTCGCGCTAGAGCGATCAAACGACAATTCATTCGCTGCGGCATCAGCTCGTGACAGCGTGTATATAGCTTGGATTTGAACTTCTCTTCCCTTGCATCCCACTCCATCAACCTCTACACTCCAACTACTCAGCGACACCCTCCCTCAACATCTACACCCTCACTACCGAAAGCATCACCATCAACTTCTCACACAACATGCCGGGCCTCAAGAACCTCGTCATCCTCATCACGGCCGCCGCGACTGGCCTTACCATGGCCCTCCCCACCGTCGAACTAGTCGACCGCCAACAGCACCTCGTCGGCTTCTTCGCCATGTGCCCGGGACCGCTCTGGAGCCCCAGCTGTACAGTCCGCAGTTGGACCGACAAGACCTGCTGTCAGTAACACCACAAACAATCAAAGTAACCACTCCTTCTAACGCGCTTCACTTTCTCGCAGACCCCGTCCCTTCCGAGCTCAACTCCGCCGTCCAGTCCGCGAGCCCATTCCAGAGCGGCATCAAGGGAACATGCTTCCTGTACCAGTAAGTCGATCCACCCAGGTGTCGCGAGCGACGCGATCATCGTTTTCCCGACTGACATTTTTGTCTTGCAGCGAGGACGGCTGCAAGGGCGAGGGCACGCCGCCGATCGACTACCCGGGTATCGACAACTTCGAGACTAGTGGCATCTACGGCTTGTACAAAAGCTGGGGTTGCTTTTGCGGCGAGACTTGCGTGCCGTACTGAACGAGTTGGCGGTTTTTGGGCTGTTCTAGCCTAGGGACTGGAGTTGGAGTTACTGAGGTACGATGCATGACGGCTGGCTTGGGCTGTTCTCGGATAGGTAGGTGCTGATTGCTCGAGACGGATAGTACTTATCAAGCCTGTTGCCGAGTTACCATGTGGATTGAATTGGTTCCGAGACGATACGATGGCGTGTCATTTCTTCGTTCCTTGCCCTCGAGAGGCAGATGAACCGGGACAGATTTGGGCGATGCTGGTAGTGATCTGTCACAGTTGATTTGCCCCCTAAGAGTCTGCTCGTACTCTGCTGCTCATGCAAGTCAGCAGAACGAGGTACGGGTTTGCGGAAGTCATACTGTATGCCAAGTAATGCAAAGACCACGTCCATTCGTCCAGATTCTTGGATCATGTGGAGAGGTTGGAGAAATGGACTTGGAGAAATGAGGAGGAAGCTGGGCAAACAATCCTCAAGGGTCCAAGATGTTCCTGTAAACCTCCAGTTGGAGCTTATGTGGGTCACGTGATCTCGCCTCACTTCTTTCCCACGTGATGCCTCGACCTCACTTCCAGTGCGATCCACTAAATTGGCAACTTGGATGAGGAAACTCATACAAAAATCATTGCCAGCCGTTCGTCTGGAAGCAACGACACCTATAAAGCGTGCAAGAATACGTCGCAGTTCTTCTTTGCGAACGCAACGCCTTTCTCCAGACGACAGGGATCCATAGCTGCCCTGCGCTCATCCGCCGAGCCGAGGCATGTCGGTCATCGTCATGCCGAGAGAGCTCCATTCCCTCTCACATGCATTGTGCGGAAACCGAATGTTATTCTTCTTCCTCCCGAAAATAATCGTGTGTCCTTGTCGCAAATCGCAACAAAAATCCCGCTAAACCAGTCTTCCACGTTTTCTTCTTCCCCAGCTCGCCTATACCCCTTCGACCAGCAATTCACTCGCCGTAACCAGACGCACTCGCCGCGTCCCTCCGGCCCAATCATCATCATGCCCTCGACTAGCGAAGTCGTCGAGAAGCTCCCTTCGCCCGCCGAGCTGAAGGAAGATGTCGCAGTGGCCACCAAGAAGTCGCTGCAGAGCTTACGCGACTTTGCGGCCGGCGGCGTGGGAGGTGTGTTCGCGGTGGTAGTGGGACATCCGTTCGATCTGGTCAAGGTGCGCATGCAGACGGCCGAGAAGGGCGTTTACAGCGGTGCCATGGACGTCGTGCGGAAGACTGTTGCGAAAGAGGGCATGGCGAGGGTGAGTCTTGGAAAACCATTATTCGGAAGAGATTGAGGGGCTGTGTCGCTGACGATGCTCTCTCTGTAGGGTCTGTATGCTGGTGTTTCGGCGCCCTTGGTTGGTGTTACGCCAATGTGTAAGTGATTCCTGACAAGCATTGGTACATGTACCATCTCACGAGCACATGCTAACTTTATTTCCAGTCGCTGTATCATTTTGGGTATGCCTTGCCTAACCTTCTCGCCATCCTGCAAGCAATTCCTAACAAAAAATCCAGGGCTACGGCGTCGGCAAGCAACTCGTCGAATCCTTCTCCACCGTCAAAGACGGCCAATACTCAGTCGCGCAAGTGAGCGCAGCCGGCTTCTTCTCCGCGATCCCCATGACGGTCATCACGGCGCCCTTCGAGCGCGTCAAAGTGCTGCTGCAGCTGCAAGGCCAAAAACAGCTCGGCCCCGGCGAGAAGCCCAAGTACTCGGGCGGCACCGACGTCGTGCGCCAGCTGTACAAAGAGGGCGGCGTACGATCGGTGTACCGGGGCTCAGTGATGACTCTGGCGCGCGACGGGCCCGGCTCGGCCGTCTACTTCGCCACGTACGAGACGATCAAGCGCCGGCTGACGCCCAAGGACGAGAATGGCAAGCCCGGCCAGCTCAGCATTCCCGCCGTCATGGCGGCCGGTGGCGCGGCCGGCGTGGCCATGTGGATTCCCGTCTTCCCCGTCGACACTGTCAAGAGTCGTCTGCAGAGCGCCGAGGGGAACCCTACCATCTCGGGGACTGTCAAGCAGTTGTATGCTCGCGGGGGGCTCAAGGCTTTCTTCCCTGGAATGGCGCCGGCTATGGCGAGAGCGGTTCCTGCGAACGCGGCGACTTTCTTGGGGGTGGAGCTTGCGCATCAGGCTATGAACAAGGCGCTGGGTTGAAAAGGGTGTGGTTTCGCGGCTTGGGATACTCCTTTTCTTTTAGCGGAAGCGTTGGGAAGAAGAAGCGTGGCGCTACTGGGTTCACTTGTCCTTCCAAGCAGACCGGAAGTTCTGTATCTATTAAATACATACTAGGGGTCTGAACGATAGATTTACAACTTACTACCTGATCAGATCACCCAATCATCCATTACGCCCGCCAAAACAAGTGCAACAGATGTTCTGCAGGAGCTGTCGTACACATTTATTCGAGACTAATTGGTACATTTCCATAACATACATATTCGTTAAAGCCAGACATTACACCGCACTGCGGACCGACTGTGCCCGCATCAAGATCCCACCCGAAGCTTCCGACTCCGGCGACAGAGGCCAATGCCCTCCACCGCGAGGAACGCTGTCCTGCCGCCGCAAAGGCTCTGCCACCCGCTGAGTCTCGCCGTCGCCGTTGGTGCTGTTGCTATACCACCGCGTCGCCTCCTCCGCCGGGGCGGCTCCAAGCGTGCTATTGCTGTGCCACGGCACGGGGTCGGTGCGGTTGTACGCCTCGAGAGGTTTCGGGTAAGGCGACTCGCCCCTGGGGCGAGGGTGCTGCAGACTGCTGCGGGTCAGGTTCTGCATGTCGATGCTGGTGGTGGTGTTGTTGTCGTAGACGATGTCGCGGTTCTTGCTATGGGGGGTTTTGGAGTCGTTCTGGTGGCTGTCTACTGCGCCGTGGCGGCGGTCGTTGCTGCGGCTGTTGCCTGTCGTGCTCTGGCCGCCGGTATTGATGGATGGGCGGGAGAACATTGTTGATAGGTAGCGGCGGAAGAAGGCGCGGAGGGAGGGGGCGCAGGCGCAGATGATGCCGAGTTGCAGTTCGACGGTGGACCAGACTAGGAGGTTGAAGCCCACCCAGCTGGTGTCGTAGGTACTGCCCAGTTTGATCAGGTAGTATGTTCGGCCTACGCCGGCGCCGGCGACACTGGATAAGAGTGTTAGTATGTTGATCGGTGTGCGGGTTTAAGAGAATTCCATCACTCACAGTAAACCCATGCCAAAAATGATATTCAGGCCAATCTTCTGGCTCCGAGGAATGTCAAGGGAGTAGTAGTGCAAGATGATGAAAGGCAAGGCGACGGCATAGATGTCGCTCGCGATGCTCAAGACTCCAATAAGGACGTTCAGAGCGCCTCCTTGCGCGCAGGTATATTTCTTATCCCACGTATAATCGTAACTCATCCAGTAGGCTTCCAGAGGGCGACAGATTAACACGTACGCCAGGATCGTACCGAGCAAGTATAGTGCGTGGAAAACCAAGGCGAAGTAAATGGCGAGCCTCCAACGCTTGGCGAGTGTTCCGGTGACGAGACGGCGGTAGAAGAGAAGGACTGAAGCCTTCGTCGCACCCGATCCGACGAGCATGAGGACTTGCAGGATCCAAGCCAGCTACAAAGGAATGCTGTCAGTACGATGTCGCGGCTGGCAATGACAGCTGAGAATGCTCACAAATGCAGCGCCGGTGAACTGTGTTACTGGAACGTCCCACGTATGTCTATCAACTCCGTACCAAGAAGTTGTTATCCAAGCGCCTGTAGTGAATGCGACTGCGCTCATCTATTCCACCGTCAGCGATAGTACGTGAAGTCTTGCAGACGGGCAAGCGACCAACCCAGGCAATGAGCATGAAGACATCGTCCAATCCAAAAGGCCCGGATATCTTTCGAATGCGAAGGTAGAAGCGCCCCCAAACCAGCAGGGTGGAAGCAATCATCCAGATCATAGCAAAGGCAGGCATCCATGGTCGCCGCACAGGGTCGACGAGGTTCGGCTTTGGCCAACTTTCCAGCACCGAAGGTGGGATCTCGTTGATGTTTCCCATCTCGATGGCGATGTGATCGTGGACGACGTCAAGACCACAGTGGGGACAAGCGGTAAGGGTTCGTTATGAGTGCATGTAGACAGTAGGATGTGAGACGGAAGGAGTAGTGTGTGGTGTCCGAGCACTCGCAAGATTCGCAGTCTGGAAAGTAATTTGCTCTTCAGCCAGGTACGCCTTAGTCACAGACAGCAAATGGCCGGGATGTTGAAAACTCAGGTCCTGTGGGTGTCGACGAGGGTCCGATCCTCGAGCCAGCCACGCCACGATCTCATACACAATGCGTAGATATCCGGTGAGCGTACCAGATCTAAGACCCAGCAGGGTCTGTCAATGCAGCTAATGGCGCTCTCGGCTTGAACTGCAGCGTAAACCCATCGGACCAGGTGCGTCGAGAGATGGACATCGGTACGTACCGACTCCAATGGCGTCTCAGGCTGTCTGCCCTTGTGAAACGGTTAATTGGATAATCCCCGTGTTGGTACGCCTAGCATGTCGGACCTTCTGGGCGCTTGTTTCGAGCCTTTGAGGCATATCGTTCACTCCGTTTGGGCGAGCTGAAGGCCCAGAGTGGTGGATGACGATGCGAACTGTTTCTCGAGATTTGGACCCAGTCCATGGGATTGCAGAGGCGACGCCCGAAGACCAGGGTACGAACGAGTAGTCGCTACGGGCCTTGTCTTCCGCCCTCATCATCGTCCTGGGTATTGCATGTCAGTGGGCCTGACATGGGTCGGGGAGTTGCTTAGTCGCATCCTTCGTCAGTCAATCACGGGCGATTGACCATGTGGAGCAGGAGAGAAGTGCCGGTATGACTGAGGGATCTGAAACGTGACATGTCGCTATAAACTTACCTGCAGTAGTCTGCGCACGTCCTTGTTCGTGAGAAGCAGCTTCCCGAAAGGGGCTTCGGACATGATCTACCGCCTCCCGATGTGGGGAGGATCGACATGAACAGTGATCTGTTCTATCGGTTACAATCAATTCGCTTAAGCTGAGATGGATAGATTAACTATTGCGCCAGCCAATGTCGATAACCAACACGAACACGAACCCGGCTTTACTCGGACAGGTTACACCTTGAATCCAGTTTGCCGTGCATAGCAGTGTCAAGGACTGTGTGTACAAACAGAGTTCTCGTATTTGTTTCCATCCCAGACAAGCGGTTAAAACATGGCGGATGAGAGTTCGTGCTAGACCGAACAAGCCTGTTGCAGATTATCGTCTGGCGCATGCAGATGTCAAACCACGTGTGGCTTCTGTCGCTGCCGCATATACCCGCCGGAAGACCAATGCAGGCGCGTTGTGTGACACAAGGATACCAGGACAATGGCAATGTAAAGGTAGATCTGAAGACCGATCCTATGTGTGCTTGCTGGGTCGAGATCGAGACCGCCACCAACCATCACTGACTTGAGACACCTCCTTCCTGCAGTGTCTACTGACTCGGGGGACTCAGCACGCCCAGCCCAGCCCTGTTACCTTCATCCCTTGTATCAAGTCCTTTCCCATGCTCGCCACCACAGACCAATGTTTGCTGCAACCAGAAGATCCAGCATAGCCACCCCATCTGGGTGCACGATCAGCTTACCTAGTTTGGCCTGCTTGCCGCCAAAACCGCCGCCTGCACGTTCTTGCCCAAGACTCAGATCCAACTTCCCATCTTCGTCGACCATGTAGGTTGGGAGCTCTTGGTCGGCGTCAGGGCTCGGGCCGCCTCCCCAACTATCGTTCGACTTCAGACGACGATGTAAACCGTGGAAGTACGAGCCACGCTTTTCGGCCACCGTTGTCGAGGCGGGCGTTTGTTTGATCGTCGTGGGAAGGTTGAATCGCAACTCTGACACCTCAACACTGCCCTGGTTGTTTGGGAGCAGATGGCGGCATTTCAGGGCTTTGCCTGATGTGGAAGTACTGAAATCGCAGCGACCGTCCCACGGGCTAAAGAAAGAGTAACCCGCACTCCGTCGATCCATAAGCGGCGGGGCGAGATCTGGGTATGGGGACGTTTCGGGATCCCTACGGCTACTTGCACTTTGGGGAGCAGAGTTTTGGCTTGGCTTTTGAATCCACCGGCGGTCGCTGAAGCGTGAGCCGGGCAAGTAGAGACGACGTCGAAATGTTCCTTCAGGTGTCATGTCGTTCTCCGAAGAGCTTGTTGAGGTGCTGATGCGACTGTCTGATCGGTTGCTGCTAGCGTATTGTTGATAGCCTGGATTGGTGATATCCAGCCATAGCGGTGCTCCACCTTTCCTGGACTTTCCGTGCAGGGTAGGACTGAGTAAGGCTGCTGAGCTCACTTCTTCTGTCGGGGAATCACGGACAGTGGCCACATTCCACTGAGCGCAAGTCGCAGGGTCTCGGCGGATGATGGTGAGAGAACCAACTTGCGGTGAATTTCCGAAATAATCGTTATGGTGCTCGCCTTTTGGTTGTGATGTTGAGTGACGCTTCGGGTACGCATCGTTGACTGTCAAAGAGCTGCCGTAGCCCTCGTCTTCTGCAGGAGGCGACGGAAGACGGCGTCGGGGTACTTCTGGGAGGTCCAGAACCGGAAGATGAGACGGTGCAGCATTGGTGATGTCTGACAGCACTGGCTTGCGGGTGACTTGACTCTTCGCCCTGGAGGGCGCATTTATCTCGTGGTTGGAGGTTTGCAGCTCAGGCAGACGTGGGAGCTGCCTTGCTGGTGAGGGTGACTTTCTCAAAGGCGATCTCGGTGGCGGCACAGGCTTGCGTCGCTGAGCGTTCTCGTTCATCGCGGTGACCAGTTCAGTCGCGTTGCTGTTTACCGAGCTCGGAGCCTGGCGTTGGTACTGCAGAGCCTCGGTGTCTGCGTCCGTGTTGAAGTGCACATAGTAGAGTGAGCTCTGTACGTCTTGTGCCGTGACGACTTTCTCGCGAGGTTTGAGAGGCGTCAAAAAGACATCTCGACTGCCTGGGACGCGGGCGATGTAGAGTGTTAAAGATTGTTTCAGGCAATCGCGTCCTCCATGTGGATGTGGCGGCGGATTTGACGCTATCGGTGTGATGGAAGAGAGAGAGCCGGCCTCAATCACTGCTGGTATATCGAATGCCATGCTCGGTGGATATGTCGCTGAGTGCTGAGTGCGGATGTGTACAGTACAGTATGTGGAGTGAATGTGATGATTGTCGAGCCGTTGTGTTTGCTCGCTGACAGCTGAAGGAAGCAGTCGCTAATGGCAAACGAAAGAAGAAGTTGCAACCAAGACAAATTATGTTTCCAGAAGACCGTTGTATGTCTCTCCGCAAGAACGGTTCGGGATGTCTTGGGTGACTTGGACGAGTTGGATATGTAATGTTGATTACTTACAAAGAGGCTAGCGTTGGTTGCGTGGCCGGGCGTGGCTGGAAAACACAGCCCGGCGATCATGCTGTGTCTTCTCTCGGCTTTTCCAAGGTTCTGTTGCCTGTAGCCTGCAGCTTCGCCCCCTTCCTCAACCGCGCCTCAAATATCAATACAATTCCCTCCGTTTTATTACACCCATGCACTCACTTTACCTCCCATGCTCAAGAACCTCGTTGCCGCGAGTCTTGCAGAGCGGTTTGTTCACGATAATCCGCGGTGGGGCCCAGCCACCAGTGACCGGGGTTGGCCTACAGCACGTCAACGATGTCGGTGACGAAAGAGACTGTACGCGTACACCATTCAAAACAGCATCCCTTAGACATGGTAAATGTATAAGTGCTCATAGTAGGACCCTATTGCCCAACAGAAAATCAAACAAGAAGAGTGCGGGATCAAAGCGCAAAAGACAAGAATTTTCATTTCCACTGACAGATGATTGCGTGTAATCTACCAACTGGCTGACAAAACTCCAATCGGTCGAAAAAAGACCTCCCTAATGCTCCGCGCCTGTCAGTCTTTCAATCCTCCGTGAGCAAAGCGCTCCGAGAACATTTCCAGTCGAAATTGCGACCGAGATCTCTACTCGTCCAACACCTCGGCGGCCTCTGCGTTGTCAGCCAATTCTTGCAACCTCTTCCACCTGGGCGACCCGCTAGCGATGTCGAGTGTGTCGACAATCGCGGCCAGAGGTGCTAGACTCTCAAGCAACCCATCAACCCCGCGCAAGTACTGAGGAATCCGATTACCCTCCCTCCAACAAGGGTCGCCATGTCTACCACTGGAGCTCCTGGCTCTGTAACACCGCCTGATGTTCGCAACAATCTTGCTCATTTTCTCGGCTTTGTCGGAGGATGACAAACATCTTTGGGACTCTCCCTCGCCTCGATCAGGAAGTGGGAATCCTGAGACACCCGGTGCACCTTGGAAGCGCACGACTGGGCCAGGCGGCAACAGGATGAGAAGCCAGAAAATTTTAGCCAGAAATCTTGCGGCGCCGCGAGAAGTTGTGTGGTCGGGTTCGAGCACAAAGGTCAAGTCCTTCAACTTGCTACCGTCGCACATCAGCAGACACAAGCATGCAACCATTCTCCTTGCGTCGGCGGCGTCTTTGATGGTGAATGTCGGGCCGATTCTCAGACTGACAGTCAAGCTTCTGAGTCCACGAAGTATGTCTGGTAAGACCCTCGCGCTCATGTGATTCAGGACGCTGCCATGGTTGCCTACATGACTGTATACGCGGACACGACTTCCACGCCTAGGGCGCAGGATGCTCAGTTCGTAGAAGCCACGAGGACCAGGAATGCCTTTGATGGCAACCTCGAAGCGGTTTTCTTTGTACAGGACAGGCTCCGCTTCTTGGAAGACGGACTTGGAGGTGCGGAGCACTGCTGTATGGATTTTGGGGTAACCCGGATAGACCAAGACTTTATCAGTAGTGAGCAGGTGTTTGTACACCCTGAATCGGGCCTCGACGGGGAGCTCGAGGAAGCGTGGAAAGGCGAGTTCTCTGTCCAGATCTCTGAGGCGATTCCTCAGTATCACGCCGTTGAGCGTCCTCGGGGTGACAGGGGCGCCGGTTCGAGCTTCCATGAACACGGCTAGTTCTGCACGAGTACACCGATCGTAGTTGAGACAAGCCATGCTGGATGGTTTCCAAGTGGTGGTGGTTGAAAAGACGATGCTGTGTCGCCTGCTTAAGAACTTATCGTGGGCTTGCAATTTGTTTGACAATATTGGTGAAAGACAAACTTGTGGGCACGCGTGCCTTGGAGCTGGATGAGGGCAAACACAGCTTGGTTTTCACTGGTTTTATTCGAAAGGTCTCGTTTTTCATTCACTGCACTACACTGCTGACAAAGCGCGCTAATACTGCATCAGGCACAACCATGCATGTCGGATGCCTACCTAGCTTCTGAGACACCCAATTACTTATCGAGCTGGACACCATGCACTCTACTCTTCGTCCAACATCTCCGTCTCTGCGTCGGCGACCAGATTCTGTAACATTTTCCACTTGGTCGACCCACTAGCAATGTCAACTGTGTCGACAATTGTAGCCAGAAGCGTTAGATCGCCGACCAATCTATTGACCTGAGCAACTGATGGGTCGGCATGTTCGAACTGTCCGGGTTCTTCTTGGCCATCTTTCCTTGTCCAAAAATCATCCCGCGTCAGGGGAGATGCGCCATTTGACCACCCGTTTCTGCGTGCAGCTTCGCAATGACGCCTGAGTTTTGCGACGAGCTCGCACACTGCTTATGCTGTGCCAGGCGGTAGCAGCGCTCTTTGAGACTTCATCTCCTGATGCTCGAGGTGGTGAGACACTGCAAGTCCCGATACGCCTTTGAATCGCACAACAATGTCGGACCGCAACAGGATGAAGGGCCAAAATATCTGAGGGAGGGTGGTGACGGCGACGCTTGAATTGTTGTGATGTGAGAAGATCAGTTCCTTCAATTTGCTGTCGCCACACATCAACATGCATAGACGTGTGATCATCATGCTTGCTTTCTGGGCCTCTCGGTTGTTTGGCGTCTGTCCGAGATCCAATTGAAGAGTCAAGCGTCTGAATCCATGCAGCATAGGCGAAATGGTTCTCATCGGCCCACATTTCAACACCCAGGCCCACTTCTTCCGGCCGCTGTGGTCTTCGAACACCCTCTCGCCCCCTGGACGCTCGAGCTTGGATGTATATCTACGCGCTTTCGGACCTCCTGGAAAGAGTTCTAGGGTAGCGCCGAAGCGATTTTCTTTGTACAAGACCGGCTCCGCTTCGCTGTATATGACTTTCGATGCGCGTAGTACAGCTGTCTGGATCTTCCCTTTCGTGCGAGGAGGCTCGGTTTCGGGCAGGTCTCTGAATTCTTTGTCTGGGGCGAGCAAGTGTTCGTACACACGAAGACGGAGCTCGGTAGGGAGATCCAGGAAGTGTGGGAATGTGTTGTTCCGGTCCAGGTTTCGGAGGCGAGACAATAACCTGGCTCTACCGGTCTTCATGTTGATGCCGATAGTGGTCCCGGTACGGGCTTGGAGGAACCGGACGAGCTCTGCGTGGGTACACCCTCCGTACTTGAAGTACCATCGGCGCGGTCCGGGTTTGGGTTTTAGGTCGCCCATGGTGCCACCGTAGATGGTTGTCAGATGAGGTGGTTGGTTAACAGGCAAGGTGGTGTGTTGGGTGCAAGAGAAAAGTCGTGGCGTTGCTTTTAAGCTGGCCGTAGGACTGCAGATATGTCAGCGTCAGTGAAGGTACAGGCGCAGTGAAAGTTGCTTGGGAGCAAACGCGGACTGGCCCGGACATCACGTTCACTTCACTGACCAACCGCGCTAGTGAGGCATCAGGCACAAATCTTGGCTGCCTAGCTTTCAAGACGTCCGATCACTTACCGAGCTGGCCACTACACATCGTACGGGTTTCCGGGACAACGGCGCAATGTCACCCGATGGATGAAGTGAGTGACTGAAGAGCGTACGCTTAACTTGTCGTTTTCACTCGCGGCTCTCTATGGGGTGTCGCGTGCACTTGGCTAGCTAACTTCTACCCTGCAAGACTGTCCACCACATCGATCCTCCGCTGTACAGTACTCCAACACCAAACAATCGCACCCGCATCCTTTCTTGCTCCTTCGCACGAGCATTGCTCATCTCACACCCACGATGTCCGTCACCACACCCAAGCAGCAGCAATCTTCAACACCCTCCCTCGACTATCGCTCATGTTATGTCACTGAACTGCGCCACTTCCTCAAGAGCCGCACCACACTCACAGCAAAGGAAATCCGGAAGCTCAACAAGGCGAAGATGGTTTCTCGTCTGAAGAAACTCGACACTCAGCGTACATTCTCGCTCTTCATGGACCTACCTCCGGAGCTCAGGCTCAACATCTACCAGCGCGTGCTCCTCATTAACGGCGAGGAAAGCGGCAAAAACCATTCAGCTCTGCTCCGAGTGTCCAGATTGGTTTACAGCGAGTCGGAGCCTGTGCTGTACTGTGGCAATAGCTTCCACGTGCAAATCAATCCTGCAGCCATGAATTGGACTGTGTCAAAATCTTGGGAGAGCGAGTGGAACCTTCCTCAAGCTTGTAGGAGTAATTGGCGAATTTACGCGTCACTTTCGCCCGTCAAGATCGATATGCTGTTCGGTCTAAGACAACTTACCTTGCGCCTGTCTGACCTGATAATCACCCGCATTAGAGATGGTTGCCACTACCGCCACGGCTACTACCTTGGCATGTCACTCGCCAACATTTGCCTCATGCTCTCTAGTTCGACCAAATTGAAGACGTTGACCATCACCAACGTACCACCCCAAGACTCCTTCTGGGATATCAATGAGTTGACGAAGCTGCTTTTCCCCCTCGTTTTCATCCGCAAACCTGCCACAATCAAGGTCGAAGGGGGGACTCTAGCACTGGCCACCGCATTGGAAAGCTCAAGACGTGACGTCCATTCGCACTCGCCCGGCTCCTTCGCTTCTTACGGCATTCTTCTATTCAAAGCTATGGACGTGCTGGCGAAACTCCGACAACAGCGAGTGGACTCTGGCACTTATTCCATGCTCCGTGTGTCACTGGACGGGGTCTTGATGATGCGCGAAGGCATTCTCTCTGAGAGGGACCTCAGAAGCCTCATCGCCAGGCTGGGGACTCTGAAAAGCATCGTCGCGAAAGCTGAGGCGATACTCGCTATGATCGCCTGAACGAACTTGGCACCACTGGACCTGGACCCTAGACCCCAGCGGGAAAGGCGAAGACAACGGGTCGCGAACGAGCCTGGAAGTCTACTGATGGAGACATCTGGAGGTTGGGACGGCCATGGGCTCAGAATGGCTGCACAGAGAGCAAACGTCACGAATTATCAACCAGGGTGGCTTCAGGTGGTCCGCAAGGACACCCAGCATCAATCACATGCTATGAGCGGGTTTGGATTCTTTGTTTTTGCAGTTCTGATTCACAGTGCACCTCACTGTGCTCGAGAGGTAGTCCATAGTGATAAACTCTTGTTGGTTAATACGAACGTACATTCCCTTCACTTTACTCCTGTTCTCCTTTCAATCACGTATTCGCCTTGACTACGCGAGCTCATCACAAGCGAGGGACGCTTAGATTCACAAAAAGAAGATTGATCAACGCTTGAACAGCTCGTAGTGTAACACTTCAACGCATACGCCTCCCAGCAACAAGCATTTACATTATCTGTCTATGCCATCGATGTCTAGACAACAGAGAGTCAATATTAGCAAAGCGAAAGGGAAATTAAATAAAAAAAGGATTCGTTTCAATGATTGTAATTAGTACATCTCACCCCTCGCCCCCTCATATTATGTAAAACATGGAGTGGAAAAAGTTGAGGTACGGTACCCAGCACAAAACCAAGAATACCTACCAAGGGTACCTATCACTACATTGATAAACACACAATACTTTGAGAGGTGAAAAAAAAACGGCACGCACGAAACAAGATAGGGAAACAAAAAAACTCTACTACATACAGTACATCTAAACCTAATGGCGATCGCCGCCCGATCCATTTCCCCCACCACCACTATGATGCCCATGCCCATGATGTTTCGAAGACCCCTCGGGATCAAGCAACAGATGCGGCTTCAAGAAACTCTCGTCCAACCGATTGAACAGATTCCCCGCGTCCTCGCTCGTGGCGTTTAGGATGGAATTGATGGCTCCCCTCGCGGTCAAATGCGACTGCGACTGGGCCTGCTCGGTGCTAGCGCCGGCTCTGGCGCCCGCGACGGGGTAAGGATTGTTGGGGTCGACGGCGAGATTACTGTGGTTGTGAGGGTAGGATTTCTTGGTGGGGGAGGATCTGCGCGCCGAGGGCGGGAGGTCGAGGTCGTTTTCTTCGTCCGAGGGCAGCATTCCGTCGTCATCTTCGTCGTCGTCGTCGCGGTGTAGCAGGCCTTGCTCGGCTGTGCTCTGGGCGTTTGAGCGGCCGCGCGAGCTGGTGCGGCGGTTGAATTCGGGCGGGAAGGGCGGGCTGCCGGTTGCGTTGCCTGTGCTATAGGTTGTGGCGGTGTCGGAGCGGTTGCGGCTGCGGGAGCCTTCGACGTGGTCGAGACTGTAGGCGCCGTTGATGTTGATGTTGCCGTTGGAGGGCTTGGGGGTGTGGCCGAACGCTCTGCCGTTTTTGCGCGACCAGGCGCCGGTGCTGTTAGGGACGGGTTCGATGTCGAATTCGTCGTCGGAGTCGATTTCTTCGACCACGCCGGTGCGGATCTTGAGGATTTCGAGCATGCGGCTGGTGGTGCCGCCGAAGATGATGACTGTGAGCACGACCACGACTAGCACGGTGGCACGGAGGGCGTAGCCGTTTGTCGTGCCGCCCATTCCTTCGGCTAGGGCGACACCGACGGCTCCACGTAGACCGGCCCAGAATATCATGATCTTCCAATTGAAGGGAATCTCTTCCGCGGCTTCTTGGCCGCGACGCTTTGAGCGGTAGCGGAGGAACCAGTTGACCAAGCCTGCGAGAGGGAATACTGCGCACCAGCGTGCTACACAGATGCCGATGATTGTAACGAGGATGAATAGAGGCTTGTACTCCAGACCGGTAGAGGTGAAGAGCGAAAGTCCTAGATAGATGAAGATGAAGTTCTCGGAAAGCTGAGACATGAGCGAGAAGACGAATTTGGTCGTGAGCTGGGTTCTTCTCGACATGTTGTGGTAAGCGTAGTGCTTGAGACAGATGCCGCAGAATAGCAGAGATACAATGCCTGTGAAGTAGAGTCAGTTCTGCAGTTCCGTGAGTGTTACGGATGAACGTGTTGCCAGACGTACCACTCATGTGAATAGCATTGGCGAAGAAGTAGCTTGCGTATGCGATCAAGAACACCAGACAGCTCTCGATCTTCGGATCCCTTCTCACATGTGTGAGTTTCAGCAGCAGGCTAGTCCCAACTCCTACGACAATGCCGATAAAGACACTACCAAAGAAGACCAGCATGAAGACGCCGATGGACTCGAAGAGACTCAGGATTGTCAAGCTTCCAGCATCCGCACCAGGCTTGTATTTTTGCGCCGTCTCGAACAGCACGATGGCGATGGCGTCGTTCAGAATGGACTCGCCGAAGATGATGGTGTATAGCTTGGGATCGACCTTGTAAGTGTTGAAGATGGCGAGAATGGTCACAGGATCCGTTGCGCTCAGAGTTGCGCCGACGCTTATAGCCTCGACGAAACTAATATCCAAACCCTCTAGCGGAATGCGAGTCCACAGCCATAATATTACACCCAATACCAAGGCGGATATAAAGGTTCCAGCGAATGCGAAAGTGAGAATCGTTCCAAGGTTGCGGAAAAAGTTGGCCTTGGAAGTTCGGTCAGCGGTGGAATTGAATTCATGGTATCTACATGTCCTACCTGGTGCAACTCATATCCGCTGGCCAGAATAATCGGCGGAAGAAGTAGGTTGAAAAAGAATTGATAGTCGAAGCTGACAGCATCCAATACACTTGTGACCACGGTCAGGCGCAAGATCAAGCCAACCACCATTCCCGCGAAAATCGATATGACGGTCTCGTGTACGGCCTGGATTTTTTTACTGCGCAAGACATAGCTGGTGAAGAAGGCGACGATCAAGAGGAGGATGAGGATGAGCAGGGCCCAGGATGAGAAGATCTCCTTCTGGCCTGTGTCGGGGTCTTCGGTGTCGTCTGGGTCGGTAGCGTCACGGCGCAGGCGCGCAATGACGGCGCTGCTAATGCTGCCGGTGGCCATGTTGGCGATGTGAAAGCAATGTTACCGCAGCAGCATGCTCCACTGGGTAGGGTTAGGAGGATGGTTCGATGGGTTGTCGCAAATGCCAGGTGTCGATGTTGGGTGTTGGATGTCGGATGGAGGTAGCGCTGTGGATGAAGAAGGGGAGGTTTATAAGAGAAGAAGAAAGGTCAAGCAAGGTAGTGAGAGTGCTGACCTATGGTGTTGGTGTGAACTGCAATGGTAAAGTTCAATTCTATTAGGCAGCTCTCTTTCTCTTCCTCTTGCGACTGGACCACAGCCAACCCTTGCGCGTACGTCAGGCCGACGCCGAAGAACAGAAGGGAGAAGGATGCAACGGGCCGAGACGTGACGGGACGGGGACGGCAAAGTTAAATGGACCTGGAGACCTCCGAATCTCAGAAGAGTCTCCACGGTGGACCAGATACTGGCCGATCTTCTCGATCTTCTCACTGGCTTAAAGTCGTTAGGGCATTTTGAGGTGGGCGTGTCTGGTGCCTGCGCCGTGTGGCCTTGTGCATGAGGACGGGATAAATAATAATATTATTGTCGAGTCGTCACATGTATATCATTTCCCACCACCCGCAGTGGAGTGCATGTCAACCCTTCTCACACCGCATGGCCCAGCCGCGCCATTGCTGTCACCATCGTACCAAGCAAAACACAAACATCTCTCACCTGTGTCGTGTCTTTGAAAGCACGGGCGGCGAGACCTAACTACAGTACCTGACATTGCACTTGTTGTTGACGCCATCGACAGGACCTTAGCGGCGCAATAATCGTCCAACTACCATCACCTGCCTCGCCTCGCCAGAGACAGACACAAAAAGATCGTCACCGGGCGAGACCCGTGCCGTTCCTGCCTGGCAATACCTACTCGAGCCCTCGCTTCACTTCCACCTCCCGCCTTTTCCCTTTCCCAACATCGTACACTCTGAACTATTAATTCCCTTCCTGTCACCCCAGGCACGCGCTTTGCATTCCCGCCCGACTTCACACTTCCGTCATGAGCGCACCTGATGTGCCGCCTGCCGACGGCAAGCCCTCACACTCGCGCGACATGTCCAATGAGCACCGGCCTTCGCTCAATACAAATCAGCCTGACCATAACTCCCACATCGCTATCAAGGGCGTGCCCAAGAGTGTCCTCAAGAAGAGAAGCGCCGACGAACACACTGCACTCTTGGCCAGCCAGAGGGAGGCCGCTGCAGCTTCTGGAACGCCACAAGATGGTGGAGACTATTTTGGAGACGTTGACGACGAGGAAGACTGGGGCGAGTCGAAGAGCACATGGTACATGATACTGCTGACATTGGCGATTGGAGGGTGAGTGGCAAAAGCATATACCGTACTGCTGCGAACAACAAACCTAACACCGCGTGTAGTCTTCAAATTGGCTGGTCGGTGGAACTCTCCAACGGCTCACCTTACCTGCTTGGCCTCGGAATCAGCAAATCCTTCCTCGCCTTCGTCTGGATTGCGGGACCTCTCTCGGGAACCTTGGTGCAGCCCTACGTTGGCACAAAATCAGACCGATGCCGCTCGCGCTTCGGCAAGCGTCGTCCTTTCATGGTTGGAGGTGCTGCCGCTACCATTTTCTCACTCATGGCTCTGGCTTGGACTAGAGAACTTATCGGCGGCTTCCTGGAATTATGCGGTGTCGCTAGAGACAGCGAGGCGACCAGAATCTCCACAATCGTTTTCGCCGTCTTGATGATTTACATTCTGGACTTCAGTATCAATGTCATCCAGGCTGCTATCCGCGCCTTCATCGTTGACCAGGCCCCGACTCATCAGCAAGACACTGCCAACGCCTGGGCTTCACGCATGACCGGCGTGGGCAACATCGTTGGCTACCTGTTTGGCTACGTCGACCTCCCCCGGTACCTCTGGTTCTTCGGAAACACACAGTTTAAGATTCTGTGTGTCATCGCGAGCGTAGCCATGGCCGCAACACTCTCGGTTTCTTGCATCTCTTGCCCTGAGCGTGACCCGCGCCAGGATGGCCCACCTCCAGAGCAAGAGACTGGTGTTCTCGCCTTTTTCAAGGGCCTGTTCCACGCCATGCAGAAGCTGCCGACCCAGATCAAGGCTGTTTGCTGGACACAGTTCTTTGCTTGGATCGGCTGGTTCCCCTTCCTGTTCTACATCACCACCTACATTGGTGAGATCTACGTCCAGCCTTTCCTTGCCGAGAACCCAAACATGACCGATGCAGAGCTCGACAACTTGTACGAGACTGGTACGCGAGTGGGCACTTTCGCTCTGCTCATCTTCGCTCTCACCACCTTCACCTCCAGCGTCATCCTACCATTCATCGTTGCAAGCTCCTACGAAGACCCGGAATCTCAGACCACCGGCGCCATGACTCCTGGACCTATGACACCTGGCCGAATCACCCCAGGGCCTATGACGCCCGGCGCTAAGACCCCAGGCGGTACTACTAAGGACAACTACTTCGCGTACACCCCAGCCAACCGCAATGCCTCGTTCATCTCGACCGGCGGCAACAGGCTTCGTGAACGCGCACCAAAGATGGACATAGGATGGCTAACTTTGCGACGCGCGTGGATGCTCAGTCACATCATATTCGCCATCCTCTGCTGGTCGACCTTCTTCGTCAAGGATGCCAAGTCCGCCATCATCCTCGTCGGCGCTATCGGCGTCCCATGGGCGATGACGAACTGGGCTCCCTTCGCCCTCATCGCGGGTGAGATCAGCAAGCGTGAAAACATTCGTCGTGGCCTCATCGAGCCGCCCCCAACCAGGGAGGGTGAGATGCTGGCCCGCGGTGAGGACCCGTCCGACGGCGCAGACCAGGCTGGCGTTGTTCTCGGCATTCACAACGTCTCCATTGCAGCACCGCAGGTCATCGCCACCCTGGCCAGCTCTGTCATCTTCAAATTCCTGCAAAAGCCTCGTGGCACAATGGGAGACGATTCGGTCGCTTGGGTGCTTCGTCTCGGTGGTCTCGCGGCATTGTGCGCCGCTTACATGACTACCAGAGTGAAGGAGGAGGCGGATGATTACGTTGAGGAGGAGTAGTTTCGGAACATACACTCAACAAAACCCCACCACATTTTGGATATTGCGGGATTGGAACCACAACATGAGGGATTGGAACCACAAAAAAGTTACGAACGCGACGACCTATAAGCCTTTTCAGAGAAAAGGACACGCAGGGTTTTAGCTCTGGGTTTGGGCGTGCTTCCCTTTGAGCATTACAGTACATCACAACGGAACTACAACAAGCGAGCACATTCAGAACAGATGCATTGAATTTTGGGGCGGCGTTTACCTCGTCTCTATTTGCGACTTTGTGGTTTGACACCCGACGGGAGGCCGGTATTGCCTCCTGCCTACAGTACCTACATACCGATACTTACCTACTTGCTACACCCGGGAGCGCAGCGTTACGGCGTTATGGAGTCTGGGACATGCCAATCATCTTCAATATAATCACTTTTGATTCATACGAAACTACCGCCCGATCCGAGCTCGAGGCATGAAAATGAGTACAATTCAAGCATTGCGCGGCAGTCACAACTACAACAACCTATGTGTCAATAGATGTCCAACTTACATGACCACTAGATTACTTCAGCTTCAAGCCTTTCTTCGCCAGCCCAATCCACTCCTGTATCCTCTCAACCCCATACCTAGGGATACCCTGATACCTCTGTTCGTTGTAAGTAGCATCTAACTCCTTCATCACAGTCTCCAGCCTACCGACCGTGACGCGCTTCGCAATCCGCACGTCGTCTCTCGCCATCAACGCCTCCGCCTGGCCCATCAACTCCATGCGCTTAGCCCTGACCGTCGCCCCGTCCTTCTTCTCCGCCTTGCACAACTTGCAATCGCACTCGAATCCCCACGTAGTCTTGAGGTTCGCAGCGCGGTCTTTCAAATCAATAGCTTCCGAATAACAGTGCGTGATCTCTTCTCCAGCAGCGATATCGCGAGTCGCGCGGAAAACCATCAAATCGCCCACACTATCCTTCGCCGCATTGGGAATGCACGAGTGGTTGATATACGCCGAGCGAACCCACAACCCTGTACTCGCCTTCCTCCCGTCCTGCTGCTGCTTGCCAGCGAAAGTCTGCCCTGGTCCAAACGCATTGCGCGAAACAATATCGTGGATCTGGAACGTGTCGATCACAGGCGCGCCATCGCGGATCAACACCTGCGTCCCCAACCCCGCGTGGTCGCCGAACAAACTCGTCGCCTTTGCGACCAGCGACGGGTTCGCGCCCAGTTTTGCGACAATGTTCTTCGTCAGCCCGACGGGCTGCACGCGCGTTTGCCCGTCGCGCGCGTCGACCGTGAGGGCCGTCCAGCCGTCTGCTTCGTGGCTCCACACGATCGCGAGCGCCTTTTCGCACAGAATCAGAGCTCCGGCGGCAATGTCCTTGGTCGCGAAAAGACCGAACCCGTGCCCTTTGCTCTCCTTCCTCTCCGTCGGGCCGTCATAGTCCGCAGCATCGACCCGCGGCCTCAACTTCGACAGCCCGGCCCTGATCTTCTCGAAATCGTACTCGCCGCTTTCGCTCTCGGCGAAGCGCTTTTTCAGTTTCTCCAGGTTCGCGGCCGCGTCTTTGTCGCCCGGCGCCAGCGCTTGCTGCTTCTCGAACAGACCTTGCGCTTCGCGCCATTGGCCGAGGTTGTAAGCGGCGCAGGCGGCGCGGAAGTAGGCTTTGCTGTCGAGGTCTTTGTGGCGGGCGTCGGCGATGTCGGTGACGGCCGCGAGGCCGTCGAGTTTGGCCTCGTCCATGCGCTGGAGTTGCAGGTTGATGTGGGCGCGGTTGCGGTGGATGTCGCGGGTCAGCTTTGTCGCTTCCTCTTCGGACTCTGCGTCGGATTTGACTTCTGCGAGAATCGCCAGGCCGGCACTGTACTGCGCGTGCGCGTCGAGGAGTTCTTTCCGCTTGAGAGCTGCGTTGCCTTCTTCTTTGCACTTGGTTGCTCGCTGGATGGCGAAAGAAGAAGAAGAAGAAGACTTGTCGCCACCACCACCAGTAGTAAGCTTCTCGTCCCAATGAACAACCACATCCGAAGGATGATCGACCCTCAACGTCGCCTCGCAGTCATCGCTCAAAGTAAACCAAGGCTCCTTGAGCGTAAACTCCACCCCGATCGGGATCGAATCCAACCAATCCTCGCCCGCCCGAGACTTATGCAGCACAACCTCCAACCTCTCGGCATCCCTCTCCCCCTCCGAGTCCCCAACAACATCCTCAACAACACTCCAACTCCTCGCCTTCAACTCAACCACAGCCTCCCTCCTCCGAACCCGCAACTTCTTCCCCAAATGCCTCCTTTCCCTCACCAAATCCCCCAACCTAACCGCCTCCAGCCCCTCCAACTCAGCAGTCGAAGGCGCGTAAGGCTCCTGGATAGCAAGCACGGTGATGGCCTCGGATTTCTCTTCTTCCGGTGCTCCTCCGCCGAGCCCTCCGCCATTCCCCATCAAGTCCATGTCGTTGGTGAGGTTCAGCATGGTGATCGTCTGGTGCAGGCTTTGCTTTTCTTGCTTGTCCAAAGGCTGCCGCGGTTTTCCTGCGAAGGCGGCGCATTGCGAGCGGCGGTCCTTGATGCGGGTTTGGATCCGCGTGGCTTCGGTGGGGGAGATGTGGATTGTTCCTGGGGCGGTGGTGGTGGTGGTGTTGGAGGACATGGTGATGTCTCCTCTTGGGATTTTTTTTTTCTTTTTTGGGCCGTGGGTTGCTTTTTGGCTGGTCCTGACCAGTTGTGGTGGTGTTTTTTTCCTTCTTTCTCCGGTTGGTTGTTGGAGTGTGCTCCTTTGCTAAGTCTATATTTTTTATATATATGTTTCTCTCTTCGTGAGGAGTCAGATCCGTTCGCTTCCGATTTCCCAGGTTTTTCCAAGGGAGCTGCGTGTCAAGTAGTGTTGTTCATCTGGTGAAAGTAGTAGTGGGGCGAAAAAATTTGTTGCCCAATTCCCAGAGACAGCAAGTCCAAATCCAAAACTTTACGGATAACGTTATGACCTTTCGTAAGATTTTCTCCTCTTCCTGGCGAACTGTAAGATATCGAATCCTAGTGAGCTATAGAACGATCCGGGCTGGATGTGCAATTGATACTCGAGAAGACACCTCAGATGGCGAAGGGAAAGGTAAAGTCATGAAGAAAAAGATCCTTTACGTCACGCTTTAACACCAACCCTAACCCTTCGAGCACGGGGTTTTGATTCTTCGATCGTCGTTGGAGATGTTGGTTATTATGATGATGCGTTTATGTACATTCTGGAAAGATCGTGGAGGCATGGTTGTATGTGCTTCTTCGTAGACGTACGTCCACAACACCCGCTACGGCTGGCGTGCTGCCGGTCTTTTGATCGAAACGATGTATAGCGCTACCTTATTTTGGTGGAGCCACGGGCGGGATGGGGAGATTTCCATGGAACTTCAATGCGCTCTTGTTCGTAGGGTGACGACGACGACGACGACGTCATAAAACGATCAAGTGGTGACTGGATATCGAGCGATGGGACTACCCAGAACTGGAATTCTGCGAATAACCAGGCTTGGTGGATAGAAAACGTGGCTTTCACAAAGTGGTTGGTGGGTTGGTTGGTCGGATCGCCAATTCACTCTGACACTTGTGTATTCGGGGGGTTTGTGTGTGTGTGTTTTGAGGACATGGGTTTTGAGGGTGTTCACTGCAGACCGCAGATCCACTCTGCGCACTTCTTCGCTACAACTTGGTTTCCAAGTTCACTCAGGCAGAAGGCGTGACCAATTCCGTGGCCGTCAATCTCCATGATCGGCTTGCGCTCATCCCCAAGCTTGCCTTCAGTCCTCGCACGAGTGGCGATGATCCTGTCGCGTGTATCTTGTGCGATCCAGTGGTCGTTCGAGCCCCAGTAGAAATGAAGTTGAGTGTGCGAGCTGCCTTGGGTATTCTCGGTGTGTTGAGATCGTGTGGGTTCCACGATGTCACCAGCTACTTTCTCGAAAGCTGTGCTGGAAGCCTTCTCGGGAGCTGGCACGCCCCAGAAGTCGTCGGACCATTGATCGTGGGTCAGTTGTGAAAGTTCGTCTTTGGCCATGTGTAGTGCTTGTCGTACACCATGCTTGCTTTGTAAGAACTGCGCTGTGATGGTGGCACCGGCAAGAGGCATGCCGGTGATGAGTCCGACAAGCCGTGCTAGGATGGCAAGGGGCGCGAAGTAAAACAAGACCCTCGCGATGGTATGCACAAGGAGGGCAAAGGCTGGTATTCTGGTCAAAGGCTGCATTGGACGTCAGTGAAGATCACTTGTATTAGTAGAGGCTCATTGCAAACTTACACCAACTTGACGTCCAGTCGGGCTTAAAGCCAGCTCACATATAGTCGGAAACAAGCAGATACCCGCTGATATCCTCATCTTCGTCGGCCCTCGTTTCGCGAGGGTTTGCCACTTATTTGCAGCTTGCAGTACCATGTAAGCTCCTATCGAGTGGCCGATGAGCACGACTGGGAGTTCACCCTCAATGCCGTCTCTGACACGGAGACGATCAACAGTGCACTCAACGCGGCGATAGACATCCTCTACTTGTTCGTCCAAGGAGAGGGGGAGGTTCTGGATTTTGCTTGGGGTTTGCCTGGATTCTGTTTCGACATCAAATCCGGCCAAGTTTGCACCGTGAATGTAATAGCCGGTGTTTTGTTTCGACTCCCGCGTGGTAAGCTGTCTTCTGATAATATCCAGGAAGTGGCGGTAGTATTCAACCAGGCCGGGGTTGCCGGGGATGAAGAATATCAGGACGTGTTGGTGGGTTATGTCGGGGTTTGGCGGAGGTATGGCATACTCGACCTCACCGGAACAAGCCATTGCAGCCGAAAAATGCGTTGGAAATGCCTATTTGAGGGTGAGCAGATTGTGGATGATTTAGGTGACATGGAGACTGGAAGCTGGGCAAAGAAAGCGATGACCATTTGATGGACACCGAGGGCACGTTACCCCGTCGTGGGTGGACAAGCATATACAGTAGCTAGGTAGTCCAGATATGCAAATACTAGGCGTAGTTGTAATGTAAGCGCTGTCAGACGAGTATCAGCAGTGAAGGATATAGCAAATCACATCTGTATTGTAGCAAGGTACTGTATGTACAGTGCTCTAAGTACTACTGTATTCAAGATCGACGAGTGTCTAGCCTTATAGCCTGAGGCAGCAAGCAGTTCGGGGCCCTTGGAAGGAAGGTGATGTTGGCCCCTTCCTCGCAAAGCCTGCAAGCCGCACGACAGCGCTGCGACCAAAACATTCCATCGAACAACACGCCCACCACCCCCCAAACCCTTGCAAAAGTCATTTCCTTCGGCTTCAGCCTTTCATTTACGCGTCGTCCGATACCCCATTTTGTGTGGCTTCAACGCGACTGGCAGCTGTTCTGCGCTGCCTGCTTCACCGCCACGCCAGATTCTGCGCCCGCTGCCGGGTCGGTCACTGGTCGGCTTTCTGGCCTGCTGGCTTGCGCGGATAGTCCCGCACTTCACTCACGTCACTTTCAATGTCGTCCACGCGCGCGAGTATAGCGCGCCATGTTCGCCAACGAAAATTAAACACAAAGCAACCGCTGCGCATAATCAAAGAGGATGAGATCGACGAGCTCCCCGAAGATGAAGCGCAGCGCAACATCCCCCAGTTCGAGACTGGTGTCGAAAAGGCCGAGGAAGTGGTGAGTTCCCATCCGCCTGCCCTGCCTCGCCAACCATGTTCAAACCCTAACATCTACATAGGAATTCCATCTCCAACAGGTGATGAAAGGTGCTACCACAGCTGCGTTAGGAGAAAAGACACAGCAAAGCTTCATCCCAACACCCGACGCCACCAAGGCGAAAGGCATTCAATATGACAAGCTCTACCCCAAAGTCTTCTCTTCGCCAGCAACCTACATCCGGTTTAGTTCTACTGTTGAAGAGAGCGTCGGCGTGCCCTACTGTATGGACGACCAGGACGTCGCCGTCTTGGCCAAGTTGAACGAGGGCAAAGATGCCAGTGGTAACAGCCGCAAAGACAAGCTCGGCAACTGCTCCGAAGACACCTTTGAGGAAGTCATGAGTTTCTTCGAAGAGACGTCCGCGCGACTCCAGCCTTTCGCCGATATTGACAAGTCGCCCGTTCCCACGTTTGACGAAATGGAGCAGAACATCGACGAGAACCTGTCGACCGAAGCCCAAAAGTGGCTCAAACTCATTTACCCGCACTGGATGTTGCGGAAAGATAGCAAACCGATCATGCCAACTGTCAAACTGCGCCTGCTCGACAACACGTCCGACGCCGACGACGCAGATCCGTACATCTGTTTCCGCAGACGTGAGGTCAGGCAGACGCGCAAGACCCGTGGTAGGGATGCTCAGATTGTCGAGAAGCTCAAAAAGCTACGTCTGGAACTCGAGCAGGCTCGGCAAGTAGTACACATGACGCAACAGAGAGAGCAACTCAACAAGCAAAGCCTGGAACTGAGCAGGAAAGTCTTTGAGGAACGCGGCAAGCTTAAGAAGGTCAAATCCGAAAGAGGTATCGTTGGAGAGAAGGGGGAGGACGAGGAGCTCCTCGTCAACCAAAGGGTACGCGCACCTTTACTCACCGATCGTGGAGATCTTCCGACTGACATCTCACAGCCTGCGCCAAAGCCCAAAGCCCGCCAGAGCACAACCGATGCGCGCGCGCCGACGATCAAGATACCGGGCCAGCAACGCCCGAGTGTCGATCGCCAAACGACCGAAAACGAGCTGCCGTCGCTGGAGGAACAGCGCCGCGAGACCTTCGACCAGCTAGAGAAGACCGTCGACACCAAGAAGCAGCAACACCTCAACTGGAACAAAGGCTGGGAGGACAGGACCTGGCAGCCCATCACTCCCCCCGCCGAGTCAACAGAAGAGCGACCCAAGTGGGGATTCCTACCTTCACCCCAAGGAGCGTCGTACCCCACGCCGCCACCCACGCTCCCCTCAGAAGGCTCGCAAAAGGACGGCGACACCGAAATGCCAGACATTTCGGCGCCGCCATCCCCCCCGCAAGAACCTCAAGTCAGAGCGGGTGCTTCTCCGGACCCAGAAATCGTCATCCGTTCGATGCCCGGCGCGTGGCCGAAGGACTCGTCACCTTTTGTTGAATCGCCGCCGGTGAAACGTGACCCAGCTCCGGCGTGTAGACTTCGGAGAGGCCGCGGCGGGATCATGCATCTCGAGGCCAGGAAACAGCAGCTGCCCGGGCTGTGTCGCATGGTGGTGACGGATTCGGATGACAGCGACGAGGAGATGGACGACTGGTTCGCCGTTTCGGATGCGAAGATCTTCGATTATCGGACTGCGTTGAACGGGAGCGTGAGGAGGCCGGATACGGGGACTCGACCTGGGGCCGCCAGTGGTGCTGGTGCTGGTGCTGGTGCAAACCAGGCGGCCCCCGTACAGCCGCAGCTGCAGCGTGTCGCCTCTACCGGATGATTCCCTCGATTTCTGTTTCCTCATGACCGGCGCCGCCATACCCGTACCGCATGTTCGTCCGTCTTGTAGGATAGCCGCGCAGCAGATGTTTAGAATAATGATACCCCGTTTTTCCTCTTGCACGCGCCCTTTGTTCCTCTTACTTTTTCTTCTTCTTCAGTTCTTCGCCTTCTTCGGCGCAGCCGCCTCTTGCGCTTCTTCCTCGAATGTGTCCGCACCCCTCTTCTTGCTGCCGCCGAGCGTCTCCTGCACCTTGGCTGCCGCTTCGTTCAAGATCTCCTGCTCGCCGAGCACGACCTGCAAAGCCATCGCCCGACGCTTGCCGATCATGGTATCCGCCAGCTGCGCGCGGAGAGCGTCCACACTGGTCGATGCGTATTCCGCTTTCCGGCGAACCAAGATCGTGTAGAGCAGCTCTGCCGCAGCGGTCGAAAGCTCGGCCTTGGGCAGCTTGTCCTTCTTTTGCATCTTTTCGAACTCGGGCGCCGCGGTCGTGAGGCTGTTGAGCAAGATGCAGAGTTCTTCCGGGAAGGAGCCTTCCTCGCTGCTCGCGCGGGCGACGTCGTAGCCGGAGTCCACCACGCCCTGCTCGTCCAGGTAGGCCAGACGGGAGTTGAGATCCTCCTCCGAGAGTCCGAGCTTCTCCTTGGCCGTCTGTGAGATGAGCTCGTCGCCGAGCTCCACGACGTCGTACTTGGCGTATTCCTCCGTCACGTAGCCGTAGCGGCGCAGGACGTCTGCGCGCGGCAGGGAGCCGTAGTCGTTGTAGATCTGCTCGCCGGCGGCGATGGGCTTGATGCTGCGCATGACGACCGCGTCGTCCTCGTGGAAGAGCTTGGCGTTGTTCAAGTCCGCATTGGCGTTGAGCATGTCGGCCAGAGGGACCATTCCTTTGGGCATGGCCGGGCCGCCGGCTCCGTCGTCAGAATCCTCTTCCCATTCATCCTGCGGGTTGTTGGCGGCGGCGTCGGCGTTTTCCAGGTCGAAGGCGTAGGACATGATGGTGGAGCCCATGCGGTGGCAGAGGGCGAGCAGTTGATCGTTGCTCAAATTCTGCGCGTTGAATGCTTGCACGTTTTGGTATACGAGCGGCAAGATCTGCTCTTCGAAAGTGGCGTCCGCGCTCGCTTTGCCGATCTTGTTGGCCATGGCGCTGCCTTTGAGGTCGTTGAGCTCCGCCTCGGACCAGAACATCGGGGTGTCGAATTCGGTGGGCAGGACGTCGAAGTAAGGTGCCCATTTCGAGTCCTGCGCTTGCTGGTGCTCGAAGAGCATGGTTAGGATGAGTGAGAGCCAAGGGTCTTGCAGCTCGGCGGATATGTTCTTGGGGATCGAGGAAGTTTCGGTGGTCAGGATCGTTGTGCGTGGGATGGAAAAGAGGGTTTCGTCTTCGGCTATATTCTCTCTCGCGACTGTCGAGGTATGTTAGTCTTGTTGCGGTTGTTGGTCGTCACACGGTGCAGCGTACCGACACCTCTCCCAGCACCTTGGTTCCTCATATCGACCAGATCGATCTTGTCGGAGACGCTGGTGCCGCTGGTCTGAAGCCACTTGACGAAGTTGGCCGTTGCGGCCGTGTATGATCCGTCTTCCATGATATCGCCTAGTTCGGTTGTCACCGTGTATAAGGAAAAAGTAAATGAGTGAACAAGTGATGTTCGTGGTGTGTCGCAAAAGTGCGAGCAGAGAAAGAGGCGAACGAAAGTGACGGGAAGCGGGTCAATATTCGGGCACAGGGCTGGCTGCCGAGCTTTAGACTTGCTGCAGGGTAAGGTAAGCCAACCGTTAACCTTCAATCAATTCCTCCATCAACAGCATCATCATCGATCAAACAACACACGCCAATGCTGCACTGTGGTAGCGCTGCAAGGCGCGTATTACAACGGCACAATGCTGCATTCCTACAAACACGCGCCCTGAGCGCAGCAACTTCTCACCCGCCAAAGACCATCTTCTCCGGCATCCAGCCAACCGGCGTTCCACATCTGGGCAACTACCTAGGAGCATTGCGCCAATGGGTTCGCCTCCAAGACGAAGCAGCCGACGACACAACCCTCATATACTCGCTAGTCGACTTGCACGCCATCACCATCCGACAAGACCCCAAACAACTGCGACAGTGGAAGAAGGAATCGCTTGCCATGCTCCTAGCCATCGGCCTGGACCCCAAGCGTAGCACCATCTTCCACCAAAGCGATGTCTCTGCCCACGCGGAACTGATGTGGATTCTCAGCTGTCAGGCAAGCACCGGATACCTGGGCCGGATGACACAGTGGAAGGACAAGACGTCGAACGAGAAGGATGGGAGTGAGAAATTGAAGCTTGGATTGTTCTCGTACCCGGTGCTTCAAGCTGCGGATATATTGGTGCACAAGACTACGCACGTTCCTGTTGGCCATGACCAGGCGCAGCACCTTGAATTCGCGAGAGAGGTGGCCAATGGTTTCAATCACGTCTTTGGACAAGGGAAGGAAGTGCTGGTCGCGCCCGAGACCCTGATCAGTCCGGCGAGGAGAGTGATGTCCCTCGCGGACCCGACGGCGAAGATGTCGAAGAGCCATCCCAACCCAAAGGGTCGAATCCTTCTCACAGACGGCGAAGAGGCAATCAAGAGTAAGCTCAAGGCTGCTGTGACCGATTCGATCGACGGCATCTCTTACGATCCGGAGGCACGACCAGGAGTCAGCAACTTGATCGATCTACTATACCACACTGGTGCCGAGGATGGATACGATAGCCAAGAAGCGCTTGCGAGAGACCTAGAAGGCGTCAGTCTACGCGCCTTGAAAGAGAAGGTCGCAGAGTCTGTTGACATGCAAGTGAGGCCCATCCGTGAGCGTTACGCCGAGATTGTCCACGACCGGGCAGCAATGGACGAAGCAGCCAAAGAGGGAGCCGAGAAGGCTAACAGGAGTGCGGCTGCCACGTTGCAAAAAGTCAAGAGAGCTGTTGGTCTTGCTTGAGATGCCTCTTTGGAAGAGCGTCTGCCGACGTTTCTCCATTTTTGCAACAAATTTATCGGCTCGATCAGCGCTCTCATCGTCGCAGCACTTGAGTCGCGTCCGGGTGTTGCAGTCCCGATCTAGGCGGCCATTGAGACTACACATCGAGCTCAAGCCACCTCAGTCTGCCGCGGCTCCTACACCTCCAAGGGATAACCAATGCAAGATGGGTCAGCATTTGGTGGAGCACATACCGTCAAACAGACTCACATCGACAAGGCACGCTTGCATCTCGCCACTGTGCAAGATCGACGCCAATGCGTGAAACTTCCCGAGGGTATACGACTACCACCGCCCAGCCCCAGCACAGGTCTGTACCTAGGACGGCCAGCGATGTCCTGTATGTGGAATCTGAACACTTGAACATCAAGTCTTAATAGCTCGGCTATTCAATCTCTACCTGCCAATCTATCATGCGCAGAGTCATACTCAATACACCATGCTTTAACATGCAATGCAACCTCAGCAATTTCAACTCCCCCGCTCGAATATGTGAGTGAAGCCATCCAGCGGAATGTTACGGCGGATAGGGCGGTCTAAAGATCCAAAAGCAAGCAGCCAAGGTCTTGTCACCTGTATTTTCAGGGATTCTTATCTGCAGGAAGCGGGACTGTCCTCTCACTTACTCAAATCCGGAAGGCCAAATGTCCCACTTACTCGCACTTACTGGACGACATCATACCGGCATAGCAATTCCTATGCTAGCAACTGTGAGGGGTTTCATTTGCACGGCAGTGACCCCACTCTCGAAGAAGAGCTGCTATCACGTGGCCAAGACAATCATGCAGCCCTGCAGTTTAGCGTCAATGGTATGCTGGGCGTCTGGGCGAGATCATCTTTTTGTTCAACATACAGGATACCACCCTGGCCCCAAGGCGGGATCTGAGTGTAGCTTCAAAAGAGACGGCCGACGTCGGCAGACCATCACTGATGGCTGCATATAAAACCCCGTTAGCCATTTGTAATAATCTTTGCAGCTCTAGACATCCAACACTCTCGCTTCTAACATGCGCTCGCTTTATCTAACATCCGCTTTCGCCCAAGTGGCCTTGGGCACTATTGCTCCGAGAAACTTCATTTACATCATTCCAGATGGCCTCTCCCCGGCTTCTATCACAGTTGCACGAGCTTACGAGGCTCTGATGAGCGGCGAGGCCACGCCCGAGCAACCTTTGTTCGATCCAATTTTCATCGATCAGCTTCCTGTAGGCAACCTTCGGACACATTCTGCGGACGACATGGTTACAGACTCTGCCGCCGCCGGCACCGCACTTGCCACCGGCTTCAAGACCAACAACTACATGATTGGTGTAAATCCAGACGAGGAGCCTGTGGGAAGCGTTCTTGAGGCCGCAAAAATGGCCGGAATGAAGACCGGACTTGTCGTCACGAGTGTCATCAACCATGCAACACCCGCAGCTTTCTCAGCCCATACCCTCGATCGAGATGGATACCCAATCATTGCAGCGCAGCAGGTTGGTTACAGCCACCCACTCCACCAGAACGTCGACTTCCTCATGGGTGGAGGCGCTTGCTACTTCCGCCCACAAGAAGATGCGGACTCCTGCCGCGAAGACGACGTCGATCTTCTCAGTCATGCCGAGTCACTCGGCTACCACATCACCGAAGACCGCGCTGGCTTCGACTCCCTCGAGCGCGGCCAGGGCGACGTCAAGCTCCCAATCCTCGGACTCTACAACAACAGCACCCACCTCGCGTACGAAATCGACCGCCAGCAACAAGCAGAAGAGACCCGCGAACCTTCCCTCACAGAAATGACCGAAGTCGCCCTCAACGCCCTGAGCAAAAGCACCGCCTGCAAAGGCCGCAAGTGCAGGAGCACGCCCGGCTACTTCATCATGATCGAAGCCTCGCGCATCGACCACGCCCTGCACGCCAACGACCCCGTCGCCCACCTCCACGACGTGCTCGAATACCAGCACCTCGTCGAATTCGTCAAGGACTGGATAGACCAGCACCCAGACACCGCCATGATCTCCGTCGCCGACCACGAAACCGGCGGCCTCACCCTCCCGGACGGCTGGGACCCGCGCCCTCTGTCCGCGGCTTCCCACTCGGCCGCCTACATCCAAGCCCAAATCGACGCTTACGCAGGAAACGACACCTCCGCTTTCTTCGCGCGGCAACTCGCGAGCTATGGCCTCGGCGGCGAAATCCTCAACGCCACCACGGCGGCTTCGCTCGCGGCTTCGGAGGACTTCGAGGCCGACTTGGTCAATGTTATGAACGAAGAGACCGGCTTGCACTTCTCCACGGGCGGCCACACGGCTGTCGATGTTGTCCTGTACGCTTATGCGCATGGCAAGATGGGCGAGGAGCTGAGGCGGGATCTGGCGGGGAATCACGATAATACTGAGATCCCGAGGTTTATCGAGAGGTATTTGCGGCTGGACATGGATGCTGTTACGAGGGAGTTGAGGGAGGATTTGGGTTGGTTGGAGTAATGAATTAGGTACGTAGATGTTTCTGGCGAATCTGCGTTGGAACGAGGCGGCGGGCGAGAAGGGTAGAAGAAAGAAGTATATGTGTAATGGTAGGACGTCTTGTGTTCATTTCTCATTCTCATTTTCATTCTCATTCACATTCACATAACAATTCAAATAAGCTATCATCATCACATCACATTAATCGACTTTCTTCCCCACTTCCCGTCATGTTTCCCTCTCTCTCGCGTCTCCTAAACACGAATGACTACATACCTACATCTCTCCCAACCAACCAAGCCACCTCCTAAACAAGCCTCAAATGGAACGTAAAGTCAAACGGCCCCGTATAGCACTTATACGGCTCAAAAGGCCTAGGCCCCACAGTCGCCGAGCCCAAACCATGATTCCGCGCGTCCAGATTGAGTATCGTCATGTCCAACGGCACCAGATCGTGCGGGTGCTGCGCGTCGTCCAGATCGTAGTCCGAGTACCGCTTCGCAGTGAAACTGAAGGGCTCGTCGTCCCTGCGGGCTTCCAGCGTGAGACCCGCGTTCGCGTTCCCGACTCGCAGCCAGCGCAGCTCGCCGCGGTTGCCGGCTTCTTGCGGGTAGTCGTAGCGGGTGAAGAGGTCGGCGACGACGGCGCCGTGCGCGCCGAAGCGCTGCGAGGTCTTGGAGTCGGGGTAGTTTTCGCCTGGGCCGCGGCCGAACCAGGCCACGTCGTCGAAGTCGGCGGGCAGGTGCGTTAGCAGACCGATGCGTGGTAGGACTTCGGGGGTGTTGTTGCCGACGAAGTCGCCCGTGGCGTGGATCGTGAGCGCGCTGCTGTCGTCGTGGGGGATCGTGTATGTGATGGTTGCTTCGGCGCCCCATTCGAGGACTTGGGGCGCGACGCGCACGATGTAGTGGACTTGCAGCGCGGCGCCGTCGTCTTCCCAGAAGACGTCGCGGACTTGGGTGCGCATGGAGTGGACCCAGGCGTCGTTCCAGGCGGCGGCGTCGCCGGATTGGCCGTTGTCGTTCTGGGTCATGGCGCGGTAGAAGTAGAGTTCGGGGCCGCGGGTGAAGAGGTCTGTGCCGTTGGAGGTCCAGGTCACGTTGCCGCGGACCAGGTCGAAGCCGAATGTCGACGGGCCGCTGTGGACTGTGAGTTTTGTGCCGGTTTGTGTCATGTTGACGGCGGATTGGCGGCCGCTCAGGGGGAACGTGGAGCGGGCTTGGAGGGTGTTGTTGGAGTGGCCGGCCATGGGGCCTTCGAGGTAGAGTTGGTCGAATGCGACGACGTGACCTGCTGGAGCCCAGGCGTGGTCCTCTTTCAGTGCGAATTCAACGGTCAACCATGCTTCGTTGGAGAGTGAGTTGCGATCGACTGGAATGGGGAGTTTCGCAGTCTCTCCGGCGGCAACAGTGACATTGAGAGGGGTGGGAGAGCTGCGGTTGCCATTGCTGTCTTGGACGACGTGCCAAGATGCTTGCAGGTGAGAGAGGTCTAAGAAGTCGTACCAGTTCCTGATGTGCATTTGTGTGGAGTCGTTGGAGAGCGTCACCTCAACCGGCTGGATGATCTTGGCGTATTCGTAGAGCGAGGGCATCGGAGTGTGGTCGGACAAGGTGAGACCGTCCATGATGAAGTCGGCGTCGTTGGGGTAATCTCCAAAGTCTCCTCCGTAGCCGTAGAACTCGGTACCATTGTCCTCAGTCTTGAGGCCGTGGTTGTTCCACTCCCAGATCAGGCCGCCCTGCATGAGTGGTTCACTCCTGAACTTGGCAACGTACTCGAGCAGACCACCAGGCCCATTGCCCATGGCGTGACCGTATTCACAGAGAACGTAGAACTTGTCGGTGAAGTTGGCAACCTGCTCGTCCATGTCTTCAAGTGAGGGATACATGTGGCTGTACATGTCCGTGCTAGTGGCGTTTTGATCAGGCTCGTAGTGGACGAGGCGTGTCGGGTCGGTCGCGTGGATCCAGTCGTACATTTCAACATGGTTCTGGCCGTAGTAGCACTCGTTGCCGAGAGACCAGATAATGATGGAGACATGGTTTCTCAATCTGTCGACAAGTTGCTCCGCTCTGTCGATGTAGGCATCTTTCCATTCCCTGTTCGACCAAATCGATATATCAGTAAGATTTCTAGACATGTGATGAGAGTCGTTCAAGAGTGACTCACGTGTTGTTAGATGTCCATTGTGAAGCGCCGTAGATGGTGTCATTGATATCATTAAAACCATGGCACTCCAAATCAGCCTCGGCGATGAGGTAAAAGCCAAGCTCGTCGGCAAGCTCGTAGAAGTCGGGGTGGTGAGGCTGGTGGGCAGTACGAATAGTGTTGATATTGCTCTGCTTCATCCTGATCATATCAGCACGCATAGCCTCGTAAGGGACAGTTCTGCCAGAGTCGGAGTTGTGCTCGTGTCTGTTCACACCGTAGATGATGATCGGCTCGCCGTTAACCAGCATGTTCGGGCCACTGAGCTCAACACGGTGGAATCCGACTTTCTGGCTGATGTACTGCTCGCCAGAGTTGAGCACCACAGTGTAAAGGGTGGGAGTCTCGGCGGACCACAGATGGAAGTCATCACCGGACACCTGCATGGTGATGTTTCCAGAAGATGGTCCCTCATATGTCTCCAATTCGGCTCCGTTCGGTGCGAGAAGCTTCGCGCTGACAGTTCCATTGCTGGTTCCTGTCGTGATGTTGAAGCTGAAGAAGCCAGATTCGAAATCATCCGCGACATGGGGAACGATCTGATAATCTTGGATCGAAGAATCGGCAAAGGGCATGAGGTAAACATCGCGGAAGATACCAGACATCCACCATTGGTCCTGGTCTTCGATGTAAGACCCATCAGACCACTGGTAGACACGAGTAGCAAGCGTGTTGTTCTCTCCAGGAGTGAGGTATTCCGTGATGTCGAACTCGGAAGGATTGCGAGCACCCTGGGAGTAGCCGACTTCCTCGCCGTTCACATAGACATGGAAAGCACTGTCCACACCTTCGAAGCGTACGCGAATGTTCTGGGAATCCCACTTCTCGGGGATCTCGAACTGACGCCAGTATGATCCTGTGGGGTTCTGGTATGAGACGTTGGGTGGAGATACCGGGAATGGATAGTTGATGTTGGTGTAATGGGGGCGCCCATAGCCCTGTCGTTGCCAGTGACCTGGGACCTCAATGGTGTCCCAAGTGGTCGGATCGGCATCGTCCCATTCCGGAGCTTCGAAAGGTGTTTCGGCGTAGTGGAATGCCCAGTCGCCATTCAGACTTTCATACTCTGCTTCGGATTTGTTGAAAGAAAGAGCGGCCACTTCGGAGGCATAGTTGTAGAAGTTGGCCCTGGGTGGGACGGCGTTACGATGAAGGACGTTCAAATTCGACCAGTCCGGTATGAGACCTGGGAAAGTCGACACACTTGACATGGCGCTCATGGTGCTGAGGTTGAGCCGTGTGATGGAGCGGTACTGTACCTAGATCAATCGCCGAACGACGCTTCTTTTTATATGTGCGCATAGTCACATGGACTACCAATGACGGGCTCGTCACCATTTGCCTCCGATGCCGACAATACTCTTCGACGATTGATCGTGGCATACATATCGGGACCACATGAGGGGTTGGTATGGTCCTCCACCATGTAACCCCATATATTCTCCGCTCGTTAGCATAACTTGGCGACTTGGTACAGCTTGGCGGACGAGTTGTACCTCTCAGAGACCTCGTTGCATCTCAGTCCGAGCGGAAGCCCGAACTATGACATGATACTGAATACATGTATGAGTGATCGTCATACCGAAATAACCGAGCATAAGGTAGTGATCCGAGTTTTGTCGGGCTATGCTGAGGCGCATTGATTGATTGCGGCATAACTGATGTTTTTGTTTTCGCAGTGTGGAGACCAACAATGAGGGCATTGATCTTGATTTTTCAGCTGTTGATTCTTATGATGCAGAAACCGAGTCGTGTCGATCCATAATAGCATGTCTGCGTTTGAAGGACTGTGAGGAATTAGCTGCCAGCAACGCCACAGCCCAGACTTTACCAGACACGCGCTATTGACGTGATCATATTCGTGGTATTGATGGTGTTTGGTGCATGTACCGTACATAAGGCGTAGTGCGAGGTGTGGCGTTTTATGCTTCTTCAATGGCTGGAGGTCCATCTCAGCTGAGGTCGAGCTCACTCACCGTTGAGCTCGGCTAGAGCAAAGTGTACTTGCCCGTCCCGCCGTTGTAGCGCGATCCAGAGTTTTATTTTGTAGCCACATTTCAGACAGAATCCGATATTGGAATACCAACGAATTCCGAGCATAGGTCAATCGAGCATGGTCCCTAATCCGAAGACTTGTTTTTTTTTTCTGAGAGCGTCGGCTTGATCAACGGGTGTGAGTGTAGACTCACGGCATTGGGATTGATTTTGATACTTCTATCTACATCCCTGTTGAACCGGATCCTGATCGCGGTTTTTGGGGAAATCGTACAGCTGCTTTTTGACTCGGCCAATTTTGGGCTGCGAGACTAGAAAGGCGGCAGCCAGAAGGGGTAGCCACCGTTCTTGATTCTGAACACACTCAGGAGGAACGAGTACATGCCAAGAAGGACAGCACCCCAGACGAAGACTGCGATCTGCTGCTTGCGAGAGTCGGCAATGCGAGGAACCTTGAGGGCCAGGCTGATGGTGGCGAAGGAGAGGATTCCATCTGTAACCTCTAGTCAGTCGATGTCTGGAGATGCGATAGAGGAAAACTTACACATTGCAGCAACGATCTGGGTCTCGAGACCGAACTGGTTCTGGAAGCCACCAGCAAAGTAGCTGACTTGGCCCTTGCCGTTAGCTTGGACGTAAGGGACCTTGCGGATGTGGTTGAACATGTGTCCGCTCGTGAAGAGCAGAACGGCAATCAAGCTGATGGCGGCCCAGAGGTTACGGTTCTGAATGATCGGCAGAAGGTAAGGCGCGGCGACCGTGAGGAAAGTGATGATACCGACGACAGCGGTTGTGACGGTGACGATCTTCACGTAGTTGATCGGGCGAACAACGGGCGGGTGGGGAGATTCGGGGAGATGGCGGCTGAGCCATGCGTGGATGGGTTCGGCCTTGTCGGTGCTGTTTGTATGTCAGTATTACCGCGCTGACATTGAAATTCTGACAACTTACCCAGAGAGGAAGTCAAATCTGGTAGGAGACGGGTCGGTCTTCGCATTGGGACCAGTGGTGGGGTGGAAGAGAAGCAGGACGGGCGCAGTTTGAAGTTGCATCTGGTGCTGGTTAGTGTTGATACAACGATGGACTGCAAGACAGAGCCACATACCGACTGGAAGGTCGCCTTGCCATCCAGGAAATCCAATGTTCCGAACAGGAGTCTTCCCTCTCCAGCCTTGTCTCCCTTGCTCCAGCTGCGAGCCAGCAGGTCGTACTCTGGCTGGAAATCATTACAGAGACCACATCCAAATCTTGCTTCCAAAGCCGTAAGAAGCACGGCAACAGAGTAGTCGCGCGGGGCTTTTGTGAGTTGTCCGTAGGTCTTGTCGTCGAGTTTGAAGGAGCCAGATGCCGAGAGCTGCTTAGCGTTGTACTTTTGGAAGAGGTCGCCGGAGGGTTTCTTTGCAGCCAAAGCGGTCAGTGGCAGCAGCGCCGCCGTGATCAGGGAGAGAAGCTTCATTGCAGGTGGTGGTGATGTGCAATGGTCGTGCAAGTGAAGTTGTTCATCTACTTGGTGTATGTACAGTCCGACTGGAGCTCCAGCTGGCTACTTGGCCTTGGCCATGATGATGCGGCTCGAGCTAGTCGACTTCCAGTCGGCGGCGGGATGAGCCGAAACTCCGATGTTTGCGTCGCGCTTGCCGTCAAAACAATGCGCCTGTGCGCCATCAACAGACCCGAGCTTCAGTTCTCTCCCTCAAGTGCTCCCTCCACCAATCGACACTCGCTCGACATCCGACACAAAACATATACCAATGCGCGCAACCACCTAACACTCCCCAGCATACACTTCCCTCGCGCATGCCACCAGCGCATACTTTACACAGCATGGCTCCTCTACCACAAACAATGAATCCACAACAGTACCAGCAAGCCCTTCAGACGGCTGCGCTGGAGCTCAAATATGCAAACAACAGTCACATGGTCGACATCTTGGAAAAAGTAGAAGATCTTCGCCGCTCTCGCTTCAACGTCAACTGCTTGGAAGACAGCACTGACGACTTGCGCGAGCAGCTGCAGTACGAGGAAGACCGCGCCGACTCTTTCGAAAGACTGGTCAACGAGAACCTCGCACGCGCTGAGACTGCAGAGGCTGGTCTCGCAGAGGCTGAAGCCGATCTACGGGCACGCGAGAACGAGATTGCAGCACTAGGTGCTGAGGCACAGGCGCTTAGAGATGCACGAGAGGACAACACCGCCGTGCTCACAGAAAAGCTGACACTGGCGCGGGAATTGAGCGCACTGAAACCGGAACTGGAGCACCTCAAACTGCAAGCAGCGACAGTCGAGCAGCTTACTGCGGAAAAGCTTGATCTACAGCACCAGTTGACCAACGCACAATGTGAGATCGAGAAGTCTAAGCGCGAAGCGCAACGGGCACTTGCGAAGCGCAGAAACACAGTCTTCGAGATCGCGCAAGAAGAGCAGGTGGACGACCTCAAGAGGCAATTACAAAAGGAGAAGAGGGCGAGAGAGCGCGCAGAGGAAGCACTTGAGCAAGCACAGGGCGACATGGACACTGCCGATATTAGAAAGGAGCTTGCCAAGGAGAAGAAGCTACGCGAAAAGGCGGAAGAGGAGCTTGAGGGCGCGCGCGGAAACACACAGATCGAGGATGTACGCAAGGACTTGCTCAAAGAGAAGAAGGCCAAGCAGCGTCTTGAAGATGTTGTCGAGAACTTGCAGGCAGAGCTCGAGAAGGCAGAGAAGACTGCTGCTCGTGCTGTCAAGCGGGCAGATGGCATCGCCAGTGCAGATGATCAGGCTGAAGAGCTTCGTCAGGAACTCGCAAAAGAGAAGAAGGATCGCCAGCGCGCGGAGAAGAATGGTGAGACGGCCGCGGAAGACGCTGAGGCGCAGCGGGCGGCGCTGGAGGAGAAGATGGGCCGTTTCCGGGAGAAACTCAGGTCGACGAAGGACAAGCTGAAAGAGATGGAAGCTGAGCTCATCGCGGCGAGAGAGGCTGCTGAAGTCGCCGCCGCCGCTCCAGCACCTCCACCTATGGACAAGGCTGCTGCTCCGAAGGCGACCAAAGCAACAAAGAAGCGCGCCGCTGCAGCAATCGAGCCGGAAGAGAGTGCACTGGGGACACCCGGTGACGGTCCTGCAGCCAAGAAACGCGGCCGCAAAGCTCCAAGCGCTGCCGTTGGCGACAAGAGCACCTTCTCCATCACGCCATTCCTTAACAGGACAATGAACGCCGACATGGAGGAGCAAGAGCAGTCAGAGGCTGAAGAGGAAGCATCGCCAGCCGCACAAAAATCGACCAAGCAACCGCTCGCTCCTGCCACCTCAAGTAAGGCGAACGCACAGCCCAAGAAGGGCGCCGCCCAGCGCAAGACCAAAGCCCCCATGCTCGAGATGGTGACTGAAGAAAGCGAAGACGTACACTCACAGGGCCAAGAAAACGCACCCAAGGCCAAATCAGGGGCAATGAAGCTGAAGACCAAGACCACCGACGGACCGGACGAGACCCGCGAGCCCAGCAAGAAAAAGCGCCCACGCAAGTCGCTCGTTGATTTCGACACCTTCCGCGCCTCGGAGGAAAAATCTACTACCATGCAAAAGAAGAAGCGCAAGCTCGGCGGCATGGGCAAAACCCTGATGGACGAGGAAGAAGACTCCCAGCCTCCTGCCAAAGCGGGCTTCAGCTCTCGTGGTCTGTTCGGCGCAAAGGGCTTCAGTGCTCTCGCTGGTCCAAAGAAGGGCTCGAGCATGTTTGGCAAGAGTGGAATTGGCAAGAGTGTCTTGATGAGTGCGGCGGATGGCAGCGGATTCCAGTTCTCGCCCCTGAAGAGGAGTCGGAAGAACTTGGACGATACTCTGAGAGGGTAGCCTGGCTGGGATGAACCGATCAACGTCTCCATCTTCTTCTTCCTTTCGTACTGTTTTCTTGTAGGATCATCTCTTGTATGCATCCGCGCGGCGTTGTGGATTGGGTTTGCCGCTTGGGGTCCAGCGGCGGTTCCTTTTCGTCCCTTACCTACATCACCTCTTCAAAATTCCTACATCAATCGAATGGAACAGGACATGGTGAACTATAATCAAACTTGTCCATTCCTGCCCTGCGTATCTCGCATGCGTTAAAAAACCATGTACCATGCTTAACCACTTCTCTTCCGGGGGTATATATTGCTCGCTCGCGGCCAGCCGCATCTCAAATGCAAACAGTGCACACTCAAAAGCACCATCGATTCTCGTCCCGCTCCGACTCTCGCCTCTTCCTCGAAACCAAAGCTACACACCATCCTCCCCAAAACCACAACTCCCCCCCTTCACTTGATCTTCATGGCCTGCATGAACTCCTCCTTCCTCGCCTCCCCAACCGCAGCAACAACATCCCCCATGGCCTCCACCTCCCTCACGCCACTCCCGTGCGAAAACTCCCAACCCTCCGCCGCCTCCAACCGCACCTGGAACGCCGCCCAGTTCTGCCCTTTCAGCTCGTTGACGTGCTCGCGGACCGCTTTCGCGGGGCCAGAGTACACCAGGACGCCCGGGTAGCCGGGTTTGGTGATGCCTGAGACGGAGGCGTCGGGCGAGAGGGCGAGCTTGCGCTTGTTCGTGTTGAGCAGGTGGTGCAGCCAGATGATCATGGTGGCGGGGCCGTCGGTGCTGCTGCTGTTCTCGGACCCAGACCCAGACCCATTCGTCCCCGTCCCCGTCTCTGTCCCCGCCGGCACCGGCTGCGGTGATTCAGAACTAACTTCCAGCTCAAGATGCGCGGCCAGCTCGTCGAAGATCATAATGGTCGAATCGAGGATCTCCTCGCCCGGCTTGAACTCTTCCAGCAGCCGCTGTTTCACAGCGTCGCTGATGTCGGTTTTGCCCACGCTCGCGGAGAGCACGACGGGCCGGCCGGTGGTCAGGTAGTCGTCCTGCAGGCGCAGTTTGAGGCACGCGTTCGGGAGGCGGAAGGTGGCTTCGCGGCTGGGCGGGTCCCAGGTTACTTGGTCCGGGTACATGGCGAGGACGAGGGCGAGTTCGTTGTCGAGGCGTTCTTTTGCGTCGGGGTCGGCCATGATTTTTTGT
>Ga0265797_10000248_pt1 | contig 103332 bp, 115 predicted proteins | sample P2T30metagenome_FD_192433 | JGI IMG/M metagenome (GOLD analysis project Ga0265797, IMG submission 192433) | Plant litter microbial communities from East Loma Ridge, Irvine, California - P2 T30 | ecosystem: Environmental > Terrestrial > Plant litter > Unclassified | place: USA: California... | reverse complement strand
TAAACCCCCCCTCCTTTCATCCCCGCCACTTCTCACTCTCCCCCAACCACATAACCCCCACAACCCCCCTCTCCCTTCCCACCCAACGCATATCCTTCGCCCGCCGACACCACTCCCATTCCTTGTACAACCCCACCTGCAAGAAATAACTGCCCACGACAAAATGCGGGTAGCACACTGTTTGCCGTTTTGCGTGGCGAAGTGGTAATCTAGGGAGCGGCGGATTTGGTGGGATAGGGGGGTTGCTAGGGTTTGGAGTGTTGGATGGGGGTGGAAAGTTTGGATTGAGGTTGGGGGGAAAGTTGAGGTGTTTGGGATTGCAGTATAAGTGCTTAGGTTTTTGCTTGCCAGGTTTGGAGGGTGTAGATTTTGTGCAGGAGGGAGTGGTGGAGGTGGGTGGGGTCTGGGGTTGTTGTTGTTGTCGGTTTTATGGGGTCTGGGTTTGTGGTGGATGTCAGGTCGACTTGGTGGAGGAGTGCGGCGACGGAAGATGCGGTGTCCATGAGGGATTCGTAGCGTTGGGATGGTGATGAGCGGGGTATGGGCATTATGCGGTGCCATGTGGGTGTTGACAGGGGGAGGGGTTGGTGTTTGGATAGGGAGATTACGATCTGTGGGTGGGAGTTAGTGTAAAGGGTAAGTATTGAGATGGTTAAGTTAAACGAATTGGCAAGGATCTTTCTTTTTGTGGACATTTGAGTACATGGGGCATCGGACGCTGGAGATGTGCAATACAAACGAAGATAACGAACGAAGACCTCTTAAAGAAAGGAACGTACGCAAATGACGCGCATGCGCGAACAAAGCTTGAGCCAGATGTTAGACTTGTTATGATCGCAAACGAAGGATCAGTCCGATGGCGAAGAAGTTCGGATATGCCCTGCGCATGTACGCGCCAGGAGCCATCATCGGGGAGAACAAAGAGCTTTATCATGTCAAACCTTATCAGTACTCCCTCGATGAATAAGCCCATGCAATCAACATACCTCGCAGGTCGACAGCACGACAATCGCCGCCAGAGTTGCGACATGGTATCTCTGCTCGACATGTGCGAGTACACGCAAGAGCTCTGGAAGCGCCTCGCTGTACGCCTGCAACGCCACATCTAGAGAATCGCTGCTCGGAAGTCAGCAGCGCTAGATCGAGGACGCGGCTCGGGACGAGCAGTTGGCATGTAGCGTGGACCCAGGAGTAGGCATTTGTAGCTTCGTCGTCGTAGGATCTATCGTCACATGGGAGGTACAACGCCTTTATTATTTCGAAGGCGGTGGTGCGGAATTCGCGTGGCGATGTTGGAGAATTGAGGAAATTGTTTCGAAGGCTCTTGAACGTCTGTTGTATGGTGCATGATATGCGTTCTTTGATCGGACATGCTTGGTTTGGCAGAGCTTTGGCTTCGGTGATGGCTGTTCGGGCATTTGTGCGTTGTTCGCGGAGTGTGCGGTTTACGAAGACTCGGGGTTTCTTGTCGTAGCCGTGGCATGGGCGCTTCGCTTTTGAGCATCTCGAACAGGACGGCCTTTGGAAGTAACACTGTTGCCAGAAAAGGTCAGCAGGGTGTCTGGTCGGTCACGAGGGATGGTATGCGTGCCTGAACCCTTCGTTGTTTGCAGTCGTAGCAGGCGCGAGACTTCCCTGCTACACCGACCATTGCACGATTCGAGTACCCATCGGCGTGTACATGCCCTCGCTAATAAATGCAATGTCGGAGTTAAAGTTTTGACAATGAGATTTATCATTCATGTTCGAGGTTGTGCTATCAAGTGAAGACTGACACTGGCCAGACGTTTCGAAATCAAAGAATTTATCACGCCATTCAAGGAGCTGACTTTCCTCTTCCTCACGATATCCAGCTTCTTCCTATACGTGGGCGGTTTCTTGGGCTTCACGTTCCTCGTCGCTGAAGCGAAGACGCACGGCATGAATGTTGAACTGGCTGGGTACCTCGTACCCACCATGAACGCTGCATCGTAAGTCACTCACCCCCTAACTAGTGGGCTAATTGTGTTTGCTGGCGTGAGGCTGTTTGTCGGAGCGGGGTTTGTGATTGCGGCGAGGCAGGCGCTTGTGGGGGGGGATTTATTTGCGAAGGTGTAAGGGAGATGAAATGGATGGGTGTGGGTAGTGTGTACTCGCTGGGTAGGCTAATGTAAGGCTGTCAAATGCTTCTCAACAGTCAGTTTAGGTGCACCGAGGGTCTAAAAGAGCAGTGTGGCTGACTATCCTAGTATGTCCTGATTAATTCCCTGCCAACTTGAAATAAATAACAAAGCGCAAGGAAGCTCTCTTTCGAAACACGCGAAACTCGCACTTTTTTTGCCGTGAGGCGCTGATCTCTAGGAAGAATGTTGCTTAGTTCAGGATCTTTGTCGGGATGCAAAAGCGACACGCACACAGTAGACATAAATCGCAAACAGGGCGTTCAAAGAATGTACATTAAACTTGACTTGAAAAGTGGAAACGATTCCCACCTCTCACTTCCCATGTTCCTCTCCCGAAATCTAACCAAGACCCCAAAGTCCTCCCAGCGAAAAAGTGAAATATGAACAAAGAGAAAATATGCAAATAAGCCTCAAATGCCATGCCGAAGCATCTCGAAATGCAGAAACAAACAAACTGGGTATCGACATTTTCCGCAATGGAGGTTTGTTTTCCGGTCCGATGTACGATGATTGACCCGCTAATGATACTGAAACAAACAAAAATAATAATGCTACGCTCGAACGTATAAATGCCGACCGACAAAAGATGAACCGGGAAAGTGATAGCATATGCAAAAACGAGTCGTTAAAGTCGTCATGGTTGTGTTTGAGCGTCTGCCCGCCTAAATCATAGGCGTGTTGTCAGGCCGATAGACGCCCGCTTGGAGTGTGGCTGGCGGCATATTCGCACGCAACTCCTTGGGGTGCTTGTAGAAGGGCTGACCCTCAATGGGCGAGACGACCTGTTCCATCGGTTGAGGCGGTGGCGGCGGTGGAGGGATAGCGTTGAAGTAGTTGTCACCGTTGCCGCCGCTGTTGTAGGGAGGCGACTGCTGAGGGCCGCCGCGAGGGAACGCAAACTCAGGCACGCTCTCATATGGGGCAATGTCCGCCGAGCGCAGCATCACAGGCGGCGATTTAGCGCGAGAACGGCTTGTGCTGCGCATACGGTCGGTCACTCTTTTGAAGGTCATGCCAATGTTGTCGCTGACGCTGCCGCGGCCACGGCGGTGAGATTGGGGGGAACTGGCGGTGGACATGGCAGTCGGAGAAGTATCGAAGGGCTTCTCTCCTGTATTCTCGTCGATGACAATATTGATCATCCCGATGTTATTGGGTCCGCCGAGATTCAGAGGCGGTGGAGGCGGAGGAGGTGGTGTGGCTAGATGTTGAAGCTGGGCCAACACTGGTGGAGAAGCGGTAGAGATTTGATCTACGTCAATGACCACCATGTCTCCACTTTCGTGAATGGTCTCCGCGATGCTGGCCGTGAAAGGTGGCGGGCTAACGCGTTTGTAGTTCGTCGAAGGCAAGACCTCAGGCGACGTGTTCTGTCTCATGTGACCGCGGTTGCTGCCGAGAGACGGTCGGCGCGAAGGTGGGTAGCCTGGAGAAGGACGCAGACTTCCTTGAGGGGGATACAGATCCTGGGGCGGAGCGGATGCAGCACGAGAAGGTGGCGCAATAGGTTGACCGAAAGTTGTAGCCGGAAGCAGAGGGCCAATGCTATCTTGGGGCTCCTCTGGACTGTACTGCAAATTCTGAGGGATACTCGGTACCGCAGGGATGTCGTCATCTTCATTTGGGCCGGCAGTCATGTACCGCGGATGCCGCATTGCGCGAGGGTTTGCTGGGAGTCCGATCTGTACAGATGAGGTGGAAGTCGCCGAATTGTGCATTCTGGCCGGAGAATACTTCTTCGTCATCTCTGGATCGGCAGTCTGGCTTCGCTGAATGGGATCGCGATACATCGAAAGCGTGTTCAGCATGTCATCGGTGTTAGAGCGACCATGAGACATGGGTCGAAAAGCGAGCTCTCCGGGGTCCGGAATGACCGGCGCAGAAGGTCGACGAGCCAGCGAAAGCCTCCTATCTGCGAGTTCTTTCGCAGCCAGCTCCCTCCTGGACATGGTCGTCGCTCGAAGACTAGACACGGTAGAACGGCCAGAGAACATCGAGTCGGGCGACGCATCACGCCTTTCCCGCGTGCGACTAGGCTCTCTTATAGGAGGAGGTCTCCGGCTTACAGAACGGTCTCGTGCTCCACGACTGACCGAAGGTTCACGTCGCGAACTGGAGGCATTTTCCGTGGGGCGTCGACTGCTGCTACGGTTCCTTGAGCGCACCGGTTCGTAGTCAGAGATTACCTCTGTATCATCACGATGCATCGATTGTGGCGATGCGGGGGAGTTATCGCCACGATTAGCACTGCGACCGCGACCCTCAGCAACTGGGCGGCGGCTCGAAGCTCGGCTCGCGACTCTACTTCGGCCAACGACAGGGCCTTCGGGAGACTCTGGGCGGCGCGCACTCTTAGAAGAAGACCTGGTCTTACTCGCAGCGTGTCTGGCACGGCTCCGAGCGGTGCGAGTACTTGCGACTGACTCAGTGGCAATTGGTGAAGTAACATTCTTGTAGAAACGCTCATCATCGAAGTTTTCGGTGTTGGTACCTGCCTCTACCTTCGACGAACCGTATATCCCAGCATCTTCGGGAGACATTGGCACAGGAGATGACGGGGAGCGCTTTGCAGGGCGAATGAAACGCACACCAGACCTGCCACGGCCTTGGGACTCATCGCGTGGGCGGCTGCGAGCCCTTGCTTGTCGCGAATTGGATCTTTCCTCAATAGGATCGATGTGGTTGCGAGGGTAGTTGTTGGCTTCATCGAGGCTGCTGATATACTGATCGATGCTTCGAACCTTAGCACTTTTCATGCTCGTTCCAGTCACTGGTGGACTCAAACGGTCAGTGTTGCCGGTTTCTGGCGCGCCATCCATCACCAAATCTTCCATGCGTAGGTGTAGCTCCTGTGGTTTCCGGCTGCGAGAACTCCCGCGTGACTCGGCCCTCTTTTGGCTCAGATTTTCAAAGACACCAGCAGCTGGCGAAGGAAGATAATCAGCATGCTTGGCTGGGGCGTATGTCGAAGCAGAAAGAATGAAGTCCTGCGACTCGCTTGCACTCGTCGTCCGGCGTGTCGAGAATGGCAGTGTCTCTGCCTCTCGTCCAACGTTGTCGATAGCCGTTCGTGCTTGGGATTCTGCTCGCTGGCCTCGATCGGGTATCGCCAGAGATGCGAGGACTTCGTTGTTAGTCGTGGACCGAGTTGTTGATGGCAGACGCTTCCTCCTATGTGCGCCAGGTGTGGCAGTCCTTGCAGACGACGGTTCTCTTGATGGGTCGCGCGCGAGTCTCCAAGGGCGTGCACCGGATGGGCTTAGAGCTGATTCCGCGATTGGTGTGACACCAACATTCATGGGTGTTCTGTCATCGTCCTCCTGGCGTACTTGTTGTGGCTGAGGTCCGCGATTGAAGTCTGTGACCAGCTTAAGTGAGGCCATCCTAGCAGCGACACGACTATTGCCAACGCTAGGTGGTGATAATGGCGGACTCAGCTGTGAGCCTAGTAAAGCCTGCTTCTGAGCAGAGAAAACGGCATCTTGTGCTCGCGGCGAGAACCAGGGCTCTGTAGTCTCAAGTCCCATGCAAGAAAAACATCTGACAGCCAACTCTGCTTTCCCATGCGAGACGGAATGCTCGCCCCACTTCCTGACAAGGAAAGACTGTCTTTGCCAATCAGTTGGAAACAAGAGACAGGTGAGAAGTACGGCCTCCATGTAGTACTTTCGGGAGACGTAGACTTCGATGGCATCATTGTGCTCACCAAGACCGAGGAAGATAGCAACGGCGGGGTGAATGTCGCCCTTTTCGAGAAGGCGTTGCACGAACGCTTCGCCAACCTTCTTTTGAGAGCCTTGGCCCATGTTACTCAAGGCGAGCAGCATCCAGTCAGTGGACGTCATAGACTCAGAGCCAACCATAGACGACATGAGATCTGCACCAATGTCGCCAAGCCACTTTGAGAGAAGCACAGCTGCAGCAGACTCTGGCCGATGACGAGCGACTATACGAATCAGCATTGTACTTTATTGTAGCGAAAGGGAATCTTACGTTCGTCACGAATCAGTTCGTCGATGTCATTGTCCCAACCAAATACAACCTTCAGCATGTTCAGACGGAGATCAATTGGAGTTCTTTCTGGTCCTAGGTCGGTGGGTCTGAATGGCACATCTCGGAGTCTTGCCTTTGTGAAAGGGAACAGATCCATCTCCTGTGTCTTCTTTGATTCATCCGGGCTTCTCAGTACCTCTTTACGTAGAGCTGATGAGCCGTATCTCGAAGACGCAGCGGAAGAGGTTGATCGGATAGAGACACTTTCTCGAGATGTGCCAGCGAACGAGGATGTACCAGAAGAGAAGACTGTACCAGAGGCAGTCCCAGAACTCTTTGTCGACCGCGATCCCAGAGACGGCTTGTCGTACCGGTAGCGGGGCGCTCTGCCACTACCACCGGAAGATCTGGAGCTCTGTGATCCTCTACTGGAGACTGGACTTAATGGGCCGAGCCGATCGCGACGCTCTTCTTCTAGTTGATCCATCTCTTGTGCAATCTTCTCTAAGGGTGACATAATAGCTCCCTCTGTAGTGGCTTCTGAGTCGAAGAGCATATTCGGCATCGTCTTGATTGGGCGAGCAGTGACGGGCTCTTCTGGTTCTCTCAATCGTTTCTGTTCGTCAAGAGAGTTAGGTGGTGACGGCGGCGTGTTCGCTGGGGCATGCTGCACGTTTGCAACCATCATGGCTGAGCTGTTGCTGGGGTTCATGTCGTACTGCTGAATGCTGAAGTTGCGTCCGACGGTGAAAAGTGTGGCTGTAGGCCCGTAATTGCAGATGGCAGCTACACCCTCGATAGTAGGTACCGACTCGTATGAGACCCTTTTGGTGCGCACATCCCATGAGCTCGTTTGTCTGGACAATGTATCAGTACCTGAACCAAGGTTTTGAAGATCAGGGGAAAGAGTGCCTACCCTTCAGTGTACTGTACAATACGGCCATTCTTGGACCAAGCGAACCAGCAGGGACCTGGCTCTCTTTGATCCTTCTGATTAAGCACACGGATAACGCACGGTACATCACCCGTGTGTGGTAGCTTGGGCACACTCCATACTCTGAGATCACCGTCGGAGGACTGAGCCGCCAACATCTCGGACTTCTGCTTCGAAGAGGATCCATGCCAGGCTAGGCCAGCGATCGGGGAGGGTGATCTTGGAGTGGTAAGGGTGTGTAGGATAGTGAAGGATGGCTGCAGAGTAGCAATCAATATGGAGCCATTGAGATAACTGCGCAGAGTTAGCAAATGCAAACAGGAACACACTCAGCCTCGTTGAGACGCATCGCATACCCAATTGCGAATGTTCTGCAGTCTGCCGCAGGCGCCAAAGCTGTGATGGGGTCGAAAATGGTCCTCGCAGAAAGATGTTCGGAGGTGGAGGGCTCGAACAAGATGATGTTGCCCTGGGCGTTTCCTTTGTGCGCGTCAGCATCAGAAGAGACAGTCGCGACCACTGACTCCCCGGACTCACCAAAAGCAACATTGCCATTTCGCATCCACGCCGCCACCCGTATCTGCTCGTACGACGCAAACCGAGCCACCTCGTCGCCAGTAAAGAGATCCCATACAATTGCCGTGGACCCTGCGTCGTAGCTCACGACCAAGCGTCCTCCACCCCGCTCGCTAACGGTGTCCGCATGTATCCACGAAATGTCCTCACGATGGCGGGTAAAGCGCCTTTCCACCGCCAGAGTGTCGTGGTGTAGGCATAATATCTCGTTCCCTTGTGCGACGAGCAGAAACGACGCTGTTGCGCTCACCGGCTCGAATGCAAACTCGTCCGTGCCGGGAGTTACGGAAGGTGTGGGCGGCTTGATCCTGTTTTCTGATCGGATCGAGGACCCTTTCGTCGAGCTCGACCGCTGTCGGGAAGGACCTGCGCTCATTGTGGGTGGTCTGCAGGACAGATGCTCGGTCAGTCGATGTCAATGTCACCAATGCGCAGGAGGCGCATGTCGACAAGCAATGTTATCGATTGAAGATGACGAGAGGATAATCAGGGGCTTCCAGAAAGACGACATGAAACTAAGAAAATGTCCGGAGACTCACTGCAAGCTATGCGCTAGAGAGCACTGCACTTCTCGAGAAATCCACGGCGGCTCGAGGGCGGTATACTCAGCCCCGCCTCGGCCAACAAGGATCAGAGGTGGCGGTTAAACAAGTACGCATGCGCAGCCTCGGGGGTCCTATCTTGCGCGGTACACAAACTGAAAAGACCAACAGTCGCCAGGCAGAGAATGAGGAGGGAGAGAAGAAGCAGAAGCGCGGAGGAGCTGTACGGTGATGCGCGTGGGGACGACGGGCCTATCAATCAACGGCGCTTAGAGGCGCAGAAGGGATCGAATATGTGCTCAGAATAGGACCATTAGCACGCTTGGGTCTGTCCAGCGAGCGAGTGCTTAAGAAAAGCATGACCGGCACCATGAGGCGTCGTGGATCCAGCTCGCTCATTTGCTGCATGTCGCGAAGACTGGCAATGGACTTCGGTGACTCGACGAGCGAAGCAGCTTCATGCCGGATGCTGGTCGCCAAGTGGGTCACCCCAGTCTAACAAGACTCTGTTGGTTAACTTCGCGCCGCAAAGACAACCGTGCCTGCATGTCGTGAGCATTTCAGCCTCTTAGGAGGCTAGATGGCTTAGGAACGAGAGTGCGAAAGACGAGGGTTTGAGGGAGCACACGATTACACAAGCCTGATTGGCCCAATCGAGGTGATAGCGGCAAGCCTAATCACACCTCTAAAGCCTATCATCACGCGCAGCGGCGGCTGGGTACGGCCCGAGACATAGATGGTGATCCATGACCAGAGATGCAACACTGCTGCACAGGCGTCCAAATTGATATAACCCAGTGTGCGCTCGACAATGGTTCTTCTGGTCGCTACTGTCGACCGCGCCATGCAATTCGTGCTCAACGAAGCTGCCCAAGAGCTTTGCAAATCAATGACGGTGGCTGGTAACGGTTATTGGCTTACCTACCCATGCAACGTTCTGCTGCCCCAAGCTTCGCGGGACGCTCCTCATCCCGCTGTAGGAGCGGATACACTGTGAGTTTGTGGCACAAAGATCGCGGTCCCTGAGCTTTGTGCCCATGCTCTCATGTACCATCCCAGGAGTTACATTACGACCTCGCGCATGACGCTGGGATGGTCCCCATTGAACGGTAGACCCGACATTTGCAATGTGTTGCAGCCCCTTTCGACGGTTTTGCGCGCATACATACATGGTCCCAACCCAAGGAACCGGAGGACGGTGTACAGACTGACAGCGTGCCTTGTGGGAACCAGACGCACAGAGCCCACGTCGACACGGTGCACTTCTCCGCACCTCTGCCTTCCCGGATATCGCGAAGTCACTGTCAAAACCTTGGCGATCTACCAAACGAGCATTGTTGCTCCCTGGTCGAGGTATATGGTTGCCGGTTGATAGTGACCAGAAAGTGCTGTCGAGTATTGCAAACCCTGGATCAGCATGAGGGAACAATCTATAAAGTTATCGAATCCTAGCGGTTACTCCCAGTGTCCCAATGACTCCAATGAATTCGAACATTTCGAGTCTGGTGGGCTGTACGGAGTAAGCGACGAATTGATCACAGTTGATCATTGCAACCGCTGGCACTAGCCTGTGCCGCTTCACCGTTAATCCAGCCACCGAATACACGTCTTGGGCTGTTCTATCCCCACACTGATGATCGCGCGAGGTAGTGATGCGAGGGAGAGCTGTACTGCGCAAATCGCGTGCATTCTGTGCTGGTTACCGTCTACATGAGACAGCCCCATCACAAAACGGCCACATGTCTGACCTACCGCAACACAGAGTCTGCACCGATGAACGGAATCGTGCATATGAACTCGAGGGTGCATGCTTCAACGGGTGGAATAGCCCCGCCTCCGCGGCAGACCTCGCTTACCGGAAGCGGGTTGCGAAGCGTATTTTTGGCTATCGCGATATCTTGGGGGCGTTTTCTTGGGCAGCAGTCAAAATATGATTCGAAGGCGGGCGTGATAATGAAGCACTGTCCTTCACCTTTCGAGATGAAGGGCCCTGGGTCGACGTATCAACAGCTCCATCACGCAACCGATCACGACTTCAGAGCCTGCAAGACCGTTCAATGCGAATGAATCACCAAACTAATACGGACGGCAAGCACTACACACCGAAAGGAGTGCGCCTCACTTCTCAACGATTGCGCCAGAGGTGACAGTATGTGATAGAGGTTCTCTAGCCTAATCTTGGGTGTCAAGGGTTAACGACTTCACACGAAAAAGATCAGGGTTCTCAAGGTATGCTATTGATATTCGCATACTATCTCTGTGGTGGGGTATCATTAAAGGGAAGGTGTGGTAAGCCACTTGCAAGCCTCATTGGGCTTGCCGATGCGAAAGCAGCGCTATGCAGCAGTCCGTCCGATTCGCGGAGCGGGGGTATCATGCGAAAATCAAAAACTCCTGCAAATGCCCTGAAATATCACACTACTTCCTCCAATACCATCCGTCGACCAGGAAGTGCGCATGAAAGGCACTCCAGACTCGATGATCGTCCAGGCTGGATCCGCAACCAGGTGTACGGTCCAGGCGAACTTCGTGCGCTCCAGTGTGCGCCCGTGGTGATGTGTCCCGCACCGCCGCGTGGGATGACAACAAGAATGTCTCATAGTTGGGTACCCACGCTGATGACAGGCGGCGCATGGTGGGTGTGACTGAGGCTGACTGCTCGCTGTCGATGCAGCCAAGGTAGGCGTCGACTGCCGCTCCTTCAAGCAGAGCAGCGACATACTAAGCGCTTCGCGCGTCATGCGACAGAAGCGACACCAGGTACGACTGTTTTTCAGGCATCGTGATGGGAAGCCTTGAAAAGTACCCGACATGGGTGCGCGGCAGAGCCTTCATGCGAAAGGCCACTAGCTACGTGACAGAGCGAAGCGCGACGGAACGCGCGCGCTACACTCATGACGTAGGAGATCAACAACGAACTGCAGAAACATCAGTATTGCGACGCGATGAAGTTTGCTGTGCTCAACTTACATGTGTTGTTGTCGTCATGACTTTCACTCAACCTGCTCAGGTGACTCTGAGATGGGAGTCATCGGCTTGGAAGTCCTTCGTTGCTTCTTGCCACTGCTGCGCCTTCGCTCGGTCTTGGGCTTCTTCTGCGCGTACAGAGGTGGCAGTACCGGGAATGCCTGAGCCATGACAGGCTGACGAGGCGGTGCTGGTGCCTCGGTGAGAAAGGGACACGAGTCCTCGTCATCAAAGTCCTCGCCAAAGAGATCCGCGTCCGAGATGAAGGATGAGGGCGCGTTGCGATATCCAAGCGAAGAACCAGCTGGCCATGATGGGTACGCGCACGATGAGCCGCGACTTGAGATGGACCCAAATGAGTAGTTGCTGCAGAGAGATCCAGTAGGCGAAGACATTCTGGACTGAGGCGAGATACTGATCGGAATCGACTTGGATGGCGACGAGCCAGGCGAGGTTTCGAAATGCATCTTGGTACTGTAGTGTACGGGGTGGGTCTTCAGGTGTATATACACACTCGGCAGCTACGGGCGTTGTCGGCCGGAAAGCGTTTGCTCGGGTCCACGTTGTTTTTCTGCCTTTACGCGCTTTAGCGTTGTCGCCGGCAGGTAGTCCGAGGGCGAAAGCGGATCGATGATGTATGACGGCAGTGTGAGTGGATGCAAACAGGGTTGCGAAAGCCCGAACCGGTAGTCCGAAACCTCGATGCGAGAACACTGGTATAAGTCTGTAAGATCTTGAACTTCAAGATCGCGGCGGGGTGGAAGGCTGTTAAATAAAAGCCACGGGGGTCGCTGTGTTGCAAGGGGGGGTCAGAAGGCCGAGTCAGAAGCAATGTGTCTCTGTCTCGAACAAGGTCAATCAGATGGTCCAGACGTGGGATGCGCGAAGCAGCGGTCACGACTCAATTATAATTCAGCGAGAGATTCACTTTGGGCGCCACGGTCCGCATGAGACGCTTCTATCTAGAGCGCGATGACTGGTCTTACCGCTGGTTGTAGAAGAGCGGTGGACGTGCATATGCACCAATCGCATCGCCATGTGAAGGAGCGGTGTCTCTTTCAAGGCTTCAGCACCCGTCAGCCCCGTGTCTCTCCGCCTTCACGACCCTGGCACTCGGGCGCGCCCATGCGAGATCACTGCCGAGGCCGCCCTGTCAAATTGTCCACATGCAATCGCGGCGATGACTCGTCCACAGGGCCATTAATCAGCGCCTTGCAATGCTGAACAGCTGGTCTTGCTAACAGCCACTACACTCGCGCAGTCACTTCTTGCAGCCTGCTTCGTCATCCTTCGACAGCACAACTTGCTTTGGAATCCTGAAAAAGCAGCCGGGGCGAAGTTGGGCTGTCACTGCTGCAGTGGACGCCGCCCCCCACGACTCATATTGCGCCACGCCCGGTGCCGCGAAGGCTCTCGGACTGGAACTGCTTCAAGCGGTTAAGCTTATTCTGGAGATCATTTCGGGGATCTAGGGAGCGCAACCCTGACATCCCACGATTTCATCCGGGCGTCGTTTACATTTCCCCTTGTGGAATTCGAACGCCGCTCCCCGGATCTCAAACTGCTGCTCCGTCTTGAATGGCCTGTGAATATTCACAGGCCATTCAAGGCTGTCAAGACTCCAGAGTCACAAAAGGCAGACTCTTTGTGCCAACACACTTGAGGCTATGCACCGTTCTTCTGTTCGTTGCCTTGCCCTACTTGCCCCAGACGCGGCAACCTAAATTGCCTGCTGTTCTCCGCAACGAGATCGCCACGTCCGTGACGGAAACGAAACGCTTCGTAAACCTTTGTCGAGCCTGAAGTTGTTCCGTCTCGAGAGCCTCGGGATTTTGCCGGTAGTGTTTCTGCTTTGTATTGAGCTTTAGCCGGCTTAACTCTGGGGTACATTAGCCTCTGTCACATGCACCTCACGACGATCCGTCAAGGGTCCAGTGCGATGTGTAGTCTCCGACGCATATTCTAGCCTGTGCGCTCTATCACAGTCTGAGATAGGCATGTGCAAAGGACAGGCAGCAGGTACTTCCAGGCGGTGGGCTAGAGTAGCATTTCCCCTCAATGTGTGAGGCGAGGTACTTGAGAGAACACCTGCCCATTCACGAGCCTCATATGCTCCGAAAGTCTCTCGGTCGCAACAAAATCGATTTAGCTTGCGCATCCGATGAAGCGTCAAGGCTTACGAGTCTATAACTAATCGCCTTCATATGTTACGAACTTACGGTGCAGCTGACAGACATCCTACGACGTCCGCAAGGCTGAGTAGGATTCCTATACAACGCAGTCAGCACACCCTCACTGCACCCCAAACGCCGCATCCATCCGGTCATACACAAATACCTAAAAGAGAACGGAACCCCAACACATCACATGCCAGCCTCCAATCTATACAAATATGTGTTGGTTGTCTATTTTCCCACGTTTTGCGCAGTCTCTGCCCGGAATCTGGTAGACCGTCGTGGAGCGATCCGAGAGTGCAAATCTGGGGTCAAATTAACTGTCTGTGCATGTTGGTCTGTGTGCGTTCATGGAAGCTTCTGCCTTTCTTCCATACAGCCGCTTGCGACCTCGGGCGCCTCGCGTCGAGCGACAGATTAACGATCGCGGCGCGACTTTCTGGTTCGGCAAGTCCGTTATGGAGAACCTTTGCCGCGGGTACGAACACTTTCCACAAAGGCAAACTGTAACATCGTGTTCATTTTGGTTTTGACTTTGCCGCCGGAACGATCGAATACCCTTTGTAGGTACTTTCCACAACGGCAAATTGTGATATTGTTCTTTTCGGTCCCCGTGGCCAATCGTATAAACGACAATATTGGCAAATGTTATGCATGACAGCAAGAAAGGTTTGTTTGTGTTGCAAATCAGTGGTGCTGCCAAATGCGGAAGCTACCGCTGAAGTTTACCGGCTGTTGTATGCAGGGTCGAAACAAAACGAAACAACGCCGTGAACCACCAGCAAGCTCCAGCAACCCATGTTTCGTGAAGCGCCGAAACAAGTCAAAAACCGAAGCATCATCAACTTTGGCACCATGACGCGCAGCTGCACGCAAACGGGTCCTACCATCAACTTTGACACCATGACGCGCAGCTGCACGTGAATGGGGTCCTTGCTAAGGTTTTCTCCTCTGCAAGAAATTCCTGCCTACGATGTGGATACGATTGAAGCTCCGAAATTTTCTTGTCGTGAGAGATATCGGCAACTCACCGCACGGCACACGTGCGATCCGTGGATCGCACCAAGAATGTTCCTTGAGGCGGTGGAAAAACTTCGGTTGTCCATGAATCGTCGTGACAGCCGTCTTTGGTTTCCTCAGGGCTGTGTGGAGAGGATGGAGAAGAGCGTCCGGAGAAACTTCGTGAGTTCTCCACTGCAGAGCGAAATTCAGCCGGGCGGTTTGAGAGATCCATTGATCAACTTCATGCGCTTCACTTCTGTTAAAATGATTCAGTCTGTGGATCTCAAAAGCCGAAATTGTCCAGAAGTTGCCGCCGGAAGAAGGATTTCAAAGTCCTGCCTCTTTAGGAAGTGCAACCGCATTCCTTGCACGCCCTGAAGCCCATCAATTCCAGACCTCATGTGCGAGATCCTTCATTCTCGATTCTGCGTATCAAGTATCAGCGACACCGCGCAGCAGCGGAATCTAGGCCCGCGGCTTGGTATATTGTACTCGGTGGCCAATGTTCCGCTGAGCAATTGCCAGATTGAGATATTCCGCCACGAGACACTCTTCAGTCTAGAGTAGCAATTTGCGAGACCCAGACAGCAGCGAAAATTGAACATCTCATGCTTCCGCTCTTCGGTGCCCAGTCCGGAGCTGCGACGATGCTTGACAGCTGTCACTTGCGACTCCGGCCTTTGAAATGTACCCGGCAAATGCAAAACCGCGTACAACTACGATGCAACCCCGCGCTTCACATGCGTGTCTTCTCAATGCAGACAATTTCGAAACTCCAACTCTCACAAAAGCAACAACTAGCCTCCACCAGCACTTCTACCATCCCAAACAAACACACTAACACCCCCACCAAGTCTCGACCTTCCTCCCCCGGCCCTCCATCCCGACACCACGAAAATGTCCCGATGTTGCGGTGTAGAGCGGTGAAGACACTTTCATGCACGCCAGCTGCGGGCCGCTGCACGACGATCTGGTTTCTTGTTGCACTGCGTAACGTTATGCATGTGTTGTCTTTATTGATACAACTAGATGTGTCGGTATGAGCTGGCGGATGGCACCGCAGTTGGCGACGAGCAGGTTTTGCGGTGAAATGACTTTGGCTGCGACATGAGCGGCTGTTTGGATAGCGGTGTTTGGTGGGTGTTCCGCGTGGGGCATCAGATGGCAAACATTTCTCTTCACACCAACTCGTCTGTCTCAGACGGACAGCGACGATCTCTTTACTCGCAGCACCAGGGCCAGTCATCTGTGCTTTTAATGCACGTGAGACTAGGTCGACATTCTGGCCAGTCTGACCTAACTAGCCAGCTTATGGTAGAAACAACCTCAGCCACTCATGCAACCTTGCCACTTCACGTGAGTGTCGCAGGATAACGCGCTTGCATCAAATCACTCTTCTCGTCAGCCTTGATTTATCTTCGAGGCGAGGGTGGGGTGGGTAAGGTGGGGTTGAAGGCGAATCATGACCCCACGCACTCCATTCCACACCCCACGTCCGTGGATGTTCAGGTAGAGATGAATTCGGGACCCTGCGTGCGATATTTTCCGATTGTGAGGAGGCTCAAGCGGAGATGGACTCGCGACCCTGCGTGCGATATTATCCGATTGTGAGGAGGCTCGAGTGGAAATAGACTGGAGATCCTCCATGCGACATTCACCAAATCGTGAGGACCGAGGAAACCGAGGAAGGCTGTGAAAACATCCACACTTGCCTATATGCAGCGAATGTCTCGCTTTTGCTCACTTTGTGCGAGGCAACAAGAGATACACTGGCGAGCAATTGGATGTTCGTACGGTACTACACTACTTTGTACTCAGCGGGGTGTCTAGCTATTACTCAGGTCGTGCTATTCATAGGCGAGAGGTACACTGATGAACAAGTGGAGATACACAAACTGCAACACCATGTTGCGCCTAGAAACCGATGTCTCGCTTTCAATCACTCGATGCCAATCATGAGCATCAAGAAATACACCCACCGTCCACAAGCAACACCATCAATCCGCCCAAAACCCCCATATACCCAAACCCCAACCCGCAACCCAAACATCTCAAAAGCTTCCCCCATACCCGCCCCACAACAAGAACCAACCCTCCACCCCATCCCCAAACAAACATGTCCTCCCCCAAAAACCACACCAGCATCCGCACACCCTGCCCCTCCCCCTCCCCCCCAACCACAACCTCCACCCAACCCTTCACCCTCCTCTGCGCCCTCGACCTCCCTGGCTCCGACATCACACGGCTCTCCGCCCCCAGCCTGCTCACCTGCATCGACCTCTGCGCATCCTCGCACCCAAACGGCACCTCAGGCCACCGCTGCGAAGCCGTGAACTTTGAAGCCGCAAATAATTACTGCTACTTAAAGTCTTCTGTCCCGGCCCCCGTGACGCAAACATGGATCGTAGACAGCGCAGTCGCGATATGGCCGAATATAACCTCAGATTGCGAGGATATAAGTGCAGAAGTGCAGGTTTCAAAGGGCTTTACGAAGTATTGTGGAAGTGATTACGTGCTGCATGATACAGAAGCGGTTCATGCGGATAGTTTGCTGGCGTGCGTGGATTTGTGTGCTGCAGTGGGAGTGGGGTGTGCGGGTGTGAGTTGGGATACGGGGATGCGGTTTGGGTGGATGAATTGTTATTTTAAGAGTAGGGTTGGGGTGGGGGGATTGGTTGGGGGGGTAGAGGATGTTGATGTGGCGTTCCTGGGGAGTAGGAGGGGGGACGATGGTGTGGTGAGCACAGGTGAGACGGCGACTGGAATTCCCTCGACCGGTTCGGCGTCTGGGAAGACGTGGGTTGCTGGAGCAATTGTCGGTCCACTTGCTTTGTTGGCGATTGCTTGTTTAATTGGATGTATTGTGATTAGAAGGCGGAGACACAGGATTGCTACATCAAGGCTCGAAACTCCTGGAACCCAGAGAAGACCGGAGCTTGAGACAGCTACACTGACCTTCGAAGCTCCTGACACTGTGAAGACATCTGAGCTGGAGACGCTAAACCAGGGTGAGCCTGTCGTGATGGAACTTCCTGCGCCGTTGAAGTGCGGAGCGAGAGTGCATGAGGCACCTACATAATTGCAAGGCGGTTGTGATCGAGGAGCACTTCAGAAGCTTCATGGCGCATGTAGCCCAGTGTAAATGTACGTAGGCCTCCCATGTTTTACTGAGTTACGTGGATGTGTCGATTCAAGCATCTAATAGGGTATTCGGTATTTCCTTTTCCATGAGTCTTGTTCTCACGCCATTCGCATGGGTAGCTTGTGTTCACTCCGGGCCTCAACAACGGCCTCGTTTGCCCAATAATAGTTCCAGTTGTACTTCAGTACCTCGTTACCCCACGACGTCCAGCCGGGAACAAGATACCGCGAGAAGACCTCTAGAGCAGCGTAGTCTGTGGAATCTGGCATGTACTCCTCGAGCAACTCCTTCAAGCACGGCTTACGGCTGTGAATACCTGGCACTGCTGCAATGACCCTAAGCTTGACATTCGTTGCGTGAGCCATGGTTGTCCACGAGTCGGGCGCCGCTCTGCCGAGTAAGAGAACTTCATAGGGCTTCCGCATCGCAGCGCCCGTGTCGATGTCGAACATTGGCTCACCCTTTGTCGTCGTCTTGATCCAGATCCACTCCTCGATGAGTCCCACATTCCACGTTTCGAACAGCCCCCCAGGACCGAGCACGTGTTCTCTCAGCGTACTCTTGTTCGTAACCCACACACCGACCAGAGCGTTGTGCTCCATGTAAGCTTCCAGGTCCATGCGCAGTAGCATCCTCTTGATGTACGGCATGCCGCCCGACTGGTCGTACGCGTTCTTGCGCTTAGCTGAGCGGTTGGGCCATGGCGGGTCCAGCAGCACTAAGTCGAAGTGTCGTGGAAGCGTGTGTTCGTCTGTGATACGGCGGAACGAGGTACGGAAGTGTTCTGGCTGGGTGGTGTCGCCGAGGAAGAATGTGGAGTGGGGTGGGATTGTGAAACGGTACTTTGCACCCAACTGACCTTCCTTGGACACGGTCATGTGTAGAGAAGTTTTCTCTGGGTTGTGGAAGCTGGATGACCATGGCTCCCGGGTGACCGTTTCAGCGACCTGTGTACCGCTCGTGGCCTCACGTGCAGCGCTGTACGACGCCGTCCAGCCCTGTGCGACTATTGGCGTTGCACCGTGTTCGGATGTCGCACCGAGAGACGCCATCATCGCCTGCAAGTCGAACGCGTTGTCGTCGCCCTTGCTGTCCTCGCATGCGGCCCACTCTCTCATCTGGGTCTCCAGCTCCTTCTCTGGGTCGTCGATGTCCATTGTGTCCCCATGCTGTGGCCGCTGGGTCAACAGTCTGCGCGGCGCACACCACTCGGATGCAACGTTTGAGTGAATGTCGGCAAGCGCTTGCTGGATCAAGGTCTTGTACACTGCGTGTTTTGCGGCGTCGGAAGGCTCACGTGCCTGTGGTGTCTGCGCCTTCGGTCGATAGTCTTCTTTGGGCTCGATGGGCGCTTCCAGTGGCGGGGTTGAGAGTAGGACGTCTGAACGGCCTTGAGCGACAGCTATTGACGTGGGTATGTCGACAAGGGTGATGTCGCGTGCAGCATTTTGGTAAAGGATGGAAGAGCGTATGACAGGATGAGGAGCCATGGCTATGCAGAGACTTTGACAGAGATGAGACTACCTGCACTTAGTGGACGGGGGCTTTTAACGCGATGTTCGTGACGACAGATGATCGTGAAAGCGAGTGAGGTTTTTGCCCTGTGCGAAGTAAGTAACGTTTGAGTGAGGTTGAGGCTCGTTGAGCGCATGTGTGACAAGAGCTCGAAGGCTCTGAAAGCTTGGCAATGCTGAAAGATATGCGAGTGAAAGTGAAGTTCAGTGAAATGGATGGAGAGAAGTCGAAGTGAAAAGCTTTCCATCATTTGACACGACGCGATAGATGTCAGGATCGTTGCTTCCTATTCTTCCTACAAGCCTCACCACATTAGGTAACCAGGTGGCATTCATCTTAGCATTCTGACTTTGTGTGAATATATTGCAAGTGCTCTAGCTATTCGACCATCCCATCTCAATCATGATGGTTGTGGTTGGGTTGTTACCAGGCACGGTCCGTGGCTACCGTCGGCCGGAAGCAGATCTTCGACTACCGAGGTGATGACGTTAGGCTATGTCTGCAATCCACCACCACACAAACCCACCCACTTTGTAATCACGCCGCCAAACCTCACAACACCAGTCTTCTACACGATTCACCCGATGTCACGATAAACACGCGAATGCCCACGACCCTCCAGCGCCATGACAATCACGGCAGCTCCGCTCATATCATGACCACAGGCGCAACGCAAGCGCAAACAAATGCGAATTATCTGGTCCAGCGCCATCCACCACTATGTCCGACCGACGGTGACGCCATAATACCGAAGCCGAAAGGGAAGGAGCCAGGTGCCGACATGCAAGATGGGCAGTCGAGGAAGGTGGACAAGAAGAGCCCGGAGTATCTTCTGAAGAGCCTGATAGCGGGTGGTATCGCGGGATGTGCTGTACGTCGACTACCCTTTCCACTTCACCAATACCTGCAAGGGAAGACGGACTGCTGACACAGTCCTACACCCCAGGCAAAAACTGTAGTCGGCCCCCTCGACCGCGTAAAAATCCTCTTCCAAACCAAAAACCCCCAATTCGCAAAATACACCGGCTCCTGGTCCGGCTTCCCCACAGCCATGTACGACATCTACGCCTCCACCGGTATCCGCGGCCTCTTCAAAGGCCACTCCGCCACCCTCCTCCGCATCTTCCCCTATGCCGGCATCAAATTCCTCGCCTACGAGCAAATCCGCGCCCGCGTCATAAAGGACAAATCGCAAGAAACCGCCAGCCGACGCTTCATATCGGGAAGTCTAGCAGGCATGGTCAGCGTCTTCAGCACGTACCCGCTCGAAGTCATACGCGTGCGCCTCGCGTTTGAAACGCACGCGTCGCAGCGCAGTACGTTTGCGGGTATCGTGCGGAAAATATACGCTGAGAGACCGCCGCCTACGGTCCACGGGGACGCTAATGCGCTGCTTAAAACTGTTGATAAAGTCACGCCGCGATCGGGGCTGCCGAATTTCTTCAGGGGGTTTACGCCTACGCTGCTGGGTATGATTCCGTATGCGGGCGCGTCGTTTCTCGCGCACGACACTATGTCGGATCTCATGCGGCATCCGGCTATATCGGCGTATACTACGTTGCCTCACACATCTCGCGCCGAATCATCTACATCGTCATCCAAGCCCGCTCAACTCCGCTACTGGGCCGAGCTCAGCACCGGCGGCATAGCAGGCTTCGTCTCGCAAACAGTTTCATACCCACTCGAAGTCATTCGGCGGCGGATGCAAGTCGGCGGCGTGGTGGGCGATGGACATAAATTGGGCATATCCGAGGTCGCGAGGCGGATATATCTTGAACGTGGGTGGAGGGGATTTTTCGTGGGATTGACGATTGGATACGTCAAGGTTGTGCCGATGGTTGCGGTGAGCTTTTATGCGTATGAGAGGGGGAAGTACTATCTTGGCATATAAAGGAAGGCAGGTATGGGATGGCGTTTGTGAGCATGGGACATGAGTGTGTTGGAAGGATGCCGAGCGAGTAAGTGTTGTGTAGTATCCAGCAGGTGAGGTGCGTGTAATCACATAACAAGATACAACAATCCATCAATCTTCCTTCCGTTTTTTTCAAATGTCAGAGCCGTTTCCCGTGCTAAATACACACCCCTAGTCTTCCTACCCCTACTCACGACATCCATCTCATCTCACTTCATTTCATAGTCCCCACCAACTCCCTATAAATATTCTTCAAATCCTGTACATCCCCCTCCAACTCCTCCACGCGCTCCGTCTTCTCCCCCAACAACTCCAACGCACTCTCATACCTGCCCTCCACATCCCTCAGCCCCTTTTCCAATTCCCCAACCTTACCGTTCAAACGCCTTGTCTCCTCTACTTCCTTCATAAGAAGCACGACTTCTTCGCGCGCCTCGTCGCGCTGCGCAATGAGGCGCGCGAGTTCGTCTTTGGTATTTGCTTTTTCGCTCTCGAGGCGGCGCACCGCGGCGCTCATGCGTTCGACGAGTTGGACGCTGGGGCCCGCGGCGGTGGTGGAGACGGATATCATGTCGTTGATGGTGCGCTGGGGGGACGTGTTTTCAAAGGATGGTTCGTCGTAGTCGATTGTGTGGATGGATGGCGTGTCGGGGCCGTTGAGGCTGGCGGATGAGGCTTGGCGCTGGGGCGGCGTGCGGGTTTTGTTGGCGATGGAGCGCTGGCGGGAACTGGGGGGGCGGTCGGCGAACATGCGGTCCATGGGGGAGAGGGGCATGTGGGTGTCTGTTGCGGAGCGGGGGATGGATTTGCGGGTGTAGATGCCTAGTGGATCAGGGGAATGGCGGCGTCGGGAATCGGAGGGTGAGTCTGCGCGGAGGTGTGACGGGTTGAGGGAGGGGGACATGAGTGGTGTTTGTGTTTCGAGGCGCCATTTCGTCTTCTCTTCTTCTAGGCGTGAGTCCCATAGTTTCTTCTCGCGCTCCAGGTCTGATCTTGCATCCTGGGCTGCTGTCTCAGCTTGCGCCAGTCGAGCTTGCAGTTTCTGTGCAGCTGCGCGCTGCTCAGTAAGGTCGTGCTCAAATGTGCGTGCTCGCTCATTAATAGTTTCAAGCTCGTCTTCGAGCCGCCGTGCTTTGGAGTTGACGTCTCGTGCTTTCCGTCTTACATCGGACTCACGCTTTGCTGTTTCGTCCCGGTCTTTTTCGAGGGCTGCGACACGGGAGGTGAGGCTGGTTTCGATGCCTTGCCAGTTCTCTGATGCGAGTGAGTACTGGGTCTGCAGGGTTTCGATCTGTCGGAGGAGCTTTGCTTGGGAGTCGCCGGTTGCTGAGGAGGTGGCTTCTTCTGTGCGGCTGCGGAGCAGTTCCAGCTTAGATTCGAGGTTCTGGTCATCACGTCAGTATTCCGTTCGTTTGAGCAAGCGCAATCGAGACTTACTGCAAGCTCGCCACGCAATTCCAGCTCCGTGACCTTTGCTTTCTCCTGCTGATTCTTCGCTTCGTCTTTCGAAGTCTGTAGCTCTCGCTTCGCACGGTCTTCAGCTAGCTTCTTCTCGATTTGCAGATTCTCGATGTCTTCCTTCAGTGATGCGGTGGCTCTCTTTTCGGCTTCCAGGGCGCCAGCTTGCACTTTCTTTTCGGCACTCTCAGCTCGCGAAAGCGCGTCGTTCAGCTGCTTCCTCAGCTCATTGATGGTCATGCCAGCTTCCTCGCGCTCCGCCTTGATGAGCTCAATATCCTTCTCGATCTTGCCGACAATCTTGAGCTTGTCCTGCGCAGCCCTCTCTGCGGTCTCAGCACGATTTGCCCGCTCGGACTGCTCGGTTATGCTCTTCTCGGCCTTGGACAAACGTTGCTTCAGCGTGGTGATCTCCTTGTTGTGATCCAGCGCCTTAGCACGGAGTTGCTTAACTGTAGTCAAGTGCTTCATTTCAGTCTTCGAAAGCCGTTGACCTTCCTGCATGAGCGCTGCAATCTGCTCATCCTTTTCTGCCAGTTTCTTATCCGCGGGCGAGGTCTCTGCATCGGATACGACAGCTTTGGCGGACGTTGAGACTTGCTGAGCGAGGTATGTGAGCTTCGACTGCAGCGCATCTATACGCTCGAGATGTGCATTGAGCTCGTCGCGGTGGTTGCGAACCGTCTCTTCATGCGCCTCTTGTAGTGCCGCCAGCTCAGTCACAAGCTCATCAGGATCTCGCGTGGTCGGCTCTGCTACATCTTCTGTAGAAGCAGAAGCATCGATCGAGGGCCGTGACAAGTCGCTGTCGAGAGACTGACGGGGCGAAACATTCTGCGGAGTGACGATAGATGGTACTGGCATGAGGGGTTTCGGTGTTGAATTTGATTGTTGTGTTGAGGGATTTGCTGCAGGCGCAGATGCCGTTGGCGGTGACTTCATCGGTGCGGTCGCGTCCATAGACGCTCGTGGTGGAGCGGCAACTTCCTTCTCTTCTGCCTTTCCAGCCTCATCGTCCTGTGCAGCCGGCGATGCTTCATCACCTTGCTCTGGTGTTCTCAAGTCTAAGCTCGCCCTCAAACTATCAGCCCCCGCAGTCGTATTCGTAGCCTGCAGCGCGGGGCTCTCTGGCCGAGATCCCATGTCCGAAGACGCTCTCGAATCTTTGTTGACGGCCTTTGCGAGTCGGTCCTGTAGTCGCGAGTTCGGTCGGCTGCGGGAAGAATTGCGCGACGCTGCAATGTGGTCAGCCTTTACCTGTTCCTCCATCGCCTCTGCACTTGCTACCCACCCGGCTCGACCGCCAGCTTCTTGTCCGGCACAGCCTTTTCAGGCGCATCTTGCTTGGTCGAAGCACTTCCTGGCTGTATCTTGTTCCCTTGCGCATCTTCGGCCAATATCGTGTCCAGTCGTGACTCCAGGCCGGATATGGCGCTGTTCCACCAGCCTTTGCCGCTCATTGCGATATGACTGTTGTATGTATGGCCCACAAGGAGGTTCCAATATCACAGTGAAGCGCTACCAATGTTCACCGAGCGCTTGTTCTCCGCCTAGACTTGTGCATGACTAAAACGCTCCAGAGGCCAGTTGTAGGTTCGTTGGTGGTACGCCGAGAACCGGGATCGTGCGATTGTAAGACGTTTGGTGTAGCTTCCCGTGTAATCTCCCTGACCCTCAAAGGCGTCTAGTTGCGATTCCGTAGGCCTTCTTATGCTGCTGAAGCTGTCGTGGGGCGCGGACAATGGTGTCGTGGCCTGACGACGCGCTCAGAAGTGCAGTGCCGAGACCCTTGCATCGCTGACGCGTGGGCTAAGGCTGACATGCGCCGACATCCGTACCCGCATCACGTCTACCTACAGTCCTTCAACTTCAACATGTAGTGTAGATTTCAGATCGAATTTCAGCCTCTTCTGGATAATGCAGCATCAAGTTTACTGCTGGAGCGGTGACATTCCTTACGCTACTTCCTTTTCTAGTTTAGTGAAGCTAATATCGACGACGATATCACTTTCTGCTGTCTTCCCCACGCAATAACTTGGACAAATCTTGAGCAAGTACTGAAGCTCCATGCAGGCAGTCAAGATGCCGTTAGCAGTATGTTCCTCCTATCCAGTCGACAAACTCCGGATTGCACATCTATGCAAGCCATCAACCCCGAATTGCCACTCTCCTTCATACTCATGCTTTATCCGCCTTTCCAATCTCTCACCATCACATTTCTCCGAAAGATGTGCTTCAACTCGTCCAATTCATCCCTGTCATTGAATACTGTCTGCAAATTTATACACTTTATTGAATTTTTTTTTAATCTCATTCTATCTCATTCCCATGCCATGAGTCTATCATTCTTCCCATCATTCAGCCCCTCTCCCACGCGTCTCACAACTCGCATACTCACCATGTCCAGGCAATCGGTCAAATCCGCTCTACAGTATCCATGACACACAACCTATCTCAATGCCAAACTCTTGTGCAGAAAGCTTCAGAAGCAGGCGCAAAGGCTCTGTTCCTACCAGAAGCATCAGACTGTGAGTATCTCTCACTTACTCGCCCGCACATCCCATCACACAGTAATCACACTAACACTACACCCAGACATCGGCCCCCCCTCCCTCTGCAAACCCATCGCTACCTCCCTCTTCGTCCTAGGCCTCCAATCCTCCGCCGCCAAATATAAACTCCCAGTCCACGTCGGTATCCACGAGCCCGGTGCAGGTTCAAAGATCAAAAACACACTCATATGGATCAACGCCGAGGGCGAGATCGCCCAGCGCTACCAGAAAATACACCTTTTCGATGTGGATATCGCCAACGGCCCGTCCCTCAAGGAAAGCGACAACGTCGAAGCCGGCACCCACTTACTCGCTCCCTTCCCATCACCACTAGGAACAATAGGTGCACAAATATGTTTCGACATGCGCTTTCCCATCCCCGCACAGGTCCTGCGGTCCCACTCCGCCCAGATACTCACGTACCCGAGCGCATTCACAAGCGCGACTGGACGCGCGGGGCATTGGGAAGCTTTGCTCAGGGCACGTGCAATCGAGACGCAGAGCTATGTGATAGCCGCGGCGCAGGTGGGTGTGCATGACGAAGTTGGGAAGCGGCGCAGTTGGGGACACAGTAAGACGTTTCTATCTCGATCTTGATGTCAAGTTTGTGAATGCTGACTATGTTGCGTGGCTAGGCATGATTGTGGACCCGTGGGGTAAGATCGTCGCGGAATTAGGCGGGGACAAGGGTGTGGATTGGGAGGGGGTGGATAAGAGGTGGGATGATGAGTGCGAGATTGGGCTGGCGGAGGTAGATTTGGAGATGTGTGAGAGGGTGAGGAGGGAGGTGCCGCTTGTGGGGAGGGAGAGGTATGAGGTTGAGTAGCGTGGTTTAAATGGGTGTTCGAGGAAAGGAAGCATATGGACAAGTGAGGACGGGAGAAAGGTGGGTTAGAGATGTATCCTTGTCCCATGAATGTGGACTGTTCAAACGTGAGAGCAGGAATGATGATATGGACACTGGTGCTGCGATTGATCCGATGAAGAAAAGTGTCGAGACGGCAAACCGCTCGCCGGCTTCCCATTAGCAAACATTACTACCTCTGTATCTCTCCATATCCATCTGGTCTCAACTCATACCCTTCCTTCGTATTCTTGAACGATGCCGCGCCTTTCTTCTTACGCCAGAAGAACCACGCAGCCGCTGCAAGAATCGCAACAGCAACAATAACACCAACAGCAATACCCGCCTTCGCACCCGCCGACAACCCACCCTCATCATCCTCGCCCCCGTCCCAGAAATGCGCAATCTCCGGCGTGCCCACCTCCTTCACGCCATCGATCTTACACACGTTCTGACACCCACTGACCGTCCTGCCCTCAAGCTCCACGCTCCGCCTCTTGTCTCCATTTGCACCCACATACGGCCCACTCGTGTTGAACGTCATTTCAATCCACTGGATCTGGAACTCCGCAGCATCGCCAACACTCATGTTCCCACTCCAGCTACCACCGTCACTCCACATGTTCAAGATCAGCCCGCTAGGTTTCCTTGGCACGCTGTACGTATTCGCGGCGACCTGCTTGTCGTTGAGGTACCAGTAGCTGTTCTTCGGCAGCCAGTCGATACGATGCGTCTGCCACTCGTCCCAGGCCGGGAGATCGGTCGGACCTTGCGACGCAGCGGTGATTTCGTCGCCCTTCTTATTTACGGATGGCTGGTTGGTATATCGGATTTGGTTGGTAGGGTCGTTGGTCAGGATCTCAATGTCGGATTCGTTCGAGTCGTCGAAGAAAGTGAAGAAACCTGCGACTGCGCCTTTGGCACCCGTGACCCGGCCGTACATGCGCATGCTGACGTGCATGAGGTTCTTCTGTAGGTTTTCGATCTCGCCGGAATTCTGGCGGTCTTCGGTGCGAGCTGTGCGGAGGGAAAGGAACGTGGAGTTGTCTTCTTGGCCGAGCCAGATGTTGCCGAAGGAATTGGACATTGGTGTTGGGAACTCTGGTTCTGCGGCTTTGCTCCAGTTTTGCACGCCCCAGTCGGCTATGAAGTCGTCGCTGTTGAAGAGGTCGGGCTGCCATGTTGGTACTAGGCTGGCATTTTGGCTGTTGTTGATGCGTGGTGGTGCTGTTTCGAGACCGCCGGCTAGATTCCGGAAGTCGTAGAAGCGGTAGTATTGGAAATATTCTGGTGTGGATGATTGCGCGCCGGACGAGACGACATAGCAGCTGCAGTTTGCGTTGTTGTCTTTTGGAGTTCCGGATTTCGAAGATGTGTAGGCATCTTGCGCAAAAATAGGTGTGAGGAGTGTTGCTACAGGGAGCAGCAGGGCCGAAAGTCGTGGGAGTCGTGACATGGCGAGAGTCTCGCAGTTGACCGTAAAACAAGATACAAAGAAAAACAAGAAACAACAGTATTGAAACAGTAGGCAACAGTTGTGACAGTGTAGAAAGATCGACGACAAGGTTGACACACGAAGCGAATGTAGGAGCAAAGCTTGGAAAAGATGAACAAAACACGACGAACCCGTGGGCTCAGTCAGCTACCTATAATCCTTGTGAAACCCCCTCAACAACGCGCGACTACTCCACCTAAGCGGCAATAATGGCGCACTTGAGCGCATGCTCTGCGCGGAAACTTTCTCTAGCTCGATGTCAGATCTGTTTCGTGCCCAAGTCGTGGGTTTCTTTCGCTAAAGTGAAGCCGCTGAGCCACAGCCGGATCTAGACTCTGTAGGGCGAGGCGGCGTAGATCAACCCCCTGCGTTAGCCGCTTTGAGGGAAGGGTGTTTCTTTGACGAATCTGCTGGTGTCACGCCAAGCGGGTGTTTATACGGCGAAGTTCGTCAACGGAATCGTCGTCGATGGGCCCATCAACGTAGACGAAGGTAGAGACACACTCTGCAGGGAGGTGCGAACACCATAAGCGCTTGATTGTGGAGCGTTGGTAGAGTTGTGACAGGAGGGCGACTGATTTGGAGAAGACAGGGGTGAAGCACAAGCCACAGGAGCTGCGCGGCCCGCGAAGCATGGTGACGCTGAACTAGCGAAGACCAAAATAGCTTCCGACACCACAATTCGATAAACACGATTTGTTTGACGCCAAAGATCTCTTGCTAGAAATTAATCGCGCGGCAGTTATGACGTCTGGAGCACACCACCCAGCCATACTAACCACACTTGTGGTACCTGTGGTGAGCAGTCTACCACGTAATGCTAAAGTCGGTATCTATCGACTCCAGGTGGAGGCAATGAAAAGCGTCCTGACAATGTTTTCACCATTCCCAAAGCTTGTCTATCTACGACGTGCTGTACTTTGAGGGCTTGTGACAGTATCGATGGGCGCATGCGCCAAAGGCAGATGTCCGTGGAGGAGACAACCACGAAGCTGATCTGGCAGAGGCAAAACTTCATCCTGTATTTGCCGTGGGTCCACAAGATGCATCTTGATCTCGACGTTGGCAAGTCATCCCCCTGTGCCCCATGACTCTAAATCTGACCATTGTAGTATTCCCGCATGTCATCCCCAGGACAGTCAATAGTCTTGATGAACTTGCCCAAATCAGATTCACCAAGGCTGAGATCGATGCCATTACCGAGAACATAAGACGTATACACTATCTTGCTGTGACTGAATTCGATGACATCGATCCCCTCTTGGCACCCATAGTATACGAGGAGGGGTCGGTCGAAGGCGAACAGGCTCGGGAGCCACGGGCTCCGGAAATACAAACGATGTACGACCAGATTCCTCTGGCGATAGGCAGCACGGAATTTCGCGTGCTGGATGTGTTGCCTGGGTGGAATGGAAGCCAGATCAAGTGTCATCTGTTCACTGCTTCTTCGATGCTCGAGATCGAATACGAAGCACTCTCGTATGTTTGGGGGAAGCCCGAAGAGCCGCAGTACAGCATAGATGTCAACGACTGTAGCATACCCGTCACAACCAACCTCCATAACGCCCTACAGAGCCTTCGATACCCAGACAAAAACCGGCTTTTATGGATCGACGCGGTCTGTATTGACCAAATCAATGGCACGGAGAAGACGACACAGCTTCCGATGATGGGTGAAATTTATCGCACGGCCCAAAGGGTATGTGTATACCTCGGTGAGGCAGATGGCGAGAGCGACTTCTTGCTTCAAGTGCTTAAAGAGCATCAGGCCCTACAACCACCTGGCAGTAGGGCACAGGAAATGCCGAATTGGACAGCAACCATGGACTATCTGCGCGCCAACGAGGACAGGATTGTTCAGGCTGTCATATGCTTGATGCATCGAGAATGGTTTGAGCGCCTGTGGATATACCAAGTAAGTTGCGAAGCTTGTGGTCGGCTCTCCCACGCTGACAGCTTTACAGGAGTTCCATGTAGCAGCACGTGAGCCGCATGTATACATTGGCAGTCACAGCTTATCGGCCAGTGTGATGTTTGGCTCTCTCTTCGGGTTTCTCTCGGATGTTTGCGCGCTCCCTTCGATCTGGACAGGCGAGAAAATTCAGCAAGTGAGCCAATCGTTGTCACCACAAGCGGCGCAAACCGGCGAAGTTCCATTGAGGGTAAAGTTCACCGAACTGAGACGCAAAGTGTGGCTCTGTACTTACGCCGTTCATGCCAATGATCTAATGCCCCGTTATCCCTGTTTCTGGCTAGCCGATCCAGCGATCGCTGCTGCAAAATGTCGGGAGCCAGAAGACAAGATCTACGGCATTGTTGGTCAGTACTTGGATCCACGAACTGCACGTGAGACATATACTGACTTCATACATACACCTCTTAGGTATGTTTGATCCGATTGCCAAGGAAATCCTGAAACCAGTGAAGAACATGCCGGAACAAGATGTGTTTATGCGCGTCTCGGCATGGTGCCTATTTGTAGACAACCAGATCTTCTACACATACTTTCGATACCACCTCCTTTTGCACCACAAGTACCCTTCCTGGACGCTCACATTCAACAAGCCGATACCATTTGATGAGCTACCAAACAAGGTCAATGTGAAGCAAGCGAAAGTGTTTCCGGACGAGGATCCTCTGAGGAAAGTCTGCATTGTACACCAGCAGGTGTTGTATATCGAAGGCATAGAGTTCTCTACAATCGACAACGTGTGTGCAGTACTGGAGGCCAGTGACCATGAAAAGCTTAGGATGCTTTGGCATTTTGAGCAGCGCCTGGCGAGCAGGAGTTCGACCCTCAAGATGTCGGGAAGTGCGCGACATCAATTACTTCATTGGGCGCTTGGTTCCCCGGGAAAGCTCACGTCGTGGTTGACAATCAATGCCGGATTCTACGAGTTGATTCTGGGAGGGCAATTTTCAGACTTTCCAGAAGCAGAGGACTATCTGTCAGGACAGGCCATGCAAGAGCTTTTAGGTGGCCTCCTCTTTGATTCCGAACGCTTGCTCACGGAGCTATATGAGGCATGTGAGCTCGCTACTACTGGGTCCACAAGTACATCATCAACAATTCCTCTGCCTCAGAACTATGCTCGTCTTGGCAAACTTCTTTTTGGTGCAGATGTCGTGGAAAATGCAAAAGCACTACAAATCGTCTACGACGCCCTCGAAAACTTAGTGCCGTCAACCTTCACCGAAGAATCATCCAAGCTGTGTCTCGAGCAGCATGGATATTCGACAACGGACGCTCGCGAGAATGCAAAGAGGTTCGTCGCTGACATCGCCGCGGAAGGACACGTCATTGCAGACGGTGCGGCATTTAACTTCATGTACAACGAGACGTACATTTCGGCAAACCTCCGGGATGAGTATGGACAACATCTACTCAACAGTTCTTTCATGACCACAACCAACGGTGCCGCCGGTCTTGGTCCAGAAGGAGCGTGTGGGTATCAACCTGGCGACAAGGTTGTGTTCTTCAGGGAGATGCCGACGGCCATGGCGATCCGCCGATGTGATGATGACGATGCCGACGCGCCAGTGCCGTCTTACAGGTTCGTGGGTATCGTTCAGATGGAGGGTCTTCTAGATGGTACGATCTATGAGAGGTCTGAGATCAAAGAGGGTAGACCACTCCTGTTCAAGATCCGATGATGACGTACTCACCGCACTCGCAACCGTTTGTCAAACGTTTCAATAATTAAGTCCTTGACTGCCGCTATCACGACCACAATTGGCAGAAGTTTCCTTGAGCTGTTTCCTCTATACCGTCACCAAGAGACATTTAAGGCACAACATTTTCCAGTGCTCTGGAAGCCAGGTACCGCTACCATGTCGATGGGGAGGCTGTCGACTGAGCTTGACGACAACATCGCCCGACGACTCGCCAAGGACGACCTCAATGCGCTCTCGCGAACCAACAAATACTACCGTGCTTTAGCAGAGCCTCATCTGTACCGGAATCTCGTCTTCAATACCCTCCATATTCACAAAATCGTATTCCTTTTCCGCACGATCATCCAGCGACCCGCGCTTGCAGAACACATCCGCAGTCTTGTCCCGAGCAGGGACCTCAAATTAGACTCAGAATATGAGTTCACCATGACAGAAGACAACGAGTTCTGGCAAAGCACCGTAAAGATCAAGGAGATCATCTATGAGCTCACTCATGGACGAGACATAAAACTCGCGCTGCGTTGGTTGAGTCGCATCTATCAAGGGAAATCTTACTTCGATGGCGCTCCAGGTGTCGTGCTTTGCTTAGCCTTTAACGTCGAGCACCTGGATCTTGAGGCATCAGCTAGCGATATGATGCCGCTGACTTGCGAGATACTATGCCGACCGTGGAGAGATCTCGCCAACGACCCATCGGCGTTTCCATTCCACAAGCTACAATACCTCAGCGTCGAGGCAGACAGTGACCACGAACTACCCTATCTACCTTCGCTGTCGACCTTGTGTACCAAGAGTAGATACCAGGAATATCTGAACCCAAGTCCACTGGCATTCCCATACCAACACTGTGGTCCCAATCTCCGCACTTTGGAGATCAAAGACGTTCCTTTCAACCCTTATTGGTTCGAGGCAGCTATAGCCCGGCCAGAACTCGCTGGCATCACAGAACTCATTGTATATGGACAAGACTCGGAGCTTCGCGATAAAGACTGGACGCCCGGCGATCGAGAGGCACAGGGCTGGCATGACTATTCATACAATCGCATAAGCGAAGCCATACAGCAACATCTTCCACGCCTGGAAGTCTTCGCATGGTCCTCGCAATCCCCTGGCCCTCGTCGCGCCGTGTATTATTCACTCGGCAGCTTCAAAGGCCTGTCAAAGCTTAGATCTCTCAAAGTCGACTTCGACCTGATCAGACAACGTAAAGACTGCGTTCACATCGAGCAGGCTCACGAATTCCTTCCCAACAGCTTGGAAGTCCTTCATATTTGCGACCTAACACCAGGACACTATGGTACGTGGGTCATCACCGATGCTGCACCCCAACTCAACATTCCCCGCCTTGAGCTATCCATCCGTATGGAACATTGGAATGTTTATAGCAACAATGAGATCGAAACCAAGAAATTGATCGGGAGAGAGCGCAACAGCTCCCAACGACGTGTGTCGGCCTTGGCAGCGGCAGGAATTGAGTTACGCATATGGCGCCAAAAGGGTCGGTTCCCAGCCAAGCTCCTTTTCGCGCCGGGCTTCGAAGAGCTGTGGCCGCAGTGGGACGACGTGGACATGAAGTATTGGTGCGATCACGACCGGCTTTACCATGCAGAGGTCATGCGAATGGTTGAGAGCACGATGGGATCCAAAGACGCGGCTGTCACGGATAAGGCTGAGGTTCGTGACGAAGACGAAGACGAATTACCGAATAGCGAAGAAGAGGTGCTTCTGGACGATGACATGGAGTATGGAGAGGACGTGGGTCACTACCAAGAGGATGAAGAGGTCGAGGATGCTGAGGCAGATTGTCACAGCGCGATGGGTGGGACTGACAGCACCATGCGCGGTACTTGATTTGGGGGTTGTTCGAAAGACAGGGAGAAAGCGGATGGCGGCAAGCGATAAGGCAGGAGTATCACGGATTTGGAATGTCAGATGCAGGACGCGTAGCCAAGTGAGGACGAAGACCGCAGTTCAGCTTGCCAAGACTTTGTCGAGTGAAAGATTCACATGTTGGACGACCGAACTTTTGTGCACGCACGTTCCTGATCCAAGTTTCACCTGTTGCTTATTCACTCACACAGCCGCCTCTTCCGAGAAGTGCTCAATCACCATAAACTTGCGTCTCTCTCTCACCATAAGCTTGCGTCTCTCTCTCACCATAGACTTGCGTCTTTCTTCCATATCCCGACCACAACTCACATCGCCTCAACTATCGCTCGATTTGATCACTAGTCGCATGACAGGCTAGAGCATAGCCGTCGCGGGGTGCACAGATTTCAACTTACTACAACGGAAACGACATCAGAACGGCCGTATACTACAACTATGTCTATCGAGACACTCTCAACGGAGCTTGATGATACCATCATCCGGCGCGTCGGGGAAGCCGAACTCAGCGCATTGTCGCAGACGTCCAAAGAGGTAGTGCAAATCAGATGTCTATCAAGTGCGATTTGATACTTGTAGAGCTATGAACCGGCGCAAACGAAAGTAAAAAAGAAACGTAGACGTGAAAATGGGTATCATGAATTCCATCGTAAACCTGTTGCTGGCAATATGCCCCACCCCCACCATACTGCTACTATTTCTTCATAATGCGCAAGAGAGGCGCGATCCTAGCCCGCTTGCTCAGTCCCACGCGATATTGTGCCTTGCCTGTACTTGCAGGCGGGGTCGGTCTTTTCAACGATGGCTCGGGAGTACGTGATGTTGTGGGCTGAGGAGGTTGCTTGGGAACCATCGTAGTAGTTGGTAGTGTGTCTTGTGCGGTATCAAATGTCTGTTCTGATGTCTCCATTGCATGCACTTCTTGCTTGTTGTCTGGTAGTATGGTGTTTTCTTCAATAGGCTGGAGCACCTCTGCTTCTTTTTGTGGCAGTATTGGTGTCTCGTCCGTTGGCAATGCGGCTTTCTTCGGACGACCTCGTGCTTTCTTTTTCTTCTCAATGACTGCATCGGGGAGAACAGGCAACTTGAGAGTAGAGTTGGGTTCTGGCTCATCCAGAGTCGTCTTCCTGCGCTTCGCCTTCCTGCTGGCGGTGATTGGCTGATCAGGCTTCTGTGGAGACTTGGCGGGAATCACTACTTGGACCTTCGGACTCTTCAGATGAGCTGCTCTCATAGGTGTGTTTGCATTTGGAGGCCCAGTCGGATCAGCCACAGCATCCGACTTTACTGGACTTTCGGCAGGCGCAAGCTCGTCGGCTGTGGCAATCGCTTCTGCTAAGGGCTGTACGTTTGTCGACATGTCTCCAGTAACGGCCTTTGTGGTGGAAATGATCTCGGGCGTTTCGCCGGCCAGCTCATCTTCTTCGGGGTCGTTGTCCACGAGCCATTCTATTGTTCGCTGCACGTCACCATTGTTGTCATTGAGCGCTTTCCCAGCAGCCTTAGATGTGAAGCCAAGTTCGTGCAGCTTTTGAAGTTTCTGTGGCGTGTCAGGTGCATTTGCATTGTCAACAGCTGTTGGAGATGCCGTGGCTATAGTCTTGCGGCGCCGCGTCGCCTTGGCCGTCTTCTCAGGTCGGACAGAGAAGTCGACTGGCTCTTGTATATCGACCTTCAAAGATCGTGAGCGGCTCGGGCGAGGAACGTACTGTTCCTTAGGCAAACCAAAAGCTACAAGGTCGTCTTCGGAATTGGGGAGTGAGCTCATCTTGTTCTTTTGTCGTTGCGAAGACTTCTGAACCTTTTCCTGGGTGTGTTTCGAGGCCACGGGTGTTGGTCCCATGTCTTGACTAGATATGGTTGCTTGTGGAGGTGGCATGACAGCTTTCGGGTCGACGCCCTCGAAAATGACATCCGTCCTCAAGGGACTGCCGCGAAGAGGCACAGAGGAGCCACGCCTGCTCCGCTGGGATGGGATTCTCTGAGCCTGCTCCGGAAGTTTTGGAGGATGTACTACTGGTTCCGCAGCGTTGGGCCCATGAGGATCAGATTCCTCGCCGGCTTCCGGCTGAGTGAATTTGCACAAGTCCGACCAGGGAACAGATGACTCTTCAGGAGGCTTGTAGGTAGGCACATCGACGTCGTCTTCCTGACCTAGCAAGGGCGGTGCTATAACGCGGTCAAGCACTCGTTGCTGGGTCATCGTGGCATTTGGTACTGTGCTGGAAGGGTCTGGGAAAAGGCCATTTGGTTCGTGCTGGACCCAGTCTTCTCGAATCGTGTCTGGCAAGTCCCAAGTTTTCTCGTTGGTGAGATTGGTGTCATAATGAGCTGCGTTGGCAAAGATAGTACCCGATGGATTGGTGCCGACCGTCTTCGACCTCTTCCCGTAGGTCACACGCTCTTGACGAGGAGATACAGTGCCGGACGAGTGGCGGGAACTGACATTTGCATCCGTCTTCCTCCTCTTACTTGGACGGTCAGGAAGTGATACCGAAGACTGTGGCTCACTTCGGCTAGTTGCAGAAGGAACCGACGGAGACTGAAGGTGGTTACGGTGAAGTTCTGCAAATGCTCTCTTCAGTTCTTCTAGCCAATTCGTAAGCCTGGTTTTGACAACTCGCTACTGGATGGCATACCTGTGGAGCCTGTACCCGAGGATGCATCCTTGGCGCGTTCCTGCTCGGCCGACGCGTCGACTGTTTTTGGAGGCAACGCGATGGTCTCAACATCGTCCTCGAACTCCTCATCGGAATCCTGTATGACGCGCATCGTTCTCCTTCATAGCTAGGGGATTAACTCGGGATGACAATATGGTAAGGTTCTGGTCGAATGTGCAGGTGGGGTGTTTCGCTGGGGCTCTTTCCTGTTACGCGTGATCACGGGACGAAGCGCGGCAGCCTTGCCCTTCTAGGATGGCGCGACTTGTACTTCGGGATCTTCCTCCAGCATTACCTACACACAACAGCAACCAAGTCTCAACCTCAAGTATGGACAAATTTGCGCTCAACTCAAGCGACCGCCCACAGCCCGATAAGGGCGCCAATGTGCGCTTCACGTCGCAGGTGGCAACTGCGGAAGACTTGCTCAAGGCGCAGACAGTCGGCCTGGTAAACCTCAACGACTACCGCAAGCGACGCGCCGAAGCCCTGGACCTGAAGGAGCGGGGTGCCAGCCCACAGGTCCATTCGGGCGCCAGCACGCCGCAGGAAGAGTAAGGAAGCCTTAATACGTGACTGCAAGCTGTACGCTAATTTGCAAAGTACAGAGCATCCACGCCCAAGCCAATGTTCAAGAAGAAGCGCAAGATAGCCGGCAAAGGCAAGCTGTCCTTCGGCGTCGACGACGACGACGACGGGGACATGGAATCAGCGAGTGCGAAGGCACCGGCACCCCGCGATGCCACGCCCACAGACGCCTCTGCCGCGCCCTCAGACGCCGAAAGCAGACCCGCAAAGAAGAAGCTGGGCGCAAACACAAGCGTGGGCCTCAAGCCAAGAGTGATGACCAAGACTGCGCTGCAGCGTGAATCACAGCAGGCAGAGCTGGCACGGCAAGATTTCGTGGTCATGCGCGCAGCTGTGAAAGCGACAGAAGTGGTGATACCATTCGTCTTCTACGACGGCACAAACACACCCGGCGGACGCTGCAGGATCAAGAAGGGCGAGCAGATATGGTTGTTCCTCGACAACGCAAGGAAAGTGGGTGCCGAGCTGGGCGTTGGCGGAGGCGATCGCAGCAAACGAGACTGGGCCAGAGTCAGCATCGACGACTTGATGCTTGTCCGTGGAGAAGTCATCCTTCCACATGTATGTCCTGACTTTCCAACTTGTATTACGACTAATGACAATCATGGCAGCACTATGAGATCTATCACTTCCTATTCAACAAGGTGACGGGCTTCAATGGCCTCCTCTTTGACTACTCTACGCAACCTACCAAAGCGACGCCAACTGCAACCAAGGCCGAGGACGAAGAGCCTGTAGTATACGACCCCATGAACCAGGCTCGCAAAGACAAGAGCAAGGAGTCCAGCACACCTGATGAGGACCTGGAGGGGTACAACGACGATCCGACAATAACTAGGGTGGTTGATAGAAGGTGGTATGAACGCAACAAGCACATCTTCCCGGCGAGTGCTTGGGCAGAGTATGCCCCAGAAAAGGACCTGTCGAAGGTGCAGCGGAAGGACGTTGAGGGCAATTCTTTCTTCTTCACTTGAAATTGACTATACTCGGGATCTCTCTTGCTGGAGTGTGACTACTTCAATGTCTGCAGTCGTTGCACAATCGAGAGCCAGTAAGGTCCAGCAAGCACTGTGGCTAACTCGATGCTGATTCAATGCATACTTTCAATTCCCAATGTGCAATATCAGGAGACGTGTGACCCATGAAGTTTGGAATCGCATCGTAGCCAATGCCATGCTAGGCCCAGATGCCAGCCTCCTCCCCACTAGTGTCCTGCGTGACGCGTGATAACCAGCGGTGTGTTCGCACGACCACGTTCCTGCAGCCTCCATCACCATCTACCCCACAAGTAGCCATGTATGGGTATGCAATGCTGGGAAAGTGTCGCGTGCTTTACGAGCGTCGGCGCCGTGACGGCACAAGCGACAGTAGAGACCCGCTGCCTCCCCGCCACGGTGCGTCCCCATTCACAGCTAGTTGGTCACACTGTTCAATGCCCAGACATTCCGCTGACGAGATAGGCTGCGCCGTCGAGTTCCGGCAGGATCTGCGAGGTACAGTGGAGTAATAATGAAGGCTCTGCAGGGATCTAATGCAGGACGAACCGTCAAAGAAGACGTAGGCAATTATAAATGGGTGCGCGCATCGCGCATAGCTGGGAACAAAGAGCCTGCGTCATCCGAACACCGTATCGAAAGAAAAGCTCGCGTCGCAGCTTATCGATAATTCAACACCATACATCGTTCCTCCGTCATCCGCATCGTCCAGCGACCGCACCGCGTGCCGTGTGCTTTTCCCTTACCTAGAACTACAGGTTCTTCTTCTATGATTGTGTGTTTAACCATGTTGCAGGCGCGCTTTTCGACCCAACGAATCAGAATGAGCGACTGGACCACGACCACGACTTGATAGCTCTCAACGCGTCGACCTGCGCTGGTCGCATTGAATTCACCGAGACGTCACCTAGCTCTTGAGCCACCTAACGGTCGAGCATTCAACTTCTCTGCTATATATTTGCTTTTTGCACCGACACCTGCATATGCCCTAGCAGACAAATCACTACGAAGTGCCTTTGCATACGCAGTACCTAGTTTAGGTGGAAGTCAACTTGTACAACAAGCGCCTTTCAGTATGAAGTTTGGTCATAATCTACCACGGAATCAAGTCCCCGAGTGGGCGGCCACGTATATCAACTACAAGGGCCTCAAGAAGCTTATCAAGACGGCCGCCGAGGCCTCCAAGGACGGCTCGGCACCAGATCTTGCAGGTAAGTTCAACCACAGTCGTTCAGCAAGCCCCAAAAGCGCCATCACTTTGTCTGTATCAACGCCACGCTCAACTTCTTGCTTACCACTGCTATTTGGAGACCAAGGACAGCAATCTTGGGCTGCATGTTACTGAAGCTCTCTGGTCAACAGCTGACCGCCACTGACACCACTTTTCAGAGTTCTTCTTCTACCTCGATCGAAATCTCGAAGACGTCGATAGCTTCTACAGCAAGAAGTACGCCGAATGCGCCCGCCGACTCCGATTGCTCCACGGACGATATGGGCGCGCTGCCCAGCAGCCAGAGGGTATCGACAAGGATGAGGTACAAGATCTGATCGGCGCGCTTCTCGAGCTACGCAGTCAGTTGCGGAAGCTGCAGTGGTACGGCGAGGTCAACCGTAGAGGCTTCATCAAGATCACGAAGAAGCTGGATAAGAAAATCAGTGCAGTATGCCTGCAGGAAAGATATCTGGCATCGAAGGTCAACCCGAAGCCGTTTGCACACAACTTGCCCCTGAATCAGGACATGAAAGCGGTCAACGAGTGGCTATCAGGAATTGGCGACATCAAAACATTTGATGACAGCGGTTCCAATAATTCGGCAGCCTCCCTTGGCAGGGTTCCTGGAAGATCGCTTCACCTTCCTTCGGGTCTTCTGGACTCCGTAGAACAGGCTCTCCGAAACGACAAAGCCCTTGAACTCAGTCAGTTTCTCACTGAAGCATCCGCAAACAATGGAGAGACGAGCTCTTCGTACCAGCAACTGCTACTGAATTTGCTGCAACGGGCCATATCCTGCCGCGCCAGGAGCTGCATAGACAGATTGCTACCTGACATCATTTCCCTGCATGAGGACGACGACATCAATAAGCGTAACTGCATTCATCGCCTGGTCATCAATATCGGTCGGTCAATGAGCGGTGAGCTGTCCGGGAGCGACGGAGCCCTGGTATCCAGCTCCACAGATCCTCGAAGCTTCATAGTACCAGCTACTGCACCAAATCGCCAGCCTTGGCCATGCACAAGCACGGAAGAGGAGTCGGCAAAGCTTCTGAATGTCAATGACGACTCAGTACAATTGCTTACCTATCTTCTTGACAGGCTGCATGGGGAACAACGTGTAGCACTGCAGGCACGGGACTCGTACGGGCGACTCCCTTTGCATTATGCTGCGCAGTATGGCTTTGTTGTCATCTGTCAGACCGTAATCAAGCACATGCAGGTCTGGGGTCAATTCGACGTAGCCGAAGGCATCGACTCGTCTTACTGGCAAGATGCTGAAGGGTATGCGCCGTTGCACTTGAGTGTGATGGGTGGACATCCGCTCACCACAAAGGCTCTCTTAGACGCAGAGAATTGGCGTGGTACCAGCGAGGAAAAGCTTACATCTCGAAAGCTCATTTCACAGTCTGGCGCAGCTCTGGCACTTGCGACAGCTTCGAACTTCGTCATAATCGTCAAACTTCTGGTCGAAGCAGGCGTAGACGTAAATTACGAGACGGAAGGAGGTGAGACGGCACTTCATGTGGCAGCACGCTATGGCTACACAGAGTGCGCTAGGGTATTGCTGGAAGGCTCCGACACAGCTAAAGTAAAAGTTGACGTTCCCGAGAAAACCTTTGCATGGACACCATTGTTCATTGCTTGCGTCGATGATCATCTGGACATTGTTGAGCTTCTGATCGCTGCAGGAGCAGATGTGAAGAGGTGCGACAATTCCGGCTGGACGGCAAAGGAACACGCAGCCCTACGAGGCCACATGGTCATTGCGTCGAGACTTGCACAACTTACAGCTACCTCTTGCTCGACCCTTGCAGTGCCTACAGACACGAAACTTGTACGAGCAGGGACGCCGTCACAATCCTCGCTGGATGAGCGCAGATCAAAGAACTTGAATCGTGACAACGCCGTTGTTGTTCAGAAGGCACCGGAGCCTGTCAAGACGTTTGGCCATCGCTATCTGAGGAAAGAGACAATGATACTAGTCAGCCTTGGATCCATGGATATCAGGAAGGATAGCCCGGCCATTAAGCTCGATGACATTCCCCTCGCTGATGCACACGCTACGCAACTTGACACCGCTCTGTCACTGGTCGTTTCTGCATCTGGAGCCAATGGCGAACCGACGGTCATTGATCTGCCAGTGCAAGACAACATTGCTACTGAGCCTATAACATTCAAGACGACTGACGTCAGCAAGGTCAAAGTTCTGTTCGACATCGTGCCCACATATGCGGGCACCAACGATCGCGTAATTGGCCGTGGTGTTGCACTGCTATCGACGATTAAAACAAGCATTGGCTCGAAGCGCATATCCTTACAAGGCGATATGAAGGTTCCGATTGTAGCTGCATCGACTTTAGATGTGATCGGTGCAGTCAATTTCAATTTCCTCATCATCACGCCTTTCAAACATCCAGAGATGTCTGTCACCGAACAGCACACCTACTGGAAGAAGATGGCAGCGTCGACAATGGTCATTGGTCATCGCGGCCTGGGCAAGAACACCGCATCACGTACATCACTGCAACTGGGAGAAAACACCATTCAGTCATTCATCTCGGCCGCAAATCTGGGTGCCGAGTACATTGAGTTCGACGTCCAACTCACAAAGGATCTCGTGCCCGTCATCTACCACGACTTCTTAGTCAGCGAAACCGGCATCGACGCCCCCGTCCACACCCTCACGCTCGACCAATTCCTTCACATCGGCGAAGGACAAAAGCCACGCCAATCCCGCCCGTCCTCGCCAGATGGCGCTCCTCCAGAAGTCGACCGCCCCAGCCAACGCCGCCTACGATCCTACTCCGTTGACAACAGCACCCAGCGCAACATCCACCTGGACCGCCAATACGAGCTCACAGAACGCATGCGCCACACCCGCGACTTCAAGAAAAAGGGTTTCAAGGGTAACAACCGCGGCTTCAGCATACAATCGTCCTTCACCACACTCGAGAACATATTCACCGAGCTACCAGCAAATGTGGGCTTCAATATCGAGATGAAATACCCCATGCTCCACGAGTCCGAGGAAGAAGAAATGGATCAGTACGCCGTTGAACTCAATTCCTTCGTTGACACAGTTCTGCAAAAAGTATACGACAAAATGGGGAAACGCAACATCATGTTTTCGTCATTCAACCCAGACGTTTGCCTCATGCTATCCTTCAAACAGCCATCTATTCCCGTCCTCTTTCTCACGGACGCAGGCACAAGTCCAGTCGGAGACGTGCGCGCCGCAAGTCTTCAAGAAGCCATTCGTTTCGCAAGTCGCTGGAATCTCCTGGGTGTCGTTAGCGCTGCTGAACCACTCGTCATGTGTCCACGGCTCGTCAAAGTTGTCAAGGAAAGCGGATTAGTGTGTGTTAGTTACGGCACGCTTAATAACGATCCTGTCAATGTTCAGGTAAGTTACCCATTGTCCCGTCTGACAGACTGATACTGATGCCGCAAAGGTTCAAACAAAAGAAGGCATCGACGCCGTGATTGTTGATAGTGTGTTGAAAGTTCGCAAGGGGCTGCAGGGACCTGGGAATGCGGGCAGTCCGCTTGTGGTCCCTGCTGAAGGGCCGGCGGTTATGGAAGGGACGAGAGAGCTCGATGCGAATGGTCGTGCTTCGACGAATGGGCAGGGCGCGATGCAGGGGCTTCATGTGAAAGGGGATGCGGGGACGATGAGGCATGATTCGACGACGAATGGGGATGTGGTGGTCAAGGCGCAGTCGACGGCGGCGTGAGGGGTAAGACGCGCAGAGGAGTTCAGGTGCTTTGATATGCGGTATTCAACTACGTTCGATCAGGTACTCTGCAGAATATCTTTTGCAATAATTATCTTAGCTATGTTCCAATTGATGGACTTGAGTACGGTACACATTTGTCCCGGTTTTCTTCTTACTTTTTGAGCAGAAAGATGGCGCTAGAGATACGAACGTTGTTACCATTATTCTCCATTCTCACTGAGTCGTTTATGTTCATTTCCCATAGCAGTCGACATCCGGAATTCTTCGAGAGTCACTTCATAGGAGTCGAACGGCGACGTAGACGAGGTATCACGCGTGTCTTCAGTTATTGGTGTATCATCAAAGTTAAAGGCTCCTTAGGCTTTATGCTTTTATCTGCTCTTTCTTGCGAGGGCTCAAACAGAACGAAGCCGGCGAACAAAGGGCCGGATTTCAAGTATACGAATATATTCTACAACGAGTCAAATGATGGACAAGCGGACAGTACCGCTTCCGCACCACTCACTTTGGGAGATATGCGGCAAGACCGACAGCTTCCAGGAGTTGTTCGCGAGTGAAGGTCAATGCTACCTGCATCGTTGGATGTTTTCTAGTACTATGAGATTGTCTTGAAGGGACATGTAAAGATTCAGATGATGCTGGATGTTGGTGTCTTGGAGTCAAACTTACCGGTACCGGTACACAGTGCACGGTTCCCGCCGCGTGTCGTCGCGTGGCACCTTTTCTTCCGCCCCTCGCCCTCATCACTGACTACCATTACGGCCAATTCATCTGCACCTCAGGGTCGGTGTCAGCTTAAACACGGCCTCGAATTTGCCCTGACAGTCTTGCTCTGCTCCCCTCTCTCGCAGTGTGTTACCGGACTTGCATTGTCGCCCTCTGCAGTCTCATCTTCCGACCGTGGCCAACGAGAAGTCGTGAGCGAACTGGGTCAGCTCCGTTATCGTGTCGCTCACCGGTCCAAAACTTCACCTTTCCTTCGATCGTACAAAAAGAACCCAGTCGAATCTGCGGCCATGCTTGAGCAGCAACCCGACTACCAGTGGTGGCTGTGACGACTGCGTATATTCCCTGCCTCAGCCAAGCAGGTCACAGTCATGGACGTCTGTGTACTACAAGCTGCAAGCTGCTCGTAAGGTAGACGAGCTGGCTTTGGCTTGCGTTGATGCTTGTGGCAGCTCGGGTTGGGGCGCATTGATTCGACGCCTCATTGTAAAACGTGCTGCTGCATGGGTAAGCCTGATTACCACTGACCTTACACAATGTTTCTTAGCATGTCATGCCCGCGTGGTATACAGCACGTGCTTTTACACAAGGCAGCCTGGCGCGAAGCTCCGAACATATACGCCCCACAGCCGTGTTCATGTCAATGCCCTAAATACCAGAAGGGCACTGCCCCGATTCATGCGTACAACTCCCGGGACAAGTATTAGCAGCCTCATGATACTGCGGCCCATGGCGCGCAAATCGCATTGCGGATCTTCTTTGCTCCAGCTTACCGGGCGTGAACGCCTAGCGCTTTTCTAGCACGACACCTTCAGCTCGCTACGAAGCGAAATGCTCAATCAAAGATACTGTACAGTGCATAGACTGCTATGCAGAACTGCACACTGGATCTTTGTGCCCAGCAGTCGTAGGGTCGTGATCTTCAGGGCCTGGCATCAGGAATTGGCTGCAGGATGGGGTAATCCACCAGTGGTTCGTACCTGGGTTCGTACCTGCATTGATCGGTCAAGTCAGCCAGCATTCAAGCTTACATGGTCTGTTACTCACGAGCGTCGACAGGGCGAGAGTAAGCCCATAAATGCGAGATCCGCCTCATTGCCCCAAACGCGCGCGAGCAAGCCGATTCGCCAGCGTCCCGCTAGTCCAGGACATGTCTCTCCATATGTCCACATCGTCTGGATTTGTTAATCCTCAAATCTCATCCAAGGAGGAGATTAGCTGCAAGGCGCTGCAGCACTTTCTAAATTCGGCGGTCCAGCCGGGTGGCCTGACGCGCAACGGCCCCCAGAAGCGCCCCCAAAAGCCTCAGGCGATCAAATTTCAGGCCTTTGGCCCTGAAGGTAGGACCTGGCTGTGCAGTCGCAAATATGACTCGTCACAAATAGCTGGTGCTTTGAGGTGTACGTGTATAAGAAGCCGAAGACATTGACATTGAATCAGTACGGCTTGCGCTTTCAGCTTTCACCAATTTCACGTCAAACACCTTCTGTATCTCCAAGTTCAAGATGAAGCTCTTCACGAGTTTGATGGCGTTCGCTGCCATGCACATGTCTCTCACCACTGCCATGGCACCCTGCCTCAACGATGGCGTGGACGAGGACCACCTCAACATATCCTCCCGCAGCGCCATCGAAAGTCGCAATGCGCACCTCAATCGCCGCGCAGACATTGTTATCGACTTGTGGCTTCATCTACTGGTCCCAGGCCGCACCGCAGCAGAAGGCTATGTGGATGCCGTGGGCCTCATTCAGCAATACGAGTATCTCAACCGGCAGTTTGCTCCATGGGGCATCAAGTTTGTAAGTGTTGACTACGAATCGAGTGTGAGATAGTCACTAATTTCGTATCTTCATCACATACAGCAACTGAAGCCTATCTCATATGCTCTCAATGCTGAATGGGCCAAGGACATCGATGTTCAGAAGAAAGAAAAGATGCGTCAATTGCATCGCGGTGACTACAAGAGCTTGAACGTTTACCTCGTTAACGGCGCTGGAGGTGGAGTTTGCTCGCTGCCTCTGGCTGGCGACGCCCCTGTCACTCAGGAGCAGCTCGATGGTGACGGATGCTTCATCCCTCTCAAGAGTGGTATCAGTCCTAATGAAGGCACCATGACCCATGAAAGTAGGTAGAGTTCGTCGAAACGGGACCATCTAGTCGTCGGTTCGCTAACATGATGACTTAGTCGGACATTGGCTAGGGCTTTACCACGTGTTTCAGGGTGGATGTGGTGGCACTGATTACTGCGACGATACTGCGCCTCAGAATGTGCCTTCGTACAGCAAACAGGGCCCAAGTGGAGGCCTCAAGAGCTGTCCCGCTAAGGACACATGCCCCAATCTGCCTGGATCAGATAACGTTTTGAACTTCGTAAGTCTTGATATTTCGAGTCTGCGGACAAGAACGACACTAACCTCGATTGATATAGATGGACTACACCGACTGCTCTTCTGAATTCACTGCTTGCCAAGGTGGGAGAATGGTTCAAGCGTTTCAAAGCTATCGTGCGAATAGGGCTATTGCCGCAGGTGTCAGATGGAAATAGAGAGATTGCGTCGAGAACTTGGAGAGATGAGACGATATTGGCTAGAGGATGTCACCAAGAATACGTGATAGCGTGGAACACCAAAATCTAAGACTCGTCTGCTATATTCCCCTCGCTGCTTCCTGCGCCCATTCTATCTTGACTATACGCAGCATGGTGTCTTGATCTAGACTGTCGTTCATCCACTCAGATCTCGAGGGCGATAGCACATCGTGCGACGCATCCTGCAGACTTATGCCTCTCCATTGTTCCAAGGCGAGCCCTCATCCTCGCGCGATACGCAAGGCCCCCAATATCGCCACCACTGATTCTCATGCCTACAGCCATCCCGCAACCGTAGCTAGATCGTGCAGTGGAGGCCTAGATCTTCAAAAATGTCATGTGATTGGCAGGCCAGTGTTGCGTGAACGGTGGTGCGCTAGTATCGACGCAATGTCACTTCCCGGATAGTTCCCTGAATAGATCACAAAAATTGCTCCGATTGCTGCTGCTTAGCGTAAGCCAAACAATCATTCGAGTTCTTGTCACAACATTGGTGCTGTCTCACGTTGTGCTAAGGAGGATCAGCACGGGAGTAAGATTGATGGTAGAATTGAGATGCTTATGTATGAGTAGAGAAGTTACGATGAGTTCGAACATTTTCTCTACATACAAGACGGTTTCAGAACAACCCATACAGTGACAGAACATTTCCTAGTTCGACGGCATGTCGCTCTCGCCTCCCGCGACTCCATGGTACCCGTACTCCTCGTCGACATCCTTCATCTCGTCCAACAGCTTGTGACGATACTCGCGGTCACACTCTGAGCGGCTCGGCATGCCCACTCGACCAGCCTTGAATTCAAACATTTCTACAGACTCAACACTCTAGTGCCTCTGCGCCACATCGGCCCAATGAGGCCAGGACGCCGAGTAACCGGGCTCATACAAGAGTTTGCCTTCAAGCGAGATCTCTGCCGCCAGATCTTGACTACCGTGCCTTGCGCAGCTAGCAAAGCAATAATCTCGGGGATGAACTTACGCAGGTGTTGGGGTAACTCACGTGTGCCATTGCAGTCGCCATAGCCCTGTGCCTCCATCTTGATCGAGAGCTCTAATTTGTACAGATCTAGGGCCGTAGTCTTTTCAGTGATGACTTCCGTGATCGCCGCTCTACTGAAGCTCTTGAAGGCGTCTTCTTGAAGGCGTCTTCAAGATCGTCATGCTGGATTTGAGTGATGTGCAAAGCTTCTGGACCAGCGGGAAGATAGTCTTCAGAGCGCAAAATGTGGATGGTGTGCGTGCACGGGGAGTAGTAGCCCACACCTTTTGGTGTCATGAGCTCTAAATCCAGCGTGAGCTCTTTAAGCTCCTTTAAGTCTTGGAAACTACCGAAAGGGTGCAGTTCGCTGTGCTCGTCTTCGTACTGATGGTATGACCACTCGAAGACTTACAAACCAGGGAGATGAGTTGCCAGGGCTTCACTTAGGCGAGAGAAATTGTAATCCGGCCATGGTGATGCCCAAAATTTGTATCCAATCTCGCTGAGCCGGAGTTCCCGAGTGTTGCTCCATTGTTTCGAAGCGATACCGGGCTCGAACCAATCTGGATCTAGGACTGCGCCATGCAGCCCAAGGACCCGTAAATTGGTTGTAATGTCGACCTCTCAGTAAGGCATGTGAATGAGTCCGGGATGGATTTCCGCGTTTTGCATGTTGCGTATCCGATATGTCTCTACGCCCGGCAATAGACAACCAGAGCATCCCGCCATCTCCAAGGTCCGGATCTTACGGAAGGGGTAGGTGAAGGTAGTGCTTGTGAGGCCGGCCCATCGTGAATTGAGCACTATCTTGGTGATTTTGAGATCTTTCATAGAGCCGAGAGAGACAAGCTCGATATCCGTCGCAAGGCAAAGTACGGCGGCAAGTGCGCCATCGCACGTAGACGTCATGTTGAAGACGCTACTGAGCCACCGCATCGTACAGCCGAGGTCTTGGTAGGGCGCTGTTATGTCTTGAATGGTCTCCTTGATTTCCACAGCTCGCGACAGCATTGATGCATACATGTCCTGTGTGAAGTGCGGGCGTCCGAAGCTTCGTGTTCATTCATAGTGAAAGCCTTGATGTACTTGGCGAGGTACTTGCGGTCCAAAAGCGTGCGGAAAAAACAAGCGACTGCGGTAGTCTCGGTCTCACCCAAAACAATGCTCTCGTAGAGAGATGGTTCCGACAGCGTGCGATAGTACTTGGAAGTCTTCGAGATGCTGCTGAGCGCTGACTGCGGTAGGCGCTTGATTACATTCTCGTCAATCTCGGTGGACAGCGATCCCATCGACATAGTTGCAATATGATTGGTTGCAAGCGGAGGTCGGGAGAAGAATGTGGGTTGAGGAAAGATCTAGGAGCAGTAGGACCGTCAAGTCGAGATACGGTTGCGGGTTGTAAGGTGATGAACAGATCTGGGATCGCCCGTGGCTGTCAAGTTGAGAAGATGAAGAGCCGCAGTGAGAAAGCTGACTAAAAGTGAGCGCGTCGAAAGGGTAAAAAGCTCGGCCACTAGTGATCGACCTCGCGCGCCAAGAAATGCCGCAAAGAGCGTGCATTCACTCTTGTAGGTGAAAAGGATTTCAGTTTGCTAAGCCGCAATACAACATGGTCAGAAAATGATTAATCGCACTAATTCACCAATAGCAAGTGGATGCCATCGGCGTTTGCACAAGAAGATCTTGGTTCTGGCGAAATGTCTGGGATGAAGGCGTGAGGCTACGAAAGTGCATAAAAGATCTGAGTGATCTCATGTCAGGTGCGGGTGGTAAGGGGGGATGTGATAGAATCAGTGGCTATGTCTTTGATTAGTATGAAACTGAATGTACTTGTGTTAGGTTTTGACGACACTGCCAGCAATGCAAGAAACACACCCCGAGCGTTTGTGAGGTGAGCGGTACGCAGATTGCCGCGCAGCACCCAATCCATTTTGATAAGACTTCCCGCATGTCGGAATTTCCTGTCCACACGTGAAACCCTCAATCTTCGCAATCATCGGACAGCTCTTCAGCTAGGTGCTGCTTTTGCCGCTCAGTTGGCGTCCAGCGTCCGGTCCTGATCTCCCAGATTTCGATGTCGAGGGCAGACCATAGTCTTTGATCCACGTCACCATTCTGGGGCCATGGCGCTGCGTAGTCGTATTGATAGAGTAATTTCTCAGGCATGTCTTTATTTTCTGAACACCAGATGCTCAGGTCTATGCCCGAGTCGTGCACGGCTGACACAAGCTGCGGTATAAGCTTGCGCAATTGTCGGGAAGCTCTTTCATGCCGTCGTCGAACTCGTCATCGATGGACTCCATCCGGAGATAAAGTCTTAACCCTTTGATATATGTAAGACCCATGAGACCCTTGGTGAAATCGACGATATCAGCCGTGGAACGTCCCCTCATGTAGCGATTCCATAGATCGCGGTAGTCTGTATCCATGAAGTCCATGACTTGTAGCGACTGGAGATTTGCAGGTAGGTAGGCGTGTGGTTGAAGTATATGCAAAGGCCTTAGTTCGTTCCCAATTCGTGTTGTCATCAAGCGATAGTCGATTATGAGAGTGGTGAGCTTCGAGAGACCAGTGAGGCTACCAAAGGGCATCAGGCGACCATCCTCCTTGTCCCAGTTCTGTGACGACCACTGAAGAGCTTCAAGATTAGGCAGGTAGGTGGCGAACCTGTCGCTCAGACAAGTAAAGTCATAGATCCCCCAGTCCGGAGCACCCACGACATAGAGTTCTTTGAGACAAACAAGCTCATGCCAAGGGATTACCCGCTCGATCCACTCGTGACTGAAGGCGGCGGGGCTGATCACGCTCAGGGTGTGCAGTTTTGATCCCAGGTGGTCGTATTTGTAAGGCCAGAGCAAGGGATTGTGATCGCAGCAAGAATCGAAGTCTACCTTCACCTCTTCCACGAGGGGAAGCATTGCCACACTAGAGACGCCTTAAATGTCTAGGTACTTCAGATTGCGGAATGGATAGGCTTGAGCCCCGTCGTTTGTCGATATCCAGCGGGATTGCAGGGCCTCCTTGCCCGATGCATGATAAGACTCGTTTGTGGGATAGGTTTTCCAGATTGGTAGCGAGACACCACATAAGCGGTAAGACTGCGTCGAAGGCCGGCTCTCCGTACGAAGCATCAAGAATGCTACCGTACCACTTCAGGGTGAATCCAGGGTTGTTCATTGGTGTAGCCAACTTCTTGACCAATTCCCCAATCGGGGTCATCATCTCTAGCACTGCATTGCAAATCCCGGTGGTGAAGGCTTGTGACGATTTCTGTTCATCATTATCGGTATCTTCCGTGGAGGTAGACACACGGGTGTCTTCGATCGCATCTCGATGCCCTGTGGAAAGCCAAGAACTGCGAATATGGGCGGCAAGATCGCTGCGCTTGAGGATGGTCAAGAACAGTCTGAACACGTTGAGCGATTCGTGAATGGAGAAAAGTAGATCGCGGTATAGGTGCGGTTCCGCCAAAGCTCGATAGTACTTGGATGTTTTTGACAGGTTGCTGAGGGCCGAGGATGGAAGAAAGCTGACTGCGCTCTCATCGATCTCTGTAGATAGACGGCTAAGCGACATTGCTGCGGTATGCTGAGTGCGAGCGCCACGCGGATTTTGCAAGGGAGGGCGGGCAGATCGCGAACGAGTGGACAGGTCGAGCGACGCTGGGTTGTGGTCAGAGTGCGACAAGTTCGCCAGTGGAAAAGCTTTTCAACTGGAAAGATTGAGTAATACTGGCTGCTGTGGTGAGAGCGCGTCACATAGCTAGTGAGGAATATTTTTCATGGCGGGATAATTGGATGGGTGAGCAAACGAGACTGCATCCGCCAAGGAATGACAGGAAGGGGCGGGTAATCACTCCGGCAGGCGATCATCGTAGTCTCTATTCGAAGCCTTGAGATTCTTGAGCATTAGCCCAGAGCGGCCCCAACACATGCACATGTGCAAAAGCCTACGGTTGCAGAGAACATCTGGAGCTTTCAAGCTGTCCAGTTGTACTCATATCGAGATACTCGTTCGTGCTCAATCACCTATGGGAAGGGGTCCGAATAATCGTGCGGACACCTGATCCTTGGAACTTCAGTCATCGTCGTCCGAAGAGGCATACCCTAAGCCTAGGGACAATGCGTTGGCCGGAGGAAAAGCAGAAGCAGACCTTTGAGGCGGTGCTGATGACTGTGCGATGCCCGACGATGTGTCTTTACTTCCTGCAATTGGTGAAGATCCTTGGGCTGGATGGGGCTTCTCCTCCTCCTGCAACTTCGCAGCATTGCTGTCCTCCGCCGTTGAGCTCTGTTTCCTCAATTTCACACCCTTCAACAAGCCAGTCTCAGGACCCTTCTTCCTTTTCCTCCCCGGTGCCACCCACTTTACACCCTCTTCCTCATTCCCATCACCACCCTCATCCTCCAACGCCTTCCGTTCCGCCTCCTCTTTCTGCCGCCGAAAAACATCCAGCTGCTCCCTCGTGTCCTTCTTCACCTCAGCCTCCTGCTTCCGTTTCTTCTCCTCAATCGCATCCAGATAATCCGCCTCATCGTCATTTAAACTCACGTGAAGCTTGTACCGTGCTCGTTCCGCAAACTCGGCTTCTTTCTTGTCTTTGTTTTCTTGCAGGACTTCGAATAGCGATTTGCCCTCGTGCTGGGCTGCGAGATCGGCTTTAGCTTTGCGTGTTGCTTCAAGCTCTGCTGCTGCCTTTCGCCACTCGTCGTCGCGCTCTGTGGGGTTGTCGATTGTGCCGCCGCTGACGAAGCCGGAAGACATGGCGGTTAGAGACGGCGTAGTTGATGGCGCGGATCGGTGCTGTGTTGAGTCGGGGATGGTGGTTGTTGGATGGAGAGTGATTAGTGGGGCTTGATCGGCATGCCACAAACGGCAACGCCGGTGCCTTAATTTTCACCTTACAATCTCAGTAACTTATCAACGTGTACTGTATCCTCATTTTCGTGGTTACAGCATCAGATATCGCTCAACACGCAAAATACACATGTCAGATTTGATCCTTGCATAGAAACTTACGTCAGGCATGGGCTTTCCACAAAGACCATGGCGGCGAAAGGCGAATCGTTCCGATTACCCTATCTGTCCAAGCCTAGCTGCCACAACGTGGAGCTCCCACCTCCCAACAAGCGTTTCCCGCACGATTGCGGCCTCTCTGTCCCGTGATTGGTGGATAGACTTCACCCGGTGGGAGACCAACTGTCCCGCTGTTGCCCCTCGATGTGTGTTGACCCTGAAGTCTGACGTAGCGTTGTTGCATGCTGTGAACCCCTCCAGAGCATTTTTATCCTGTTCTTTCTGCTACATCTCACTACACCCAAAAACCTCATTACATGCTTAGAACACTCGCAAGAATGGCACCCAAGAACTGGACTAAAGAGAGCTTCACGCTCAATACTGGCGCAAAGATCCCAGCAATTGGTCTCGGAACATGGCAGTCAAAGCCTGGTGAAGTGCGCTCTGCCGTCAAGGCTGCCATCGATGCTGGATACCGCCACATCGATACCGCTCTCGCATATGGCAACGAGAAGGAGGTCGGTGAGGGAATCAAGGATTCTGGTGTCCCACGCGAGCAGCTTTGGATCACGACGAAGCTTGACAACCCATGGCACAAGCGCGTCGAAGAGGGCATCAACAGCTCGTTGAAGTCCCTTGGCGTTGATTACGTCGATCTGTACTTGATGGTGAGTTCCAATACACGCGCATCTTATGACAAGACGTTTGCTAATACAGCGACAGCACTGGCCTTCATCCACCGACCCCGATGACTTGAAGAAGCACTACCCCGACTGGGACTTCAAAGACACATGGGCCGAGCTCCAAAAGCTCCCAGAGTCTGGACGCGTCAAGAACATTGGTGTCTCCAACTTCGCGATCAAGAACCTCGAGAAGCTTTTCGCCGACTCGCGCTTCAAGATCACGCCCGCCGTCAACCAGGTCGAGCTGCACCCCAACAACCCATCGTAAGCTACCCACCCAACCACTCCGACCTTGCACTCACACAGTCACTAATCGTTTCGCAGACCCAAGCTTATCGACTACTGCAAGTCAAAGGGCATCCACGCAACCGCCTACTCCTGCCTCGGTTCCACCGATTCACCTCTCTACAAGAACGAGAAGCTGAAGAAGCTCGCCGAGTCAAAGGGCAAGTCTGTGCAGCAGGTTCTTCTCATGTGGGGTCTTCAGCGCGGTACTTCGGTCATTCCCAAGTCTGTTACTGCGACGCGCATTCAGGGCAACTTTGAGCTGGATGGCTGGGAGCTCACTGCTGAGGAGATCAAGGAGATTGACTCGCTGCCAGAGCGGTTCAAGGTCTGCGGAGACGGATGGCTGCCTGTCAAGGTCTTCTTTGGAGATGATGAGTAGGTTTTGTTTCTGGGACGGGACGAGGGTCTTTAGATAACAAACAATAAACAAAATCATGAACGGTCTTCGATGCTTCTTGAATTAATCTGTGACTTCGCATGGTAAGAGGGCTCAAATCATGATGTCGCATGGCGTGAGTGCGCAAAAAAAAATTGTACCATGTCAGGATAATCGTGGTTCCACACTACTCGTACAATCATCCTCATGCACATCTCCCCTTCATGGTGGAGATGGCAATCTATTCAGAGAAGAGAAATAATGCCACTGAATCCTTCTTGGATTCTTCTTCGCCATCCAGCCAGTCTTGTATATACCAGTCAGTTCCAGACCAGTAATCGATCGCTTGATCCTTCTCTTGCAGCCATGCTTCCCTGTCCTTCGTATAGAAGCCGGTGAGGCCCACGCGCTCAGGCTGGAGACTATCAGGCCCCTGAATAAAGGCTGTGATATTCTCGAGCTCTGGGTGGAGAACGTCAGGTCGATAGGTGACGACTACGTTGTGTCCCTTCCTGACCAGAGATTGCAAAGTTGGCTTGAAAACTTCCAGCTGCTGACAAGCACGCTTTCCCATAGACGGGCGGGCCCTGTTCACCGTGGGCATGAGCTTGAGCGAGATTGAAATAGCGGGCTGAAATGTGTGGTCTTCGAGCGTCTTGAAAAGCTTCTGAATGTCTTCTGTGCGTTCAAATTCTCTGTTTGTTCGCCATTCTATCTCGAGGAATCTGATGCAGTTCAGAGTGCGAAAACCCCTCTGGAGTGGATCTGCTGCGAGGAAGCGGAGAACAGTGTAGCTGATATTGGTGCGTGGTAGCGCTGGCGTTGTTGGAAGGTAGCTCTGTACAAGCATGAGAGAGCCTCGTCGGCCACTGGTTTGCCCGTGTAGTCTGGCAGCGCGAATGGCGGTATCTGAGTGTTGAGATCGTTGTCTGCATTCTGGCCGCGATACACTTTGATTTCTTGGTACAGCCAACGTGCTTTGCCACTGAGGGCCAGCCCCCACAGGTAGCTGTAAACAAAGTTTCGCAGCTCGCGCGGTAATTTCTCGTGCATAGCCTCCGCGATGGGGCGTATGCTAACCTGCACGGCTGTCATGATTGCTTTGTCCAGCCCTCTGCGTCTGTTGTCAGTCCTCGCGTATAGCCAAAGAAAGCCACGACGTACGAATGGGCCTCTAGAAACAAGGCTATGTGCTTCTTGAACTTCTCGATCATCTGTCGCCGCCTTGAAGTGTCAGTAAAACAGCCACCTTTGCTCCGTGGTCACTTGTACTCCTTGTGGAGATATCATATAGATGCTTGAGCTCTAGGTGAGAGTCAGCATCGAGCAGTCATTGACAACATGTCAATGTTCTTACTTCGCTACAGTTCCGAACGCGGCGCGCGACTCTGTGCTTGGGGTGTCCATTGTATGTCCCCGGAGTTGGCAGATCGGTATTCAATTTGCGGTGAAGTTGGTGTCGGGGACTTGCGAAAGGTTGTACGGCAGGCAGGCGCGCCCAAGACACTAGCGCCGATCACGTGCAGAGCAAGTTGTCATGTTGGCGGACGACATCAGATGGTCAACACACATAAACGCAAGACTGCTTACGTAGAACAACGTACCACACTTTCCAATTCGATGCCTTTGTATTTTATTTCAGCACCATGTCGCAATGCACACCCGCTCGAGGCCGCAGTCGACTTGAAGCAGCTCGATTGTGGATATCGATGCAATGACGAGCTCATTCCACGTGCAAGATCTCAGCGCAGACTGTTCAACTGTACATTCTCTTCTCGCATAGTCTCTCTGAACTTCGTCCTGGCTAGCCACAATGCTGCCGTGCAGGCCCGGTAATCCCTGCGTCAAAATTGATACCCCACGTTCACCCATATATAGATCCCCAGTTCATCGCCCCAGTCCATAGGTGGTCAACGCCTGTTCAAGACACCAGAACGAACCATACCCGCGAACTTCTCAGACAACTCCGCCCTCGGGACAGTATAGAAGCTACCGAGACTCATACGCGATGCGTCATCCCTGATACTCACAGTATGCCCTTGCCCAAGCAGTGTCTTAAACGTTGGCCGGAAGATGTCGAGTTGCGAGATCAATCGATCTGTGGGGCGTGTTTGGCGGAAAAATCAAGCTACTACCTCAGAGCCGAATCATAAGTCCATGGAGATACCGACGGGGGGCATGGATGTAAGCTCTGTGAGGGCTTTGAAGGACGATATGGCATCGGCTTTAGCGACATCGCCAGCGACAAACTCCCATCTGATACAGATAGGCTTAGTCCAAGACAAAACCGAGAAGCCTCTACCAAGCGGGTCGGCAGTCAGAAACTCGCAGACGTTCTGCAGAGGGATACGGGCGTGCGGCTCCAGAAACGCTTCTTGATACAAGTATGCCAGGGCCTCGTCGGCGGTGCTAGGACCCATGTATCTCGGGAGTGCGAACGGTGGGAGCTCGAGCCAGTCTTGCTTGCCGACTTCGACTTCGCACAAGGCGACAGAGAGCTCTCTCTTAGCGCACTTAAGTGTGGGTTCACACAGGAAGCCGTAAATGTAGTTGCGCAGCTCACGAGGGAGCTTGTCTTGCACCGCTTGGCCGAGCTTCTTCATACTGCTTCGCGCGTATACGCGGGCGGCAGTATCTTGTGCGCTATGTCGTTCGTGCATTAGTTTCATTACCGTATTCAATACTCATTTGACGTACGTTCTAGCACTCTCGAGCGTAGCGTCATGCTGTGCGAGTTCTAGGACGAGCTTCTGACGCCTGCAATATGTCAATATCTTCCTCCGGTAAGTGGCGTCTGGTTTGCATACGCTTTTACGAGACTTTTCGTCGTCGACTGAGCGCTGTGTCGCGTGTCATTAGGAGTATAGAAGAGATTACACCGAGGGTGAGCAGCTTACTGCTGCAAAGCTTGAAGCGCATCGCGCTAGGCCGTGTCCATGGTGTTCATTGCTCGCGTGCCGGGTCGTGTAGTAATTGTTGTTCGAAACTTTGTGCTTGGATGTTGCCCACACGCTTATTAGCTAGGCCTAGCACGTGATGAACACTAACACCTGCCTTCCAACTCCTCAACGCCTCAACGGTACGTAGCCCTCAAGATACGCATTTTTAAAAGTTTACAGTCTTAATCGTGCGTATCCAGCACTAGGTCGCCTGTAAACACTGTCTCGTCCTCGTTGCGCAATGTTTTCAGTCCATTCTATGACTGACAGCTCATATTATCGGGCCAAGTTGTCAAATAAATGGTAACAAGATAAAAGTAGTGGAATAATAGAGGAGAAGGATACACCAGATAGGTCCTACCAATGTTGTTGATCCTACCGACGCCCTGTACCGCATCTATTTCCTTATCGTCTCCTGCGCACGCGCATGGGGGATTTCCATGCTTTGTCCCTCTTGACCTGTGCCAGACGCCTCGCTTCTCTCGTTTCACCATCAAACCAATCTGTCATAGTCCAGTCGACTCCGGACCAGTCTTCAATAGCTCCATCCATCTCTTTCAGCCATTCCTTCATATCCATCGTAAAGAAGCCATCGAGGTCCAGACTTGGGTCGAGGAGCGTGACGACTATGGCATGTCCTTTACCGGGTAGAGACTCGAAGGCAGGCTGAAAAGTCTGTAGCCGCTGGCATACACGGCTGCCGATAGATGGGCGGTCGATCCTTGCGAAGGCCCGGAGCTCGAGAGATATCGAAATGGAAGATTGGAACGGGAGCCGGCAATGCGTCAAGAATCTTCTGCATGTCACTGTCTTCGTCTGTTTGAAACGAGAACGATCGCGATAATAAGGAGAACACGTCAATGTCCTAGTAAAGTAGAAAGGAAGACAAAGAAATGAGTGCCATCAAGTCATGACATAACCAGAGAGGAAGGGACTATATCCGGAAGCTTTAAAAATGAAAAGACTACTCACTTCAAGACACGACAAGGTAAAAGGGTAACCGCGCCACACACACTCCATCCCAATGCTATGCACTAATCTACACCAACGCCATGACGCTATGCCCACTCCTCCTCCCTTCCATTCCCCTCCCTCTCCCTCGCCCACAAATCTACAACCTCCCCATCCCCACCCTCTTCCCCCCCTCCACCCACTCCCCACGATTCCACCTTCCCAAATCCCCCCCAACCCTCCTAAACCTCTTCAACTCCCACTCCCTCCTGCCCTCAAACTCCCTACCCGCAAGTCTCTTCCTAACCTCCATTTTCCGCACTTCGTTGCCCTCGCTGTGCAACACGGTTGCGTCGTCCCACGAGTAGGAGAATTCGGTGAAGAGCGGGTGTGTTTGCGAGGCGGGTTGGAGGGCAGTATATGGGTTTTGGGAGGCGAAACGGAGGTGGGAAGGGTGGTCTGTTGTTATTGGTGTGGTGTTGGTTGTAGCTAGGGAGGATGAGGTGGGTAATTGGACGCGAGTGGGGATTGTGCTGCGTTTGGACGAGGGGACGGTTATGAAGGGGTCGGACGTGTCGTGGTTTTCCTTCTCGTCGTCATCTGGGTCGGAGATGGAGATGGGTTTGGGTGGTGTAGCGAGGCCTGTGATGCCGAAGATGTTGTTGTTGTTGTTGTTGTCTCGTCGCGTTGGTGCTGGTCTGGGCGTCTTGTCGGGGCCGGGGATCCAGTCGCTTTCTGGGTCGCTGGGCGGATCTTGGGTTTCTGCTCTTCGCTGGAGTATGTTCTCTTCGTCTTCGGCGGCAGGGCGTTGGACCTTGGAAGTCGTTGGTGTAATTTTCACGCGTTCTTTTCCCTTCTTCATCTCCGTCTGTACCGGCCCAGCCTCAAGCGGGACATCCTCCCCGCGCATCTGCGCCTCTTTGACTTCCTTCGCAATGCTAGCCGGTATCGCAGCGTGTATATTGGTCATCAGCCTCGCCCTCCGACAAAATCCCTCCCAGTCCTCAGTCGCCAGTTTTCCAGCATCTTCGTTGAGCGCACTCGCCGGATTCGGTTGAATCAAAAGACAACTGATGGTGACCAACACATCCCGCAACTTCAACGTACTACTCCAATCTCTCTTCAGCGTCTCCACACATACCGCCCCACTCCCCTCGTCAATATTGGGATGCCATAACCGCGTGCGAAATTGTGCTGTCGGCGGCGCTGTAGGATACGTCGGAGGAATATCGAGATGTAAACGCCAGACGCCGCCCGCGTATGGCGTGCCGACAGGGCCTGCGAGGAGGATGTCGAGGGATGTGAGTTCGGAGGAGTCGTCGTTGGGCGCGAAGAGGTAGTTTGGTGGCAGACCCGCGGTGTGTAGAGAGGCGTGGTCGGCGGCTAGGCGGCGGAGGGACTTGGAGTTCTGGTATTGTTAGTAGTGCAGGACGTATCGAGGTTAGGAGAAGATATGTACCATTCTGGCGGTATGATAGACTGCAAGGTAAGACAGTGTGTTCGAGACTCTATGCGAGAAATGCGTTAGGTTGAGTTGCCTTCTTTTGCTTTCGCTTTGACGACACGACGCATGTGTGCGCGTCGCGTTCGTCTGATGGTAGAGCTACAGTTGTCGGTAATTTAGATGGCGACGACAGATCCGCAGCACCTGAAGTGTTCTGGGAGAAAGGCGTTAGGTAGCGTGCCTGGTCCGCCTCTCTCACTTTCCTTTCACAAGAGACAAGACAACGAACAAGTGGTTTGGTCAGCGAGTCGCGCTGCCCCACTGATCGCTCCTTAGCGCGTCTGTCTCGTGTAACGCCAGAACGGCAGCTGCAGGGTCCAGTCGCGTCGCGCTAGTCCTTCACTATCATTCGAACAACAAATTAATGACACGAACATGTATCCGAGCTGCTTGAATGTTTGGGCTACTTTCTGTCTCACTCATTCCTTTCAAAGCCCCACCCATTACCAGAAAAACGCCTCGCTCAGTTTCCCATACTATATATCTTACATCACAATACATCCATCTCATCCCTCGCCTCCACAAACGGAAAATTACCGCCCTCAATCGCCGCCACACGATCAAGCTCAGCCTGATACTCCTTCCTCAAGCTATCCAGCGTAACAATCTGCCTCTTGATCAACTTCTTGCCCTGCCCAAGGCCCCAATTACCCGGACCACCGGCACTGCCTTCATTTGCAAGAATGTACGCATCGTCCTTGCTCACCGAACTCAGCGTGTTGATAATCATGAGGTAACACTGTGTAAGTGATTCTTCGGCTGGATCGTGATGTTTGCTCGACGTAGTCTTCAGGCGCTGCAAACGCTCATGTAGGATGGATGCCGCGCCGCGGAAGTCGTTGCGGCTGATGCGGAAGGAGTACAGGATCTGGTAGTACGGAGGGCCGGAGATGAGGTTGAGTGTTTTCTGACATTGGGATGCGAGAATGGAGTCGACTTGATCTGCGAGGCCGAGGAAGGGGAAGGCGAGGAGTTGGGTGGACTGATGGGAAGTGATCATGGTGGTGATGAGGGTTTGGAGACAGGAGTGTTTGCTGGATCCCATTAGCATTGAGCACGTAACTTAGGGAAACGGGGGCTTACAGAGTTGCGTCGCTGTGCCTAGTCATGGCCGAATACGCCTCTTCAAACCGTGCGGTCTGAATGGAAGCGGTGAACAGCCGTTGGAGAAGGTCGGTCTTGAGTTCTTGGTCTTCGCCGCCGACCATTGACCGTAAGCCCAGGCGCGCGAAATCTGCGACGTAGGAGTAGGCTTTGGCTGCTTCGAGCAGGCGGATGATGTGGCCGTAGTAGCTTGGTAGCCCTTCTGAAAAGGAGTTGCGCTCTGTTTCTGACACCAAGACCGCGGTGTCTGAGTCCTCGACGCTGAAGTGTCCAAGAGCTATGCGCATTAGCATCGATTGAGCATGTAAAGGGGAATGTCACTCACCTAGCCCGAACGCTGCCTTCTGGAAGCATACTGCTGCCAGACTGTTCTCGCCCAACGCTACGTGCAGCCGGCCCTTGAGGTACGTAGCCCAATTGCCGTCCGGCACAAACTTCAGGAACTCAATTGCCAGGTCGTATTCCTTCTGGCCGAGCAGTATGCCCATGGTGTCTTCAGAGACAGTGTCGTAGTTGTCTTGGAAGACCAGTGCTATCCAACTTCGACTCCAGTATGTAAGCAGGTTCGTCTTGGGCACGTTGGGTAACGGCATGTCAAAGGACTTTTCGCCGTAGATGCCCTCCATGACCGTCTGCGTAAATGGTAATCTCTTGTTGTTTTTCCGACTCTCGCTCAGTGTCTTGTTCAAAATCTCCGACGCGGTTCCCGTGCGTGTTTGGTGCGCCCACACTGTGCTCGCCATCCATGACACTGTCATGCAATCTTTGTACTGATTGATGAGCTCCACAAAGACTTCTGAAGGGTCGAAGTCCTCCGGCATCTCGCCCTCTAGCTCGACGAACATGAACAAGACCAAGACGATGAGATCGAGTAGAATATTGTGATCAGCTTGGAGCGTCTCTTGCGAGACTCGGAGAAGAGCCTTGAGCCCATATCGAGCGATCTGTTGCCGAGAGTTGACGCGGCCATCGTCTTCATGACCCAGAATCTGAATGGCCCGCAGGAACGTTTCGCTGTTGAGGTCTTTTACCTCTGTGCCGAGATCCTCAACCAGCATCAACAGATCCTCGTCTGAGACGTGCTGCAGCAGCTCGCTCTGGCTCTCTATCGACTCCATTCGATCGATGATGGTCAGTGACCGGCTCTGTAAGAGATCCATCTCGACCTGACGTTGCACTTCCTGCTGCACCAATGCCGGCAACCTTTGCCGAAATGAAGACGCTGCGCCCAGTAGTCGCGACACGTCGCGTGCCTCCGGTTTGCGTAGCGCCTTGTTGAGAGGTGCACTCGGGTGTGATGTCTGTAGATGTACAGCGTTCAATGTGCAAAGCTCAGCGTCGCTGCAGGTCCTGATCGCGGAAAGATGGTCACTTAGCACAAGCCATGGCATGCCTGTTGCTCTGTCGTACGCAAGAGAAAGGGTTTCCCCTCTCCGCTTATGTATGTCCTTCAGTATGCCGTAGAATGCTTGCCACTGTGTGGCTAAGGCCTCCTCGAAATTTGTCGCATCTGTAACTGTGCTTTGAACACTTGCCGCAAGAGCTGTGACCGTAGCACACATTCGTTCCTTTAGAGAGCCTCTGCTGAGAGATCTGCTATTCCGATTTTGGTCCAGTCCCCTCCTGAGTATCATCAAAGCGGTATCAAGCGTAGCCATCGTGAATCGACCAGGGTACAGAAGGAAATCGAGCCAATGTTGCATGACATCGACACCACCTTCAGCAATATCAAGGTCCTGTTCACTGGGGTTGCCCGGGTTGCTCTTCAAGCCATCTACCGTGAGAGGCCCAGAGTCCACAGAAACCCACTCGTTCTTCCAACATCTCATCAGCGTTTCGTAGTCGTCGCTGGGGTCGAACTTGAGTGTGTAGATCCTGCTGGTTGGCCCAGACCGTGCTCGCACCCAGAGCTCTGTCCCTCTCCAGTCGGCAGATCCAGGAATGACGTGGAACTCATCCAGCGTCCATACCGTGGTATTCATGAGCCCGTCGATGGGCGGAATAAGCTCAGACTCGGCGCAGATGTCGTAGAGACCATGTGTTGCATCGTCTGCATCCCGAACCCCCCAAAAGTGGAATTGTTGCTGTATCGGCGAATATGTGAGGAGATGGTACAGGGCGCCTCCGATACCGCCGATAGGGCCGTTGGGTGGGCCAGGAATGACGATCATAAGCGTTGGCTGCGCAGGGTTGATGGAATGCAAAGGGCTAGTCCTCGCCTTCTCCATTGCGCGATCATCTGGCGCCATGATGTCTACTTGCGCGCCTAGCTTCCCTGTTGTTACGTTCCATGCTCGTATAGTGTTGTCGAGGCAGACCGAGAAGATGTGCTGCTTGTCTGGGGACAGTGCAATGGCTGCAGCAGCAGACAAGGACAGTTCTGCATTGTCGAACGGGACCAAGGGCTGCGGTCTCCACGACAAGAGCCCGCGGACGGACCAGTTGCTGTTTTGGTAGCGCGACCCGTCCCACGCCCCGGTGTCCTTGTCCCAGTGCAGGCGACATATTGCGCCATCGTCCAGTGCGACAAGCAGCTCGTCCACATCCACTGCGACCAGTCTGTACGGTATGCGCCCGCTAAACAGGGCAGGCTCCGACCTCTTGCACCAGCCTTCGATGTCCTGCTCTGACGCGGCGGGGTTGGCGAAGAAGTCGCGGTGTATCGTGAGCACGTAGAGGTCGTTCGATTTGGTGATAGCGTAGACGGTCAATGCATCGCGGTCGGTGGGTTCGGCGAAAGCGATGCAGAACGGGCGGGTGGGTGAAGGGAAGTGGAAAAGGAGGGTGAGATTTGCCTCGAAGCGGTTGCTAGCACTGTGATCTAGGTCGACGGATTGTATTTCGAGCATGTTCCGGTTGTCCAAGACGCGCCATAGAAAGCTGCGTGGGTATGTGTGGTGCTTGCGGAAGAACATCGACCCGTCGCTTGCCAGATGGCGCCTGGTGAAAGCTTCTTCGTCGTGGTCCGCATGTTGCTCGTAAATGACGCTTCGCTTTGCTGTGGTTCGAGAGCCAAAAGTACTGAGAGAGCTCGCTGGGAGCGTAAACGCGATTGTCGATCCAGGATACGCAGGTTCGAGACTTAGGCGCGCCTCTTTGTAGAGGCAGACACCTCCATTCTTGACCATGCTTTTCGCATGCGCCTGGATTGTGTGTTAATTGGTGGCGGCAAGTAAGTAGGGCGCGTCGTGGTTGCGGAGGTATTGCGGAGGTGGGCTCACAAAACAGTCGCGATGGAGAATGCGACCACAAAGTTTACCGGTACGGAAGGCGCACGGTCCACCAAACATGATTCAGCGAGACATCGACATACTGAGTACGCAATGAGTACAAATCGATGCGAAGTGTTGTTAACGTATGTTTGAGAGCATTAAAGAACAAGTATCTAGATCAGGAAAGAACGAACACCCCAGCGCCACGCCATGTTAGACACACATCATTAAACCTCCATCGTTTCCACAACCTCATCATCACCTGTTGTTCCGCTCCTCGAGATCCTTCTCCTTGGGATCACCGATGCCGTCCTCGTTGATGGCAAACAAGCAGTCGCTCTCCGGCAGACACGGGCTGTCGTAGATCTTGCACACTCGCGTCTCTCCACGACCTTTCCTCAAGCTCAGTCGAGTGGTACTGGCGTGCGCAATGATGTTACCACCAATTGGCTTCTTGGGGTCAGGATTGAACATGGCACTAGGTCCACCGTCAACCTGCGCGACGACCTGGTTGGTGATGACGACTGCGATGCCAAACTCGTCAGCCAGCCGTTGCAGCGTGCGCATGAACTTGGCTAGATGCGTTTGCCGACTGGACAGCTCTCCACGGCCGGCGAAATCTGTTCGGTAGAGCGAGGTGGCGGAATCGACGATGAGAAGCGAGAAGCGAGTCTCCGTCATCATCTGTGCGGCCTGGTTGAGAAGCTCCAGCTGATGGTCAGAGTTGTACGCACGCGCATACGCCACGTTGTCGAGCACTTCTTCGCCAGACAGTCCGAACCTGTTGGCGACTGCAAGACAACGGACCGGGCGGAAAGTGCCCTCAGTGTCGATGTACAAGCATTTGCCCTCGCCGCCGCCCATGTCGAAAGGCAGCTGGCAGGTCACGGCGAGAGTGTGACATATTTGACTCTTTCCTGTCCTGAACTCGCCAAAGATCTCGGTGATTGAACCTGTCTCGATACCTCCCGCGAGTAGTGTGTCGAGTTGTTTCGAGCCGGTCGTGATCGAGATGAGCTCGCTTCGCCGTTGGTGCATTTCTGTCGCGGTCGTGAAACCCATGGGCACAAGTTTCGATGCTGATATCGTCAGCATTGACTCAGAGGCAGTAGTCTCATTACTGACCTTCTGCGAGGAGCTTCGACGCCTTCTGTTCTGATATGCCCTTGATCTGCTCCAGTGCTTTGCGAGGACTATCCCATGTCAGCGGTAACTCTGTAGCTGTGCAGGCAGACTCACGTATAAGCAATTGACTCGATTGTGTTGTAGCCTCCCTCTACGACCAGCTTGATGTCGCGTGCTGTCAAGCCATTGACACCCTGCGCAATACGTTAGATCACAGTCTTTCCATCCGAAGTTTCATCGATCGCGTACCTCCAGCGCAGAGACTGGCGTGGGTGCGCCCGGTGCGCTCATCGTGCTGTCGTCAAATTGCTCTTCTTCGGCACTCATCTTGTCTGGTATTTGGAAACGAAGGGCTTGAGATGTGGTATTAGATTTGCGAAGACGCTTGGGGGAGTTTTGATGTTCGGAGAAGTGGCGACATCGACGCGTCGACAGGCGAGAGTGAGTTAGCGCGAAACGCGCGATCACGTGGTGGTCTTGCTAGCGCTACCCCTGTTTATTCTCATTTCAAAAGTCCTTCCTGCAACTCGCTGTCTGGAGTATCATCAAACAAACGCCACTCCATTACATGCGCCGAAAATGACATGCACCGATGCAGAACTGCGCGTGCTTGCAAAATCTTTGCGATGGTAAGGACATCGTGTGTGCACCTCTGCATTCAGATACTAACAGGGTAGAATAGCTCTCAGCTAGCTATCGAGCGCGGAGAACATGAGTACAAGAGGCCTGACGCTATCTGGCGTTGCCTGCATCCCAGTCAGCAGGCAAGAAGAGCTTGATTCGAAATTACAGGAGCTCAAAAGAGAGATTTCCGAGCACAGTCAATCACTTGTGAAGACAAGAAGGTGGGGTCCACAAATCGCTGCGCTTTGATAGCCTTCTCATCGAGTACAGAGAAGAATTGAAGGCGTTAGACTTGTATGCGCAAAGCTGCATGCATAGAGTCGCCCAAGCTATGTACGACAAGTTGCCGTGTGAGCTGCGCAACGAAGTATACGCGTGTCTTTGGGAAGAGGAACTTGAATGAATGGTACTAGAAACTACTGCACGCCTTATGTGCAGAGGCTCCGCATCGACCCAAACCTGGTCGCTCTCCTTAGATCAATCTTCCCGAGATCGCACTCCTTGAATACATGGGCCCAGACACCGCCGATGAGTCCCTGTCGCTCTTATATCGGACGACCTTTCAGGTTCGCCCGTTGCCTACCCGTCACATTTATATACAAGATGTCTGCCAGTATCTCGCGGCTGATCCGCTCTCCAGAGGGCCCAACTTCCATTCCTTCAAGTGGGTTCAAGAACTCAACATCGACTGGGACTCCAAATACACACTGTCGTTCCCCGAGAAATTCATTTCTGGACCCCGGATTTTGGCCGAAACCGATTTCCCGAAGCCAATCTACGTACTTGTCAAGCTCACGACAGACAGCACACCCTGTCACCGAGTCAGTCAGCGTGTGATCGAGGATCTGGAATGTTTTAAGCGAACGTACGAGGTTCTGCATTCCAAAGGTCATGCGGTGACGATCAAGTACCATGATTCGGAAGTGGATTCGACTGACTTCTACTGGACGCGTCGGGAGGAATGGGAGGAAGAGATGGAAAAGGCTATCAAGGGGTGGGATTGGCTCGACGGATGGTGGAACGGCACGAGAGTGTAAGAGAAGATGAGTGACAGCGTCTTTACAAGGTTGATCGCGATGTAACAGCCTCGCATCATCACCCGATCGTCCTTCGAGGCCACATGTGCAGACATGCGTGATTGGCATAGAGTGAACGCATTCAACTTGTCCGTCATTAATTTTCTGTACCAGATCAAGAACTAGCGCATTCTTGGCCACTGGATTCGCAGCTTCTTTAGTGAGCACCACAGAAAACTTTGCGTGGTGCACTCTGGGATTGCCAATTTGCCATTTATGTCGAAGGCCAAATTGCAAGTGGTCAATAACCACGAACATCATCAAACGCAGAAAATACACACGATCTGATCAGAGCACTCTAAGACTGGAATTTTCTTCCACATACCTGTTCTATCGAGCCTCCCTAGTTAACGGAACTTGATCCGGTCGTTCTAAGGTTAGAACTTTTAGGGTTCGCATGATCACGTGGACATTCTAGCGCTAGTACCTAGTCCGTCTTCTTCCAGTCTCATCAAATCTCGCGTTGGCTCCGCATTCCTCCCATCAACAACTTCACGGAGTCCCATCCCAGCCACAATCCTAGAACCTTACCCTACGAGCCTGACTGCAGCAATGGACATGGGCACGCCGTAGTGGGTGGCCAGGACTCTGCGAGCGTACGAGCATATCATACCTACCTGTGTGCTCCAACACTAACAATATGTGATAGCTTTCGGCTGGCCGAAAAAGACCTCGAAGCGGCGTAGGCGATCGCAGCGCCACTAAAATCATATGCTAAAGATAGGCAGGAGACACAGAGCGCTGAAAGGCGTAATCATGTCGATAAGGTGCTGCGCGAAACGCGATCGTGGGTGAAAAGATCCACTCCGGGGTACAAAAGCTAAAGTGACCATCAGGCAGGAGATTGTAGTGGTACGCTGGTACATCCAAAATCTCAGGCTAGCGCATGCTCAAGCGATGAACGCCAAATTGCCACGCGAGTTACGAGACTATGTGTACGCCTATCTATGGGGGCTCGGAGCTAGATAAACACAAGACGTGGTTGTCCAAAGCGACTCTGGGCGCAGCGCGCGGACATAAGATTTGGCAGCCAAGCGAACTTCCCAAGTTCACATGCCAGGACTGGACGGGATTAGCTTTCGCCGACGAGGCCTTGTCCTACTTGTACCAACGGGCATTCCAGCAACGTCCGCACTGTGGCCATCTTGAAGCTTCCGAAGCCTATGGATATCTCACCGTAGACCCTTTCGAACGCGGACTCCAAGCTTTTACCTTCATCAATAAATTGTACATTAGGTGGACTTCTATGCCTGGGCTTGACGACGCCGAAGCTCAGTTGGCGTCGTTCAAGACAATCATGAGACTCGAATTCGCATTTCCGGTATCTTTCGTCCTTGAATTCCTTACTGAGGGAGACTATGCATGTCCTATCAAGGACCGTATGCTGAAGGAGCTGCAAGAGCAAGAATTGATGTGGGTCGTTCAAGAGCTGGGTTCGAAAGGACACAGCGTTACCATCAATTACACGGAATTGCAAGACATTGACAAAACGCGGACCGACGTCACTGGCTTCTACACAATGCCTAGAGAGACGTGGCTTCAAGGGATGGTTGACATTTTTGCAAACTGGTACGAATTGGAAAGTTGGTGCATAGCCTCGGGCTCAGAAGATGATTGGCAGGATGACTCGGAAAAAGATGTGGAAGAAGACTCAGAGGCAGACTCCGAGGAAGACTCAGAGGCAGACTCCGAGGAAGACTCAGAAGAAGAGTCGGAGGAAGACTCAGAAGAAGACGCGGAGAGATCTTAGTCGAAGACATGGATGAAGACGGGGATGATGAATCGCCCCAAGATCAGCTCGGAACTGAGGTTACTCCTGCACATACGACTTCGTAAAGCTTGAGGAAGAGCGCGGAGTTGAAGCGTGAAGATAGGACAGCCATTGCGTTTCGAATTCAGTACGCCGCACAGTCCAATTGACAAGTCTTCTGGGCGAGGCTACTATCAATCGACATCGACCTTTACTCTGGGTTGCTGTCTCCATGGACTTTCTCGCTCGTTTTGCCGTCCAATTAACGAGTGAATACTGTTCCACTCTGTTTGCTATCACGTGGCAAATTATTGGCGCTAGCCAAAGTGATTCTCACAACTTCTTAAATTCTCGGCCGCTCTCACTGCTGCTGCACGCCCTCACGCACCCTAGGTTCCCACAGTATGAACACGCACAGCGACAACGGACCTTTAATCGCCATGGATTCAGCTTCTCGAGCTGCGTTCACAAAAGCCAAAATGTCAGTAAGCCAACAAGACCTCAGGAACGTGCAATTACTGACCCTCTGTAGCGCACATGCGGCGCAATCGAAGCTCGACCGAAGGTTTGCTTTTTCATGCAAGCTTTCAATCGCAAGACTTTACAATGGCAGGTACGAACAGCTCTCGGTTGAGCTAGAAGAATGTCGAAAAGCTCGCGGGCAAGCCACAAGGTACGGATGTCATCGTGAATAATCGATAAGACCGGGAGTGCTAAACACCGCATTGTAGTATCCGAGAAGACGCGATAAAGGCGTACCATGAGTGCTGCTGTCGGAGCATCACCCAAGCCCTCTACGCCGCTTTGCCCCTAGAGCTCCGAGACATCGTGTGGACTTTCGCTTGGGACACGGACCTTGACCATTTCAACAAAGTCATGGTCGACGATGTTTGGTACTTAGAAGGACCGCACAAGCTGACATTGAGTTCTCAATATCTCTTTGCGAAACCTGAGTTCGTGGGCCAGGTCATCGCAAACGAGGCGCTGTCATCGCTGTGTAGGATGATATACGGCAAACCTTCAGAGAAGGACATTTGCGCCGGGACACTCGATCAGATTCTGTTAAGCGATCACTTCATCCGCGGTTTCATGGGCATCGACTTCGTCACGTCGCTCCATGTCGTTTGGTCGGGCTCAATCGTGAACAACTGTTACTTTCGCAAGGCACTGGAAAATTTCGAAAAGCTAGTCGTCAACCTCACCCGCCCCGTGGACATCGAAGTCAGCTTTCGCCAGAACAATCTGGATGACTCGATGGGAAGGCACGCATTGGCCGAAAAGCTCAAAATGTTCAAGCCTACGTTCCTCGCAATGGGCAAAAAGGGACACAGGGTGACAACGAAGGATCGTTACAGCGGACTGGATGTTACGAATTTCTTTGAAATCGAGGTGGCGGACTGGCTGGAGGATGTGGAGAGTCGCTCATCGAGTGGCACATCGACCAGCAAGTGAGGGAAGAACAATCTGAGCGTTCTCCTGTTTTTTACAGTCTGGCCCCAAGAAGCTTTGTGACGTAGAAACGTTGGCCCGACATGTCGGATTAAAGCTCCGCGCATGTTAGCCGCATCTGTGCTGTAGTCAACATCTTGGCCTTCGATGTCAAGCAGGCACGTCAGGTACTGCATGATCAGAGCCCGCAGACGAACTCATGGTGGCGAGTTCCTCACTATTAAAGCCTGTCTCGTCCAGCAATGCATAGGCAACTGCTACTTAGTGGAAGCTAGAAGACATGTCACAAACGTGGTCGCGATGCCCAGAAGTACAACGGCGTGCCGCAGCTCTCACAATGGGAGGCTCTCATCTTGCTGACACGTCGAGTGTAGACTTTTCGACGTGATTAAAGACTATGACAAGAGCGTCCCGTCGGCGTCAGAGAGCCCCCTCGAGCTTTATTCTTGGAGTCTTTTATGATGATAAATCTGCCTTGAGAACTTTCAAGACTACGCCGCTGCTTCGGCTATCTTACAGTGATCACTGTGGCTCTCTTCTCGCAAAGAAACGAGGCAATGCAACTTCTTCTTGTTCTGATCATGATGGAGGAGTTTGGTAAAGCCGAGACGCTAACGAAGCGGATCGACCGCCCACCCGCTTTCCTTCCGTCAACCCCGTCAGTCACGTCATTCATTGGATCGCTTCCAACCTTGCGCAGATCGATCTTCCCTTGACACCCTAACAGCTTCGCTTGTCCTCCACATCAATGTGTCAACTCACCAAAGCCTCACATGGAGTTCGATTTTGACTCTCGGTATTCCGCATAACCATGGAAAGTCTTTACGACTCGCTTATCTCCCTTTTCGTACCTTGCTTTTGGGGATGATCGACGGACATACGTCGCTGGATCCACTGCGTAGTGTTCGCTTGCCACTCGATCCTGCAGGGCGCTGCGGACCATGCAGCTCGACTTGTAGCCCGTCCGATATCGTAACAAACCCTTCGACAAGATGTCTCCGCACACGAGCTTGCCAGCCGCATCGGGAAGAGCTGTCGATCTTGTGCAGAGCCCCTCACAACACTTTGGGCGCAGCGACAAAGCTCGGTTCTGGAACGTGCTGCTGGGCTTGAGCACGTTCTCTACTGGCAGCATCATCATGCAGGACTACTTGCGTTCCCCGACGCTTAACAGGGTTGAAACCCATCACTACAGCCGGAGGCTTCCAGTTCCCAGGTTATGTAACCTCACGACTGGAACACAGCGATCCCCACACATCGGCAATCTGAGAGAGTGTTCGTATTGGCTACAAAGGGACGTCAGGTAGCTTGACTGGCCAAGTGTATCAAGCAGAGCTGAGCATCTTGTGGGTCGACTACTGCACACAAGTCGCCGACCATGCCTTGATGCTTCGCGTGCTTTCCACCCGCAGAGAACATCACTTCTGCAACGAGGGCAGTGTTCTAACTAGAGCTGATAGTTGAGGGGATCAGGGAATCGTTTCTGCGTCACCACGCATACTGGAAGCGGGCAGATTCTCAACTAGCACCCAGTGTAGGTTACGGGCGTTCATCTCTCAGCAGCTGGAAGATTTCTGATCTTCGATGCTCTTGTTGCGAAGCTCGCTATTGAACCCAGCACTTCATATAAGTATCGGTCCCCTCACTACTCATCCTTTCATTCTTACTTGCACTCGTCCTCTTGTATTTCTTCGAACCACAATGGCCACAGAATCTATCGATACTAGCACTACTCTGAATGACATCACACCAGAGAAGCTGACACTCATGAAAATCCGCGCTGGTGGTTTCGAGCGAGACTTTTTATCAGAGCCTACTACTCCTACCAACATCCCACCTCACCTTGAGTTCCCACCACTACGAGGACACCATCACCACTCTGCTTCGTCAGGCAACATGCAGTCGTCCTCCCTCACCCGTCGCTCGACCCGGAAATCTAGCTCAAGCGCTCGTCGCTCCAACACCTTCCTCCAGTCTCATCGCAGCAAAATGTCGATGGAGCTTACTTCTCAAGCCGAGGGAAAGTTCTTTGCCCTCATGGATCTCATGTCCACTGCGTCTCGCGAGGCTTCATCACTCAAAGAGTCATGGTCTCGTATCATCTCCGAACGTGAGGACCTCGCTCGTGAGCGTGAAGAACTCCTCAATCGCGTTGACGAAGTAACTGAGACACTCGAACGCACAGAGAGTGAGCAGTCTCACCACGGCCACGAGTTGGGCGAGCGTAAGAGACAGGTCGAGAAGTTGCTTCTCGAGCTATCAGCAGCCTTCACTACCGTCTCCGAGCACAAGAAGAAGGTCGCTGATCGAGACCGTGATCTCGAGCGAACACGTACTGAGCTCAGCGTGCTTCAGACAACCGTTTCGCGCTCAAGCACCGACCACGACAGGATCAAGGTCGAGCTGGTTGCCCTCACCGCCAAGCTCAAGGCGGCCGAGGACGATCGCGATCATGCGAGGCACGACTCTGACCGCCACCATGGCGAGCTTCGCACCTTACTACGTGAGCACACCGAACTCAAGAGCAAGTACACCGAGACATCGTCTAAGCTCGATTCTTCACGCAAGGAGTTGCTGACGCTCAACGACCGCATCAAGATGTGGGAGTTGGAGCGTGACGAGCATCTCCACGAGAAGGACCGCCTACAAGAGGAGCTGAAGAGGGCCAAGATCAGAGCCGATGAAGCTGCTCGCGACCTCGTCGAGCTGACCGAACGCCATGACCGCGTGCAACGCGAGCACAGCAAGATCAAGGAGACTGTCCGCATCGTTGAGACCGAGCGAGACGACTACGGTCTCTCAGTCGCGAACCTCAAACGCGATGTCAAAACCAAGGCCATCGGATGGGAAGAAGCTGAGTCCCGCCACGCTGAAGTCAATCTCAAGTACGAACACATCAAACGCGAAGTCGTCTCCGTAAAGGAGAAGCTCCGTGACGTCGAGCTCGAGCGCACCGATCTCCGCGAGTCCATCGAACGCTCGCGTGAAGAACACCGTCTCGTCATCATCGAGCGCGATCAGCTGAAAGAAGACATCACCGACGAGTGCCGCAAGACAGCCGACGGCCACCGCCGCATCAGCACTCTCGAAGAGTCCCTTCGCCGCGCCGAGCTACACCTCACTGAGGTACGCGGCGAGATCCATACTCTAACCGAGCGCAACAAAGTTCTCGTCCGCGAGGGCGACGACGGCCGCAACAAGCACGGTCACTACACGCGCGAGATTGGCGAACTCAAAGACAAGCTCGTCATCCTCCAAGCCGAGATCCGCACCCTGACCGAAGCACGCGACCGCGCGCACCGCGACTTGGCTGACTGGAAGCACAAGTACGAAGAAGTCACCGAGACAATCACAGAATCGTACAACGACAGCGGCGAACTTGAATTCGAAATCGAGTCGCTCCGCACCCTACTGCGCGAAGCCCGCGAGCAAAAGGAACGCGCTATTTCGGCGCGCCACACCGCGGACCGCGAGCGCGACGAGTACATGGCGAAGTACGAGGAGAAGTGCCGCGAGATGGAGCGCTTCGAGGAATCAGCAGCGAGCCATTATCATGCGCATGCTAGGAGCGAGAGCAAGGGAGGATTTTCGCGCGTGGTGAGCACGTCTGGCACGACGGTGCATCATGGTGGTAGTAAGCATTCGCACTCGCATGGAAATGGACATGGTGGGGAGTCAGGTGGTATGTTCAGCTCTCCTTAGACGTTGGTGGGTCAACGGCTTATTGAATATAGATCATGATGGTTAATAGGTTGAAAGCTATAAAATGTTATCGGTATACGGAGCCTTTGTTCGATTCATTGGATAGGATCATTGCGGAGATGTGGGCGAAGGCGCAGTGAGTGTGATGTGGGCGGACGATACTGTGAGCATGTGAGAAGAGAAATGAACAAAATGATGAATGTGCCAATGAGTTGACTATCTCCGCAATGCTCGTCCTCGCTGGACGACGTGATCTCCGAGTCAGATCTGCAAGCTAACATCACAAGATTCGCGACACCAGCAATGTCAATCGTCGTCCGGAGTGCTTGGCCCATAAACTCAGCTGTCCTGGCTGCTGAGTTTGAGTAACCATTCAGCTTTCACAGCCTGACGCGGCAATACATCATGCCGCCATTTCCTGTGCTCGCCTCAAGTCCACAGCCACTTCCTGCACTTTTCCGCGCCGCAGAGACACGGGACCGCGTCCTCGCCCGGCTCCTCCATTTCCTCCCCTTCATCCTTGTCCAGATAGTCGAACGTGAGCTCTTCTCCAGCCGGAATGAAGCGGCAAGCAAAGAACGCAATGTCATAGATCTTGGGGTCGTGCTTGTTGTAGCTGACCGTATACTGGCGACAATTTGGCTCGCAGCAGTGGTTGATGAACTTTGTTGCTCCACCCATGAACTCGCCATCCACAACGTAGAGTTCATGCTGCTCCAAGCGTTCGGAGTCGGCGAACTTGTCCAGAGAGTACAGGTATGATGATTTCAACTTCGATCCCAACTCTTCTCGCTTGGTGGCCTCTTCATCCGTAATGATCTCGCCGCGATACGTGTCGATGAATTGACCCTCGTGCAAGTCTTCCTTGCAGCGCAGACCCCATCCGCGTCCGCTGGTGGTCTTGAAGATCTCGACTTCGACGGTGCGCCCGAACTGTACGAGCTTGTTGCGACAGGCCGGCCCGCACTTACACTTGTCGTTACACTCGTAGATGGGGTGGCGGGAATTGAGGTAGAAGGGAACGAGACAGCCGGTCTTCTGGATCTTGGTACCCTCTGCAAAGTAAGGGAACTTCTTAGGAAATCCCAAGGTATTGCCGCCTTCTTTCTGAAATCTCCTGTACTCAGCCAACGTTTGCATGTCGTTGATGCGAGATTCGTCGACAGCGGCGTATTCCAGACAGTCGCACTTCCTGGTGTATTCGCATCCGATGTCGCGACCCATGTGAGGAGAGCACTTCTGGCATCCTTGCTGTGTCTCATTTGACATTCGATATATGCCTTCTTGCAGCTTGTACTCCGAGATGTACTTGAACCGAAGGGAGGGTGTAAATGCATCAACGGTGTTGAAAAGATGGACGCTTGCTCCGGGGAGGTCTTTTAGTCGCCGCACGTACTCCGCGCGAATGTATCTCAGTGCTTTATCGACTTTTGAGGAATATGCATCGCGTGTCATCTCTTGTGTAGGCACCTTTCGGATGTCGATGCTTGGGATGTTTGCGCCAGATAGCTTTGGAAGATTAGTTCAGCTCACAAGAATGCTACGTGGCTACTCACCGGGCTACAGAAGATGAAGCCGTCATCAGTCGCATCCAAAATGCTGTTGTAGACATCCACGGTTGTTGGTGCCCTAGATGAGACTGACGGAGAGCGAGAAGCAGACGATGTACGATCATTTTGCAGCCGCTCGTAAGGGGAACCGCGACGCTCTAGCACGTCCGACGTGTCTGGACTCTTGCGTTTCTTAGAAAGCGGCCTGTTGTCCAGTGCTCTTGGATATGTTAGCCCTGCGATCTTGGTATGGTACATTGCTCTTACTTTGCCCTCGAATCTAGGTAGTCCTGGACCTCCTCCAAACACCGCAAGAGCTCTTCGATGGGGTGCCAGCTTAGCGGCGGTGTGTTTGTTCTTGATTCTGTTTTCCATTGGACGAGAAACTGCTCTTCCTAAAGAGGCGATCAGCACCACAGTGCACGGACCACCTAGGAGGTGAGGTCGATAGAGTGGACTTACGATGCCAACAACGCGATTAGAGAGTACACGATGCACCTAAAGTAAGGCGATACTGTTAGAATGCGTATCGAGTAAGATTAGGTTCACCCTTACCTTCTTGACGAGAACTCGGCGCTGTCCGTAGCTATTCGATGGTATCACAACTATAGCTGGCATCCCTAGCTTGCGACATGTTAGCTAGCCTGTAGACATATACGCTGTACACGTAGGGTCTGTCAAAACAGTAATGTGCTTCTCCTAAGCACAGTGCGGGCGAAAGATAGATACTCCTAGAGAGGTACAGCGGGAAGCTGTTGTTAACTTACCTTAGCAAAGCGCAGGCAAGCCTAAACATGCGAGATCGCGTCTGCTTAGTTCGCTAGAATCTAATTTTAGACCTATGCTAGAATGTCCTGTACTTTTTCTGCAGGAGTAAAGGTTGTTATGCGGGTTAGTTATGCCTAGAGATCTAGAGGTGCAGTAGCAAACATCGCGTGAGGGTGATTAGTAATAGCGCACAGACCACCACACTAGCGATCCAGATTCAATAGAGCTTTACCTACGTTTGTCAGACATGAGGTAGTATTTGGTGGAAGGGAACGGAGTTGAAGATAGCACGTTCCATAGACCCCCTAGTCCCAAAAGGGACTAGAACAGAGAGACCTTCCGTCTCATCCCTCACGAGACTACACAACACACACAACAATACACAAGTTGCACCCCAAACAATCATTACCTTCTCAGAACACCTGTTATCTGACAACGTTAGGCTCGCAATTATATGTAGGTATTAAATGCAGCAATAGAGCATCCTTGTAGTTATTCGTATTCTTATTTTCCTGTAAAAATAGGGTATGCAACACAGGATAGAACAAGAGCAAACCCCTGCTCGTTTCCCTCTGCGGGGTTCCTGCGTTATATGGGTGAATTCTCTGGTCTCGCTGGCCCCCGGCTAATCTGGTTGGATCTATGCCGGTTCCAGACGCCTCGCCACAGGCGTGCCGTGACATTTCCTTTCTTTAATTTCCTTTTTCTTTAAGTTAACTATCTTGCAATAACTAAGCAAAGCAGATATCTCCTACGCAAAACCCTAGTAGGTAGCAGAGAGCATTTGTGCGCTAAGTCATATCCTTTCCCTTTCCTTGCCTTAACGTATTCCACCATCGAGTAAGACAACCTATTGAGTGTGACAAAAAGGCTTGGCAGCACGAACTTACGTTACGCCTCTTTAATTTCATCGCTATCAAACAAGGAACCTATGTACGCTGTGCTCGTATCTGATTCAGAAGATATCTTAGTATCTTTCTAGCACGTTCGCGCGTTATGCCTAGTCCTGCCGCAGTTCCCACAGCGCCGTACAGCTTGTTGGGCTGGTTCTTAATCACCACCACTACGAGCCTTCTTAAATTGCTGAGGCGCTGCAGACGCCTTAGCAGCTACCTGCGCTGCTGCGGTCCCATACTCTATAGTGCCACCCTGCTGGATCCGCTTGCGCTTACGCGATTTCCTCTTAATTACTACTGCTAATTGCTCTTCAAGCTTATGGACGCGGGCAGTTAGCAGCGCGTTTTGATGCAGCATAAGCTCGCCACCTTTAATAAGCTGAGAGAAGCCAGCCTGCGCAGTAACAGGCGATCGAGTAAAGGACTCGCGTACAGGCTTTGACTGAGATCCAAACTCGTAAGTATTGCTTAGAGTCTTCGACTGCCAGAGCGTTTCCTGTAGTAGGGGTGCTGGTGGGGTACGCAGCCGTACTTTGAGGCGATCTAACACGACCTGCGCGTTGATAGGGACTATCCCTAACGCTTTAAATGCCTTGCGACAGTTCTCCTCTGTAAACACGTTGAAAAAAGCGTCCTTGAAGGCGGGGAGGAAGCCTTCCTTGTTAATATGGAAAACGCGTCGGCGTGCCAAGTCTCTAACGCGCTGGGAGTACTTGCGCTTTAACGGCGAAAAGCAGACTACGTTCAGTAGCTGGAGGATGTGCGATAAGTAAGATAGCATGCAGAGGGTTAGGATCTTGTGCTTAAGGCAGTAGTCCTTGAAATCCTGGTTAAGGTGGCTCTCATGGCCGTCCAAAATAAGCAGCTAGTACACCCCCACCTGGCGCTTCTTTGTATGCGCGTTAAAGTGCTTCAACCACTCTAGACTAAGCGCGTTGTTGGTCCAGCCGTTCTCTAACACTAAGAGCTTCTAATTGCGCGGTATTAAAGCTTCCTTGTACTACGCAGAGATGTGGACGCGTCCCTTGTAGATAATGAAGGGCGGGGTTGCGTACCTAGCAGCGCAGATACTCTTAGATGACTGTAACCTACTTGCGATCGCCTGGCTGAACAAGCTCTGGTTGAGCGCGTCTCTCTGCGCCTGTAACGACCATTATAGAGCTAATCACGCCCATCCAGAAGCCAGTCTCGTTAAATTTGTGCACGTTGTTGTCGTGAACGCCGTACTTGGCTTTGGTCTCCTCTACCAGCGTGAACCACGCGCTAATTATCTCTGGATCCTCCTGAAGTATTCTCTACCTATCCTTGGCTCGATTAAAAGGCCAATTTAAGCTCAGCTGAACGCGTTACAAAGCGCTCAGCTGAACGCGTTACAAAGCGCTCAGCCCAGTGCTTGCTAACTGGCTCACCACTGCGTATAGCTAGCAGTTTATCAGCTATATCTGCTACCTCGTACAGCCGGGGCGCAAATCCTCGCGAATTGAGGTCGAGGATATATCGGAGGATCGTTTGCTCTTCTATCGCAGTGAGCTTGTGTCGGGCGTTGCGAGTATCTAGGCGATGCGGGATTCTGTTGTATCGGCGAGCTAGTGTTGCAAGAGGAGCGTTAAACGCCTTAGCAGCAAGTTGGCGGCTTTGAAACTGACGTTGATTATAAGCAGAGAGAGCAAGCTGGATTCTGCCCTCTCTATTACATAGTTGCGCGTTCTGTTGTTGAGGCATGTCGCGTTGATGAGGGAGTAGAGAGTCTTGGCAGAAACTGTCTCACTCGATGGTGGAATACGTTATTCGATTCAAGCTAGCAGCAGGCTTTGAATTCAAGCCTTTAGCAGAACCCAATCTACATCAAATGCAAAGCATAGCCATCTACATACATTCTCCCTAGGAAAGACACCGCAACCTTACATGCTACAGGTTCTGGCTCGTCAATAGGGGAGGATGAGTCGCTCATCATGAGAGATCGGACGAAATACTGCGCTAGTCCCGCGTGGCGCGCCTTATCGATAACCTTAATTTGCGCCCGCAAAATGTTTCCAGCCTGAAGTTCGAGACTGACGGAACCAAACCACAACACCAACAAGCCAGCCGTCATGACGTCTGATACACAAAACAGCCCTTTCATAAGGCACCTTGCCTCAAGCGGTACGCACAATGTGGTCCACAAGGCTCTGGACCACAAGGCTAAACTTTGCGACAGACAAGAAAGTTCGCGACCAAGCGCTCGACTCACTGCGAACATACCTCAGCGCCCAGTCCACGATTTCAGAACTCAACCTACTGAAGCTATGGAAAGGCCTGTTCTACTGTATGCTAATTACTGCCATGTCCGCCTCCAACACCAACTAACCCCACCACCACAGGTCTCTGGATGCAAGACAAGCCCGCCCTCCAACAAGCCCTCTCGCGCGACCTCGCCTCCCTCGTCTCCAGCATCAGCGCGCCCATCGCCCTCCCCTTCATCCGCGCCTTCTTCCTCACAATGACACACGAATGGTCACGCATCGAAGCGCTGCGGCTCGACAAGTACCTGTACCTGATCCGGCAGTACGTCAACGCCTCATTCCACTTCTTGTCGCGGCAGAAATGGGCAATGGATAAGCTGGAGGATTGGAACGGTATATGTGAGGAGACGCCGTTTAATGTGGAGGACATGAAGATTCCGAACGGGCTGAGGTACCATGTATTGGACATTTGGGTCGACGAGATGGAGAAGGTGGCGGGGGAGAAGTGGGAGAGGGAAGTCAAGAGTGAGGAGATGGAGATACTGGTTAAGCCTATTGAGAGGCTGGCGGAGAAAAGCAAACTCAGGACTGTTAGGGATGCGGCGGCAGAATGTCTGGGCGATGATAGGCTGAGGGCGTGGCGGGGCTTGGAAGAGATTGCACCAGCGGAACAGGATGATGAGGTAATGGTGGATGAGGGATGGGAGGGCTTTGGAGACGAGTAAGAGTTGTCCAGGAGAGTGGGTGGAGAGCATCGATTGCATTTTAGCGAGGCGTTGGCCAGGTGTGTATTTCTAAAAAGTAGCTCATCACCTATGATCATGCTATCGCATCTCAAGTTCTTTCTTCGCGTCTTCTAATCCTCGACCACGCGCAGTGCAAATCACACCACATCCTCAATACCTCCATGCTCTTACTCATCCTTCTTTCCCCCCTCCTCAACATACCTCCCCAACAACTCCGGCCTAACCCCCAAAACCCAAACCCTCCACGCCAACGGCACAAACAACAACCCCATACACCCCACCGCCACCCCCATCCCCAACGCCGCCCCCTCCCCACCCCTCTTCCCCGCCTCCACCCCAAAAACCGGCAGTAAACACCCCTCCCCCATCCCCAACATCGCATACGTCACCCTCCTACTCTCAACACCGTTCCGCGTATTCGTCACGCCAACGAGTAGCGCGCTCGTCAGGCCGCCGACTACGATGCCGCCGAAGAGGCGCGCGAATAGAATCGTTGAGGGAGTTATGTGTGAGGGGTTGAGAAGGAGGAGGGAGAGGATGAGGCGTGTGTGGGTGAGGAGGGGCAGTGTGAAGAGGTTCAAGGTTGCTTCTAGGAGGAGGGCTTTACGGATTGTGGAGCCGGTGGTGTTGGGATCGGGTGTGATGGTTGGGTTTGAGGCGGGGGATTTGGTGGGCATTGTGGTTGTTAGTATAGTGATCAGATGGTATAGTGGTTGTGAAGGGTCTTGCTTGGGTTTTAGATTCCTGTTGTAGGGACTGTAAGTAATGCTGTGGGCAGTCGAAATTGAGTGAGGGATGGAGAGGAAAAGAGTGGTGGTCACTCTGACGTCATCAATGATTATCTGAGTGAAAGCCACGGAGAATCGAGTGACTTCAGCATATTTTGTCGAAGCAAAATGTCATCTTCAACGTCAACTTCGGGCGCCATGACGCAGCTCCCGATGAATCTTAGTATCCCGCATTGCTCGAGGCAACCCCGTGCTCGCCACGCGCGACGCGCTTCACCATACTTGTAGACTTCGTTTCGCCAGAAATTCTCACCAAATGCATCACTTCGCAAAAGCAAACGGACACCCACCCCTCTCCTCCCCCATCAACTTATCCAACGTACTTTGACACTCTTCCTCGCCCAGACCTTCCAGCCTCTTCGGCCCAACCTCAAAAATCTTGTACCCCTCAGGCTTATAATTCTTCCCATCAGGAAACGGTCCCCCAATCGCCCACCGAAAATACGCCATGGGAGAATGCCTCGTAAAGAACGTTGGCTTAACGTACCACGGCTGGTTGTCCCAGTCGATCGTAAAGTATCGACCGTTAGCGTCGGCCTTGTCTGACAGAGGATCGTTGCGCCACCTGTACGGCCTTGGGGGTAATAAGTTTCGCGAGACGAATTTGCGTGTGCCGAAGATGGCGGCGAGGAGTTTGGGGTAGATGGGTGGCGCTTTGTTGTAGAGCATGGCTTTGCGCAGGCGCTCGGTCATGAGTGTGATGACAAAGTTTTTGGCCACGGGTTTCATGGGTTTGGGTACGTCTGTTAAGAGAATTGCGGTTGTTTCTTCTGCGAGTTGGTGGTTCCATTTGTTGGGGAGCATGGCTTTCTTTTCATACGCTTCCGACCATTGCATGATGTCGTCGTAGAATTCGAGACCGTCGGCGAAATTGTTGGGACCGTGTGCTAGGGGAGACAGGTCGATGTTCATGGCGGTGCCGATGGATTTCCAATGCGTGGCGCTGGTGGATGGTTAGTATGGTTGGGGGAAGTGAGGAAGGGGAAATTACATGGCACACGTCTCCATGGGTGTTAGTGTTCGCCATTCATATTGATTGACCCATCGTGGAACCTCGAGGACGAAAAGAGAGAGCGTGTAGAGCATGTCGTCATTGCTGATCTTGCCGGCTTTCTGATAGCGGCCGTGTAGCCAGTTCATGCGTGCAATGGCGGCATTTGCGCGTTCAGTGGAGGGCGAGTTCGCCAGAAATTCGACGATGAGGATACTTGTGTCGGCGTATCGTCGCCCGGCGTATTCCACCTTCCCGAGCTGCTGCGTTTCGCAAAGAAGCTTAGAGATGGACGGGATGCCATACGTCCTAGTATATTCAGCTGGAGCTATTGATGTGTGATAGACCATGCTTACTTGAATAGTGCAAATTGCAAGGCTAGCTTGCTGGTGAACGGAAACTCGATAGCCTGTACATACTCCACAATTTTCCAAGCATCCTCGCCTGTCATTCTTTTGAAGTCCTCGCGTGTCTTGAAGGGTGATTGTGCATGTTTCTTGTCTCGCCGGCGATAACGCAACCCTTTGCACAGCGCGACATATGCTACGACGAGTGCGAGGCCCGCCGTTGTCCGAAAACCTACTGTTTCCATCAAAGTCTCCATCGAGCTGAGAATAAAGGCGTGAGGCCACAGGGGTTCCTGAGATGAAGCTATGAAATGCGAAAGCACTGTCGAATAAGCTTGCGGGTCAGAGAATACTTGAGTGACGGATGCTGACGGCAATGTCGTCCAAGTTCTACGCTGTACGAGTCAGATGCGAGCTAGACCTGCAGGGGTTCACATAGACTTTCGAGTGACCACCTACACTTCGCTGGTCAAGAAGGACTGAAGGGCGGAGTCCACATCGCTCTTCACTGTTGTGCGGAACACGCTCTTCGCTGACCGCAAATCTTCAATGATTGGTGACTCGTATAGATATATGTAGAGTATCCGGAGTGAAGGGTCGTTGTTACCGACGTGGTCGTGCGAGGTCTATTGTCCAGCGCAAAACAGCTTGTATAGAGAGAAGAAACAGTGCTTGACCAGTATCGATGACAGGGCGTGAAAGAATCTTGCCAGGACCCACAACGGAGAGGGTAGCAGAAAGATGAAGTTGCTGGAATGAAAGCGAGCGATGGATTCTTACTCATGCGCATCAGACTACGTGTACAGTTTACTCAACATGTGATCTTACTCAGCATTACTGACATGTGCCTTCGTTGCCCGAAACTGCAACAGATGAAAGGTGTGCTGTGGTGAGTGAAAGCCACATGGACCCTGCATTACGGGGAACTCGCTAACCCGCTAGGGCGACCCCTCCAGTGACGTTGAACCTGTTTCGTGATGGAGATGCAAAAATACTGCCACCGCCCTCACTGCGATATTCCAAACGACGCGTGGAGCTGCCATGGGTCGCAAACCCAACCAGCTCATCCTCGAGTTCTTCGAACGCGGTCCAAAGCTAGAGGATGCGAGCAATCGCTACCAGCACACGTGCAAATCATGCGGCGAAAAAGTAGGCTGAAATTCTTCCCCACCCAGCTTCAAGACCCCAGCCAGCCCCGGTACTGACACAGTGTAGTTCCCAAAGGGCCGGATAGATTCACTCACAAACCACCTCGTCAAGAAATGTCCGGCCCTACCACTTCGCGATCGCCAGCGGGCGCTGATGCAGTTCCACGAATTGCCCATTCCAGACCACATGGCGCAAACAGCGGACGGGCCTTCAGCCATGCACAACGGGCCCAAAATGAACCTTGCATTTGCGCCTTCAAAACAACTGTCTGCGCTGGAGACGCTGGCTGAGGTGTCGAGACAACATCTAGACCTCACAGGGCAGCGCATGCCAGAGAAGCAGCCCTTACAAGGTCACAACCATAATCACAACCACAACGTTAACCATGCCGGGCTGTTGGACGAATTTCTGATAGACGATCGTACAGACTCTGGAGACATTGGCTCCATGTCGCAGAGTATGGACATGTCAAATGCGCCTGCTATGCCTGCAATGTACCAATTCAATGGACCGCTACATCACTCGCCAAATGCTTCACCACATATGAGCAGCATGCAACTATCCAACACTGGGTCTGCGGCTCCCTCGTTAGTCATGGCTGCATCGGCGGCCAACGACCTCATGCCCTTGACTGATGGTATGACTATGGAGTCCGACATGACCCTTACCAGCAACGGCATGTCTGATAAGTTCTTCCATGCCCAAGGTAGAGCACAGTGGCCGCCTTTACAGCCAAACTCGTTTGAGCCCCTCATGCAAGACCACAACAAGGAGGATCAGATGAACCGTACTATGGCTCATCCACGCCCAATCGCGATGAATCCGAGCACTCACACGCACTTCACGACCGACTTCAGCGTGAACCACAAGATTACGAAGCCTAAGGTCCGTGGCCGCTTCTCCGACACGAGACGAAAGGAAGTGCAAGAGGTGCGCAAGCGTGGCGCATGCATACGCTGCCGCATGCTGAAGAAGCCCTGCTCCGGAGAAAACCCATGCAACACCTGCCAGAATGTGGAGAGCGCGCGCCTATGGAAGCAACCCTGCATTCGCACGCGAATAGCTGAGGAGTTCAGCCTCTACTCCGCCGGTCTCCACGCCATGCTCGCCCACCACGCAGTCTACCAAGCCAAAGGCTCCATCCGCCTAAACCAAACCCCAGGCCGCATCGAAGCGTCTCACCACCCTTCGTCCGGCCACTTCGCCACCTTCACGCCGCTCAAATGCCAACAAACACAGCCAGCCGACATCGATCCCTTGATATTCGCATCGCTAGCCAGTCCAGATCTCGAACTCATCGACACAGACGACGACATCAGCGGTAAACTCGACGCGTACATCAAGAAAATCGGCCCTACCTTGCACTCCGCTGAGCCCTCACCCTTCATGCAAACCACCATCCAAACCGCCCTCAGCATAATACCCACCTCCACCTCCACAGACCAGCTCCTCCCCAAAGTCCTGGAGCTCTGGTCCTTCAACCGCATACTCACATGCACATCCCTCACATGGCACTTATATTCCAACCCCACCGAAGCACCATCCCACAGTGGCCCTAACACCGACAACCCATCTCGCACACCCATCACACACGCCCCCTCCCTCAACCTCATCAAGCTGCAACTCCACTCCGCCACCGAAAAACGCGCAGCCTGTCTCGCGCGCACCATCATGAACGATCTCGAGCGCCGCTTACTCCAGCGCCAACAAGCCAACCCCTTCGAAACGTTCCTTGTCGCTGTCATTCTGCTCGCGTGCGTGGAGCGCATGTGTTGGCTCTTCCGCACATACGAACCTACATCCTCGAGTGAAACCGATCTCGCGAAAGCACTGCAGTCCCAGTCGAAATGGCCACTTGATAAGGCGCCCGCTCAGTATGCTCAGCAAGGTGAGCGCTTTAGCGACATTCTTAACATGTTGCTTAAGATGCGTGGGGTTCCGCCGAAGCCGACGCCACGGGATGGCGATGGCGTGCTGCTTATGGTGGGAGATGAGGTGGATGAGAGCGTTGGGAAGTGGTATGAGGGGATTGGGGTGAGTGTTGAGATGTTGGATGAGAGGAGAGATGGAGATAGGGCGTTTGTGGGGGTTGAGAGTGGGGAGTGGGAGTTTAGGTTTGTGGGGAAGATTTTGAGGGGGGATTGAGGATGAAGAGTATGCTAGGACTGGACAGGAAGGGCGCGCGCTATTATACCCAAAAGTTGGACTGATCTTGAGAGACGAGATCAATAGTTGTTGTGTCAACAGATTACAACTCACGATTGGAGAGCAATGGCCCATCACAATAGCCTGTGTATTGTCATGAAATCTTGATGTAAGCCGTGAGATGATTCGCGAGATGATTCGTATGTATATGCGTCATGTGCCATTATCGTCAATCTAGATCAACGTGTCGAAGCGCCTGATAGACCAGTCACTCGTCGCCAGCCTCCAGATACGCTCTTGTCCTCTGCCGAACTCCAGACAAAAACAGAAGCCTGCTACGCCACACGATTCGACTTTTCCGCAACGATCACCATCACCATCTACCGCATCGCAAGGGGTCTCGCCGCCTAAGCAACCTCCTCAATCTTAGGCTTATCAGCCGGCGCATCCGCAGTCTGAGACGGGGCCTTGGTGGACTCGGCCGCAGCAGCCTTGCTGTCCTCGTCGTTTTCGAGCTCAGGCATGTCGTCGTCGTCATCGTCGCTGTCCTCGCCCTCGCCGCCCATGCCGCCCATGCCAGGCATGCCGCCCATGCCGCTCATCATGTCGCCCATACCAGGCATGCCGCCCATGCCGCCGCCTGCGCCGAGCTTGCTGAAGTCGATGCCGCCGAAGCCTCCTTCGCCGCCGGCGCCGCCCATTGGGTTCATGCCGGCCATTGCGTTGGCGTCTTCTTCGAGGACCTCGTCTTGCTCGTCCTCGTCGACCCACTGTCATGCAAATGTTAGCCCACGTATTCCAAATCGCACAGTGCTGGCTGGAATTCTAGTACCTTGTCAAAGTTCGTCTTGAGGAAGTGCATCTTCTTGCTGTCCTTGAGCAGGCGGGGCCAGTACTCCTCCTTGAGCTCCTTCTTGCGCAGCACAAGCGAGACGTCGCGTCCGCTGTGGCTGATCTTGGACTCCTTGGGGTCGATCTCGGCGAAGAACTCGAGGTCGATGGCGTATGTGACCTTTTTGGAGGTTGAGGCGCCCTTGAAGCTGAGCGACGATTCCTTGAGGTCGAGCTTGAGATCTGATTCGGGGACGTCGGCGGCGACAATGGTGACGAAGACGTAGTTCTTCTCGGGGTCGCTGCTTGATGAGCGTTGCGCCCAGGTGACTTGAATATGTTAGCGACTGCACGAGGTGGTTGTGAAGGCTCTGCTCGAATGACGTAAGAGTGCGAAGAGTGCTAGGCGCCTGCTAGACTTGTAGAGGTCTGCGAGTGACAGTACATAGTGTGCGCCGGCTGGCAGCTCTCGAGGATAGCTACTAAAAGCTCGAACGGGCAAGGCTGCAGCTTACCTTCAGGTGTGACGGTCGACATCGTGGAAATTGTGGTGGGGACGATGTTCTTGTACGGTGTTGTAGGCGTGTTCGATGATATGGGGTGGGTGAGTGAAGTGTGGTCGAGGTCGAGTTTGTGTTTGTGTTTGCTGGGCGGCGGACTGGAGATGAAGAAATGCGGTGCTGTGGAGGAGGGACTAGCGTGGAAACGAGTGGAAGGTCTGTAGAATCTTGAGCTCCAGGTGTTGGATTAGGTATGGATTTTCTGTCAGAAAATTGCGGGGTCACGGGACTGTCTTTGAGAAGACTCGATATCTTCAGCAAGCTAAGACAGCGTCGCGTTGGCAGGCAATCCGATTGTATGTCTCGGTGCTTGGTGGGTTGCGGCGTCTCTGGCTGCCCCGCGGGAGAACGTCACCGCTCCGAACCACCCAGGCACCGAACCGCGACCAACTTACACATGCACACTCAGCAGCGCGCCCTCACGAGACTTGACCTCTTACCTCCGCAACCCTGATGCCCCTCTGCTCCCTCCACACACCTAACACCACCACCGCAACCTCGCCATAACCCTCAACGCTCACCCATTCGCGCACAACCACCACCACACGCCGGATACAAGCACCCTCCAAGCCCACGCGCGCACACCCAAACCACGCACCCACCATGGAGACCATACGCGGTCTCCTCTGGAAGCCCACGCCCGAAGAGCAAGTACGTACCAACTCCCTTCCCTTCCCATCCACCCCCCCAATACTAACCCTCTCTCCCAAGAAGCGCAAATGCAACGCCCTCGTCCGCCAAAACGTGCGCAAACTCGACCGCGACATCCAACAGCTCAAAGCCACCGAATCAAAAACCAAATCCCTGATCCAACAATCCTCCAAGCGCGCCACACGCAACCCCTCCATGGCCACGCAAGCCAACCAAGACGTGCGCATCTTCGCGCGCGAACTGATCCGCGTGCGGAAACAAAACAGCCGGCTTATGACGAGTAAAGCGCAGCTGCAGTCCGTGCAGATGCAAGTCAACGAGGCGTTTAGCGTGCGGAAAATAGAGGGTAGTATCAAGGCGAGCACGGGTATTATGAAGGATGTTAATAGTCTGGTGCGCCTTCCGGAATTGACGGGTACGATGCGCGAGCTTAGTAGCGAGTTGATGCGCGCGGGTATCATTGAGGAAATGGTTGATGATACGTTGATGGATAATGAGATGTTGGAGGGCGAGGCGGATGAGGCGGAGGAGGAGGTGGATAAGGTGTTGGGTGAGGTGTTGAAGGATAGGTTGCCCGCGAGCAAGGCGAAGGAGGAGGAGTTGCCGAGTGCGCCGGTGCAGGAGGAGGAAGAGGGCGAGGATCAGGCGGAGTTGTTGGCGCAGATGAGGGGGCGGTTGGAGGCGCTGAAGAGCTGAGTGGTTATGGTGTACTGAGGGAGGTTGTTCTGCGGTGTTGAATCATGGATATTGCGGGAGGTGTTTAGGCGCAGCGTATAGCTGTTGAACATATCATGAAGGCTACATGGAGCAATATCTAAAGTCTAGGGTATCATCTGAACCAAGTCAACAACGCACCACCACGCCACTCCTACTTCTTCCCCGCATTCTGGTTGAAATTCATACTATACCCCCCACTGCTCGCATCCTTATTGAACTGAAAGTTCTCCGTACTCAGTCCAAACGGCTTCAATATACCGTTACCCAACTGCTTCAGCTTGCCCATCATATCCGCCATCTCCTTCTCCTTCGCGTCTTCTAATTCCTGCGGTAACTTGCGCAACGCCGCTGTCACGGCCTTCATGTCTAGACTAGACAGTTGGTTCGGCGGCTTCGTCAGCGCAGTGTAGTCTTCGAGCGCGCCTTGCAGGGACGCCCAGCCGCCAAGCGAGTGTCGCGCTTTGGAGCGGCGAAGCAATGCTTTAGTGCGGAGTTTGTGCACGTCGTGTAAGGTGTGGTGTGTTCGTGTGAGCGCTGCTAGGAGGACTTCTGTGGTGTCGTCTACCTCCGTGACTGTTCCCGTCCCTTCAATGTCACCCACTGTATCTGTCGGGGGCGGCGGATCAAGTCTATCTAGCGCTTCCAAAGCCTTAGTCGCCGACTCAACAGCTGCCTTCCACTCCTCGAGTTTCAAGTGGCATGCAGCGATGTTTGAGCGCAGCACGGCGATGTCGTATTCGAGGTAGTTTGGACATGTGGCGAGGGCTTTTTCGTAGGATTGGATTGCGCCGGTGTATTCTCCGGTCATGAAGGCTGAGTTGGCGGAGGCTTTTTCGGTGTTGGAGTCTGAGAGCAGGTGGGCTTCTTCATCTGGGGAAAAGAGCTCTGGTGGGGCTGTTTGTATAGGGGTTGTGGTACTGGTGGGCGCAGCAGCTTTGGAGACGTCTGTGGGGTTTGGGGATGACATTGTCGGTATGGGAGGGCGATGTGGCGCGTCGGACGCGTGGTGCAGTTGGGTTTTGGTTTTGGTGTTGATCGCTGTGATTGCGGTGTTTGGGAAGTGACGTCGCTTTCGAGATCGCGCTAAGTTAGCCTCGGTGATGTGGGGGTGTAAGTGCGGGATGAAGCTTTAACTTACTTCCTATATACTGCAATTGACCTACCACTCACCCAATACTGCGCAAAAGCAACCCTCCCAACTACCTCAAGTACAACATCATGGCTTCCAAGCATGTCTCAGGCCCCCTCACCACCGCATCATCAAGCTAACACCCCCAGCAACCCCCCACCCCGCGTGCGCGCCGCCCTCTTCGACATGGATGGCCTCCTCATCGACTCAGAAGATATCTACACAATAGTCACCAACACAGTTCTACAGCGCTACAACAAGCCCCTACTCCCCTGGTCCATCAAAGCCCAAATGCAAGGCCGCCCCGGCCCCACAGCCGGCAAGATCTTCCACGACTGGGCGCAACTCCCAATCACTCACGAAGAGTTCATGATTGAGCAGAAAGAGTTACAGACGAAATTGTTCCCGGGTACGAAACCTTTACCGGGTGTCATGGATCTGTTAGCGGGATTGAGGGAGAAGGGCGTACATATGGCGTTGGCGACGAGCAGTCACGCAGGCAATTTCAAGCTCAAAGCCTCACATCTCACCGACTTATTCACGTACTTCGCGCCCGAACACCAGGTCCTCGGCGACGACGCGCGGATACCGCCCGGCCGCGGCAAGCCCGCACCAGACATCTACCTGCTCGCCCTCTCCACACTCAACAAGACACTCCAAGAAAACGGTCAGCCGCCGATACAGCCCGAAGAATGTCTGGTTTTTGAAGACAGTGTGCCGGGCGTAGAGTCGGGGCGGAGAGCGGGTATGCAGGTCGTGTGGTGTCCGCATCCGGAGCTACTGGTGGAGTATAAAGGACGGGAGCCGGAGGTACTTGCGGGTCTGACGGGCGAGCATAAGGAGAGTGAGGAGAAGGAGTTGAGAGGGACGGAGGTGGAGGTTGTGAACGGAGAGAGGAGGGTTGGTGTGCCGGGGGAGATTGATGATGGGTGGGCGAAGTTGTTGGGGAGTCTGGTGGACTTTCCGTATGAGGCGTTTGGGATTGTGGCGGAGAGCTCTTAACGAGGAGGGCGAAATGGGTATGGTTTGCGTCGACTTTGTGCTAGCTGCAATGCGCAGTCGTGTAAGGATGCGTGTTATGCCTTGCCCGGCTGACGCCTAATACAAAGCTTCAAGGCCTATCATGATACCGCTTTGAACTGCTCTACATCTTACCTTAAGATGAATGGTGGCGGATCAGATCATCGATCAATATCACCTTTCTCTGCCCTGTCATGCAACTCCCATCGCTGATCCAATAGCCGTGCGCTACTTCCTTAAATTGGCGGACAGGGCACTATACTCCTCTTTCCTCAGCCTCCTCGACATCACCTACAGCTCAACTTCGACTTCTTACATTTTATATCGTTACACATCATAGCGAGTATGGACCATGCTTAGAAGAGAACAAGTCAATGCGTGTGGCATTTTCATCCAGCAGTAGTATCGAAAGAAACAGGCGAGAAACTCCATATCCACCAGATATAAGTACCAGCCCCTCAGCGAGGAGAGGAAGGAGATCCGCCTCTTTCATTTACAATCAGTCTTTCTTGCAACAGCAGGATGCGAGGCACGAATCTCCGGTAGCATCGAGCATGTCTCACTTCTCGACAAGCCCGTCTACAACGCGTTGTCGTACGTGTGGGGCGAACCAGTCTTCAGCTCGAGGTTATATATCGAGGACGGTGAATGCTTCGCTATCACTAAGAACCTGGAGGATGCATTACTTCATGTTACAGCCCTTATTAGGCCTGTAAGTACACATTTGCAAGTCCGGGAGTAGTCATGCGTCGCTCATCAAGCCAGGAGAAAGACCCACAGCATCAGAAGGCGAGATCGATATCCACAAACGACACCAACCACTACGACTTCCAAGACGACTTGCTCATCTGGATCGACGCTATCTGTATCAACCAATCAGACGGCTTCGAGAAAAGCTGGCAGGTAGCGCAGATGGGAGATCTTTACAAAAATGCAGCAGAGACATTCATCTTCCTTGGACCAAGCAACGAGTACTCAGATGCAGCCATAGACTTCTTCGCGCGTCTTAGTACAATTGCTATCGATCTGGGACTCTTTCGAGACTACACTACTTTTCTCAAATCTCTCGAGTCCGCTACACGCTCGCTCCAGAAAGGGAACTTGGAACTGATGCTTGTCACTCCGGGGTCTTTTGAAGATCTCGTCTTTGCTATCGTGTCCAGAAACGGCTCTGATCCCCACCAGCCGACGTTTTTCGGACTGCTGTCGGCTCTAATGAATCGGCCCTGGTGGCTGCGCATCTGGAGTAAGTGTAGTATGCGAGGTGTACATGAGACCGTGTTCTAACTTTGTAAGCATTGCAGGAATACGTCCTCTCCCCCTCGCCACTTTTCGTGTGTGGCTGCAAGTCGTTTCGCCAATACGAACTGTTTCCTGTCCTACGATTTTACCATTCAATAAATTTGGCCATCGATGTCGCAAAGCCAGGCGACATGTGGGATCTTGCACAAAAACAAATCGCACAATGCTTCAGGGCCGGGTATAGCATGTATCCTGGTACAATCGTGATGCCCAGAGATTATGGATCGAATCCTCGCGGAGGAGCATGTAGCTATGCTCATCTCATGACCTTCGATCGCATAATGAACTTTACTCTCCAGGACCCATCGCAAGGCCATAATCTAAGGGCAACGGATCCGCGAGATATCATTTACGGCTTGCTCGGCCTTGTGGGAGACTGGAAAGATGGCCAACGGCAGATCAAGCCGGACTACACGCTAGACTGTGCCCAAGTCTACGCGAGCACCGCACTCGCATTACTCGAGGGCGGTCTGAACAAGGTACTTCGATGGGCGCTGAATCTTAGCAGTGAGAGAGACTTACCGTCATGGGTCCCCGATTGGTCCAAGGGAGCGTACAACCAAGGCGTTCTTCGGCTACCAGACGACGATGTCGTTGAGAATATAGTGCTGCGAGAGTCTTACATGGATGGCAAGCACATTCTCACTCTGCCAGGTCAAGCCTACACTTCCATCAGGCGGTTGGGCTGCTCCAAATTAATGGGTATAGCTGGAGCAAACAAGTTATCTTCGACTAAATCTCTGGCCGAAGAGTCCGTCACTGTTATGGTGCCTTACCTGTCGAGACTCGTCAGCACACTACGCCATAGCTTCCCACGCGAGGATGCTCTCGATAAACAGCTCTTCATGCTAAACATCGCTTTGGGGCTACAACTTGGTTTCCCATTCGACAGCATCGAGACAGTGAAACAGCTGTGGTCGGAGCATCCTGACCAGCCCGACTTCGACCCTAACGGACACGACCGCAGGGGCTTCGATCGCACGTGGAACCGCGCAATAACCATGATGAAGGTCATGCGTAACTCTGGGATGCTGAGCTCGTCTGCGCTATGGAGCTTGTCGTATGCAGCCAGGATGGAGCTGTGCTTTGTCTCGATACCGACGGATACTAAGGACAAGACGATGCAGCGCCTAGGTCGGGCGTGGAAGTATTTCTACCTGACTTTGAGTAAAAATCAGCCGTTCGAGCCATTTGTGGCTAATGGCGTCTGCACTGGAGTCACTTCGAAAGCTGTCGTGGACGGTGACATGCTCGTGAGATTCGACATGGATCCCACTGCTATGTTCGTGATCAGACCGGCGGGAGACGGCTTGTGGGAATTGGTCAGTGCGGCTTGTGTGCCGCAACAGTGGCTTGACGATGACTTTCCTGGAGGCGAAACGAGAGAGTTCTCGCTATGCTGAATGGAGAGAAGAATGGACATGAAATGATGATATCCGCGTTCTAGAATTCGAGGACTATTGTTCTGGATCGGTTACAGTTGCTCACTTTAAGTATTGAAATGTCGAGGACGTCTGACGCAAAACTTTGGCTCTTTCGCCTTTGGTCTATACTCTTGCATGAGGTCGCATGTGATCTCCGCGGAGAATTACTCCCACGCAAGATTACTCCTATAGAGTCACTCCCACTGAGAATCAGTCCCAATGAGAATTAATCCCACTGGACACTGCGTCGATCTATGAGTGTTGGGTGAGCGAGAATCTAATTGTTTGAACGAGTTCCTTACTATGACTGTCCCAGACAAAGCGCCAATGCCGGCGATGCTGCTCGCTGTATGTCCATTCACCACAATACTTTGCAGTGAGACGCCTGTCATCCTCCTCAGCTGCAGCTTCAGCTGCTGCTTCGTACCTTAGACGTTCTTCGCGTTCCTCTAACTAATGTCAGTGTCGAGTACTCAGATGAAGGTCAGTGGCAGTCACCTCTGGTTTCCTTCGGCCTATTTGGAGCAATCAATGGGGCCCGACCAATCTCGATGTGTTGAGCGAGGTCATGACCAAGGACCATCACGTCTCCTTGGTGCCCCTCCATGACTTGTAGGTAGTCGCGACGGCTTTTGTGGCTTCCTTCCTCAACCCACAATGCTTTCGCGGTTCCATTCGCGAGTTCTGGCTTCAATCTACAAGCTAAATCGCGGGACACATGTACGCCAGTATATCGATCATCGTAGATAGCTTGAACAATGTAATCTTCCTGACAGCCCTCTCTCACCACGGCGTCCCTAACACGAATGGTGATAAGCTCCTCTTTATTGATCAGCATTGACTTGCCACGTTCAAATACTACAGGAAGACCTACGGGGTACAGGCATCGCAAGAGCCAGTGTGTGATACCTGGGTACATTTCAGTGCTCTCATACGTAGCTGCGAAGTGAAGTTAAGTGAACAAGGCTGAACATTGTTGACGTGGTCGTGCCAAGCAGGCTAACTGCATGATCGATGCTTTGGGCTGCTTCCGTTATCACAAGGCACTCTTACAGCCTGACTTCTGTTTATCATCTTCATGGAAATCAACAATCAGCACATGGCTTTGGAAGATGACTACAGCCAGCCCTTCCATAATGCTAGACACCGTTCAAAATGGCTATCCGGGACTTGCAAGGCTGATCGGTCCCAACATCGATCAAGGACTAGGCATTTTCAGAGAATTCGCTGAGCTCAATGCAAAGAATCTACTCTACATGCAGGCTGAGATTATCTGCCTTCAGAAAGAACTCGACGTCGAGACTTATAAAGACGAGTATGGTCCGGATGCCATTGCAAATAGCTTCTCTCGCAGCGTGCAGGATATGAGACAGTCGACAACAAGCAAGGACCGCGGGCAGTGGAAGAAAGTGCTTGAAATTAGAGATAGACTGAGCGCATACAGTACGTTCCTCATCCACCCCGTGAAATCATTCCTTCTGACTCTCACGACCATCAGATGCCTGCCTTATTCAGCAGGCACAAATCGCGAAGATTGATCGAGTTAATGAGCACGATTTGTCGTTCTTGAAAGGCTGGATTCGACACCCTGAAGGAGGTCGCGACTTCCTGAAAGGCATCGAGTACAAGGCATATAGCACGCGAGAGCGCGCAGACCTTCTTTCGATCTCGAGCCGAGCTGCAAACGACGGATTCTCGCGGTGGTTGGAGACACAGGTAGTGCCACGGCTTCCGGAACGCATTTTGCGATATTGGATAGTATGTGTGATCACTGTCGAGTTACTCAGTAAGCTGATTCGCAGCGTACAGGAACCAATTCGAGGATCTGAGCGGGTAGTTGGATATTCCCGCGTCAACCTCAAGGTACTGGAAACCGTGGCGCGATGCTGCCAGGTAGTTCTGGCGGCGGCCATACCAGCTATCGCAGTATTGGTACTCCACTTCATCGGCAGCCAGACTAGACGACTGGGAGCTATCGCTGCTTTCTCGTGTTTGTTTTCGCTGACTCTTGCCATCTTCACCACCGCACGTCCTGTTGAGATCTTCACTGCGACCGCAGCGTACGTTATGCGAAGCTCTGAGACAAGTCACAAACTAACAAAGCGACAGCTTTGCTTCTGTACAGGTCGTTTTCGTGGGCACTGCGGATGTAGGTGGAAGTGTGTGCGCTCAAGAGCTGTGTCGAAACACAGCTACTATACATCACTGAAACCTGAAGCTGACAGATTGGTGCTCAATTGAAGCCTATAAGCTGATTTTGACGTTATGGCCTATGAGGTATGGTGTTTCTAGCTAGGTAGCCAATAGTCCGAGAAACGCTGTGAATTGTCGCCACGCGGTAGCGACTGCCCACATGAGTCTCGCCAGAGCCCATGTGGGTTATGCAGGCGTTTATCGGTCAGCGCCAACCGCCATCAGATTGCTTTCGGCCGGATTTAGTATAGTGTATACGCAACTCCGTGCGCCCGTACACGTTAACCACTCGCTATGAGACCTTTGGGCACACATGCAGATGCACAGCTGGCAGTGAACTTGGGCTAGATCAGATTGCGGCGCATCGCCCGAATAGCCTACCTATTATGCTTTCTCAAGAAATTCCACTGCGAACCTCTCCTCTCCACTTCGATCACGAATACCTTGCTATCAGGTTTCAGATCAACGGAGCTGTCTTAACTTCCGACCTTGTCAAAATTGGGGTGATCTACGGACATATCGGCGCCTTGGTAGGTACAGAAAGTTTCCCCTCAAAGTTCAGCCTGGTACTTACGCACAAGACTTACGGACGCTTCAGAGCACTACCATCACGCCAAAGCTCGACGTATTGGTCTTGATCCGCTGCAATGGTTTCCGATGAAGAGGATAGCCCCGAAATCCTCATTGACATCTCGTTTTTGTGCTTTCACAGAAGGGGCCATGAGGTCTTACCTGCCCTTTTTGACACGGGAACAGAACAGCTTGTGATAGATCTGGCGCACGTTGATGCGCTTGGACTAACAGATGAAATCAAGCCTTATACAGGCAAGAAGTATTGCACAATAAAACGCCAACCCGTTCCAATATATGGCAAAGTCAACATCACCTGGATGGCCGAAACCTTCACCGAATGGCACCAGTATGATTGGCTCATCGTTGAGGACCTAGGCTGCGACGCTATCATTGGGCGCACAGCATGGGACGATGTTGATGAGCTCGTCGCAAGAATACGACGTCAACTGAAATTCAAGCGAGCACAGGCTAGTAGAGGCAGAAGCTTCGTGTTGAAGAATAAAAGCCACGAGCAAATGATCGAGGTAAATTCTCAAAATGGACGCCGTTACTGGCTATCAGAAATCCCTCCGCTACCAATCAATACTCGTGGCCCTGATACACCAGAAGCATTGTCCGGTAGAACTCCAACAATGTCTTCATGGGGGACAAACAGCCGAGAAAGAAGACCTCACCCTGCAGCGCAGCTCAGAGTAGATAATCGGCAGCAGGGATATGCGCCAGCTACTCTCCCATGGTATGGACACAGCCAAACAGTTTCACACCCAAATTGCGGTGCCCATACATACGCGACAACGGGGGCGTATTCAAATGAGCACAGCGAAAGGGATGATGAAGACCAGGACGAGAGCGAAGAAGAAGACGAAGACGAAGACGAGGGCGGTTGGCAGTGGGATCCGGCACACAATAATCATTTCAGACTGGAGCGGCATGTAGATGGTATGTGCAATGCGAAGTGTCTGAGCAACCATTAACGACTGCATGCTCCAGGCTTCACAAACACCATCTGGGCGGATAGACCTGACTCTAGCAAAGTTGCAAAGCAACCCCCCACCACATATGGTACGAGCAGTCTTCCAAGGCATAACCCTGGAGTGATTTGGCTGATACCATGATAGCTCCCAATGCTGAACAAGCACGCCCTCGCACTGTCCCACCAACAACGCCAATTGCTGCCCTTCCGCCTGCTATGAGACAACCTTTTTGCGGTAATAACGGTATTCAAATCGTTGCCCAAAGTAATAGCGCATCGATCTAATTCACAGTCCAGACCAGCAATATATGCAACCACGAGCCCACACTGTCGGCGCTAAGGGCTCAATGTATTATCCTCCACAGCCCCCAGAAGTTGCGCCGGTCCAATCAGGGTACTATCTAGCTTCAGACGGCCAAAGTATGCTTCTTGAAAACCTTTCCAAGTGCATTCGCTGACGAAGAAGTTTACCCCATCCATCTGAAGCCCTTGTAGGATTTACAAACGCTTCTGCGGACTAGATCTTCCTTAATTGCTATATATACTCGGATCCCAAAAATTTGTCACCGATATCTCCACTGTCCGTCAACCTGGCAGTGACTTGTTTGGCCTTTGATACTGTTCCTTCATCTTGGCATCACGTACATCACTGAACTCCGCACCCTGCTACGAACCCCATGGACAAGCTGATGGCGTTGTGGAGGATTCATGTTAAGCAGCTGATTAACTTTCACTGCGCATGCTTTCGGCCAAATGTCTGGCTTGCCAAGGCGCAGTGTGGTTTTGGTAGACTTGGTTGGTTACGTCGCCAGATATATTTGTCATGAAAATGAGCTGTGGGAGGGCTGTGCTCCCCTTGAGTATGAAGCTAATCCACCAAATCGAAGCTCACACGAGTAACAGCGACATGCAGAAGGTAGAACATGATGAGATCTCATGACCGAGAATGGTATGCCTCCTGGCCAATATTTCTAGCCCTTTAACGGGATTACCAATCACACTCTTCCCATAGCACGCTCGATCTCAACAAGAGCAGCAAGAACCTTTTCATCATACTGCCTCCTTCCAACAATCTGCAGACTGACCGGCGCGTCCACGTACTTCTCGGGGCTGTACATTTTGTAGCAAAACCGATCCTCGTCGTTCTTCGGCACGTAGCTCTCGTCTTTGGGATCTAGTTCTGGGTTCACAGTCGTGACGGGGAATACTACACCAGGATAATCCACCAAGTTCCAATGAGCCGTGTAACCCCAGTAACGTGACTGGTCGTGTGGTGTCGCGGCACCGAACGAAGGCGGGCAAAGGATCACGTCGACTTCTTTTCCGTCCTTTGCGCTGGTCTCGTTCCAGGCTCGTGCGTAAGCCGCTCGGTATTCATCCCTCTCGGCACAACGCTGTGGGAAAGTATCATCAGTTCGTACTTCTCTGGAGATTCGTGGATTGCCATACCTGCCAGAGTTCGTGCTGCGTCATGTTTTTAACGCTTGGTTGCTCTTCAATGATGAACTTTGTTAACGGCAAAACCGGCTCTCCGCTTTGCTCGATCACGCCCATGACTTCTTCGCCTCCATCTGGCCAATACAGAGATGAGAGGATCTCCCAGCCTTTACGATGATCCAATGAAACCGAGTCCCAATCCACAATCTCCATACCCGCCTTGCGACAAGCTTCGGCGACCTCTTTCAGCGCCCGCGTCATAGGCGGATGAGGCTGCACAATACCGTCCCACCACTGCACTGCAATCTTGAGGGGCTCAGTGAACTTGTACGGTGTCCAGTCTTTCACGGTCAGTGATGGATCTACACGCCATGGCAGTGCGGCGAGCGCGACACGCATGATTAGTTCCATAGACTCTCGGTCAACTGTCATAGGCCCTGGGGTTGATACAATGGCTTCCTTGCCTATCATGTGGCTTCTCTGACCCGTCGCTGATATGCGTTTATTTGTTGGCCTACTACGTGTCAGCCATGTCGATAATGCATGGTGGCCGAAGCAAAGTACTTGAATCCGTAGAGTCCGACATGCGCGGATGGACATCTGACACTGCCCCCAATATCTCCACCAATTCCCTGCGCTGCATAAGCTCAACTCAGCGTATACTATGGGAGGTGTACTCACCACAATGCTTCCACGCATACCTAGTAGAGCCGATTCTCCTCCACTGCTCCCTCCACTAGTCAGGTTGCGATTGTATGGATTCACTGTGCGTCCGTAGACATTACTGTTCGTCTCCAGATGCATAATAGATTGGGGCTGAGTTGTTCTGGCGTAGAACACGCAGCCTTCATCCCAGAGGGTATCGTATAGTAGGTTTGACCCATGTTCTTTGCCAATCCAGCCGACGAGCGATGCACTTGAGGTCACGTGCGGACCGACCATGCCGTGATGTTCTTTGGTTGATATGGGCAAGCCGAAGAGCGCACCTTTGGCTTCAGGAAGAGCATCCAGCTGTCGTGCTCGAGCAATCGCCTCGTCCCACATGAGTTCTACGAGACAATTCGTCTTGACAATCGATGTCAGTCTCTGCAGTTTGGGATCAATGAGCACCAGGACTTACAGCAGCGTGAGCTACTGCAGCTCTCCGCAAGAAAGCTCGTGTTAATTCCTCTACTGTTATCTTTCTCTCGCGTAGGACAGCCAGTAGCTCAATGGCTGTATAGTTCTCTGTTATCTCAATCTCGCGTGGAGTAAGGACTAGCTGAGGTATGCCTCGAGAGTTGAGGGGCAACTCGTCTGGGAAGCCTTGAAGGCTCGGCTCGACCCTGGCGAGAGAGGTATCGCGTTTTGCCCTCGCCCACGACACCTTTTGCTCCCAAGATTGATCCTCGTCAAGTGGCATCGCGCTTTCGACGGACATGATGTTGGATTCTACTCAAACCCGAAAAAGAAATAAGGTTGCTGGAGAGAAACTAACGCGACTATTTCCCTATGGTGCGTATTCGAAGGTGAGGTTGTGGTTACTTCGGGAGCTTTCACGATCTTCGTCGGTCCTGCGTACAAGCTGACGCCGCACACGCTGGAAATGTGGGTAGTTCGTACCAATCAAAGATGATCCGGCCGCAATTAAAGCCCGCACCACGTTGAGCTAACGTCAAAGAGACTAGAGGCTGATCGGAAACCCCGCCGATAAGACTCGATCATTGGGTCGACGAACCTACATATGTGCCCAGGTGGGTTTAGAGAAGTGCGGGTGCATTCAGCCGCACGCTTTCACTGGTGAATTGATGCGCTATCGGCATGGTCTGGTATCTTTCCGTCGGTTGGCATATCTGGTCAGTAAGCGATGCCGGCATGCATCCAGCTACATCATAAGTAAAGAGACGTATAACGTTATGCTCCGAATTTTGACAAGAACTTAAGAAATATTCTTCACACAAGGGTTATTCTCCAGCAGAACACGGAACATTTACCTTTCACCATGACAGACTTTTCAAGCATCGCCCAAGGCCCCGATTCGATGTTGACCTACGACCAGACTCTCCTACCACCGCGAAACACCCAGCCACCAAGCGCAGTCCTGCATCGCACTCTCCATAGCGCACCGCTACAAATGGTATCAACGAACGACAAGGAACTCAACTTCTCAAATGGTCAGACAATTCTGGACTCGACATGCGGTGCAGGCGTGGCATGCATAGGCTACAACAACAAGCGTGTAAAGCAGGCCATGATTGACCAAATCGACAAGTTTTGTTACTGCAACTCCATGTTCTTTGGTCACCCTGTCGGAGAAGAGCTAGCTGCTGAGTTGATTCGAGGTACCAATGGCCTCATGGCCAAAGTGTTCGTAGTGTGTTCAGGTGAGCGTCAAGAGCATGTATTCGCAAGTCTTGTTGTTGACCTTGACAGGCTCCGAAGCAATGGAAGCGGCTATGAAAATGGCACGTCAGTACTTCATGGAGCTGAGTCCCCAGCAGCCAAAGCGAATCAACTTCATCGCTCGTGAAGGCTCGTATCACGGTACCACATTGGGCGCATTGGCTATGAGTGGTCACGTCGCTCGTAGAGGTCTTTTCACAGACATGCTCCTACCTAATGTTGGCCGTGTCTCGGCCTGCAACGCATACAGGGGCATGAGCGAGGGCCAGATTGTTGAGAATTATGTCCAGCAATTGGCCGACGAATTGGACCAGAAATTCCGGGAGATGGGCCCAGAAACGGTTTGCGCGTTCGTTGCGGAGCCGGTGGTTGGAGCGGTAAGTCACATAACACATGACATCACTTGAGGGCTCTGGGGCTGACAAACATTCTGCAGACTCTCGGTTGCGTTCCTGCTGTCAAAGGATACTTCAAGGCCATGAAGCAGGTCTGCGACAAATACGGAGCACTTCTCATCTTCGATGGTAGGTTTATACACATTGTATACTCAATATAGATGTTAACAGCCTCACAGAAGTTATGTCTGGAATGGGACGTTGCGGAACGCTACATGCGTGGGAGCAAGAAGACGTAGTTCCCGATATTCAAACCATCGCAAAGGGCCTTGGCGGTGGCTACGCATCGATTGCTGCTATGATGATTAATCATCGAGTAGCTGATGCTTTAAGACAAGGAACTGGGCACGTAGCTTCCTTCCTATTGGTAGTACCTCCTTGCGTTAAAATACCGCTGACACACTTTCAAGGATGTTCTCCCACGGTCATACTTACCAAGGCCATCCCGTGTCATGTGCTGCTTCTTTAGAAGTGCAGCGAATCATTCGCGAGGAGAATCTCGTTTCCAACGTCCAGAGCTTGGGGAAGCTTTTTGAAACGCTTTTGCACCAGCATCTCGATGGACATGCTCACGTTGGCAACGTCCGCGGAAAAGGCTTGTTTTGGGGCGTGCGTGTTATCTCCATGCTTCATACAGCCGGTACTGATCATATCTCTAGATTGAATTTGTTGCCGACAAAGCTACCAAGCAACCTTTTCCGAGATCCGACCAAATCGCCAACCGCATTCATCTCAAAGGACTTGATATGGGGATCAGTCTTTACCCAGGCACGGGCACCATGGATGGCACCCTAGGCGACCACGTTCTTATTGCGCCCGCGTACGTAAGTACGGAAAAAGAGATAGAGTACATTGTTTCACAGACGAAAGAGGCTGTGAAAGAAGTCTTCGGTGAGCTAGACACTGCGCAACAGACTGCAGAGGTTTCTAGCGCGCGTCTCTGATCACTCGACGACATTCACTGCGTAATATGAATCATGAGCAGAGTCGACGCCGCTTGTACGATGATTGGAACAGGAACGGTTTTTGTGAAACATGAGCTGGTTATTTCAACTGAAGTTCATGGAGACCAGCCATTTCGAACTGGATCACAAGCTCGTCAATACCGCGTCTCGGCCGCGTAATTCCCCCCAGCCCGGCTTGCATTTATGCTGGAAGCATTACATGCACATGAAGATCGACATGGTCTATGACGTGCCGGGATCGGAAAGAGAAGCAGACTTAGTGGCGAAGTGTTAATTCCTGCGGATAGCGTGGAGTGCTTACTTCGTATAGCGCAACGGTAATTTGGTAATAGCGGGTCGCGATGTACTAGTCGTACGAGCTGTGGGATCCCAAGGTTCCATCGAAGAGTAGTGTCGATGTGAGTGGCATCTTGGTGCCGCAAGTCGCACTGAATTTCCCATTCACGGATGTCAGTGTAGTACGTTCGGCTCACAGGAGGTCGGGACATCCTCAGAAGGAGAGAAGACGCTATCCGTACATAGGATCATATGCCCTACGTTGCCAGTTTCTGGGACATCAGACGTCTGACTGCTATCTTTATTCCAATTACACCATTTTCGCAAATGCTCCATGGTCTCTCTTAGGGCCCAAAGAGATATACGAAGTGTCCATGGCTCTGAACCCTCGGGCTCGAGATGCAAACCCGTTGGAAGCGCGAATGTGGGTGTTCCTCCCGCGGATGCGGTTTCCTGAACACACAATGGCCTGCCCGCAAGTAGCTGCTGCAAAACTTCTTCAGTGAAGGTCCCGACACATTCTCGATCTTTCGTCCACTGATACCAAGTCCGACTGACCTCAGTAGCGTATTTCAGATTAACGAGCCGGCTGATCAGCAAATCACCCGCATCACACTTTCCCGAAGCCCTAGATGAGTCGATATCACACACCTCGAAGTATCTGCCATTGGATGAGAACGTCCGAGGCCCATGTGAATCCAATGAGAGTGTTCGTTTGAGAGCTCGTGCTTCATCGATTTGGACCGACTCCGTATAATACGTTGCTTTGTACCGATTGAGGCCACGTCTGAGGTTCGTTATGGTATCAAGCGGGGCCGACGTCAGATATTTTATCGGTTCATCGAGGGTCAAAGGTAGCTGCGGAGTGCTAGGATCTTCTCTCTCTTCTCCTTTCAGCCAGGTGAAATACGCGCATAGAGAGGTGTTTCTTCGTACATCTATGGCCGTCGTATTACGACAAGTTCGTGTTCGATGGACGGTAAGACCAGAGATGGGTATAGTGAGATACAAGCCGGCTTCTTTTGGCACTCCTGGGGCTTCACTATTCTTTCGAAGATTGAGGCAGCGCGAAACTATCAAGGGAACGCAAGCACAACGCCACTTATCACAGCACTGGAGAACGTTCAGTGCTACTTCCTCGTCCGATGTGCTGTAGTCCACATGTATGTCGCGCCCCTCTCCACACATGGACAACAACGAGAAAACCCGATCTCGAGGTTGCTCGCAGGATTTGCTCGAGAAGTTCGCCAAAAGTGTCAAGAGACTGGCACCGTGGTATAGCTTTTTCGCTTCAGAGAACGTCGTCGACTGGGTCTGAGCTTGTGGGATAGCTGTTGTGAAGAGCTTGAACTGCGCGATGGGAGTGTCCTTCCAGGAGATGTAGAAGTAGTCTATAGTCCAGTGAAGAGTATCGAATGCCAGCGTTATCGAATCAGCCCAAACCATCACAGTCTTCGCGAGGAATATTTCTTGTATGACCCAAGCGCGGTTCCAGTATTCGTTATGGCAGATGTAAGTCGTGAGAGCATCGGCATTTTGCTTTGATCGAACGAGGAACCAATCGCCACTCGACGCCGCTTCTGGATCGTGAAGTATCTTCAGAACAGGCACGAGGCGCTGCGCTGATCCCAACCAGATGTGTACGCTTTGTGCGCAGGAGAAGATATTTCCCATCTGCGCCACTTGGTGATTCCTTTCGGCCACGTTAGTTTGATCGATGCTTGCGGCGTCGATCCAATACGGAAGCCTGGGACGCGTCTCACGTATCATGGTCAAGAAATCGAATAAGTTTTGACGAATCATGAAGCCTTGACCGTTGACGAGGATTTGTCGTGTCGCTGGCGGATCGCCCCAACGGTATGACAGACATATGTATTCAGCATCGATGGTCGCGTGTCTCATCGTGCATTGAAGGATGGAGTCGGCAGATAGATGAGGCTGTATCTCGATGAGACGGATGGATCGCAGCGCGTGGTCGAGAGGTTGGTGTCGGAACATTTGGATAGCAGCGTTCTGTGTTACTGCCATGTCGAGGAGTGTCGTGTTTGTATCCAGATATACTCCGGCGGCTGTGGGTGTGGAGGTGAACGGGGTTGTGTGTGTTCGCGCGAGGCTTTGAAGAGTCGATATGGTAGGCGCTTCCAATAGGACATTGTCCATACTTACCCCACGTTTACAAGGCTGAGATGCACAAACAGGCCAATAGGAGCCTTGCAAAAAAATCATTGTACCTAGTCTAGATGTTGTGGTCAAATAGAGTACTCCGCCGTCATTACATACCTATCGTACAAGAGGCCACTAACAGCCACAACTAGTAGTACGGCTGTTATGAGTGACGTTAGGATATGGTAATTGTGACGCTCAGAAGCGCCTATCACGTGCCCTGCAGCCCGTATATATAGCGACCGATCCTCAGGCTTAACCTGCAGCGCTTTCGCTCCTGAATCAACCTCAATTTCCTCCACAGTAATGATTTCAACCAAGCTCGATACATACAGTGTTGAAGAAAAAGGTATATATTACTATTGGGAGCAACATTGGTAGTAATGAATGCCCCAGAAAGCTTGCCAAAGCTACCGAAAGTGAATCGCCCGCCCCATCCCTTCCCATCCACTCCCCCTACCACCAACCCCACCCAACCCCATCCAATCCCCACTCCCCCTCCCCCTTCAAACCCCCTCCCCAAATTCCCTCCCCCCATAAACCCCCACATACCCCTCCCCCCACCCCTCCCCCATCCCCCCCACCACCATCTGCGCCATCTTCGCACCCCTCATCACCCTCA
>Ga0265797_10000247_pt1 | contig 103407 bp, 121 predicted proteins | sample P2T30metagenome_FD_192433 | JGI IMG/M metagenome (GOLD analysis project Ga0265797, IMG submission 192433) | Plant litter microbial communities from East Loma Ridge, Irvine, California - P2 T30 | ecosystem: Environmental > Terrestrial > Plant litter > Unclassified | place: USA: California... | reverse complement strand
CTCTCCACGACAAACATCCCCGCCGCTCCGCAAAGAGAGCAGCCTACCAACTGGCCGGATTTTACTCCGCCCCCACCGGCAATGCGCCGGCGGTCCTGTGGCCTGGTTTGTCACCGCCCTTCACATCGCTTCCTGGATCTCACCGAACGGGAAGGTCCGCGACACCAGCGGGTCGAGCTTGCCGCTTTCCAAACCCTCGGTAATGAAGGCCTTGGCTCGCGCGAGTGCACCGTCATCGCTGACGATCTCGGTGTAGAGGTAGCCCTTGATCGTCAGGCTCTTGCCCAGCACCGCGAACTGCGGGAACGGACCCTCGTCCGGGCTGAGGGCGCCATATTCCAACAGGATGCCACCCACGGCCATGACCTCGACAAATTGGACGATGGCAGGACCGCCGATCGGATCGAACACCACACGCGGACCCTTGCCGCCGGTGATCTCCGCCACGCGCGCTGCCAGATCGCCGTCGGCGGTGGCGATCACATGATGGGCACCAGCGTCGGTCAGCGCCTGCGCCTTGGCATTCGTGCGGGTTGTCGCGATCACCGTCGCTCCGACGCTGCGAGCCACCTGGATCGCCGCAATGCCGACGCTGCTCGATGCGGCCGACACGATGACGAAATCGTCCGCGGTGAGCTTCGCTTGGTCGATCAACGCACCCCAGGCGGTGACATATTGCATCCACGATGCAGCCGCCTTCTCGAACGACAACGCGGTCGGATGCTTGACGACATAGCGCGCCGGGATGTTGATGATCTCGCCGTAGGTGGACCAGCGCGACATATCCAGCGTCGGGATGACGCTGACGGCGTCGCCCTCGGCGAAGTCTGATACGTCGCTGCCGGTCGTCTTGACGGTGCCTGCGGCCTCATAGCCGAGCCGCGAGGGGAAGTTCGCTTCCTGAAGGTAAGCGCCGTTGCGGAACATCACTTCCGCACGGTTCAGGCCGATCGCTCGAACCGCGATCTGAACCTCATCGGCGGCAGGTGCAGGAACCTCGATGTCATCGATGCGCAGAACGTCTGCGGAGCCATATTCGTGAAAGCGTACAACGCGGGTCATGGTCTGATCCTCTGGTAACGGGATGGCTTTGGCGTGGGGGGGCTGATTCGCGGTCACATGTTGATTGCGCGGACAAGGCGGACACCCCATTCCTCATCAGGGTTCGTGGTGCCGTCGCCCAGCCGCTCCTGCATCACGGCAACAGCGAGGTCCCGGCGTTTGGGGAGCCTGTCCTTCTCGGCCGCGTCGAGCGCAGCGGCGATCTCATCGTAGGTCAGGTCGGTGCAATAGACCGGCGCGCCGGCCTGCTGACGCCAGGAGTCTGCAAGCGAACCGGCATCGAAGCCATCCAGGCCGGTATCGTTGACCAACGCGATTGTAATCTGACGATCCCGCTCCCGATCGGCGGCAACGGGAATGGCGATCCGGTCGGGTGCGCCCGCAGGTTTGCCTCTCCTGGCAAGCGACGCGGAGCCGATCGCATTCCACGCCTTTGCGATCGGACGGCCGAGTTGCTCAGCCACCCACAGGCTCTCGACCTGTCCGTCTTCGATCGCCTGAATGGCGGTATCGCGGAACGGGTAATAGTTGGAGGTGTCGATCACGACCGTCTCGTCAGGCAAACGTGCCATGAGCGGTGCAATATCGGCGATGCGGTTGAGGGGGATCGACAGGATGACGACCTCGACGTCGATCAGTGCGTCCTCCGTCGTCACGGCGCGGGCACCTTCCGACAAAAGTTCGGGATCGATCGTCTCGGGACCGCGCGAGTTGGCCACCTTCACGTCATGACCCGCCTTGCTCAACCTGACGACCAGTGTCTTGCCGATGTGCCCTGTTCCAAGAATGCCGATCTTCATATGCTCGTTCCTCTGCGATCGTTGCTACGCACCGGAAATTATGGCTAGGTGTCGCAATCGACAAGAACCCACCAAGAGGTGGGTAACCCACCATAAGGTAACCAGGCGATGCAGCGTGACTGGCAGTGCGAGGATCCACAGCAGCAGCTTGTGTGGGCTGCCGCGACGAGCGAGGCCCTCCGCGTGCTGGAAGGAAAGTGGAAGATGGTGATCATCTTTCAGCTGTTCGCCGCACGCGCACCCTTGCGCTTCTCCGAGCTGGAACGCCGGGTCGAAGGCGTGAACCAGAAAATGCTGATCCAGCAGCTGAAAGAGCTGGAAAAGGACGGGATCGTGACCCGCACAATCTATCCGCAGGTCCCGCCCCGGGTCGAATACGCATTGAGCGAGATCGGTCTGGCGCTCGGCCCGTCGATCGAAGCCCTGATCGATTGGACATTCATGCGGCGTGCGGCTGAGACGCCGGCTTGAGGACGATCAACCCGTACTCGTTTTGCGCAGGCTCTGGCGGCTACCCGCTCGCGCTTTGCCTGCTGACCGGCATGATTTTTTCGGTGTGAACGAATGTCGGAACGTGAGAAACGCGGAAGCTGTCGCGAATGTCGGCATTGGGCCACATTGGCGGCGGCCGCGCAGAGCGTCTGTGTATCGCACGCCGTAGCTCGACCTTATATTATGGCCGATCGTAACCTCCCGATGCCACGCGTCGATCAGCTTCAAGGCAACCCGCTCACCGCGTCGAGCACGTTACAGCGAAGCATCACCGCTGCCGCTTCGTCGGTCGAGCGCGCGGTTGCGGCGGCGGTCAATCTCTTGCTGGATGCCCAGCATCGTTCCGCGGTGAAAAGCGAACAGGGCCTCGTAAACCGACAAGGCGATACGTTCGGGTGGTGAAGGCATACTGCAGCCTTTCACCAAGTGAGTTCAAGGACCGTTTATACCAGGTGTCAGGGCGCGAACACCGCCCGCAGGCAGCCATCCTCCTTGTGCTTGAACATGTGGTAACCCTTCGGACTCTCCTCCAGCGAGAAGCGATGGGTGGCCAATGCCGCCGGCGTCAACTCGCCGTGCTGCGCATGCTCCAGCAGGCGCGGGACATAGGCCTGACCATGCTGCTGCGCTGTCCGGATGGTGACGCCCTTGTTCATCAGCACGCCGAGCGGGAACTTGTCCATCACGCCATAGACGCCGAGGATCGACAGGGTGCCGCCCTTGCGCACCGCCAGCATCGCCTCGCGTAGCGCGGTGCCGCGATCGGTTTCCATGTACAGCGCCTGCTTGACCCGGTCATAGGCATGCTGAAGCCCGGTCCCGCCTGCCTCCATCCCGACCGCATCGATGCAGGAATCCGGACCACGCCCGCCGGTCAGCTCCTTCAGCGCCTCAATGACATCGACCTGCGTATAATCGAGTGTGATCGCCCCGAACGCCGCGGCCTGCGCCAGCCGCTCGGGGTAGCGGTCGATGGCAATGACCCGCTCCGCACCGAGGATCATCGCACCCTGCTGGGCCATCAGGCCAACGCCGCCGCAGCCCCAAACCGCGACGACATCGCCGCGCTGGATGTTGCAGAAGTCTGCGCCCATGAAGCCGGTCGGCGCTGCGTCCGAGATGAACAGTGCCGCCTCGTCCGACACGCCATCGGGCACCACGAAGCAGTCGGTGTCGGCGAACGGCACGCGGACATATTCGGCATGCGCCCCGGCGTATCCGCCGAACGCATGCGAATAGGCGTAGATGCCGGCGGTGGGATAACCCAGCAGCGGCTCTTGCAACTCCGGCTTGGGGTGGGTGGTATCGCACAGCGAATAGAGGTCGTGCTGGCAATACCAGCATTGGCCGCAGGAGATGAAGGACGGTACGACGACGCGGTCCCCCCGCTTCACCTTCGTCACCTCGCGACCGACATCGACGATCTCGCCCATGAATTCGTGACCCAGGACATCACCCGCCTTCATCGTCGGGATCAGCCCGTCGATCAGGTGCAGGTCCGAACCGCAGGTGGTCGACAGCCGGACCTTGAGGATGACGTCCTTGGGGTTGAGAATGGCGGGGTCATCGACGGTCTCGACGCGCAGGTCGTTGACGCCGTTCCAGCAGAGTGCACGCATCACGCTTCTCCTACTTGTCGGTGCCGCCGTTGCGGGCGGCGGGCTGGGGGTCGGTGGTCGGGATCTCGCCGGTCGTGGCCAGCGCGCGGAAGCGGTAAAGCGCCTTGGACACGATCTCGCGCGGCACGATGTGGAACAGCTTGCTCAGCGCTTCGCCGACAACGCCACCGGGCGGATCGAAGCGTATGTCGAGATGGGCTTCGGTGCCGCGGTCGCCCGGTGCGGGCCGGAAGGTGAGGACACCGGTGTTGGCGATGTCGGCTCCGTCGAGCGAGGACCAGCGTACTGTCGTCGGGTCGGCGTCCTGCACCACGGTGCGCCAGCGATATTCGCCACCAGCCGGGCCGTGAGCTGTCCATTCGGCGGAGCCGTCGTCATCCGCGGTCACGTCGGCGAAGTCGGCCCAGATCCGCGACTGGGTGTCGGGTCGCAGCCATAGCGCGCGCAGCTCGTCTGCAGAGCGGCCGATCGTGACGGATGCCCGCGCGGCGGCATCCAGCGACGGTCCGGGTGAGGCAGTCTCCATGGAAAGCTCCTTTCTAATGGCAGGATGGTTTCGTCAGGCCAGGGCCGGTAATGTGCCTCGTCGGCCTTCGATCACACCGACCGCGGATCCCAGCGCCGGGCTGATGCGGCGGAGAAGCGGATCCCATCGGCTGCGGTGCTCCGCATATGCGGCCAACCGGACCGACGATTGTCCAGACCAGCCGGTTCCAGCGCGGCGCAAGCCGCCCGGTGCCGGTGCCGGTGCCGGCGGGGGCGTAGAGGATCGTCAGGAAGATGTCGGCGGGGAACAGCGCCTTCAGCGCCGCCCCGCCGATCTGTTCGAGCATCATGGCCGAACACGCCGCGCTTAGCCGGCGAGCGCTGGCACGGCGTTCGCCACCGTTCCTTCCGCCCGGTATTCGGCGGGCGTTTCGAAGTCCTGCCGCGCCAATCCGCGTGAGGCTTGTGGGCCGCGCGGCAGTCCGCTGCGATCCGAATAGTCGCGTCCGCTTGTCGGTTCGCGCTTGTGCGCAGATTTAACGCCGAAGAAGGCGGTGAGGTCGAGCAAGGTGATCCCTGCAACCAGCGCCGTAGCGATCGCCGCGTTGCGCCGCTGGGGATTGTCGCGCTTCAACCCCGTGGCGAGCGTACCGAGATCGAGTGCGTCGCCGGCGATACGGGAAGCGAGGCCGATCGGCTTGTCGATCGACAGCGTCGGCACTGCGCTTGCCAGTTCACGGGCGCCATAGGCACGGATCAGGCCCTGCTTGTCGTCGAGCCCCAGCGTGCGGGCGATCCGGCCCGGCGCGACCAGTTCGGCGACACCGAGCCCGACCGAGAACCAGCCGAGCGCGCGCGCCAGCCGGTCAGCGCCGGTCAATGAGCTTGGGCCCTTGCGCTCGACCCGCGGGTCGCCTTCGGAGCGGGTGATCTGCGTCAGATTGGTGAGTGACATGGTGACACCTTTCTGGAATTCGGATGCGGGGGATCTGTTCAGGGCCGGAGCATGACCTTGATGCACGCGTCCGTCTTGTCGCGGAACGTGCGGTACATCTCGGGTCCCTGGGACAGATCGACCTTGTGCGTGATCACGAACGACGGATCGATCTGCCCGTCCTCGATCCGCCGCAACAGGTCGCCGGTCCAACGCGGCACGTGCGTCTGGGCCATGCGGAAGGTCAGGCCCTTGTTCATCGCCTGACCCATCGGGATCTTGTCGGCGAGACCGGTGTAGACGCCGACGATCGAGATGACACCCGCCGGGCGGCAGACGTAGATCATCTCGCGCAACACGTGCGGCCGGTCGTTCTCCGCCAGCAGCATCTGCTTGGCGCGGTCGAGGATCGTATCGGGCTGGCCGAGATTGACGTGGCTTTCGGTCCCGATCGCGTCGATGCACTTGTGCGGGCCCTTGCCGCCAGTCAGCTCGTTCAGCCGCTCGACCACGCTCTCGTGCGAGAAGTCGATGGTGATCGCGCCCGCCGCGGCCGCCATCGACAGCCGTTCGGGCAGGTGATCGATCGCGACCACCTGTTCCGCGCCCAACAGGATCGCCGAGCGGATCGCCATCTGGCCGACCGGGCCACAGCCCCAGATCGCGACGGTGTCGCCGGGCTGGATGTCCGCCTGCGCCGCCGCCTGCCAGCCGGTCGGCAGGATGTCCGACAGGAACAGCAGCTTCTCGTCGTCGATGCCGTCGGGCACCTTGACGTGCGTGGTGTCGGCGAAGGGGACGCGCAGATATTCCGCCTGCCCACCGGGATAGCCGCCGGTCAGGTGCGAATAGCCGAACAGGCCTGCGGTCGCATGGCCGAACGCCTTGTCGGCAAGCTCCTTCTTGCGGTTGGTGCGCTCGCAAACCGAGAGGTTGCCGCGCCGGCACTGGTCGCACTCACCGCACTGGATGGTGAAGGGGATAACGACGCGGTACCCTTTCTTCAGCGAACCCTTGGCCGCGCTGCCAACCTCGACGACCTCGCCCATCGTCTCGTGGCCGAGGATATCGCCCGGCAGCATCGCCGGGATGAGGTTGTGGAAAAGATGGAGATCGGAGCCGCAGATCGCGCAGCTCGTCACTTTGATGATGGCATCGCGGTCGTTCTCGATCTCCGGATCGGACACCGTGTCGTAGCGGACGTCTTCCTTACCGTGCCAGACTAGAGCTTTCATGCGCGCTCTCCCGAGTCTCTGCTTCCGCCCCACACCCGAATGCCTCAGCCCGTGATTCTTACCCAACTACCTAAGTTAAAAAGGAATTATTTTCCGAAACGGTGCGCTCTCAGGGTCGTGGGGAAGCGAGCAGGGGCGACGCTGTTCGCGCTTACGCTACTCGGCGCGCAGGCCTTGAATGCATTTCCCCTGCAAATGGAAGCAGCGCTAGGGGACTGCCGTTTAGACATAGTCAAACGGCTTCGCGGCTGCGGCGAGCGACATGAACAAGCATCCGCAATCGGGAAGCGAATAGAGCGGTCTGAATGTCCGGCTGTGGGTCAAAACTGCGGCAATCCGCAGTCGTCGCCGGGCTGCTTGGTGCGGGAATGGCGTTTGGCAGAACAACGGATGGGGAACGACGTCGATGGCAGCCAAGGTGGCCCCGATCGAGCAGCTTGTTCGTTGACGCCATTCGAGGAGCAAACCATGTCTGAAGTGAAGAAGCCTGCGATCACAGTCGATGACGGCATCACCGGCAGCGAGCCACCGGAAGCGCCGTCCGAGGATCAGAAGATAGCGGAGATGGAGAGGGTACAGCAAGAGGCGGCGGTCGAGCGGGAAGAAGCCGGCGGGTACCAATAGTCGCGCTCCGCATTGGGGGCCGCTGAAAGGCGGCACCGAGTCAGTGCCGACGATGAAGCTCTTGGCCTGCGATCGTATGAGGATCGGGCAACAGCCCTCAGCTTGACGAGCCAAATTACAGGAGTGGTCGCGTTGTCGGACGAGCTTCAGGACCGCAAGAACGACATCGATCTTTCCGGAAATGAGGAAGAAGCGGTTGATGAGCGCGAGGCGGCAAGCGCTCAGGTCATCCACGAAGTCGTCCGCCGGCACGGTGACGAGGAACTGGAGAGGCCAACCGCGTCGCTGATCTGGTCCGGACTGGCCGGCGGTGTAGCAATCAGCACTTCCATCTTGGGTGAGGCGCTGATCGAGAACAAGCTTCCGGTTGCCGAATGGTCTTCGCTTGTGGCGAGCATGGGCTACACACTTGGCTTCCTTATCGTCGTCCTGGGTAGTCTGCAGCTTTTCACGGAGAGCACGCTTTCGGCTGTCCTCCCGGTCGCAACTCATCCAAGCCGTCGTAACATTGGTCGGTTGCTGCGTTTGTGGGTTCTGGTGTTCATGGCGAACATGGCTGGCACGATGCTGATCGCCTGCCTCAACAACTACGGACTGATTGGCACCCCCGAACATCGCACAGCGATGCTGGCCTTGTCACGAAGGCTGCTCGAACATGATTTTGGCGAGACGGTGAAGCTCGCCATCCCCGCAGGCTTCCTCATGGCTGCGGTTCCGTGGGTAATGCCGTCTTCCAAGGGGCAGCAGTTCTGGGTGGTGTTCGTCTTCACCTACTTCATTGCCGTGGGCGGCTTTGCGCATGTCGTCGCGGGCTCAGGCGAAGCATGGCTCCTGGCATTCGCTGGCGAGACGTCGTTCGGGCATGCTGCTTTCTTGATGATCCTGCCGGCGCTGATCGGCAACGTCATCGGTGGCACCGGCCTCTTCGCGCTCCTTGCGCATGCTCAGGTCAAGCAGGAACTCTGAGCGGCGGCTTGAGCATTGCCGCTCATTCGCTCAAGGCTACTGGCGACCCTCAAAAAACGTGAACAAGTGTCCGCTTTTCAGGCGCCGTATCCCGGCCTTGAATGTCGTCTTGTGGTTATCACGAGCTAGACGACCCGAGCTTCGAGCAGCCGGCTTCTTGCAAAGCCTCCTATTTGATAGGGATGTGGAATCGATCGCACCTCACACTGCGCCTCGCGAGATCGAGGCGGCCTTTGGCGGGACTGTCACAAATCACGAGCAGGTCGCGCTCGCCGTTGATTCCGTCCAGCAACACCAACCCTTCCGGATGATCATCGCCGCGACCAAAGGGGAGATCGATGATCCGTTCCGGTCTGTGCCGCCGTACCACCTGATCATCCTGGGGCGGATCGCCGAGCCAGTCTGTCCAGCGGTAGACGGCGCATGGCCCGTCCAGACCGGTCGTTGGTCCAGCAAGGATCAAGAGATCCGAACCGTCGCGCTTGAGGTCGCGGATCCCCAGTCCATCCAACTCGAGAAGCCGCTTGTGAAGCGGGCCGACGATCGTCAGGCGACCCGAACGCTTGGCAACGATCTCTACTTCTAGCAGTACGGCGTAGGTCTGGATGACGGGTCCACGCATGCCGATCGCAACCCTGCTTCCCGCAACGGCAATTCCCTCCAGATCGACCCCGCCTTCCTTGGCCGCAATCCGGGTAAATGGCCTTAGAAGCGGGCTATCCTTCATCATTTCCGCCAGGCGGTTGCCGTGCTTTGTCTGACGCACCATTCCTGCCCGGCGCTGTCCGTCGAGCCGCACTGGACGCATCACGTCGGCGGTTTCGGGTTCCGCAGCTAGTGGGACACGGGCGAGCAGGCAGCGGGGGCGGGTGTCTTTGAGGCTCGAAAATTCAGAAAGGTCGATACGGTCGTCACCCGCTTTGCCCACCTTCGGCCGCGTTCGCGCGTGCGATCCCAGCACCCAGAGCCAGCCATCGTCTTCGGCCAGCCCTTCGATATCGGCCTCCCCGGATGCGTCGAGATCCAGGATAGCGTCGAGCGGGAAGCGCCGATGGCCTGCCCACGCTGTTGGTTCACGGCTCAACCGCTCGAGACAGACACCCTCGTCGCTACCAAGGAACAAGGTATTCCCGTGCCGAGCCGCGGCCGATAAATCGAGCGTCGGATCGTCCACGCCCCCGCAGTCGGCATCCAGCACCAGACGCTCCTCCCCCGCAGGCGCCGTCGTGGAAGGCCAAGGAGAGCGAAGGGAAGGGGATCTGCGCATCGACGTCCTTCTAAGGCAATTGGGACTGCCCTTATGGCCGAAAACGTTCGCCTGAACGAGATGAACCAACATCCGCTTGCGCACCAGACCGGGACCAAGCTGATTGTCCGGCTGTGGGTCTTCTAGAAGCTAGGGCATGTTTGTTGGCATTGGCATTCGGATGCACCGTTCATCCGCTCGAACCAGTTGATGTTGGACGTCGAACGGGTTTAGGAACCCCATGCCTTAGTCGGTGGACTGGCCTGATGTTGATTGGCTGACTGACGGGAATGTGCGCCGTCAGCGGCGTCAAGAGATGGAGCGCATCAAGCTTGATCGAAAGCTCAACTTCTTCATCATAGGTGCGCGCGGTTTCGGTTTCTCCTTCATGACCGAATAAATCGCAGCGGACCTCGCTGGCGACGCGTCCTTTCAGCATCGTTGTTGCCAAGCCGCGGAAACTGTGCACGTCTTTGTCCTTCCATGCACCGCCAGCGCGGTGGCGCCATGGCGTGCCATTGGGGAATGCCCACGCCCGCAGCGGTCGGAATATCGACTTATAAAACGTCCCGGCAAAAGTGGTCGATTTCAGTGACTTCATTTCCGGGAACAGCAGCGAGCAACCCGCTGCTCGCAATTCCGTCACGTAATCGATGAACCCGAGGCGGATCAGTTCGGGATGAATCGGCAACCTCCGGATCGACTGAATGTTCTTGAGCGCGCGATCGTCGGTATAGTCGATCCGGAAGTAGGGGATTGGCTCCAGTTCGTGCACCTCCGCCAGCCCCAGTCCGGCGAGTTCCGAACTGCGGCCGCCATACAAGGGCAGCATGAGCGGCATCCAATACCAGGCGTCGTGAATGATCTCGGTGCCCGGTTTCAGGCGGTGGTCGATCCCTGCCGCGCCTGTCCAGACCGGTGCGGACAAGAGCTTGGCGACCTCCTGTATCGTCCAATTGGCCCGCTTGTCACGATCTCGCTTTTGCGCCCTGCGCGATGTCTTGCCTATGCCGGCCCGTGCCACTGTAAAGGAAAGCGGCTTCGCCGGCCGATGCGCCTGCGGATCGTCATCTTCGCCGGCCGCATGGGCGAGAACGGCGGTGACCCATGTCAGGTGCTTGTTGATGGTCGTCTGGCTGATGCCGATGTCGGCCGGCGGCATGGTTGCCGCCCGCGCCAAGCTGGCAGCGATGCCGCCGGCTTGCTCCTCTCGAGTGCGGCCCCAACGATTCGGCAACGACCGACACAGGGTCGTGAAAGAGCGGACGTGCAATTGCTCCAGGTCTTCGATGCATATGCCGCTGCCGCAGGCATAATCGAACAGCCGCAATGCCGTCCGCACCTGCTTCATTGAATCCGTGTCCCAAGCGCCAGCAGTCTGATAAACCGTGATGCACTCCTCGGCCGCTTCAAGCAGGCGCTTCTTCTGACGCTCGGGAAGTGGGGATTCGGGCGGTTCATCGACGGCAACGGGCCCCTGTGCCGTCGGCTCGTATGTTTCCACACCCGACTGCGCCCGGCAAATGGGCGCGCGCTCCGCTTGTTCGAAGGCGAATGGCGCGTCATCGACTAATGACTCGTCGATCCATTGCGCCATGTCGTCGTCGCCAACGCGGAGGCGGGCGGTTGCCTCGCGACATGCCGACGCACGTTCAGAGCAGATCGTCCGTGCCATAAGCGCGAAGTTGTCCCGTGTGGATGCGATGCCGAACGCCTCGCCATAACTGTCGAGCTGCGCTTTCGAAACCGGATCACCGTTTTGGAGATCGAATACCAGATCCGCCACCGCCTTCGCGCGTTCGTCGCTCCAGCCGCCATCGATCAATCGGTCATGCTCGTCTGGTGTCCAGCGTGCATCGACGCCCTTGTGCCCAAGAAACGCCCAGGCTTCGGCATAGATGGAATTGATCGTGGCGTGATCTTCCGACCGGGCGGGGCTGCCGATCTGATCCTGCTCGATCCGCTTCAGCTGCCAGCGCCAGGCATCGCTGAACACCCGTTTCAGCTGATCGGGGGTTCATCCCCGTCGATTGCCCATAGGACACACGCAAACTCTCGATTGTCGCACCAGGTCTGTCTGCGATACATCGGGCGCGTTGATAATTCTCTGTGCCGAGAGACAGGGATAGCGGCACAGCCGCGCCGGCTACGGTGATCTTCCGGCGCCAGTGATAGCTGCCACCGCGCAGCTTGAGGTTCGGCAATCCCAATCCATCGCCCCCAATGGGTACAACGATGGGTACAGTCGTGGGTACAACCTTTCCCAATCGCCATGTTAGCGACGAGAAATCAATTACTTAGCTGGCGATGGTCGGGGAGACAGGATTCGAACCTGCGACCCTCTGGTCCCAAACCAGATGCGCTACCAGGCTGCGCCACTCCCCGACTACCGAAGCCCTTACGCGGAGCCGCCTTTTAAACGCAAGCGAAAGGTTCGTCGCTGGCATCTCGCGGCATCAAATGGCATCCTTCGGGACGGTGACTCCCGGAATAGTCCCGGAGGATGTTCTCCGGACGTTCCGGCGAACTTTGTGGGAAGCGGTCAACCACGTCGGCCGCTATCATTCAGACGGCTGACCACTAAAAGCCTATTCAGGGGCCGTTGATGGGGCCGGGGTCGCTTTTCGCCAGGAAGCGAACCCGTGTTTTTGCCGTGGACGGACTCGCGAGCAGAAGTTAGCGAATAGGCCATGGGCCTAGTATGATTCCGGCGGGGAAACGAAGCTATGAAATGGCTGCAACGGAAACGGCCCAGTCCATGGCTCACAGGCAGGCTCGACAGCTTGGTCAGTCCGGCGTCTGATCGTCGTCGCGCCGCTATGCCTTGGCCGCCTGTAGGGGAGGAGGCAGCATCTGACGTGGTCGATCAGCGTCTTGCCGACGAATATAAGATGTTGATGGCAATATGGGACGATTTCGACCGACGTGCGCTATCGATCAAGGGCTGGATGGCCGGCGGAAGCGCCGCCGCAATTATTGCGTCCGCAAGTTCATCAATGCCATGGCTAGCTAAAGCAATCGTTCTTGATGTGGTGCTTTTTTCGATTTGGTATCTCGAAGGAACATGGAAGGTTTTTCAACACTCGTTCGGCCCGCGCATTAACGCGATCGAGGATCATTTTGCTGGCCTATATAGGCTAAAGCATCCCTTCCAATCCCTCGACTGGTCAGAAAGCGTCAAGCAAATGCGCGATATGCCTAGTGTTTGGTCCGAAATGTGTTTGCCGTTCGTAAAGCTTCCGTACCAGCCTTTAATGGTCGCTGGCCCCCTTATCTTTTTGGCTACGGATCTCTGGAGATAATACTGCAAGTACTGTTCCCAAACCGGGACGGGCTGCCAGGTTTCGCCACTCCCGGACTGCCGAAGCCCTTACGCAGAGCAGCTTTTAAACGCGAGCGAAAGGCGTGTTGGGGTCGTGTCCCGTGACGTGGTGTAGCTGAGGAGTGGCCATCGGAGATCTTCGGATAGGTTCGGGTCGGCTAGATAGGCGATAACAGTACGCCTCAACCCGAACATACCGCCAGACCGCTGGTCGATCGCGAGCACACTCGCTATGGGAACGAAAAGCGAACGCATTTCGATTCGATGAGAGGCCGGAACGATGATGACGAACGACAAGGGTGAAACCTTCGGCGCTTGGCTACTGGCGCAAACCGATCGGGAAGGTTGGGTCGGCGATCTGGTAAAGGCCGCGAAGAGCGATCGGCAGTTTCCGCGCGGCGGCACACCTGAAGACGTCCGGAAGCGTCTCCGCGAAACCATGGCCGAAGGGGATATGTTCGAGGCGGTCGACGACGCAGAAAGCGACTGGATCAGCTACTGATCGCATGGAGCGGCCCGACGGGGTCGCGCCGTCCTCGCACCCCCTGGACGGGGGCTCGTCCACTGGACGGGCCGCGCTCCCCAGTTCGTCTGAACAATCCTACAAGGCAACCAGCGCCTTACTGATAGTCGGGCTTCGGGAAGGGCTGTCGCGGGTAGAGACAGGCCCGCTCGAACCGGACCTGTAGGAAACGCAGATATCTAAACTGGCGAAGGCGGTGAAGGACGGCGCGTTCCCGGTTCGCCAGCAACCGGGCTGCACGCGGCCCAGATGCATCCTTGCGGCGCGTCATGAGGCTATTGTGATACCAGTCCCCGTCCAGTTCCCAGAACAGCCCGATATGCTCGCCGTGAAAGGTGAAGCCGGCAGCCTGATAGACCGTCCCGAACAGTCCGCATCGTTCGTCGGCGAACGATTGTATCCACTTCACCGCCGGGCGAACGCGGCGGATCAGCCGGATCGAGTAGGCGAGCGCCTTGCTTTCGCTGTTCCGGGGCGCGTCGTCGGACAGCCACATACGGTTCAGTTCGAGATATTCGGACATGAGGGTGCCGGCGACGATAGTGGGCGCAGACGCCGGGTTCATCGCGTTGCCATATTGCAGGACACCGCACAGCACGCCGTCGAGCCAAAGGCCCAGATGCAAGGTCGATCCGCTCGTAATGCGGCGACTATAGTGGTTTGCCATGACGATCGCGTTCGCCTGCTCACGATCAAGCAGCACCACCGCGAACGCAGGGCTACCGAAGCCGAGGCATTCCCGATTGCCGAAAAGGTCGCTTGCCTGATCGAAGAGGTAGCCGGCGGCCTCGCCAGCCACGCCGGTCGGCGGCGCGCTGAAATCGATTCTGGAATACATGTTGGAAATTGTGCTCTCTATAGCAGCCGCCCGGCGCTGCCGGGTGCGGGCGCAAGCGGCTGGTCGGCCGCGCGTGGCGGGGGAGCCTCCCGCCGGTTGCCATGCACGAACATGGCACCCCGCCGGCCTCGCTGCCGGCGACGTGTTCGATTAGCCTCAGTCCGTAGAGCGAGGAAAAGATGATGACTGATTCGCACCGCCCGACCGACTACAACCCCGCCGCCATGACGGACGATCAGCTGATCGCCATTTGGGACGCGGTGGACGGCGATCCGACGCCGGAGCAGGAACAGGCTTTGGCGGAGATCCAGCGGCGCGATCTGGATCTGTGAACCGGACAGAAGCTGTCCAGATCCTGCGCGACGCGGTCGAGCGTTCGACACGGGAGAAGGTGAAGACGCCCGAGGTCCGCGCCGCGCTTATGGCGGCGCGACCTCATATGGAAAGATGGCCCTTGGACTGGTTCTGGGACTGCGCCGATAGCGAGAACGATATTGGACGATCGCAGAATACCCGGCCGGCGTTCCGTGGCATCTTGCGTCAACTCGGGCTGCCGGACGAATGAAGCGGCACTCTTGCCGCGCGGCCTCAAGCCGCTCGGCCTATGCCTGTCCGGAATCAGCTGCACGCTGGCGGTCCAGCGGAATATGGCGTGATATCTTGGCCGATATGCGGTCGCTGGCCGAGGTCAGGCGCGCCGCGGGGCCAGGGGGCGTCGCCTCATCGACGCGCCTAGAAGACTGAAGCCGCCGAGAAACAGCATCCACATTGACGGCTCCGGAACAGCCGTAGTCTGTAAAATTGCCCTCGTTGCGGCATAGTTCTGGGAAACGCCATACGCCCCCGGTAAACTATAATAAATTCGATCGGTCGTTACTCCGTCCGACTTCAACGTAGTCGACGCATTCGGAACAAAAAAGCAAAAGGACGTGTCCGACAAGAGGCATCGGTATGGTTCTGGGCTAGTTGCAATCGTGAAAGAGTCTGTGCCCTTGTCGTATGCGTAGCTCAGGTCAAAATCTCTCGCCCCATTGAAACCGGATATCGTCAATCCCGCTTTAGATTTGGTTATTGACGAACTGTTATCAAAGGAAATGCGAAATTTACCGGTAAACGCCGTGTATGGGAATTGCGGTAGAAAGCTTGACGACGTGAAGGGCGTTGTTGCGAGACTGAACGATTGCGTAACAATAGCGCTTTGAGCAGAACCGGCCCCCAGAGAAAATGCCGCACAAGCGATCGAGAACAAGATTTTCACGGTCGGCCCCGCCAACAGATTCGGTTAGGGCCTAATGATCGAAACATCGGCGTCCGTCTACCAGTGCGACCTCAAAACAGATGCAAATCGCAAATCGGGTCGTTATTGCCGCATCACCGTAGGAGGCCCGACCGACTGCGCAGTCCTGCCGGCTCCCCTCGTATGAAAGGGGCCGGCAGGCATCCTCACCTAAGCTACCGGCTTACCGCACCCTGCCCGCGCACCCAGGATTGCAGCGCTTCCAGTTGAAACGCTTGCTCCGTAGCGATCAACGCATCTCCGGCAGGAAGTCCAGCTTGCGCGGAGGCTGCATCAGGTCCGCTGGCGGCGACGGGAACGCCGGGCACTGCCGTGCTTCCGCGACCACCGGCAGCGGCTTCAACGCGGACGTCCCGGAGCAGGCTGTCATAGCGAGCGCGCACGGCAGCAACGCGAGACTGATAATCGGACGATACAGCATTGGTGACCTCCTGTTGCGCAGTTTCCACGGCGCGGGCGTGCTCGGCATCGGCGGCGCGGGCGGTGGCCAGCGTCTCACGGTAGTTGCTCTGCGTGATTTCATGGGCGCGACGCTCAGCCATGCGGAGCGCGGCCATGTCACTGAGCGCCGCCGTTCGCGATGCCAGCTTGAGTGAGAGCGCGGCGATAATGGCTAACAGGCCGACCCACCAGTAACGGCGAACTGGGCCGATGACCGCAACGATGCTCACTTCACCACCGCCACACTATCGTCCGCCGACTTCGCCATTTTGAGGTCGTTCGCGTGCTTCCGCCGGGCGAGCCATTGCCGCCACAGCGGGACCGCTGCTGCCACGATGAGGCCCAGCACCGGGGCAAATTCCGTGCTGCCGATGAAGCGGATGAGCGCAATGAGGTCGCGCTGTCCGATCACGGCAATCAGTGCCGGGAGAATGGCAAGGATCAGCGCCACGTCGCGGGCGGCGGTTGAAGCCTGCGCGCCGGCGGGAGACACAGCCACTTCGATCGGCTTGTCAGGGACGTCCGGGTTCAGGTCGGTCACCGCAACACCTCCATCGCACGCGCTCGTAGCTTGTCGACATGCGCCAGCCCGATCGCTCCGCCGTTCGTGATCTTGCGCGCACCATCCGTGTCGCCGCGATCCAAAGCCTTCAAGACGCCCCGGTCACGGTAGAAGTCGCAGGCAATGAGCAGAGACAGGGCCGGCACCGCAGCCAACTCGGGGTTCGTATCGAGCCCAACGCCCAAGCGCCGGTCTGCGGCTTCGTAATTCGCCCGGCCAGTGAGTTGTAGCATCCCGCGCCCGCGGAACAGCCAGCCCTCTTCCGGTGTCAGGTTGCCCATGCGGTCGCCGTAAGCCACCGCCGCGATCTTCTCAGGTTGCCGCGCATAGAGCTTCGCCTTCGCCATCGGGAAGCGCGACGGCCACGTCCGGGCCAGCGCCTCCGCCGAATAGTTCAGGTTCTCGACGAACACCGTGTAGCCGCCTGTCTCGTTCGCTGTCTGAGCCAGGAAGTCGGCCAGCCGCGTCGCGCTGTCGGCGATTCCGTATTCGGGGAAATGGACTGCGCATGCGTTGGCGAGCGACTGGAGCGTGTCTGGCTTCGCCATCGCGCTCATGTGCGCCAGCAGTGCGCCATAAGTGTTGCGTCCGACGATGCCGTCAGGGGTGATGTTGAGGCGGCGCTGGGTTTCGCGCCAGTTAATCGTCATTTCCCTTCCTCCGCTGAGGCTGTCGCGACAATCCGCGCCGCGTGGATCGTCGCTTTCTCGATCGCCTCGTCCGAGCGCTGGCGCTCCCGCATGGCCTTGATCGCCGCGACGGCGCGCTTCACCTTCGGCGGCAGATCATCGTCATCCAGCACCAAGAGCAAGGCCTCGATGCACTGGTCGCTGTTGTTAAGACGGTGGCGCATCAGCGAGACAACGGCATCGTGAGACGCGCGTTCTTCGTCCAGCTTCTGCTCGAGCTTCTCGATGCGGAGGATCAGATCGTCACGCAGCTTCTCGTCTGCCTCCTTGCCGAGCTTCCGCATAGCAGGCCGGTTCTTGATCCAGTGGCCTACCGCAGTGCCGTTGATGATCGCGATTATCATCAGGAGGGCGCTGTTGAGCGAGAAGCCATGGATGCTCACCGGGACGGCGGCTGCGGTGACGCTATTCATGGCGCAAGGCTTCCGCCGCGCCGGAGGCACGTTTCGATCATCGGTTATCTCCTGTTGGATATTGGCCGGGATCGATCCCGGCGGGGGCGGCGTTCAGCCGGCCATGGATTACATTGCGAGCCTCGACCCGCTGGCATGGGTGGTCATCATCGTGCCCATCGCCGCCCTTGCGATCATCTTCGCGACGGCCGTGCGATCAGCCCGGCGATCGGTGAAGGAACGCGACGAAGACGAAAGCCTATAGGTCTGCCGGATAGCCCGCCCCGATATCGACGGCGGCGAGGTCCGCCACGCCCACCGCATTCCCGATCGCGAGCCGGGCGGCGGTCCCTGCGGACTGGCAGGCGTTGATGTGCGCCAACACCGCCACGCCGAGCGCGATCATCGCCGGACCATCATGCGCGACGACGCGATTGTCCGACATCGTCCAGTCGATGGCATAGGGTGCGCCCGCCGCCTGCGCGATCAATGCACCCGTCACCGCGCCGACGATCTTGCGCTGACTGTCCGGATCGGTGTCGACGCGACCCAGCGCAGTCATGCATCCGCCGCCCATTCGGTCTTCGCGAACCGCCTTCGCCAGCGCCCAGCGCGCACCGCGTAGATCCGCGATGGACGAAGGCTGCGTCAGCAGGATCCGCCGCGGCCGATCGGTCCCGATTACGTTCGTCCCGATCACCTCGGCACCGGCCGGCGCTTCCGGTGGCTCTTCGATTTCCACGATGCCGAGTGCCGCCCGTTCGACAGGCGTCGCCAGATCGGGCCAGTTCTGTGGATATTGCAGGTCCGCGACCCGGAAGGGTCCGGTCAGTTCGGACCATTGTCCGTCCACCTTGCGTGCATAGGCCATGATCGTCTCCGATGGGGTAGGGGGTCAGGTCTGGCGATAGCCGCCGATTTCGATGACGGCGCTCCCACCGCGCCCCGGAACGCCGGGGATTCGGATATCGACATACCAGCGCGACGTGAGATCCTCGCCGGCCGCCAGATCGAACACCCGCCCGATCCCGGTGCGGCTGGCCGCCCCGACCGGAATGACGGTCGGGCTGATTCCGGTTCGCGTCGATCCATCGATCCGGGAGAACCGGTATTCGAACGCGTCCGGGCCGTAGCCATCGGTCGATGCGCTGAAGGTGAACTGACCGACATCGAAACTGGCCGACTGGCCGACCCCGAACCGGCTGCGCGGCGTGACGCTAATCGTCGTGGGCGGGATCGGCGGCGGCGCATCCTCGCCCATCATCAGGCTCCCTGCGAACGGGATCATCACGCCACCGCCTTGCGCAGGAACGCGCTGATACTGGTCGGCGAATTGACGAAATAGTGCAGTTCGTCGACCGCGCCGGCCGGCGTGGAGAAGGTCGGCACCAGCCCGCCCGCGAAATCCCAAGCCGCGCCGAACGATCCCGTCCGGTTGCCGGTCGCATCCTGCCGGAAACGGATGCGACCGTTCATGCCGGGGGCCATGTTGACGGGGGACGGTAGCGAGAAATTGCCCGTCAGGTCGCCGATGTCCGCGTTGATGAACGTCGTCCCGTCAAGCGTGATCGATGCGGCGAACGGGACCGCGACCGGTGTCATCGCAGCGCGCAGGCTTGCGGGGGTCACCCCGACGACATTGGAAAGGCCGATGAAGATCTGCGCCGCCGTAGCGGCGGCAAACCGGAGCGGCGCACTCAAGCCGATGACCCAGGACGTGAACGTCCCGACCCCGTTCGACACCATCACCCACACCGTCAACGCGCCCGTCTCGTCGTCATGATTGCTAATCCAGCCGACCATCCAGTTCGCCGGATCCGCCGCCGCCGCGATCGTCACGAACTGACCGGCGACCAGCGCTTTGCCGGGCTGGATCGCCAGCATCTTCGATCCGGTCCCGACCGTAAGGCTGGTCGCGCTGGTCGCATTCGTGCCAGGCGCGTTCACGGCGCTTGTAGCGGCGGCCGTCGCTGCATCGACGCTGTCATTGACGGCTGCGGCCAGCGCATTCGCTTCGAGCGCGAACCGTGGCAGCGCACCAAGAAACGCGTCTCCGCGCGCGGCGAAGTTGCCCGCGTCCTCACGGGACGGGGGCGTTGGCAGTGCAGTAATCATGGATATCTCCGCCTAGATGAGACCTTCGATCGTCAGGCTGGCATAGCTGTTCGCGCCGTAAGCCACGTCGATCGAGAAATCCTTGTAGAAGCCGTAAACCGTCAGGCTGTCATAGCCCTCCTGCGCGATCCAGAGGATCGGCTGCGCCCGCAACGCCGCCAGCGACCGCTGCAAACCGTCCACCAGCACGGTCTTCGCCATCACCCGCACCGCCATCCGCTTCGCCCAGGCGCGTTCCACGACGGCCGTCGTCCCGAAATCGTCGGTGACCTTGCGGCTGTAATCAATGATGCTGATCTGCGCGCCGGTTTCCACCGGCCCCAGATCCATCTGCCGTCCGACGATCAGCGTGCCGACCGAAACCGAGCCGTCCGGGTCGCGACCCTTGATCGTCACGCTGACCTGACTGTCGGCATAAACGGGAAGGTCCATGAAGGTCAGCGTCGACACCGTGCCGACCGGCTCGAAGAAATAGGTGAACCAGTCGACGATCGCCTGCCCGCCGGCATTGGTCGACTGGCTCCGGGCATAGATTTCGAGACCGCCGACCGTCATCGACACGGCGACGGTTTCGGCATCGGTATCGAGCACCGCCAGCGCATCGATCGCGCCGGCCGCCAGCACGATATCGATCCGGCCGGTGGCCGTGCTGGCGGTCCCCACCGCCTTGTCGAACATGCGCCAGCGATTGGTTGGCCCGACTGCCACCCATGCCTCCGGATGGACAACGGGATCCTTCGCCAGATTCCCGGCGACCAGCGATTCATAGACCATGTGCGCCCGCACGACGCGCGCACCCGCCGCATAGCTGGCGGACGCAGACCACGCGGCCGCATCCGCCTCCACGATATTGCTGGACACCAGCGCCGGGTCCGCCACCGTCACCGGTCGGATGATCTTCATGCTGCCTCCATCCGCACCGTGATCGCACTCCCGCCACTGTCGCCGGTCACACCGTCCACCATGCGCGCCAGCTTGCCCGTATTGCCCGCCACTACCGCAAGACCGGTGCGCAGATCCTCGCGAAGCCCGGCCATTTCCGAACGCAGGTCCACCATGTCATTCCGGGCCGCCTCGTTGCTGGCAGGCGCGACGGTCACCGACGGCTGACTGGCGGCGAGCGCATTCCACCAGCGCTCACCGTCCTGATCGGGTTCGTCAGCCGGTGTCGCCGTGGCCGACACCATCATCACCCGTTCGATCATCCGGAACGTCTCTTCCAGGCTGGCGGCGGTCTGGCCTCGCAAACGGTCCAGTTCCTGCCGGCTGGTCGCAGCCAGCGCGGCGGCGTCCAGCAGGGATTTCGACAGGCCCGGCAGCAACTTCGCCGCTTCCTGATCGCCAGCCCGTGCGGCCAGCGTGGCGGCGTTGAACTGACCCATCACCAGCCCGAACCCGGCCGGTGCGGATTCGGTCAGACCGCGAATGCGGCGAACCTCCTCCATGATCGTGTCCCCGACCGACTGCCACGCCTCGCGCAACGCATTGGCCGCCTCGGCCGCCTTCTGCGCGTCCTGCAACGCATAGATCTGCTGCTGCAAGGCGCGGTTGCTTTCGTCCAGCTTCGCCAGTTCGATCGCCCGCAGCGCCGCCGTATCGCCCCGCAACTGCAACAGTTGCTGTTCCAGCCCGGCACGCTCGCCAGCGACCGCCTGCACCTTGGCCGCCGCCGCCGCAGCAGCCGCAGCCGCTTCCGCTGCCGCAGCCGTCGCGGCCTGCGTCGCGGCCGCTTCGTCGGTCAGCGCGTAGATGCGCAACTGGATCGCACGGTTGCTTTTGTCCAGCTTCGCCAGTTCCGCCGCCCGGATTGCCGCCGTGTCCCCGGACATTTCCAGCAACCGTTGCTCCAGTCCGGCGCGTTCGGACAGGATCGCATCGGTGCGCGCCTTTTCGGCAGCAGCCGCCTGTTCGGCCGCTTGCGCCGCCGCCGCTGCCGCCTGCGTTGCGGCTTCGGTCGCCGCCTGCTGGTCCTGCACCGCCCAGATATGCTGCTGCAATGCGCGATTGCTCGCATCCAGCGCGGCCAGATCCAGCGCCCGGATCGCCGCCGTGTCGCCATTGACCTGCAACAGGTCGCGTTCCAGCCCCTGACGCTCGCGCAGGACGTCCGCCGCACTTCGGGACGCATCGGCGACGTCGCCCAGCACGCCATTCAGATCCGCGAATGCCGGCGCGATCTGCAACAGGCTGGCATAGGTCTGCCGGCCTGCCGTCGTCGTCAGATCCTGCGCCTCCACCAGTGCGCGGAAGCCCGCCAAGCTGCCGGGCATGGCGGTGCCCAGCGCGCCGAACGCCCGCGTCATTTCCGCCGTTCGCACCGCAGTCTGTTCGGCCGCGCTGTAATAGGTCTGGAAATAGGCGTCGGACGCCGACGTCAGGTCGGACAGGCTGTCGAACAGCCCGGCCAGCCCCATCGACGCCGCGATATCAAGCCCCTGCGCATTGGACCCCAGCCGCCCCAGCGATGTCGACACCGTCTCCATCGTGACCGCGACCCGCGTCAGCGTCTCGAAATAGCCTTCGCCGACGCGCTGGAACTGCTCAAGCCCCGGCATCGCCGCGCGCGCCATGTCGTCCGCCGCCTTGCCGAACACGGCCGTCAGCTTTTCGCTGATTTCGTCGCCCGTCAGCCCTTGCAGATCGATCTTGCCCAGATCCACCACGAAGCTGGACAGACGATCCTCGACGGCACCGGTTGCCAGCCCGAGCGGACCGGCCGCCGCGCCGATCGTGTCGACGAACCCGCGCAGGATGAGGCCGAACTGCTGTTCGATTTCGCTGTCGGCATCGCCATATTGTGTGCTGTATTTCGTGCCGGCGCTGACACCGAAAAACTTCTTCGTCTTCTTCACGTCGCTGAAATACGACGCGTCGAAGCCGGCATTCAGCACATCGGCGATCGTCTGCGGCCCGCCGAACAGGCCGCTTGCGACGACGCTGGTTTTCGTGCCGAACATCGACTTCACGACGCCGCTGATCCCGTCGAGGATGCCGCCCAGAACCGGGATATCACGCGCGAGCGAACCCAGCACGCCACCGGAGGCGAGGAAGCCCAGCGTGTCGCCGGCAGCGTCCGTCTTGAACCCGCTGGTCACGCCGCCCGACGCGTCGATATTGCCGGTGCGCACCAGCAGCGAGGCGAGGCCGCCAATTTTCTGCTCGATCGACCGGAGCGACGACAGCATCGCCCCGCTATGCGTCATCGTCACCTTGTCGATGTCGGCCAGCTGCTCGATCGCGCGCGTGACGCTTTCCGACTGGGCATTCCGATCGCCCAGCACGGTGCCGGTCCCGGTGTTGGACACGGGCAGATCGTTCTTGCCGCCACCGGCCGAAACGGCAAACCCGAGGCCCGCCATCACCGCACCCATAGCGACGACCGCAGGGAAGCCACCGACGCCGAGTTGCCCAAACATCTTGGCAGCCCCCGCCGCGACGCTGATCGCCGTGTTCGCCAGCTGCACCAGCGTCAGCGCCTTTTCGGCCGCCTCCATCGCCTTGTAGCCCTTCGAATGTTCGGAGAAGAGGCCCTTGGCCGCACTGGTCAGCCCGATCATGGACGAAAGCTGGAGGTCGCCGGATGCCCGGCTGGCCTCCGCCTCGGTCTTTTTGCCGGTGATGAAATCATCGTGGATCTGCTGCTGGCGCGCGCCGAAATCGACCAGCACCTGCATGGCCTCGCCGATCGCGCCGCCGACCCGGCCGAACGCGCGCTCCATATTGGACGCGCTTTCCGATGCCCGCTGTCCAAGATCGTCCCACCAGGCGGCCTGTTCCTCAAGCGCCTTGTTCAGTTCAGCGATGGGGCCGTGATGATCGATCCAGCCGCGGATCTTCTCCATGCCCGCGTCAAGGCTGCTGCCGTCCGCCAGCACGGACTGGCCCCATTTCTCCATCAACTCCTGCACGTGGCGGGCCTGCTCGCCCATGAATTCACCGTGCTGGGCAAGCAAATCGCTATTGAACTTCGCTGCCGCCTTGACGGCCTTCACCGCTTCCGTGCGCGCAGACGTCTCCTGCCGTGCCTGCGTACCGACCGCCTTCCATGCCAGATGGTAATGGCTGCCTTCGTCGAGCGCCTCGACAAGGCTGACGCCGGCGGCCCGGTAAGCGCCGATCAGCTTCTTGAGCGTGATCCCGTCACCCTTGGCAATATCGATCGCGCGATCGAGTTCGTGGTTCGACGTGCCCGGCTTCGCCGCCAGCGCGGCCCACGGGCCGGTGCCAGCTTGATAGGCCTGATATTTGGCATAGAGCCGCTGTTGCTCTTCAAGGCTGCGGTGATCGCTGGTCACGCGCCCGTCGACCCCTTGGGCGATGCTGCGCGCCTCCGCCAGCGTGATGTTGCGGCCGATCTGGTTGGCGGTCGTCTTGGCTGCGGCCGTCTTGTCCTGTTCGGCACGGATCGCGGCCTGACGGGTGCGCTCGATCGCGTACAGTTCCTGCGTCAACGCTCCGCTGATGGTCTTGCCGGCCGCTGCCGCCGCTTCCGCTGCCGCAACGGTCGCATCGCGCCGCTGATCGTACAGCGCATTGATCCGCGCCAGCGGATCGATCATGCGCTTTGCGGTCGCCACTGCCGCATCGGCGAGCGCTCCGGTTTCGAGCGCACGCGCAGCGGCGATGCTCTTGTCGAGACCCGCGAGCCGGGTTTCGAGCGCGCGCACCTCCACGAACCGGTCCACGACGCGCGCACTGGCCACTTCACCACCCGGACGCGTTGCACGCGCCTTGTCGGCCGCCAGCAGCAGCTTGGCATTGGCCAGTTCGGTTTCGGCCGCGACGCGCGCCGTTTCCGCATTGCGGCGCAGAAACTGCGCACGCAGATAATCCTGTTCATAGGCTTCGCGCTGACTGGCGATGGCTTCCTTGCGGGCGGCCGTCTCCGCCTTGATCGCGGCCGTGACGCCGTCGATCGTCCGCGCAAAGGCGTTCTTCGCGCGCGCGTTCAGGTCCGTTTCGGCAGCGTCCTTCTTCAGTTTGTCCACGGCGTCATCCAGCGCGTGATTGCTCTCGATCATCTTGGCGACCAGCGGTGCCAGCGCGACGATCGCCGTCGTGATGACAAGCCCCCACGGCCCCGCCAGCACCCCGAGCAGGCCCTTGGACTCCGCCGTCATCAGCTGCACCGCCTGGATGACCTGACCCGCCTGAGAGGCGAAAATCTGCATGGGCTTGGCGTTCATCGCCCACATGGTCGCCATGTCGTTCAGATTATACTGAAGCTGCTGCATGCCGGCCTTGACCTGCCCCGAACTGCGCACCGTGCCGATATGCTGCTCGGTCAGCATCGTATGGGCACGGGCGACGTCTTCCACGCTGTGGCCCGCTGCCAGCATGACACGCTGCGATTCTGCCATTTCGCGGTTCAACCGCTCCTGCGCGGCCCCGGTCGGGTCCAGCATCTCGCGCAGGCGTTGCAGGCTGACCGCATCGCGCGATGCAGCCGCCTCCTGCTCGCGCAGGGCCGCAGCACCGTCACGAACGCGCGCTTCGAACATCTGATAGGCGTGCGCGGCCTCACGCGTGGCGGTAGCCTCGCGCTCGGCATCACGAACCGCCTGCGCAGCGGCGGCGGCCTTTTCCTCCGCCAGCGCGTCCGCCGCCTGCTGCGCGCGGCGCATCGCCGCGAACTCGGCATCGTACATCGCCTGTTCGGCCGCACGAATGCGGCCGGCCAGTTCGATCTGGCCCTGCCGCTCGGCATTCACCGCGGCCGTCTCCGCCCGCATCTGCCGAAGTTCGGAGGACGTCTTGCCGTAAACCGAAAGCTCACGCTCCAGCCGGCCGACCATGCCTTCGCCAGCGCGCTCGACGCGCTCATATTCACGCTGCGCCTTGTTCGCCTCGCGCACCTGCGCAGCCGTCTTCTTCAACTGGGCTTCGGCCTGAACGGCACTGGCGGTCAGGCCTTCCATGCCAGTCATGCCGTTGATCGCCGCGTCGATACGGTCGAACTTCTGAGCGGCCTCCGCCGTCGTCCTGTCGACCACGCCGCCAAGCTGCGCCATGTCCGCCAACGCCTGCCCGGTCTCGATCGCCACTTCGATCGACATCGTCGCGACTTGATGCTTCTGGCCCATGGTCGACTTCCTTCATCCCAGGACGGCCCGGAGCCGCCGTTCTTCGGTCGCGCGGTCGACTTCCGCGCCGGGCTGGCCCCATGGGGGCGGCCGATGTTGATCCTCCGCCGCGCGCAACTCGGCCAGATACTCGGCCGAAAGCCGGTGGAGGGTTCGTGCCTCCCACGCGGACGGCCGCGTGAAGGTGCGCGCCGCCCAAGCGTCGATTTCGCACCAGCTAAGCGCCGCCTGCCCCATCGGGCCGCTTTCCACCGGCCCCGCATCCATCAGCCAGTCGAACAGCCGATGATGTTCAAGGTGCGGCAAGGGCGGATCGGTTTGATCGGCGCGGTAGGAGGTAATCCGCGCGGGCAGGGGCGTTTCCTTGCCGGCGGCGTCCCGATGCTTTGGGATCGCCACCAGCCACGCCGACTGCCGGACGTAAAGGCTCAGCTGCTTGCCGAGCCTTTCATAAAATGCGCCCAGTCTGCCAGATGCTCATTGGCCTGCGCGACGATCCAGCCCTTTTTCGGATCGGCATAGAGCGCCTTGAACACGGCTTTGCCCGTCGCGCCTTCCGGGGCCGGAAAGCCCAGATGATCGAATGACACGGTGATATCGGATAGGAAAGTGACGCGATCGGCGCGCAGCAGATCGGCGGTCAGAGGGATCTTGCGCTTGCCGCGCGCGAGGCCGCGATTGTCCTGCTGCTTTTCGGCGGCGACATAGGCTTCACTGCCGGGCGCGTGAAAGGTGATGCCAGCCGGGATTTTCTCGCCGCCGACATCGACGGTCATCGGCTCGTCGTTGGTCGGGTTCGTCATCTGCATGAACGTAGTGTCGTTGGGGTCGAAAGCGGAAAGATCGATAACGGACATGATGTTTCATCCTCGCGGGAGATGGGCGCGCCGATCCGTCCCCAGCCCGCGACAGCGGGACGGACCGACGCATGAGAAAGTCGGCGTCGCGGGCGCCGGAACTGGTAAGATCAGGCCGCGTCGACCTTGATCGGCTTGGTGTTGATCTCGACCGTGCTGTTCATCATCAGCACGTTGGTCGCGGAACCGATCGTTTCCTGATTGCCGAACACGCGGCCCAGGAAGTAGCGACGATCGCCGTTCGGGAAGGTGACGCGGAACGCATAAAGGGCGTTGTTGTCCGGATCGGCGGCAGTGCGCAGCAGCGTCTGACCGGCATCGGCCTTGTCATAGGCCATGGGGATCGCGAGCGAGCCGTAATTGACCGGCCCCTTATGCTTTTCCTGCGGGCCTTTCAGCGGCTGGAACGTGTTCACCGCCGTCTGCGCGCCGAAGGCGGGAATGCTCTCGACACCACCGATCTCGGTCATGGCGAGCGCGATGAAGCCGGCCTCCGTCTGGGCGGCAGGCAAAGCGGCGGAAAGGGCGATCGTGCTGCCCGCCGAAGTCGAACTGGTCATGGGGTCTCTCCGTAATATTGGCCCGCGTCAGCGGGAGGGTGTGCCCGGCGGGCAAGGGGGATCAGTCGGCCGGCGTGTCCGACGCCTTCTTCGCGAGGGCTTGCGCCTGCTTCACTTCCTCGGCGGTCGCCTCGCGGACCAGATCGACGCCTTTGGCCGACCAGTCGTTGAAATGACCGGGATCCAGCCCAAGGATCACCTGTTCCTTGGCGAAGCGGTCATCGGCATGGTTGAAGGCGCGCAGGGCCACTGCGTTCTTTTTCATCGTCATTCTCCATTTGGGAAGGGTCAGGCAGGCTCGTTGAAGCTGATCCGCAGATCGAAACTGCCCATGAAAATCGTCGCGGCGTCGTCCATGAAGTCCGGCCCGCCGCCAGCGAGCAGCACCGCGGCATTGGCAAAGCCGGCAATCGTGCCGGTCCGGTCCGCGCAAGCCCGCCGGGCAAGGCGGAGGATCGCTTCGCGATCGTCGCCAGTCCCGGCACGGATCGTCACCTGCACCCGCTCCGTCACCAGCCGGACCGGCTGGGCGGCAAGGAACTGCTGTTCGGAGCGGCTGATCCGCGTGACGACGACCGCCGGCAGCGCCGCGCCTTGCGGCAGAACCCATGCCTTAATGAGCGGAACCGCGGCGACCAGCGGCGCGGACGCTTCCAGCAGCGTGCCGGCGATCACGACGCCGCTCATGCGTCCGCCTCGGACGCGACGGGTGCCGAAAGGCCAGCTTTGCTGAGCCGCATCGAGATCGTCGCGCTGATCGCCGCGATTGCGGCACCCCGCCGGGTGTCAGCGGATGGACGCATGAAGGGGTAGGGCCGCGCACCCGGATGATAGACGGTCGACCCGACGAACTTGCCGCCGATCATCAGTGATCCGTGATTCTCGGCTTTGTTGATCCGCCGGACCGTCCGACCGTCGCGCTGGTCGCCGTCGACCGTGATGAAATGGGGATCGGTGCCGAACTCCAGCCACCATGCGAGCGAGACGGCCTTGCCCTGCGGCGCGATCGTCGCGGTCAACGTGCCGTTCGCCATGCGCGTCGTGACCTTGATAGACGCGCGCACCGCTTCCGACCGGCAGGCCTCCCGTGCGCCCTCCGCAAATTCTTCCGCTCCTGCTCTAAGGGCGGGCCGCAGAATGTTCGGCAACAGCTTTTCCGGGAATTGCACCATGAAGCTGTTCAGGTCGCTGCGGCCCGTCAGGCGGGCGCTCACTCAGCGCGGCGAAGGTCGACTTCGATGTCGGCCCTCTTTCCCAGCATGATGCCAGCCAAAGAAATAAGCCGTACCGCGATCCACGTGCAAATCCGGAACCGACGCATGCCGGTAACCCGAACCTTGAAGACCATCTTTTGCATCACATCGGCGGGCGACACGGTGATTTCCGAAGGTCGCATCACACTCTCCCTCCTGCTGTCGAGTAATCTTCGGCCATCATTTCGAGGCCGTCGCGCCGATCCAGTTCGACTGGTCCGGCGACGATCTGCATGGTTCGCGTTCCAAACAGGATGCGCATGTCTGCGGTGATCCCTTCGCGCCACCGGATGCGGACCCGTGCCGGGCGGTTGGCGATCGTAAGGCCGTCCGCGAGTTTCTCTGCCCGGCTGGGGAGGATGTCCTTCACCTCGGCATAAACACCGGCAACGACCGTCTCCCATTTCTCCTTGCCGGCGCTGGTGAAGCTGTCGTCCGCAACCTTGCGCTGGAACGTGATCTCTTTGTCGAGATCGCCCGCGTTGATCGGCATCAGGAATACCACCGACGATGCGGTGCAAGCAGCGCCTGAACGGCCATGGGCAATTCGGCGACGGCTGCGCCGATCACGACCGCCTCCCGGTTGCGATACCAGTGCGCAACCAGCATCAGGACCGCCTGAACAATATCGGCAGGGATCGCGGCGGGATCGGCATATCCCGCATCAATCCGGACAGCGACCGTCTCGCGTGCGCCCGCCAACGTCGCGGGCCAGCTGGTCGACGGTGCCGGCGACAGGCGGGCAGGGCGGCCGCCACCGATCCGCGCGCCGACATATTCGACGTCCGATCCGCTACCATTTTGGTAGCGGATGACGGCCGTTGCCGGCTCGACGGGCCACGAACGAAGCATCTCCGGAAACCCGTCGTGCAGTTCGACGATTGTGTTCGGCTTCAATGTGATGCCGGTGAATTGTTCGACATGCGCACGCGCCGCCGCCACGTACCCGGTCAGAAGGTCGGTATCGGCGTCGGGATCGATGCGGAGTTGCCGGCGGACCTGAAGGAGGGAAACCGGCTCTGCCATCAGGGTTTCTCCACCTTGACGTAATCGACCAGAAACTCTGCAGGGTTCGGTGTCGCCGCCGAGGGGATGCCGATCCACGGCCAGCCACCGGAGCCGACTGCGAGGTTGATGATGATGGCCATCGGGCGCGTCATGTTGGCAGTCGCCTTGACGCTACAGTTCAGCAGCCCGTCCATGTAGAAATCGATCTTCGTCGGGTCCGACCAGTCGAGCTTTGCTGTGTGTTCGCCAGCGGTCGGGATCGACTTCTTCGCGCAGCCGGTGTGGATGTTGGATTTGAAGTCGTGGATGCCCTGCGAGACATTTCCCAATGGGTCCGACGCCGCGCGGCCCGAACCCTCCATCAGATCGACTTCCGTCGAACCTGCATAATCGAACGCCCAGATCCCCGGAAACAGGTTCGCGCCGACCGGTAGCCGGAAGCGTGCAGTGAAGATCCGGCCGGGTGCGACCGGCAATTTCGGCCAGGACGAAATCTGGCCGGAAACCCAATCGACGCGTTCGAGGTCCGAAAGGACCGGACCATACATCAGCCCCCCGTCAGCGGCCCGGAGGCCCGTGGCATAAGCGGCCTTCGGGTTGTCGATGCGGCGCGCCCACAGCAAGTGTTGCGCCGTCGTCATGCGCTGCGCCCTCAGCTTCAGACGGCCCATCTCCGTTGCCGCCTGCGACGGAAGATATTGCTGATATTCCTTGTTGCCGGGGCGCGTTTCCGTGTGCGGATAACCGGCGTAGCGTTCCGCCCCGTTGAACCAGTCGGCAGGGAGAGCACCGTTGAAGTGCTGCTCGTATTCGACCGTTGGAGCGGCAAAGACTGACGCTGGAATGACCAGCGCCAGCATGGCGAGAATGAAGCGGATCATATCAAGGCGACCTTCGTGGCGGCCAGAACATCGGCCTGCTGGTTATGGATGTTGCCGTGGTAGTGAAGCGAGTCGACCGAGTTGGTGGTCTTTACAGAGACACCAGCAGCGTGGATCTTCTTCACGGTCCGAGCCAAGGTGTGCGACCATGCGCCCGCCGACCCGGAAATGCCGAGGATTTGATAAGAGCCATCGACGTCGAAGTTGGTCGCGTCATCCTGCTCGAACAACAGCACTTCGCCCACAGTAGCTTGCGTCGCCAGAACGGCGACCGAGATATTGCCAGCCGTCGGGATGGCCTGCGCCAGTTGACCGACGAACCCTGTCGACTTCACCTTTGCCTTGGTGACGCCCTCCGCGACCCCGCCAACGTTGCTGACGCCATCGATCCCCTGAGCGGCGAACCCGCCCGCCAGAAGGCGAGTGTTGACGATCGAACGCGAGGACGGATCAGGCCCCTGCGTAGCGCGGACCCATATCGTCTGCCCCGCTTCCGTCGCCCCGAAATTGCCCGGCGCACTGACGGAATCTTGCGTCGTGGTTGGCCCCATGGTGCCGGCCGTGATGCGAAGGGCGCGCGACGGTTCAATGCTCCGCAAGGTGGTGGAAAGGCCCTGATAATGGCCCTCGAAACTCGCCTCAGTCGCGCCGCCCGCAAGATCGTTGGTGCCCAGATGAACGTCGACATTGTCAAAGGGGCGCTGACCGAGCGCCGCACAGATGTTCACAACCCACGGCACGCACGGCGTGCCGGGATTGCCGCCGTTACGCATCGTGCTCAGGCTGCTCGATGGAGCCCCGATCAGCCAGACGGGGACGCGCCCGTTCGTCGGGGAGTCGTATGCCTTTTCGATGAAGCCCATGGCACCGCGATCCGTGGCCAACGAGGGATGCTCGCCCGCCTTGAACCGGCTGTCCGATAAGACGATCACCCCGCCCGTCTTGACGTTGAAGAACGCCGCAACCGCAGTGAACCCGCCGCCGCTGAAGTTGCCGGTTCCTGCGGTGATCGTGCCGGCCGGCGTAGCCAGCCGTGCAATCTGAGAGCCGCCGCCGTCGTTCGAACCTTCGCCAATCAAAGCCTTCAGCGAATAACGGTGGCCGGGAAGACGATCGCCCGCAGCGACGTTGCCGGCCATCCGGATGCGGATCATTGAGAATGGCGTGAATGGTGCTTCAATGTCATCAGCGAAGCGTTCTTCACCGGCAGCAAAGGTATAGGTCGTGGATCCATCGAACTTAATCGGATAGATGGTGCCACCGCTCCAAGTCTTCGCGACTGGATCGAATACCGAGCCAAGCACAATGTCTGCGCCTTCGATATTCACCGGATTTGTGTTCGGCGTAAAAATGCCGAGCGGGAAATATCCGTTTGCGAACCTCAGACGAAGTTTCGTGCCCACAATGCCGCAAGTTGCAAGGCAGGCCTGATTGGCGAAAAACTGGAAGCCGGTATTACGTTGGCCCATTCCGGTTTGCAGGCCGCCGATTTCAGGCCCGAGGCCCGCGATCCCCCAACGCATCGGACCACCATTACCCCGGCGAACGAAATAGTTGCGCGCGCGCAGCTTGGACGCACGAGTCATTGCCATAATGATTTCCCTCAAACTGCGCGCGCGGCGCATTCGCCCGAAGACGAAAACTTACTTGTTCGGCGCGGTCCGGCTCGCCTTATTGGCGGCCACCGGCGCAGCCTTGTTTTCAGGCTCAGCCCCGTCCTTATCACCCTGACCAGCCGCCAAACGTACCGCCTCCAGTTCACTCAGAAAACGGTCACGCTCAGCCGTCATGTCTTCCAGCTTCTTCTCGACTTCGCTGACCTTGACCTGAGCATCGGTCGTGACGGCCACGATCTGACTGACAAGATCGGTGTTTTCCGTCTTCAACTCGCCGATCTCCGAGGCTGCGCTGTTCGTGGCTTCGTCGAGCAAAGTTGCCAGCCGCGCCAGTTCCTTGTCCCGCTCGTCCATCGCCATTGCATCATCGGCATCGTTGCCAAGGGGCATCAGGAACGACGGAACCAGATGGGCGACGGTGCGGGGGTCCGCCTCGCGAGTGTCCCCGATATTGTAGAGCTTGTCGCCCAGATGACTGTCGACAACCAGATAGCTACGCATGTTTCGAGTTTCCTTCCGGAAGTAGGTTGGACGGCCCCGATCAGAAGCCGCCCAAACGGCAGATCAGAACGCGCCGAAGACGAAGGCTTCGGGGCGATAGACCGCGAGGCCGAGACGTTCCTCGCCGCGGATCGTCACCATGTTCTTGATGAAGTTGTCGCGATCTTCGGTCGAGAGTTCGACGTTCGCATCTTCGCGGTCGAACAACTGTGCGCCGAGCCGGAATGCGCCGGTCAGGAAGCGATTGACGGTCTGGGCCGGGGTTTCCACGACCGGCAAACGCCACAGCCGCGGTGCCGCACCATCGGCCGGGTCGCCGATGATGTAGCCGCCGGCGCTGTCCTTCAGCGTTTCGATATTGGCCCAGTCGATCGGGTTCAGGACGTGGCCGGTCGCGGGATATTCGGACAGAACGGCCTGCAACATCGCGATGCGCAGCTTGTCGAGCGCGTTCGTCGGCGCGGCCGCGCCGACCGGCACCGCATAGGGGGTCGCCTGAGGAATGATGCCGAGCAGATTCGCACCCGATCCGTCACCCTTAAGGATCTGCAATTCCTCGACATAGGCGAGGCCATAGCGCAGCCGCCCGTCGATATAGCTTTGCAGCATTGGGGCATCGGCGAGGATCTGCTTCGACGCCATCACGAAATGCGCGATCGTCGCGACGTTCTTCGTCAACAGGTCGAACTTCAGGTCGGACTGCGGCTTTTGCAGCATTTCGGCGACAGCCGCCGCCGCGTTCACGAACCCGGTTTCCTGCACATACTGGATGGCGTTGGAATTTGTGCGGCCGGGCGTGAGCAGGTCGCGGACGGTCATGCGGCGCTGGGGCGGAGCGACAATGCCGTCCTGGCGGTCGGGGATGATCAGATCGCCGGCCGACCCGAGGGCATCGGTGGTTGCCGAGTTGATGATCGCCTTTACTTCGAAGCTGACCGAACCCTTCGACGGCGGCTTGGCCATGAACGATTTCACCGCATCGTCGTCGGTGACGGTCTCGCCCAGCGACTTGCGGCGATCGGGCTGCTGTTCGCCGCGACGCGCGAGTTTCTGCTCGACCTCCGTCATCTGGGCGGACAGTTCGTTGAACTTCACCAGCGCCTCGTCGGCCGACTGCTTGGCGCTGTTCGACAGATCCTCGCCCTTGGCGAGCTTGCCCTTCACCTCTTCGGCGAATTCCTTCACCTTGTCGGTTGCGGCCTTCAGGTCGCGCGAGAGGGCCTTGATGTCGGGTTCGTTGCCGCCATCCTTGCGGCCGAATTCGACGCCGCCGGGGATGCCGTCGACGAAATAGGGTGCCTTCATGGGTAGATCCTTCAGAGCGAGGGCAGCGAAAAGCCTGCCAAGGTTTCGGAAATGGATTTCAGGTCGCCGGCCCCCACGGACTCGCTCCGCAGGAGATGATCGAGGCCGTGGCTGGCGATCGCCGCGGCCTGCGATTTCGAGAAAGGAAAAGCCTCGCGCAGTGCCTTTTCGAATTCGGATTTCGTCGGAAGCTGGCCGCGTTCCAGCTTGAACTTCACCGCCTCGACGCGTGCGTCGTCATTGGCGGGGAAGGTCACGAGGCTGACTTCGACCAGATCCAGCTTGGTCAGCGTGCGGATGCCGGTCTTTTCGTCATAGCTGGCTTCGCGGACCCAGTAGCCGATCGACAGGCCCGTAACCGCGCCGGCCTTCAACAGCGCGTGTGCCTCGCGTGCCTGGGCGACGTCGTCCTTGAGCAGCCGGCCGGCAACCTTGAGGCCGTGGCTGTCCTCAGACAGCGCGTCGTAGACGCCGATCGGCTCGGATGAACGATGCTGCCACAGCACCGGAACGACGCGACCCTTGGCCTTCAGGTCGGCGAGGGACGCCGCGAACGCCCCCGGCGCGACGATCTCGCCATAACTGTCGGTCACTCCGAAAACGGATCCGTAGCCGGAGAAGCTGCCATCATCAGCAACGTCGCTCGCCTTGATCGACAGGCTGAAGTCGCGGACTTTCAGCTGTCCATGCTTGTAGTGCATCAGCATCATGCCGCCTCGCGTTCTGGGTGATCTTTGGATTTCGTGGGTTCGGTGCCGAAGCCGAGCCAGTGCATCAGGGCGTTGCGTGCTTTCTCGCCGGTCGCCAGCGTGTCACCGAGCTTGTCGATCGGGATCATGTTGGACTGGACGGTCAGCACATCGCCGCCGACTGCCGGCGGCAGATTTTCGAGCCTGCGCACTTCGTTCCGCGTCATGATGCCGTTCTGGACCATCTGCGAATAGAAGGCGGAGCGAGCGGCGCTGTCGGCGCGCAGCAGCCCTTCGATGTTGAATTCTATCGTGATCGTGAGCCGTTCGACTGGCGTCAGCAGCTGCTTCACAATCGCCTGCTCGATCCGCTTCAAGCGCTCGCGCAGGGTGAAGATCAGGAAGCCCAAGGTCTGATTTTCCAGACCAGTCCCCCAGCTGGTCGCGTTAGACGTGTGACCGATCATGTGGGGCGGGACACCGAACCAACGGCACCCATCCTCGACCGAATGCTGTCGGTTCTGGATCATCTGTGCGTCGACCGACGACATCGTGATGTTCTGCCAGCCGAGGCCCGCTTCCAGCACCAGCGGCTTGCCGAAATTGTCGCTTCCGAAGCGGCTGACGACATGCTCGTAAATGTCGTCGCGCTGCTCCTTTTTCAGCGTCGCATTGTCCTTCGTCGTCAACACACCCGAGGGACGAAGCTGGTTTCGATATAGCGACGACGCGGCCTCTTCTGCGGCGAGCGCATGCCCGAACGATTCCCGTCCGAAGGAAAGGGTGGACAGGCCGCCTAGCGGAGATCCGCCAAAGCCCCGGACGTGAAACATTTCGTCCTGTCCGAGATCGTGCAGCCTTCCGGCATCAACGTAGCGATAGCGGATCGTGCCGTCTTCGGCGCGGCGAACCGCGACGATTTCCGGCCGGACCGGGCTGAGGGCGATGATCCGGTTGCCAGCCCCGCGCTCGATCCGGGCATAGGCGTTGCCCCACAATTCCAGCGACACGCAGAGGAACTGCCAGAAGTCGAGCGCCGACTGGTCGGCGTTCGGGCTGTCATGGAGCAGCCCGTAAAGCGGGTGCGCCTTGAAGGTCGCCCGCGTGTCGTTCGGCCCGTCCTTGTAAACGACGATGGGAAGTGACGAAATGGTGCCGGCGACCAGCCGGGTGCAGGCCCATACCGTCGACAGCGTCAGTGCGTTCTGCGCTGTCACCGTCTTCCCGGACGCACTGATCGGGGCAAGGATGCCCTTCCAGCCGGCCGGGCTGAGCAGCGACAGCGCAGTCTTGATACCGCGTGCCATCTTGCGCCCGAAACTCATGTCGCGCGCGCCTTCATGGCGGCCAGATAGTCGTCCATATCGGCCTCCTCATTGTCGTTCATGGCAACCGCCACAGCCATCACAGCCGCGACGATCCCGTCGATTTTCTCGGCGGACTTCTTTTTCGCGGGCATGAAATTCAGATTTTCGTCGAACCGGATCGCGGCGTTACCGGCCATCCACGACAGCACCGGGTGCGCACCGTGGCCCAGCTGGCCCGCGTAGATCATCCGTTCGAAGGTCTTGGACGGCTCGCCCAGCGACTGGATGCCCTGCCGCACGACGATGAACAGCGTGTCTGCAACGCCGTCCGCCTGCAAATCCGTGACCAGCTTCTGTGCGTTCCAGGCATCGTAACCGATGCCGAAAACCTCGAAATCGCGGAGGCCGTCGTGGATGGCCTGGGCAACATAGTTCTGATCGACCCAGTCACCGGGCGTCGTCTCCATCGCGCCGCTCGCGACCCAACGGTCGTAAGGGACGTGATCGTTCTTCACGCGCTCCGCCATGGTGTCCTCCGGCACCCAAAACCGGCAAACGAGACGCCATTTCGGGTCGGCATCGGTCGGGGGGAAGGCCCAGACCAACGCCGTCACGTCCTTCGTCGACGACACGTCGAATGCACCGCAGCATCGCCGGCCCTTCAGAAGCGAAGCTGCTTCCTTCCACGGCACGAACAGATCGTCGGTCTGCGGATCGTCGCTGGCGTTCCATGCCTTCATGGACAGCCACCGCGTTGCGGCGTCGATCCACTGGTTGAGGTGGTAGCACCGGAAGTGCGCCTCCGCGCGGGGGTTGCCCTGCGCGAGCCGCGCCTCGCGGCGCAGGAACGCGATCGTCGGCGACAACCCGAGTGAAGGGTTCGCCTTCGCCCAGACGGCTTCGTCGTCCCAGCGATCGTCCACGTCCGCCGCGAAGATCACGACCAGCGTGGACGGATCTTCTAGACGCCGTTCGAGAATGCCGAGGCTTTCCTCCCATAGTTCGACGCCGGTGCGGTTCGTCTTCAGACCGGCGGTCGATGCGTAGAGTTCCATCGCCTGAAGGCGTGCGCCGGTGCCCTGCCGCAGGGTGTCCATCACCACCTTGCTCTTCCACTCGTGCATCTCGTCACCGAGAATGACCGTGGGGGACTTGCCGTGCTTGCCTTCTTCCGCGCCGGTCATGAGCAGGAACGGCGACGCGAAGGGTTTCAGGTACAGCGACTTGGCGTGCATCCCGATGTCGCGGACGAAATCGGGGTGATAGCCGATCATCGCCTTCATCTTGTTGAAGGGCGTGAACGCCTGTTCCTCGTTGCGCGCGAAGACGAAACCCTGTCCCCCGACGACGCCGTCAACCGCCCAGAAGAGCAGCGCCAACGCGGCCATGAACTCGGACTTGCCGTTCTTACGCGGAACCCAGAGCATCATCCGCTTGAAGAGACGGACGTGCAGTTCAATCGGTTCGTGGGTGTCGGGGTCGAGAACCTCGACCGGCACTTTCCATCCGACCAGCAGCCGGACGATGATCTCCTGCCAACGGTTGAGACGAAACGGCTTACCGGCGAACCGATCTTCCGTCAGATGAAACCATGTCGACCACTTCGCCACGACCGCGTCGGCCTTGGCGTGATCGAACCACGCGCCGGGTTCCGCCGCGGCTTGCGCCCAGCCGCGCCGCGCCCAATCATAGGCCTCGTTATCGTTCGCGCCGATCAGCCACTGCGGCTCCGGCGCGGCCGGTTGCTCGATCAGATCGACCGGGTCCAGCGGCGCGCAGAGCGCGGGCGTGGCGGCCACGTCAACTGTTCAGTCGTGCGGGCGGAGCGGAATCCATTGCGCCGAGCGACCCCACGACCGAAGCGGCTTCCGGTTGGGTTTCCGCTTCGCGCCGGGCCGGTGTCGTATCCCGATCGAACAGACCGGGATTTTGCGCGGCGGCGACCGCCTGGTCGCGGAACAACGAATATTCATCGGACGGCGTGAGGCCGAACCGCTCCGACAGCTTCATCACCTGATCGAACGCGCGGTCGCGTATCGTGACCATGGGGCGCGTGCGCTCCATCATCCCGCCGGCCACCGTCTTCACACGCTGGGTCAGCCCGTTGCGATTCACGTCCTCATTCGCGACGACCCATTCGGCGAAGTAGACGCAGAACAGCGCGAACATCGGGCGATGATGGGGCTGCAACCGATGCGTCGAACGCAACCGCGGCGCAAGATCGCGCCACACGACGACGGCGGCCGCCGATCCTTTCGCGATGATCGCGGGCGGTGCGAGCGGATCGCCACTGGCCGGGATCTCGGCGAGCAACGCCGCGACCCGTTCGGCCTCTTCGGTCCGTTTTTGCACGGCCGATTTACGGCGACCGGGGTTGCCTTTCGCTTCCTGAAGGCTAGCCGCCTCGGGCTTACGTCCACGCATCTAACCTCCTTCCCTAAAAAAACATTCCGCCGAATTTCGCGCCGGAAATCTTGGTGTTCGATGCCGGTCTAGGGCGGCGGCCCTGCTGGAGTTTTGACCCACCCCCCCCCACCGGGGGGAGGGCATTAACCGCGCCAGTCCGCGCTGGCGGCGCGCTCGATCCGCTGCTTCGCGCCATCGTGACACGGCTTGCACAGGGTCCAGAGATTGCCTGCGTCCCAGAACAGCGCCGCGACGCCGCGATGGCGTTGACGATGGTCGGCCACCAGCTGCGACGTCGCCGGCTCGATATGACCGCACATCTGACAGGTGAACCGGTCGCGCAGCAGGACCGACCAGCGGAGCCGCTGCCATTCCTTCGTCTTGTACCAGCGCCGATATGGCTTGGCCGCGTCACGTTCCCGATCAGCCTGCCGGTCCCGCTCGACCTTCGGCCCCAGCCCGGCAGGCCGGAACGTGGCGGGTCGGCGCGACATGGCTTAGTCCAAACGCACCGCGCCCCGCCGCAGCATGGGGCTGGACGGGGCGCGGTCAGGTGCAGGGGAGGGGTACTAGGCTGTCTACCATAGGTTCCGCCCAGTGTGGCGTTCTATAGGCCCTTTTTGCCCGAATGGCGGACATACAAAATTTGCATCGCGTCACTTTAACGGGGTTGACGGGCGGACCCGCGAATTTCCGCCGCTTCCAGCGCGACCACGATCCGGTTGATCGCCCGACCGTAGCGCTTGCGCAGGCCTTCCTCGCCCTCACGCAGCCCCATAGGGTGCAGCAGGCGCATCCACGACACCTGCGCATGGCCGCGTGCCAGTTCCGTAATGGCCAGCCCGACCAGCTTGCGGTCGTCGGCCGAAACATGCTCCATCCAGCCCAGCGCCTCTTCCATCTCGCCCACTTCCTGCCGCGTCAGTCCGGGCAGGGCAGGCGGCACGTCCGCGTTGATCTTGCGCCATGCTGCCAACTCAACCGCGTTCATGCCGAACGTCTCGTGATAGTTGGACCAGATCGACGACACACCCGCACGAAGCCAACCGCGTTCCCGATCCGGCAGCCGCCACAGCATCGTCATGGCGTCCACCAGACGCTCTTGCACGACAGCGAAGGTCCAGACGAACGACCAACGATCGTCACCCTCCCATGACCCTCCCACGTTTTGGCTGCATCCTCCCACGTTCACCATAACCCACTCCCTTACAAAACAATGACTTACTTACTTTCTTGGGAGGATTGGGAGGATAGGGAGGATAAATGAATATTGTCTCGTGCGCACATGCGCATGTGCGAGCGCGCATGTGCGCATGCATATACGCAGAACATGACAACAATCCTCCCAACCCTCCCAGACGCGCGGATTTCCGCCGTTTCTTCCTCCCACAATCCTCCCACGTCCCTCCCATTCCGGGAGGATAGTCGTTGATCGCTACACTACGTCGTCATCGTCGTAGGGCGCGAACGGCCGATCGGGCGGCGGATGGGTGGAGGTGGCGAGGGACTGGCCCTGATCGGTGCTGATATCCTTGGCGTTGCCATGCTCGTCGACGAAGTCACCGACCGCGCGCACCAGCCTGAGATCGAGCCAGTGCATGCCGCTGGACTTATGACGCTTGAAACCCTTTTCCGCCATGGCGTTTGAGAAGCCTTTTTGCTTCCATTCGCGTTCGTCCGCCGCCTTCGTCCAGGCGGCGAACACGTCATAGAGTTTCGAGGACTGCACGGTGCTGCCCGCCTCGATCACGGTGCAGAGGCGCAGAAAGCGCGCGAGCGGGTCGCTGGCGTCCCGATACTCCATCGTATCGGCCGTGACGGCCGCCGGCTCCACCAGCCCATGCACCAGATAATCGAGCAGGCCTTCCACCAGCCGGTGGAACACGCCCGCCGCCTCCTGCGCCTTGATCTTGTTGAGAAGCTCGACGTCCTTCTTCGGCGTGCCATCTTCGTTGAATTCAAGGTCGATGTTTTTCAGCCATGATACCAGCTTCATGCGCGACCAGATGCCTTCATCGGTATCCGGGATCTCCGGCTTGCTGTTACCGCTCATGATCAGCTTGAAGAGCGGCACGAGGTCGAAGAACCCCCGATGTAGCGCTCGCGTCGGCACCGGCTCGCCACCCGTCACGAACTTGATCAGCGCGCTATTCAGCTTCGCCCCGCGCTCCGGCTCCGACGCGCGCAACAGCCGCACACCGCCAAGCCGCGCCAGATCGGGCGAGGCCTGATCCCCGCGTTTCTTGATGCCCTGATCCAAAAACGTCTCGATCAGCGTCGTCCCGCTATAATCGCCCAGCGCGTAGCACCACGCATCAATCGTCGTCGATTTGCCGTTCCGGCCGCGACCGTAATTATACCAGAGCTTATGCTCGCCGGTCAGCCCCGTTGACCCATAACCGCCCACCTGATGCAGGTAGCGTCGCATCCCCGCGTCCGGCTGCGCCCATTCGAGCATATCATCGTAGAGCGGACAGGGTTCGGGCGCGTCTGGATCGTAGACCACCGGTGCCAGCTTGGTATTATAATCCTCGCGCACATGCGGGGACATCGTCACCGTGGCCGTCTTCACGCCTTCCGGCGTCAGCCCGCGCGTGAACCGCAACGTCCCGTTCAGCACGCCCAACGCCAGCGGATCGGTGTCGAAACGTTCGATTGGCACCGTAAGCCACCGGCGCGCCAGATTGGCGATGGCGATCGGCCGGCCCGACGTTTCGGACGCGCGGCCGAACGCCCGAACCTTGTCCGACAGCAACTCCCAGCCTTTCCCTTTCGGGAGCCAGCGGTCCAGCCCGAACGGGTTGCCATTGTCTGGATCGAGATCAAGCTGCCGCTGACCTTTCTTGTCCGGTTCACTCAGCGTCCAGTTCACGCCCGAATCCGCCATCTGGCGGGCTTCGTCCTGGATCATGCGCACCGTGTCGAACACGCCGCCGATCACTTCCGCCGGCGGCGTCTTTTCGTCCTGATCCAGCACTTTCCAGCGCCGCCCGTCCCAGCCCAGCCAGCCCTTGCCGGTCGTGAACCGGTAATTCTCCCCGAACCGGTCGCGAAATCGTTCCGCGATCCCGAAATCGGTCATCGGGTAACGGATGCACCGCAGCGTCACCAGCATCGGCCCGAGATCGAACCCCCGCGCGATCCCGTCGTCGATCGCGCGGTCTATATCCGCATGCTGGACGTCGGCGACATCCTCATAGCTGTCCCGCAGCACCTGCTTAACGGCTGCCGCGTCCAACAGACCTGCGCCAATCCGCCGGCCGATACCGAACGCGATCTTCGTATAGGCGTCCTTCTTCGGCTCCGCATATCCCAGCCGCCGCGCCACCCACGCGACGGCCGAAGCCCGCAATTGCGCTGCCTCCCCCGCCGCGAGGGCTTCGATCGCGTCCCTCCCGCCGTGGGAGGATGGAAAATTCCCCCCCGGATCGGGGGCAGGGGAGGGATTGGGAGGGTTGGCGACGCCCGCTGCGCGGCCGGGCGCGGGGGAGGGCGACGGCCGCGACGACGCCGATCGCGACGGCGCGCGCTCGGCACGACGCTGCGCATTCTCCTCGATCGCGCGCAGATCGCGCGGCTGGTCCATGCCGGCAGTCAACCCGCTCTCGATCGCGTCGCAGCACTTGTCATAGTCACGGCCGAACCCGGCCACCGTCTGCTGCAACATGCCGCGCACAAGCGCTTCGTTCAGCGCGCCAGCGCCGACCAGCTGGCCCAGCGAAAACGCGCACGCGTTGATCGCGTTGTTACGGTTGCCCATCGGCGTCGCGGCAAGATCGCTCAATTCACGATCGAGCGCCGCCAGCGCATATTTGCGCACGACGTCGGCCACGGCCGGGCCCGCCCCCAGCCGAGGGGAAAGTGATGAAGACGGCGGCTGGTCGCCGCCGGCGTTTGTCTTGGATTCTTTCGGCGCGCGCAGGATTTCGATCAATTCTGCGGGGGCATCGACAGGCTTGCTGTCCTGCCGGCCTTCCAGCCAGCGATAGCGCCGCTCCCTTCCGTCCTCCGCGTACAGCACGGACGGCGGTGCAACGATATACCCCCCCTGACCGCGAACATCGACATGCTGTGGCAGGTTGCCGCGATTCCGGATCGGTTCACCGGCCGGCTGTGCATAGAGCGCGTGGACGCCGCCCGATTGCGTCAGCGAGGCCAGTGTGGTCGGCAACGCGCATCCGATCTGCGCTTCGGTCGCCGCCTTCAGATCGACCAGCGTGAACACTTCACCGGTGTCGTCATCGGTCCGCGGATCGAAATCGAGCGCGAACATGCCGTTTTCGCCCATCGGCAGACCGATCATGGCATTCGGCCAGCGCTTCCACCAGTTGCGGATCTGCTGTTCGTCCGTAGTCGCGTTCTTGTAGCCGTTGCCGATGTAAGGCGATTTGGCGCTGAGCAGCTTCTCTCGCGGCCCGTCCTTACCTTGGACGATCACCGTTTCGTCACGCTCGTGGCATGGAAACACCTTCCACCCACGACGCGCATATTGAAGCGCCGCCTGACACATAGGCGACGGGAGGGACGCGATATTCACTGGGGAACCCCCGAGACAGGATGCGGCGGACGAACCGCGTCCGCGCGGGGTGGTCAGACCCTAGAAGGGGACGTCATCGTCCAGGTCGCTGTCGAACGCGCTCTGACGCCGCGCGCCTTCGGCCGGACTACTGTTGCTGGTTGCGCCACCGCCGACACGGCCGCCGCCCTGATCGCCGCCCTCGCGACCGTCCAGCATCAGGATCTTGGCGTCATAGCCCTGCAACACGATCTCGGTGGAATAGTGGTCGTTACCCTGCTGGTCCTGCCACTTGCGCGTTGCGAGCTTTCCCTCGACATAAACCTTGGAGCCTTTGCGCAGATACTGTTTGGCCACACGGCACAGCCCTTCGGTATAGACCGCGATCGAATGCCACTCGGTCTTCTCTTTGCGCTCGCCGCTATTCTTGTCCTTCCACGTCTCGGATGTGGCGATCCTCATGTTGACGACTTCGCCGCCGTTCTGGAACGATTTGGCCACCGGGTCCGCGCCGAGATGGCCGATGATCATGACCTTGTTCAAACCCGCCATTACTTCCTCCCACCGGCCCTGTTCCAGGCCGAAATTGCCGCCACATCGTCGCGGCATTGATCGATGATTTCCGGACCCTGCGCGCCGCAGCTGCGGTTTGGGCAGACGACGTTGGTTGCCACATCGCCCCCGCTAGCACGGGCGCGAACGTCAGGCATTCGCCCGCACGAACAGCGCTCTGGACGCACCGCCATTAGTGGCCGCCCTCGCCCGTCGCCTTCGCAATCCGAAACGACAAGGCGGTGATTTCATTCTTGATCGTCTCGTGATGCTCGCGCGCGAGCTGCTCCAGCGCGCGGACGTCAGCCCGCAGCCCGGCAATCTCCGGTGCCTCCTTGATTTCGCCGAAACCCGCGTCCCTGAACTGGGCAACCAAGGCGACCGCCAGACCGGTTTCCTTGGCGATGCGCGCATCGCCCCAGTCCTTTTCGTAACGCCCGGCGTCGACATCGAAATGGTTCGAAAGCAGGCGAAACATCGCGGCTTGCGTTTTCATGGCATTCGGACTGGGCTGTGCGGCCATTTTGTTTTTCCTTGAAAGTATCAAACGGCAATCAGGACAGACATGCGGGTCGATCGACCATCCCGATTGCGCGAATTTCTGGTCGATTTGCTCAGGCGGGAACAAAGTCCGGATTTTCAGTTCGCCTTGCTTGGGGCAGGCCGAACACTGAATTTGGGCTGTTCGTGAAAGGCCCCCGATACCCGGCTGCGTCCGCAACCCACGCCCGGCCTCGCCGGCCTTGTAAGGGTGGCCGCGCATCGTCACTTCGCCACCCCCGTCCGCTGGCCGGTGGCGAGGATCGTCACGAACCGCGCGGTCGGGGCCGGCGCGGTTTCGACATGGATCGCTCCATCCTCGACCAGCACGCGCATCACCGCCGCGCACACCGCACCGTCCAGCCCGGTCAGCGACGACAGCATCGTCTCGGACGGGCAGGGCCGGCCCAGTCGCGCCCGCTTCGTCAGGATGGCCAGCACCGCATCCACCGCCGCCGGACCGACCCCGACCGTGCTGGCCTTCGCCAGCGCCGTCTTGGGTTGCGGAACCGCCGCCTGCGTCCGCCGCGCGACATAGTTGCGCCACTGGCCTTCGCTGTCGCCCGCGTTGCGTTGGAACAGGATGACCAGACCGGCGGCGTGCAGGTCTCGCATCTTCGCCGCACCCGCCGAATCTTTCGGCAAGGCCGCCGTGCGTAGCCGCGTCGCATAGACGAATTCGTCACCCGGCCGCGCCACCAGCATCCAGGCGGCGATCCGGTCCGGCCGTGCCACGATCCCGCGGGCGGCCGGCTCGGTGACCCGCCGTTCGTCGATCGCCGCCGCCACGGTCATGCGCGCACCTGCGCCGCGCGGAGCGCGGAATTGGCCGACAACGCCGCACCCAGCTGCACATGCAGTTCGGCCGCATAGGCGACGTCCAGCGCGATCGCGATCCCGTCGCTTTCCAACCGGAACGGCAGTCCCGCGGCCTCCGGCGCGCGCACCGTCCACCGCGGGCCAAAGGACACTTCGCCCAGCGCGCATTGCGGGTGCATCTCGATAGGGTCGGTTGCCGGGACGGGCAGGCCGGCCCCGCACCGAAGACAGGTGCCTTCGGCGATCAGCACGCCAGCGCTGCAACGGGAGCAGACATCGAACTGGGTCATGCGTCGTCCCCCAGCTGCTCGATCAGCGCGCGCGTGATCACGGCCCACTCGATCGCTTCATCCATCTCGCGAAGCGCGCACGCGCGACCGTCGCGGTTGGGTTCGAACAGGCAGGCGATGGCCTTTGCCGTCGCTTCGCCGCTTTCCTTGGCATGGCGCGCAATCGCCTCGCGCACGTCGCCCAGATCGGCGGTGGTGATGTCAGGCAGCCGCACCAGCACATGGCCGGTCTGCTGCGCGAGATAGCGGGTGACCTGCGGCCATGACGGCGTGTCGCGCGTCACCGCCTCCAGTTCGACCACGGCATCAATCGGCATCCATGCGGTGCCGTTCGGATTTACGAAGTCGCTGAACGTCTGGTGCCGTTTCACCCGCGTACTGGTTGCGGCAGCGGCTTCCTGCCCGCCGACCGCACGCACCAGCGCGCGCGCGGCACCGCGCAGGCCTTGCAGGATGGGGGACAGCCCGGTCATTCCGAGGCGGTCCCGATTTGAGGGTGATAGGAAGCGAGCTTAATGCTAGGCCAGTCCGTAGACCCCGCCGGTTCTGCGTTGTTGTTAAGCGTAACGAGAGCAACGGATTTGAGTGGTTCGTTCGTCAACAACTTGAATGTTGCTTTCGAAAGATCTGCAAACCCTTCACTGGGGCGCACCAATCGCACATCGGCAGGACCGAACATCACGCGTCACTCCCTTCATACATGGACCAGCGCTCGGAGATCGCATCGCGGCGGGCATCCTCGCGTAGCAAGCGCCGCAGGCGGAGAAGCAGAGGAAGGCCGGCAAGTGCCGCGCTGAGCGCGAGCGCAACAGCCAGCGCCGAAAGCGTGAACAGCAGGATCTCGATCATGACTGCGCCTCCGCATGAAGGGCGGCAAGATCGCGGCATTTGCCGGGTGCCGTGATCGTTTCGGGGTCGGTATTGGCGTCGGCATGATCTGTCTCAGCCACGCCCAGCCCATAAAAGTCGTTCGGCGTCACCGCCCCATCGGTGACGTTCGCGATGCGGCGCATCATGGTAGGGTTGGGCACTTGATGACCCTCAGCGTAGCGCTGAACGGTCCGCGCATGCTGACTGCCTATCGAGCGAGCGAAGGCGGCGTATGTGAGGACCTCTCGATCCAGATAATCTCTGAGCGTCATGCGGCTTGAATTGGCTGATCCAGCCAACTGGTGTCAAGCGAAAAAGGCCGGAACGGCCAAGACGGCTTTTGGCCGATCCAGCTACAACACGCGGATGGCTACCGAACGAACCCCACGAGCACCAAACCGTATTCGCGAACTCCGCCAGTCCCGCGGGCTTACGCTGGAGCAGTTAGCTGCGCTCGTTCCCCATCCGAAGGCCGGTCAATCCACCGACCTTTCGTCGATTGGAAAACTGGAGCGAGGCGGAATTAACCTAACAAAAAGTTGGATGGATCGGGTCGCTGCTGGCCTAGGGGTGCCACCGGAAGACCTGATCTCCGATCGCCGCTTCGATCCGGCGCGTCGCGTTCCGCTCATCGGTAAAATCGCTGCAGGCGACTGGCAATCTGCGATGGAGGACCCGATCGAGTTGATTCCATGCACCGTCGGTGGGCCAAACACGTTTGCTCTTCAGCCGGAAGGTGACAGCATGGATCGCATCGTACCCGCTGGGGGAAAGATCTTCGTGGACCCGGACGACCGCGAGATGCGGGACGGAAAATACTACGCGATGATGCGGCCGGACGGAGACACGACCTTCAAGCAATTCCGAACAAACCCGATGAGGTTTGAGCCATGCTCTACCAATCCGAAACACAAGCCCATCCCGGTCGGAGCCGAGCCGCTCACGACGCTTGGGCGCGTTGTAGGACAGCAATCAGACCTCTAATTTTCACGGCCAAATATCTGCGACCCATGTAAGTGGCGCAGTGAAGATCGCGTTGTACCGTGGATCGACCCACGCTTCTTCCGCTTGAACGGCATCCTTCATGGCCTCGTCCCTAGTCGCGCGCATCGGACCTGCCGGCCGCATTCCGATCATGAATACGTATCCTATAGGCTTTCGGTGGCCGCCAGCAGCCGCGATTGACCTACGCACCAAACCGTTATGAGCCATTGCAACATCCCAAAATGAGAACATAGCTAGAACAGATTAACGCGACGTGGGTCAACGGCAAATTTGAATTGGCCAAACCAGCCAATTCTTTGATTGACAGAGTTTGGCTGTATCAGCCAAATGCGTCCGGTCACCAACCGGAGGGCACCATGCTCGCATACGCCGACACCCCCGCACCCGATTTCCCCTACGCAGGCGCAGCGGCCCTGTGGCAGGGCAACCCGGTCACGATCCACCAGCGCACGGACGACGGCCAAGCACTGATTTTCGGCCTCGGCATTTCCGCTCGCGTCGATCTGGGCGATCTCTCGCCGGCAACCGGCGCCGGCCTGTTCGCCGAGTGGGTCGCCGAACGCATCACGCCCGAACCGACGCCGTTCTGCCGCTCGGACGAAACCGACCTGTTCGTGGACTATGCCTGCTGGCTGGAACGACAGGGCTATGACCGCGCCGTCACCGGCACCCGCCGCGCCTTCACCGCCGCACTAGCAGACGCGGGCTATCTGTCCTCCGGCGCAAGCCGCCCCGGTTTGATCCGCAACCGCCGGGTGCGCTTCACCGTCTGGCACCTGACCTTGATCGGGGAGCTGTCGTGAAGAACCGGTCCAACGATTTCGATCGCGAGTTCGATCGGATGCGTCGCGCCGGCCGTCGCAGGGCGCGCGCCTTCTTCGTGATCTGGCTCCTGTGGCTGACAGCCTGCATCGGCGCGACCGTTTGGGTTGTCATCAATCCGGAAGCAGTCGGCCAGTTTCTCGGACGCATCGTCGCCGGTTTTCAGGGTGCAGCATCATGAGCGAACAGACCCCCACGGCGGTAGAGCCTTGGCACACACCACGCGGCGGCTTGATCGAGGCGCAAGGCATAGCCCGGCGCGCCTATAAAGACATCGAAGCCGAAAAGGCTATCAACAGCCATATTCCGGGCTATCCCTACGATGTCGCGCTGTCGTCGCTCAATCCAGTGCTGGCCGCGCTGGACACCCTGCTTCTCGCCACCCCCACGCCCGCCCCGGAGGGGCTGCGGGAGACGGTCCGCTTAGGCGACTGTCCGCCGGGTCTGTTCATGTTCGATGGCTGTCTCGGCCTCAAAACCGAATATGGAGGCATGGAAACGATCGGTCCTGTTGACTGCCCCGGCAGTGAAATCAGGTGGACCGTAGGCCGCTATTCCGACGTCTATGTCGCTGACAGCGGAGAAACGTTTTGGGGCGGCGTCGCCGACAAGGATGCGCGCGAAGACTTACTCGTCCGACCTATCGACGGCATTCTCGGCAACCAGCCCGTCGCGGATGGCACGAAGCCCAATGCAATCTACTACACCATCAACGCAGCCGAGTGCGAAGTGGAGACACTGAAAAACGATTATCTCCGCCGTCATCAGTGGGCGGCGACATCTTGCACGCCCGGCTCCTACTGGATGTGGCGGCGATCATTTGCGGACGTAAACGCACGTCGCGCAGAAGAACACGCCGCGTTCTGTGCGCGGATTGGACAGAACCGCGAGCAACAAACGTACCCAGCCGAAATGCTCGTAGATACAGACACCGCCGTGCGGATGACATGGGCCGAAATCGACCCCGCGCGTCTCGACTTCGAGTTGGGGGATTCTTGATGGATTGCGCCAACCACGAGATGGAAACGCAAGTCCGCGTCCCGCCGCACGAGGTCCGTCACCCCGATCTCGGGAAGGTCACCGTCTATCACGGTCGCGCGATGCGGATCGGCCGGATCGAGACCAACGGTAACGGCCGCATCGCCATCAACGTCATGATGGGCGCGGAAGAACTGCTCGAAGATGGGTGGGACAATGCCGGCGAAGGGATCGGGCTGCTCTTCACGCCCGGCCCCGACGAAGCGCGGACTCTCGCAGCCAGCCTCTGCCGCATGGCGGATCGGCTGGAAGCGGAGGCGAAGGCGATCGGCGACGACGTGCTGACCCGATTGAAGGGCGCGCGTCCATGATCCCCGGCGACGTCCCCTGCGCGGCCTACCACCGCGCCGTCGACAGCGACCGCCCGGCCGCCGTCCCCCACTCGTCGACCACGCGCGCCGTCTGCGTCGCGCTGGCGATCATCATGTTGATGGGAGTTTTCGCATGAACGTCACCGAAGCCGATACGATGGCCAGCGTGATCGCGGAGGATGTCCGCGTGCAAATCGGTGAACTGCTGGGTCCGATCGCTGACAAAAAAGCGGCGGAAGGCGTCCCGACCGGTGTCGTCTGCGATGGCATCACCTTCGGCCTGATCGCCATGGCGTGCACCTTCGCCACCGCCGACCACGACAGCACCTGCCCACGCGTGCGCAAGACGCTGCACGTCGCCGTCGACAACCTGCTCGATCAGCTGATCGCCTACCACGCCGGCCGCATCAACAAGGCCGGGGAGACGGTCCAGTGACGCCCGACATCAACGACGACGTCCTACGGATCGTCAACTGGCAACGCGTCGAACTGGCGGAGATGGTCACGCAGGCGACTGCGGCGGAGATCGCGGGCGGGATGCGGCAGTCGGACGCGCTCGACGCCACCGTGATCGCACTCATGAGCGTAGCCGTCAACATCGCGACCGCCAACAGCCTCAAGCGCGCCACTTCGCCACGGCAGGCGCTGCACGTTCTTGTCGACACGCTGTTCGATCATGTCGCGAAGCCATGACGGGCCGGCCTCGCCTTCGCCACGAATGGGCATACCTCGCTCAGGTCGCGACCGACATTCACGCGAAACGCGCGGCGACCTATCCGGCCCGCGTCGCCGATGGCCGCATGTCAACCGCCGAGGCAGAAACCGCGCTGTCATCGATCGCCGCGATCGCCGATGACTGGCGCGCCGCGAAGGACGGTCGCGTGCCGGATGATGGCCCCGGCCGCCCCAGCCGCGCCGCCCGCATCGCGACGCTGACCATGGCGCGCGACCGGGCCAATGTGCTGGCGGACAAGGCCGGCACCGCCCTGCGTGGCGTGTTGTCGGCGAAGGCACCGCTGCCGGACCGCGACCGCCTGATCATGGATCATTATCAGGGGCAGACCATGTCCGCGACGGCCGAAAGCTGGGTGCGCGCGCTCGACTATGCAGCGGCCGTGACGGCGATGCTGTGGTGGGAGGAACGGTCGGGCGGTGATCTCCGGATCGTCTGTTCCATCAATGCCCAGCTGCGCGACGAACAGACCGCCCCCGATCAGGTGAAGGCCGCATGACCGCAATCCTGCTCACCTCAGCCGAGGCCGCCGCGCGCTTGCATATCTGCGAGAAAGTCTTGCGCGCGGCACGAAAGAACGGCGACATTCGCTATGTCGCGATTACCGATCGCAAGATCATGTACCGGCCGGAAGACTGCGACGATTTCGTCGAAAGCCGGCTGCGAAAGGATGAACCGTGTCTGTCTACCGAACGCCGAAATCGCCGTACTGGCAGTTCGATTTCCAGTCGAAAGGTCGTCGCGTTCACGGATCTACAGGCTGCACGTCGAAGCGCGACGCCGAGAGGTACGAAGCCGACCAGCGCCGGAAGCTCGCGCTAGGGGAAGGCACGAAGCCCGCGATCACGGTCGACGAAGCCTGCGGCCTATGGTGGGAAGGCAAGGGAAAGCATCAGTCGAGCGCCAGCACGTCGCGCTATCAGCTGGCGAACCTGATCGACGGACTGGGCAAATCGAAGCTGCTCGGCGACATCGCCTTCCTCGACGTCGACAAGATGGTGGCGCGCCGCCGCGCCAAGGTCGCAAACTCCAGCGTCAACCGCGAAACCGAACTGGCCCGACGCGTTTGGCGCTATGCCGAGGAACGCGGCTACGACGTTGCGCCGGTCGCGTGGGGAAAGCTGATGCTGAAAGAGCAGGGCGAGCGCGTGCGCGAACTGACCAGCACCGAGGAAACCGACCTCTTCGCCCAGCTGCCAGACGACCTCGCGAACATCGTGGAATTTGCGATCCTGTCGGGCCAGCGGCGGACATCGATCGTCACCATGCTATGGTCCAAGGTGGATCTCGTGGGCGGCCGGGCCAGCGTCCGGGTGAAGGGCGGCGGCTGGCATAGCTTCCCGCTCACGCCGCGCATGGTGGCGCTGATCGCCAACCAGCCGAAGATCTGTCCGCAGGTTTTCACCTATGTCTGCGAACGGCCGGCACCGCCTCGCGGCGATCGGCCGGCGCGACGCAAGGGCGAGCGGTATCCATTCTCGCTACAGGGCTGGACGCGCAAATGGCGCAAGGCGCTCGAAGACGCCGGTATCGACGATTTCCGTTTTCACGATCTCCGTCACACCGCCGGCACCCGCGTCCTACGCGCGACCGGCAACATGAAAGCCGCGCAAAAGCTGTTGGGCCATACGACTATAACGACGACGGCGCGCTATGCGCACGCGGTGGAAGACGACGTCCGGGAGGCCATGCTAAGGGCAGAGCAGCACAACGCTGCGCCCGCCGCTAAATTTAACGATAAGATCCGTCGCATTTCATGCGCCTTTCGCGATGCCCACACAGGTCCGAAACCCTCACCGAGACGGCGGGTATTGGCTTCCCGATAAAACGGAACGAGCAGAGTTGCGCATAACACCGTAGCGGGTACAGTTTGCGCAGACACCGAGGCGACTCATGCAGGTACTGCCAGTGACAGACGATGCTCGCCGCAGTAGGTCGCCAGAAGGCGGCCGCGGTGCGCGTTATCGTCCGCCAGAGGAAGCTCGCGCCGTACCGTTCGCTCAGCTGCTAGCCGCCGGCGGACGTGACGTGCTTGAGAAGAAGCAACGCGATATGCTTGATGCCGTAACGAAAAGCGATGGGCCAAGCGGTCGTGTTTTCGTTGCTGGCGATACGGCGCTACTCAGCGGCCGCTGCATCGCCGTTATTGGGGCACGCAAGGCAACCGACATGGGGCGACGCCGCGCTCGCCAACTAGGTCGCCAACTCGCCCAGGCGGGGATAGTTGTCGTCTCCGGTCTGGCCGAGGGCATCGATACGGAGGCATTGACCGGTGCGATCGAAGCTGGCGGCAGGGTAATCGCAGTTATCGGCACGCCACTTGACCAAGCCTATCCTGCGAAGAACAAAGCGTTACAAGAAACGATCTACCGCGAACATTTGCTGATCTCGCAGTTCGCGGACGGGGAGCGCGTATTTCCATCAAACTTCCCGGCGCGCAATCGAACCATGGCTGCGCTGACGGACGCTAGCGTAGTAATCGAAGCTTCCGACACGTCCGGTACCATTCATCAGGCGGCAGAATGCCAAAAGCTTGGGCGATGGCTCGTGATTGCTAAAAGTGTCAAAGATGATCCAGCACTTTCATGGCCAGCGAAGTTCATTGGCAAGCCGCGCACAGTAATACTAGAAAAAACGGCTCAGCTAATTGAGACGATCTACTCCGCATGACACTGTGGGCACATGTCTACGGCGGCTATGCAAGCTACGACGGTGCCTACGAGTGGGGCGATTATGAGCACGTAGCGCACAAGTTCGTCCAGATCCTGAAAGGCGAGCCAGCTAACGGATACGCATGGCTTCCTCGACCGGACGGCTCTAAGGTGAAGATCTCGACCGCTCTCGCCCATGCCGCTGTCAACGTTTGGGGAACATGGGCAGCGGCGAGGGCGCAGCAGATCTATCCGAACGGTGGCGCGCTACTAATCCCGATACCTTCAGCAAGCTGCTTGCAGCTCGGCGCAGATCCCAAAGGCAGTGCGCTAGCATCCGCCGTGGCCTCGCGCAGCACCGGCTTTCAGGCTGTCAACGCAATTCACTGGGCCGAAAAACTGACAAAGGCGAGCAAAGGCGGGCCTCGGGATGCAGAGACATTGTTTGCGAACGCCCGTGTACTGACCGGCCTTGAGAAACTTCCAGTGATCCTAATCGATGATGTAATCACCGGAGGGGGCCACGCGACCGCGTGCGCCCGAGCGCTTCGATGTTTCGGTCATGATGTGCAGCACGTCATTGCAGCGGCCCGCACGGTAAAAGCGCCGCCAAACGCCGGCATGTTCTCAATCGAACCTTGGGATCTGGAAGCTAATCCCTACGCGGCATTTTTCAGCTAAGCGGAGCATCGTCGCCGACGTCGTTGCGGCCAGTCCCGGAATAGTCCCGGAGGCGTCGACCCGAGAACAGAAGAAAACGCGCCAGATCAATGACTTAATGTCAGATCGGTTTCGCGCTCCCAAACCAGATGCGCTACCAGGCTGCGCCACTCCCCGACTGGCGATGCCCTTACGCGGAGCGGCCGGGAGAGCGCAAGCGAAAGCTTGGGTGGGGACTTGCCGGCGCGCCGCCTGGTCGATCGAAAGCCGCGTTGACAGAGGTTCGGGATCGGGAATAGCCCGGACAACGGCGGCCACGGAGAAGGGCCGCGTGGATCGGGACTTTGCCGGGATCGCCGGCGGGCGGATCGGTGGGAGAGGTTGGGATGATGCTGCGGCTCACTGGATTGGGATTGCTGGCGGCGATCGCGGGATCGGCTCAGGCGGCGCAGGTGCGGGCGGACCCGGTTGTGGCGGTGGAGGGCGGCCGGATCGCAGGGATGATGGATCCGGCGGTGTCTGCCGTCCGAAGTTTTCGGGGGATCCCCTATGCGGCGGCCCCGGTCCGTGCGTTGCGCTGGCAGGCGCCGCAACCGGTGCGGGCATGGAAGGACGTTCGCCCCGCGACGGCGTTCGGCGCGCGTTGTATGCAGCAGCCGCTTTATGACGACATGATGTTCCGTTCGCCCGCGGTGAGCGAGGATTGCCTGTTTCTCAACGTCTGGACCCCGGCCGCGCAGGCTGACGCGCCGAAGCGGGGCTTGCCGGTGCTGGTCTATGTTCATGGCGGCGGGTTCGTGGCGGGGGACGGATCGGAAAAGCGTTATGATGGCGCGGCGATGGCCAAGCGCGGGATCGTGGTCGTCACGCTGAACTACCGGTTGGGGGTTTTCGGCTTTCTGGCCCATGCCGGGCTGCGGACCGGGGCGGCGGGGCATGTGTCGGGCAATCAGGGGATGCGCGACCAGGCCGCGGCGTTGCTCTGGGTGCGGCGGAATATCGCGGCTTTTGGGGGCGATCCGGATCGCATTACGGTCGGCGGGGAGTCGGCGGGATCGATGTCGGTGAGTGCGCTGATGGCGTCTCCGCTCTCGCGTGACGCCATTGCGGGGGCGATCGGCGAAAGCGGTGCGGTGATGCTGTCGCTGACACCGGCGGCGCAGGTCGATGCCGAACGTGCCGGGGCGGCCTTTGCGGAGCGCCTGAACCAGCCGACGATCGCCGCGCTGCGCGCCATGCCGGCGGAGACGTTGCTGGCGGCGCAGGGCAGGGACAAGACATTGTCCTTCCGCCCGGTGATCGACGGGGATTTCCTGACCGAAGCGCCGACCGAAAGCTTTGCCGCGGGGCGGGCGGCGCGTGTGCCTCTGCTGGTGGGCAGCAATTCGCAGGAGGCGCCGGCTGCGGCGGTTCTGGGTGATGGACCGCCGACGGTGGCGCAGTATCGGCGCGGCCTGCAACGGCTGACGGGTGACCGGGCGGATGCGGTGTTCGCGCTTTACCCTGCGCGCAGCGATGCGGAGGTGACCGCTGCGGCGACCGCGGTCGCCAGCGACGCCTTTCTGGGGCTTGCGACGTGGAAATGGTTCGATCTGCACCGGCGGACGGGGGCTGCGACCTATTATTATCACTATACCCGCGTGCGGCCGCGCTTCGTGACCGACCATTCGGGTAATCCGCCGCCACAGGGCGCGGTGCACAGCGCGGAGATCGAATATGCGCTGGATAATCTCACCGCCAATCCTCTCTATGTCTGGACCGACGAGGACCGCACGGTTTCCGCGACGATGAGCGGCTATTTCGAGAATTTCATCAAGACCGGTGATCCGAATGGCCGCGGGCTGCCGGTGTGGTCGCAAGCGCCGGCGGAGGGCGCGCAGATCCGTCGTCAGGTCATCGATGTCGAGACGCGAAGCGTGCCCTTTGTGGAGCAGGCGCGGTCGGAGGCGGCGGCTCCCGTGCTGTCCTTCCGTTAGGGCATGACCGAGATGGATCGGGGACGTTAGGGGAAACCTGACATCGTATTTTTTCGGTGACGATCGTGAGTTTCGTCATCCGGAGGCACGATGGCCTTCCTTGAGGATCCTCAGCGAAAGACGGATCGGCCGCTTATTCGTCCGCTGTCTGGACGGGCGTTGCGCCCATGATCGCGGCGACCTTGGCGGCCAGCCCGTGCATGGTGAAGGGCTTGGTCAGCAATTCCATGCCCGGTTCCAGATGCCCGTTCCCGACCGCGGCATTTTCCGCATAGCCGGTGATGAACAGAATCTTCAGTCCGGGCCGTAATGTGCGGGCGGCGTCCGCGACCTGTCGTCCGTTCATGCCGTTGGGCAGGCCGACGTCGGTGATGAGCAGATCGATCCGCGCGCCCGTTTCCAGCACCTTCAGCCCCGCCGCGCCATCCGCTGCGCCGATCACGGCATAGCCCTGTTCGTGCAGCACCTCGTCGACCAGATGCCGGATCGTCGCCTCGTCGTCGATGATGAGGATCGTTTCACCACCGGCGGACGCCGCCATCACGATCGCCTCCTCCTCCTCCGGCAACAGCGCGTCGCCGGTGTAGCGCGGCAGATAGATGCAGACCGTCGTCCCGCTGCCCGGTTCGGAATAGATGCGGACCTGTCCGTTCGACTGGCGGGCGAAGCCATAGATCATCGACAGGCCGAGACCGGTGCCCTGACCGATCGGCTTGGTGGTGTAGAAGGGTTCGAACGCGCGTTCGATGGTTTCCCGGCTCATGCCCGTGCCGGTATCGGTGACCGAGATGGCCAGATACTGCCCCGGCGGCAGATCGCGTTCGCGCGCGGTGCGCTCGTCCAGCCATTTGTTCGCGGTTTCGATGGTCAGCCGGCCGCCATCGGGCATCGCGTCGCGCGCGTTGATGCACAGGTTCAGGATCGCGCTTTCCAGTTGCGTGGCGTCGATCATCGCGGTCCACAGGCCGGCCGCGCCCACCACCTCGATATTGTTCGTCGGCCCGACCGTGCGGCGTAGCAGTTCCTCCATCCCGAAGATCAGGCGGTTGACGTCGGTCGCGCGTGGATCGAGCGTCTGCCGCCGGGAGAAGGCGAGCAGCCGCTGCGTCAGCGCCGCCGCGCGCCGCCCGGCCCCCTGCGCCGCCAGGATGAAGCGTTCGGCATCGTCCGTCCGTCCGCGTGCGAGGCGCAGTTGCAGCAGTTCGAGATTGCCCATCATGCCGGTCAGCAGATTGTTGAAATCATGCGCCAGTCCGCCGGTCAGTTGCCCGACGGCCTCCATCTTCTGCGCCTGACGCAATTGTCCTTCGGCAACGGACAGCGCCTGGGCGGCGGCCTTTTCCTCGGTGGCGTCGCGGCCGACGGCGATGATCTTGCCTTCGCCACGGCCTGCGGCCCAGATGATATCGCGATAGGAGCCGTCCCGGTGGCGATAGCGATTTTCGAAGCGCGTATAGGCATGGCCGCCGGCGACGCGCGCCGCCCCCGAGATGGTATGATCGAGATCGTCGGGATGGATGAAGGCGAAGAGCGGCTGTCCCCGTAATTCTTCCGGCGACCAGCCCAGCATGGATGTCCATGCCGGGTTGACCGTCTCGATCCTGCCGTCGAGATCCGCCACCAGCATGAGATCCGAGGAAAGCTGCCAGAGGCGGTTGCGGTCGGCGGTGCGTTCGGCGACCTGCTGTTCCAGCGTGGCATTGATGATCCGCAGGCGTTCGTCACTGGCACGCAGCGCGGCATCGGCCAGCACCCGTTCGGTCGTTTCATTGGTGAAGACGAACAGCCCGGCGACATCGCCCTGCATGTCGAGGATGCGCGAATAGGAGAAGGTGAACCAAGTGTCCGCCGGACCCCGGTCGGTACCCAGCTTCCAGGGCAGATCGTTGAAACGCTGGCGGCGGCCGGCGAATGCGGCCTCGATGATCGGGCGCGCCTGTTCCCATGCATCCGCCCAGACGCGCTGGAATGTCTCGCCCATCGCCCAGGGCAGACGCGGCCCGAGCAGCGGAAAATAGGTTTCGTTGAAGAAGAAGAACAGATCGTCCTTGCCCCAGCACAGGATCATCGATTCGGGAGAGTTCAGGACCAGACTGAGGTTCGACTTGAACGGATCGGGCCAGCCGGCGGGCGGGCCGAGCGGATGGTCCGACCAGTCGCGTGCGAGGATCATTGCCGTCGCCGCGCCACCGCCGGCCAGAAAGCGTAATTCCGGCGGGAGCGCCGTCGGATCGTCCAAGTCGTTCAATGTCATGCCGTTTCCGGAGTGTCGGTAAGAAGGGGCAGGGACTGAACCGTTCAGGCGTCCGCATGATCCATCGCGTGCGACGGGGAACGCATCGCGCGTTGCCGCCGACGCGGGGTGGTGGATGAACCAAGGGCCGGCCGGGCCGTTGGCGAAGGGAATGGGAGATGACGGAATGAGCATAGCCGCACGGGAATTTCTGGATGCATGGACGATCCAGGCGGAGCAGCATCCGCCGCTGGATGACACCGATGCCGCGCAGCTCGCGGCGCAATGGGAAACGGACGCGACCGAGAACGGCATTGCGGTCGAGGATCTCCGTGCCGCGGCGGACGGCGATGTCGCGGCGTTCCTGCAACGGACCTTCGGCCGGGCGGGATCCGAACTGCAACTGGATTGACCGGGCCGGTCGGCGCAGCTGGCTAACGCCCCCTTAACCACCGCCATGCCAAGGCCTTTCCATGGGCATCATGACGGGCATGGCATGGACGAACTGCTGAACGATTTCGTCGCCGAAACGCGCGAAACGGCGGAGGCGATCGCCGGAGAGATCGTGGCGTGGGAGGCCGATCCGTCCGATCATGCGCGGCTCGACAGCATTTTCCGCTTCGTCCACACGGTGAAGGGCAGTTGCGGCTTCCTTGATCTGCCGCGCCTGCAACGGCTGAGCCATGCCGCCGAGGATGCGCTGGCCGCCGTGCGATCCGGCCGGCGCACGCCGGATGCGGCGCTGGTGACGGCGGTGCTGGCGATCATCGACCGGATCGCCATGCTGGTGGATGCGATCGAAACCGGCGCCAGCGTGTCCGATCATGACGATCCGCATCTGGTGCTCGCGCTTTCGGAACAGGCGACGGCGGATGCCGCGGGCGACGGGCTGGCGGTCCATGATGTCCTCGCCGCCGCTCCCGCGCGCACCGTGGCGCGCAGCATTCGCGTGCCGGTCGAGCTGCTCGACCGGATGATGGCGGGCATTTCCGATCTGGTGATGGCGCGGAACGAGGTGGCGCGCGGCCTACGGCTTTCCGCGGAGGGCGAATCCGTGCTTAACGGGTTCGAGCGGCTGTCGACCGCGATCGCGGAAATGCGCGAGACGATCACGCGGACACGGATGGCGCGCGTCGAGAATCTGTTTTCGGCGCTGCCCCGCCTGATCCGCGACCTGTCCGGCGAGTTGAACAAGCGCGTATTGTTGCAGGTCGAGGGCGGCGATGTCGAACTGGACCGCGAAATGATCGAGATGGTCCGCGATCCGCTGACGCATATCGTGCGCAATGCGGTGGATCATGGCATCGAAGCGCCGGCCGACCGCGTATTGATGGGCAAACCGGCGGCGGGAACGCTGACCGTGACGGCGCGCCAGTCCGGCAACCAGATCCTGATCGTGGTTGCCGATGACGGACGGGGGATCGATCCGGACCGGGTGCTGGCCAAGGCAGTGGCGTCCGGCATGGTGAGCGCCGAGGCGGCGGCGCGGATGGACCCGGACGCGGCGGTGAACCTGATCTTCCGCCCGGGTTTCAGCACGGCGGCAGAGGTCAGCGCGGTTTCCGGGCGCGGCGTGGGCATGGATGTCGTTCGCGCCAATGTCGAACGGATTGGCGGGCAGGTGTCGATCGAAAATCTGCCGGGGCAGGGGCTGCGCGTGGTGATGCGCGTGCCGATGACGCTGACGATCATTCCCGCGCTGACCGTGTCGGTCGGCGAACAGCATTTCGCGATCCCGCGATCGGTGATCGAGGAGATCGTGCGGACCAAGGCGGCATCGGTGCGCGTGGAGCGCAGTTGCGGGCTGACCACCGTATCGATCCGCGGCGAACGCCTGCCACTGGTCGCCTTGTCCGACATCATGGCGGGCGGCGTGCGCGATGCGACGAAGCCGGTCGCCGATCCCGCGATCCTGATCGTGCTGCGGCCTGGCAATGGCGGGCGCTATGCGCTGGGCGTCGATGCCGCGCATGACCATGAGGAACTGGTGGTCAAGCCCGCCGCGCCCGCGATCATGGCGATCGGCATTTTCGGCGGCGTCACCATGCCCGACGACAATCGGCCGATGCTGCTGCTGGATGCCACCGGGATCGCGGCGCGCGCGGCGGTGGATACCGCGACGATCCCCGAAAATACGACGCCCGAGGCGGTTGCACGGGTGGTGCCGACGCTGCTGTTCCGCGATCTGGACGGTGCGGAGCGTGCGATCCGGCTGGGCGTGGTCGAACGGATCGACGAAGTGCCGGCCGCGGCCTGTGCGCGCGTGGCGGGGCAGTTGCGGCTCAACCGCGACGGGGCGGTGGTGCCGTTGCTTTCCGCCAACGGGAAATTGCCCGATCGGCCGCGCATCACCGTGCTGCGGATCGGGATCGGTGCGGACCGGATGGGTTATGTGATCGATCAGGTCATCGATATCGTCGATCTGGGCGAAGCCGTCGCGCCCGCGCCCGATCCGGGGCTGGTGGGCGGCGTGGTCGTCGCGGGCGACCGGCTGGTCGAACTGGTCGATCCTTACTGGATGTTCGCGGCGGTGGCGCGGGGGCAGGCGCCGGTCGTGGTGCCCGAGCGCCCGATCGCGCTGCTGGCCGCTGCGGACGATGCATGGATGCGCGAGATCCTGCGGCCGATGGTGGAGGCCGCGGGTTACCGGGTCGCCTTCGCGCCCGATGCCCATGCCGCCAAGGCCCGGATCGTGATCGGCGACGGCAGCCTGCCCGATGATCGGGGCGGGGACGCCGTCCGGCTGACCCTGCGGAACGATCCGACGGGGGAAGACGGGATCTGGCGCTATGACCGGCCCGCCTTGGTTCGCGCGCTGGACGCTGCACGGGGAGCCGGCCGATGAAGACGCTGATGCTGATCGTCCGGATGGCGGATGAGACGGTGGCCTTGCCCGCCGATCTGGTGGAATCGGTCGTGGAAATCGAGGCGATGAGCCAGATTCCGCTGGCCCCGCCGCAATTTGCGGGGCTGGCCGCGCTGCGCAGCCGGGTCGTGACGATCGTCGATCCGCGCGCCGCGCTGGGGGATGTCTCCTGTGCGCCGCCAATGCCCTTTTCCGCGGTGATCGTGCAGATCGAGGGGCATCCCTACGGCATCATCGTCGACGATGTCGTGGACGTGCTGGAGCCGGACGGACCCGTGCGCCCGGCCAACGGGATGGCCGGTTCGCGCTGGGCCGCGACGGCGCTGGGGACGGTGGTGATCGAGGACCGGCAATATCTGCTCGTCGATCCCGCCGGGCTGGTCGCGGGGCCAGCGACCGTGACGGGCGACGTGCGTTAACGCGATCCTAACGCGCCATGCCTATTCCCGAACATCAACTTCTACCAAAGGCAGTTCCATGAAGACGTGTCTCGTCGTCGACGACTCCAAGGTGATCCGGAAGGTCGCGCGGCATATTCTGGAGACGCTGGATTTCCAGGTCGAGGAAGCCGTGGACGGGCGCGACGCGCTCGATCGCTGCACCGCGTCCCCGCCCGATGTCGTCCTGCTCGACTGGAACATGCCGGTGATGACGGGCATGGATTTCCTGCGCGCGCTGGGCACCAGCGCGGTGACGCCGCGGCCGAAGGTGGTGTTCTGCACCACCGAAAACGGGATCGCCCATATCCGCGCCGCGATCGAGGCAGGCGCGGACGAATATGTCATGAAGCCGTTCGATCGCGAAACGCTGCACAGCAAGCTCAGCCTGGTCGGCATGGCCTGAACGGCACGCACGGAGCCTGTCCATGCCCTCTGTCGGCAAACGCCTGTCCGCGGCGGAAGCGGTGCCGCTCCGTATCCTGATCGTCGACGATTCGATCGTCGCGCGGACGGTGTTCCAGCGTATGCTCGTCGATCAGGCGGGCTTCGCGGTGGAAGGCATTGCGCGCGACGTCGATCAGGCGCTGGCCATGCTGGCGAAGGTCGCGGTCGATATCGTGCTGCTGGATGTGGAAATGCCGGGCACGGACGGATTGACTGCGTTGCCCGCGATCCTGCGCGCGGGGCAGGGCGCGCATGTCGTCATCGTCTCCTCTTCCTGCGCGGACGGCGCGGTCGCCACCGTGCGCGCACTGTCGCTCGGCGCGTCCGACACCTTGCTGAAACCATCCTCGGGCGATCTCGCCAACGGCTTTGCCGGGCGGCTGGCGGACCGGTTGCGGCGGCTGGGGCCGGCGCGGCGCGTCACGCCGCTGAAGTCCGTGCCGGTCGACGGCGTCGATCGGGCGGGAGCGGCGCGGACCGATCCGGTCGGCTGCATCGCGATCGGCGCATCGACCGGCGGACTGCTGGCGCTGGCCGCCTTCTTCCAGGGGCTGGGCCGACATTGCGACGCGCCGATCCTGGTCACGCAGCATCTGCCCGCCGAATTCATGCGCTACTTTGCCGATCAGCTTTCGGAGATGGCGGACCGACCGGTCAGCGTCGCGCAGGCCGGGCAACTCGTGCTGCCGGGGCAGATCCTGACCGCGCCGGGGACCGCCCATCTGTCGCTGCGTCTGGACAATGGCGCGATCCGCATCCAGCACGACGATCGCCGCGCCGTCTCCGGATGCCAGCCGTCCGTCGATCCGATGCTGGAAGCCGTCGCCAAAATCTATGGCAAGAGCGGGGTGGGCGTCATCCTGAGCGGCATGGGGCGCGACGGATCGCTCGGGGCCGCGATGCTGGTGAAGGCGGGCGGTGAATTGATGGCGCAGGATGCGGCGACCTCCACCGTCTGGGGAATGCCCGGCGCGGTCGCGCGGACGGGACTTGCCACCACGGTCCAGCCGGCGGTCCTGCTCGGCCGGCGGATCGCGACACGCATGAAGGCCGCGACCGCGCCTGCAACGGGAACATCGTCATGGAAATGAGCGCGGCCAGCGCCCGTCTGTTCGCCTGCGTCCTCGAGGAGCGGACCGGCCAGCAATTGACGGATGCGCGCAACTGGCGGCTGGACGTCGCGATCGACCGGCTCGGCCGCAGCCACGGATTCACCAGCGCCGATGCGCTGGCCGCGGCGCTGGCGGGCGGGCGCGATCCTGCGCTGGCGGATGCCGTGGTGGAGGCGCTGCTGAACCATGAAACCAGCTTCTATCGTGATCCCAATGCCTTTCGCCTATTGTTCGACAAGGCGCTGCCGCCGATCATCGCGGCCCGCCCGGGGCGGCAATTGCGGATCTGGTCGGCCGGCTGCTCCACCGGGCAGGAAGCCTATTCGATCGCGATGACGCTGGCCGACATGCCGGCGCTGGCGGAGTGGAAGATCGACATCATCGCCACCGATGTCTCGCGCGAGGCAGTGGGGCAGGCGCGTGCCGGCCGCTATTCGCAGTTCGAGATCCAGCGCGGGCTGCCGATCCGGCAGTTGATGCGCTGGTTCGACGGGGTGGACGATGTGTGGCAGGCGCGGCCCGAATTGCGCGCGCGGGTCCGCTTTCACATGCTCAACCTGTTCGATGCGCCGCCCGCGCCGGGGCAGTTCGACGTCATTCTCTGCCGCAACCTGCTCTTCTATTTCGTGCCGCAGGTCCGTCGAAAGGCGTTTGAACGGCTGGCGCAGGCGCTGGCACCCGACGGTGCGTTGCTGATGGGAGCGGGCGAGGCGGCGATCGGGCAGACGGACCGCTTCACCTCCGATCCCGTGGATCGGGGGCTGTTCCGGCCGGTTCCGCGCTGACGGCTTGACAGGGCGGGGCGGGATCGGCGCTAAGCACGGGAACCGCATCGCCGTTTCCGGAGGTTCCGCCCGTTCATGCCCGAACCGATCGTCCGCCCGTCACCCAATTTCGATGCCCGCACGTTGCCGGTGTCGATGCTGGTGCTGCATTATACCGGCATGGCGGACGGGGCGTCCGCGATCGCGCGGCTCTGCGATCCGGACGCCAAGGTTTCGGCGCATTATGTGGTCGAGGAAGACGGCACGCTGTACCAGTTGGTGAACGAGGCCGACCGCGCTTGGCATGCCGGACGGTCGCACTGGCGCGGGATCACGGACGTCAATTCCGCGAGCATCGGCATCGAGATCGTCAATCCCGGCCATGAATGGGGCTATCGTCCCTTTCCCGAACCGCAGATGCAGACCCTGCTGCCGCTGATCGCCGCGATCGTGGCGCGGCACGATATTCTTTCCGTCAATGTCGTCGGCCATTCGGACATCGCGCCCGCGCGCAAGGACGATCCGGGCGAATTGTTCGACTGGGAAAGACTGGCGCGGCACCGCCTGGCGCTCCCCCGCCCGAAGCTCGCCTTTCGTGATCCGCACTGGACGCCGGGCGGGTTCCTCGTGGCGCTGGAACGCTTCGGGTATGACGTGGCGGACGGGCCGGCGGCGGTGCGCGCGTTCCAGCGCCGGTTCCGGCCGGAAACGATCGACGGCATCGCCGATGGCGAATGTCGGGCGCTGTTGCTTGCACTGCTGCTGGACAGCGGCGCGTCCCTGCCGCAATAGACGCGCCGTCAGAGGGCCGGGCGGCCGCCGGCGCGTCGTAAGGGCGTGCGGGAGGAAAGTCCGGGCTCCAAGGAGCAACGGTGCCGGGTAACGCCCGGCGAGAGCGATCTCAGGGACAGTGCCACAGAAAACAGACCGCCCGCGCTTCGGCCGGGTCAGGGCGAAACGGTGCGGTAAGAGCGCACCGCGGGCCGGGTAACCGGAACGGCACGGCAAACCCCACCGGGAGCAAGACCGAATAGGGACGGCATATGGGCTGCTTCGCCCCGTCGTCCGGGTTGGTCGCTGGAGGCCACGGGCAACCGTGGTCCTAGAGGAATGGTCGCCCATCCCGTTTCGGCGGGTGGACAGAACCCGGCTTACAGGCCCTCTGACACTTTCCGCCCTGCCTTTCGCCATTCCGTCTTGAAATGCGGTCACGGATCGCCTCTGCTGAGCGGATCTTGGGGGACGGCGATGACGATGTTCGGTTTGGCGATTGTGTTGCAAGCGGCGGTTCCGGCGACAGCGGCCGTCCCGCCCAGGGCGACGGTGCAGGACATGTTCGCTGCGGCTGATGCCGCCAGCGCGAAGAATGATCTTCCTGCCGCGCTGGCCGGCCTGACCGCGCTGGAAACGCGACTGGCCGGCGGACGCAACGCGCGCAGCCAGGCCGTGGTGCGCGCCCGCAAGGGCGACGTGCTGATGCGGATGGGGCGGGGCGGGGAAGCCGCGCCGCTGCTGACCGCCGCACTCGCCGATCTCCCGGCCGACGATGCATCGCTTGCCGATGATCGTTTCCTGACGCGGATCTCGCTGGCGCGCATTCGCCTGCAGACGCTGGATTATCCGGGTGCGGTGGCGCTGTTGCAGGCGGCGCAGGCGGATGCCAAGTCGCCGGTGGCGCGGCTGAACCTCGCGCTGCTCCAGTCCCAGGCCAACACCTTCACCGATCCCACGGCCGCGCTGGCGCAGATCGACGCTGCGATGGCGCTGGCCAGGACGATCCCCGACCTGGACAAGCCGACGCGCGGGATATTGCGCACGCAACGTGGACGGGCGCTGCTCAACCAGCAGGATTTCAAGGCCGCGACGGCGGAGTTGCGTGCAGCGGTAGTCGATCTGGGCGGGCTTGGAATGCGCGTCGACCGTGCCGATGTGATCGCGCGGTCCGATGTGGGCATCGCCGCCATGCTGGCGGGCCTGCCGGATGTGGCGCGCGAATATCTGGCCTATACCGGCGCCGGGCGATCGGAAAAGCCGTTCGATACCGCGTCTGACATGGGGTCGCCGCCCTGCGGCACCGAAACCGGGCTGCGTCCCGATGATGTCGCCGTCGTCGAATTCGCCATCGCGTCCGACGGATCGGTGCAGGGCGCCGTGCCGATCTATGCCACGCGCCCGGCCGAGACCGCGGTCGCCTTCGCCCGCGCAGTGATGAACTGGTCGTGGACGCCCGAGGCCGCAAAGAAGATCGATCCCTTCTTCCGTTCGTTGATCCGGATACAGTTGCGATGCAGCACTGCCGCCGCGCGGCCCGACGTGCAGGCGCTGCTGGCGCCCGCTGTCTCAAAATGGCTGGATGACAAGGGCGTCGCGCGGTTCGATGCCGGGGGCAATGCGGCGCGTGCCATGCCGTTGCTGCGTGCCGAACTCACCCGACGCGAGGCTGCGGGCGGCGTCGCGCTCGTGCCGGTTCTCCTTGCGCTGGCGGACAATCCGACAAGCGCCGTAGCGGACCGGACAGGCTGGAATCGTCGTGCGGCAACGCTTGCGGTGGCGGCCGATGCTCCGGCCGAAGTCCGCGCCTATCTTGCCACCCGTTTCGTCGACGAAGGCAAGTCCAAGCCGATCCAGCATATTCCCGCATTGCAAGCCGCGCTGGCCGATCCGGTTGTCGCTGCCAATGCCCATGCGGCCGGGACATTGCGGTTGCTGATCGGCGACTGGAGCCGGATCGATGATCCGGCGGCGGCGGCGCACTATCAGGCGGTGGCGGCCGACACCCGACTCGACGCGCATGATCCGCTGCATGTGGGCGCGTTGATCCGTCTCGCAGGTGTGCAGGCGCGGGCCGGCCGGATCGAGGATGCCCGTGCCAGCTATCGGCAGACCGGGCTGGCGGCACAGCAATGCGCGCTCGTCGATGCGCAGCCGGCCATCAAAGCCTTGAACATGTCCTCGGACGACTATCCGAAGGAAGCGATTCGATGGGGCTTCGGCGGCTGGGCAGCGACGGAATTCGATATTGATGCGGCCGGGCGAACGGTGAACCAGCGCGCGACGATCGCCTATCCGCCGTTCGTGTTCGATACCGCGGTGGTCAAAATGGCGAAGGACATCCGCTATCAGCAAAGCTACCGCCCGGAAGGCGGGCTGGGTTGCGGCGGCAAGACCATCCGCGTCTCCTTCCGGATGCCGTCTTAGCCTAGCGGTTCGCTTGCGGCTTGGGTCGGGCGGCTTTTGCCGCTAATACCGGTCGATGGCAGGAACGTCTCGATCGAACGACTGGGGATTCCCCCGCTGGCGCAGCTATGGCGGCGAACGCGGGGCCACGCAGGTGCGGATGTGCGACCGGGACGGGTGCGGCAAGGCCGGCGACCGTCCCGCGCCCAAATCCCCCAACAGCCCCGAACGCTGGTATTTCTGCGAGGAACATGCCGGCGAATATAATCGCGGCTGGAATTATTTCGAAGGCCTGTCCGCCGAGGAAGCCGCCGCGCGTGAACAGGCGGAGCGGGGGACGTCCTCCGGCTATGCCGAGGCGTCGCATTATGGCTGGGGCGGATCGGGCGACGGCAGTCGGTCCCGCGACGAACTGCGCGCGCTGGAGGTGCTGGGGCTGGACCCGGATGCCGACGCGGACGCGGTGAAATCGGCGTGGCGGCGGCTGGCCAAGGCCAATCACCCCGACGTCAACCAGAAGGATCCGGCCGCGGCCGAACGCTTCCAGGCGGTGCAGACGGCCTATGAAGTGCTGCGCGCTGCCGACGAGCGTCGCGAAGACGCGCAAAAGCGCCGGTGAAGGACCGGGTTCGCGCCGAATGGGACCGGGTGGTGCTGGTCTGTCGCAAATGTTCGAAGAAGCTGGATGGCGGGTTCGGGGCGGATGGCGGGCAGTCGCTCGCCAAGGCGCTGCGTGCCGAACTGGGCGGCGGCAAGGGTCGGAAGGCGAAGGCGGGGGTGATCGAGGTCGGTTGCCTGAAGATCTGCCCGAAGCGGGCCGTGGTGGTGGTCGATGCCGCCCATCCGCGCGAATGGTTGCTGGTGGAGGCCGGTGCGCCGGTCGAGGCCGTGGTGGCGCGGTTGCGGGGCGGGGATGCCTCGTCTGAGGTGCCGGCGGGTCAAGCGTTAGCTCCGCTTACCGCGCGTTGACGTTCCCCGGCGTAGGCCGGGGCCGGGGTGAAACCGTCGTCCCAAGGCCCCGGCCTGCGCCGGGGAACGCATGGGCGTTGGATCGCGAAATGCGCCTTACGTGACCGGAGAAGACGCCGCCGCCGGTCTTCTGGCTCAACCCTGATAGCGGGCGGCGGTTTCGCGGATCAGGGCGATCATGTTGGGGATGCCCTGCGTCCGGTTCGAGCTGAGCTGCTTCGCCAGATCGAAGGGTGCCAGCTCCGCCGCGATGTCGGTATCGGTGATTTCGGAAGCCGGGCGATCCTGCACCGTGAGCAGGACCAAAGCGATGATGCCCTTGGTGATCGCGGCGTTCGAATCGGCAAGGAAGTGCAACCGGTCGCCCTGTTCGGTGGGATAAACCCAGACTGAGGCGGAACAGCCGCGGACCAGAGTGGCATCCGTCTTGAGTGCATCGGGCATCGGTTCGAGCGCGCGGCCCAGATCGATCAACATGCGGTAACGATCGTCGCCTTCGAGGAATTCATATTCCTCCAGCGCTTCGGACAGGGATGCGGGTGCGGTCATGGTGGCCGGGTAACAGGTCGTGGCGCGGAGTGCCACGGCCGAGAGCGGCACGGGCTAGAGATCGACCCCGGCGGCGATGGCTTCCAGCTTGCGGATCCGTTCCTTCAGATCGGCGATTTCGATCCGCGCGCCGGAGGCGGGGGCGGCGATGTCGCGTCGGCCTTCAATCTCCAGCCGGCGGAGATCCAGCCAGCCGCGCCAACCTACCAGTGCGGCATGGGTGGCCACGATCAATCCGGCGAGCGCGGCGGCGGCGATGATGGCGAAACTGGTGGCTTCGGGGGTCATGGTCATGCTCCTTCCGGCGGCGTTGGAGGGTGAGGTCAGAGATCCTTGAGGCGCAGCGCCTCGATTTCGCGGTCCAGCTTGGAAGGGCCGTCATTCTCGGTCGCGATGCGTTCCAGAACGGCGACCCGTTCGCGCAGGCGGCGGACCTCGTCGGCCAGCATCTGCGTATCGACCCGGTTTTGCGGGTCGACCCCGGCCTCGTCATCCACGGACTTGCGATGCTTCGCCTTGAAGATGCCGGCGATCGCCGTGATCGCGACGATCAGGACCACCATTTCGAACGGGTTCATTCTGTTTGCTCCGATGGGCGTTTATTGGGGGCGGGCGGTGGTTCAGCGCAGCGCTTCGATCTCGCGGCCGAGGCGGGCGCTGTCGTCGGTGGCGATGCGTTCGAGGACGGCAATCCGTTCCTCCAGCCGCAGCACCTGCCCCTTGAGGCGGGCATTCTCATTGCCGAGCAGTTCGAATTTGCGATCGGCATGGAGCGCGGGATGGCTGACCCGGCCATGATCGTCTTCGACGGGATAGCCGTGCCGGGCGCGGATTGCGGTGGAAACCACCTTGGCGATCATGACGATCGAGATGATCGCGAGCACAAAAAAGGGCGAGTTCCAGGACATGGTCGGATCCGTTCTTTCAGTCGCGATCAGCGCAGCGCGTCGATCTCGTTGGCGAGGCGGGTATTCTGGCTGGTGACATGGGTTTCGATGTCGGCCAGCCGGCGGTCGATGTCGCGGAAGCGGCTGCGGACGTCGCGGACGGAGGCGCTGGGTTTCGCCCGGACCTGTTGCCAGAATTTCCGTTCGGCGGGGTCTTCCGCATAGAATTCGCGCGGCTTGTCGTCGGCGATGTAGCCGAGCACGACATAGGCGGCGGGCAGCAGCGGGCCGAGCGCGAACACCGTCAGCAACACCGCGCCGACCCGGATCAACGTGACGTCGATGCCGGTATAGTCGGCAAGGCCGGCGCAGACGCCCATGCCCTTCTTGTTGCGCTTGTCGAGATAGAAGGTGGTGCGGCGGGCGGACATGGGACGGGTTCCTTTGCTCGTTGCGGCGCGGCGTTCAGGGACGCTGGCGGCCGATGGGATCGCGGTCTTCGGCGCGATAGTCGCGATCCGGAAAGGCGCGATCGGGGGTGGAATGGCTGGCGAGCCGGTAGTCGGGATGGTCGGCGGCGATGATCCGTTCGATCGTCGCCAGCCGGTCGTCCAGCCGGCGCGCGGTCTCGTACAGGTCGTCCATCAGATTTTCGTCCTGCACGGTCAGCGTGCCCGACTGTTTCCAGCGCGTGATGTAGTGGAAGATCAGCCAGGGCAGCCCCAGGAACAGCGTGCCGATGGCGATGACGGGGACAAGAACCTGATCCATGGTTTCAGCTTCCCTTCGCCTGTTGCCGCGCCTTCAGCGCTTCCAGTTCGGCATCGACCGCATCGGACGAGCGCAGTTCGGCGATCTCTTCCTCAAGGCTCTTGGGTTGCGCGCCCAGGCTGAGCGCATCGGCGCGGCCCTCCGCCCAATCGACGCGGCGTTCCAGAACCTCGAAGCGGGAGAAGGCATCTTCCGTCTTCTGGCCGGCATACATTTCGCGCATCCGGACGCGGTTGTTTGCGCTTTCCAGCCGGGCGGAGATGGCATTCTGGCGGCTGCGCGCCTCGCGGAGCTTGGTCTGGAGCTTGGCGATGTCGCCTTCCGACGCGCGCAATGCGTCTTCCAGCACGTCGATTTCGGCCTGCAACTGCGCCGACAGGTCGGTCGCCTTGCGCTTTTCGACCAACGCCGCCTTGGCCAGATCCTCACGGCCCTTGGACAAGGCCAGTTCGGCCTTTTCGGTCCAGCTATCCTGAACCTGGGTCAGCTTGCCGACCTGACGGCGCATTTCCTTCTGGTCGGCGATGGTGCGCGCGGCGGAGGCGCGAACCTCGACCAGCGTCTCTTCCATTTCCAGAATAATCATGCGGATCATCTTCGCCGGATCCTCGGCACGATCGAGCAGGTCGGTCATGTTGGCGGCGATGATGTCGCGGGTGCGGGAGAAAATTCCCATCGGATAAGATCCTTCAAAGAGGTCAGTAACGGAGCGCCGTGATGGCCGTCCCGGTCGTTTCCGCGGCGCGGGCAGGCCCGACAGCGGCGACGACGCAGGTAAAGGACAGCAGCAGCGCGCCGATCGAGGACAGAATGACATGCTTGCGGTCGGACTGAAACATGGTGTGGCTCCCTGAACCGGTGTCTGATGTCCCGGGGCTGATGCCCGGTGATGCCAGAGTGGTTTGCACGGAGCGTGCCAGTTTCGAAAAACGGCTTGGAAAGCGGTTTTTCTCCTCGGGCAGCCGCCATCCCGCCGGATGATGCTTGCGAAGGGTTGGGAAATATCGCCAATGTTTCGGGATGGAACGCACCACCAGCTTCATCGGCGAATCATCGGCTTTTCTGGACACCGTGGAGCGCGCGAGCCGGGCGGCGGCGCTCGACCGGCCGGTGCTGGTGATCGGTGAGCGCGGGACGGGCAAGGAACTGATCGCCGAGCGTCTGCACCGGCTGTCGCAGCGCTGGTCGGGGCCACTGATTACCCTCAATTGCGCGGCCTTGCCCGAAACGCTGATCGAGGCGGAGTTGTTCGGCCATGAGGCGGGGGCCTTCACCGGCGCGACCAAGGCGCGGGCCGGGCGGTTCGAGGAAGCGCATGGCGGCACGCTGTTTCTGGACGAGCTGGCGACTTTGAGTTCCGGCGCGCAGGAGCGGTTGCTGCGGGCGGTGGAATATGGAGAGGTGACGCGGATCGGATCCAGCCGGGCGATCCGGGTCGATGTCCGCATCGTGGCGGCGACGAACGAGCATTTGCCGGCCCTGTGCGAATCCGGCCGGTTCCGCGCCGATCTGCTCGACCGGCTGTCGTTCGAGGTCATCACGCTGCCGCCGCTGCGCGCGCGGGAAGGCGATGTGCCGGTGCTGGCGGACCATTTCGCGCGGCGGATGGCGGCGGAGCTGGGGTGGATCCGCTGGCCGGGCTTTTCCGAACAGGGGATGGCGGCTTTGGTGTCGCATCCCTGGCCGGGCAATGTCCGCGAATTGCGCAACGTGGTCGAGCGCGCCGTCTATCGCTGGGACGATCCCGAACGCGCGGTGGAGGTGATCCTGTTCGATCCCTTCGCATCGCCCTGGGCGCCCGTGGCGAAGGAAGCCTGTTCGGTGCCGAACGTGCAGGAGGGCGCGACCCCCGCCACGGTGACTGTCGCGCGGCCGGAGCCGGACGCGGTGGACGATCTGCGCGCGGCGGTGGACGGCTATGAGCGGTCGCTGATCGAGGCGGCGATGGCGAAGCACCGGTTCAACCAGCGCGCCACCGCCAAGGCGCTAGGGCTGAGCTATGACCAGTTGCGCCACTGCCTGAAACGGCACGCTTTGCTGGGATAGTTACGGCTGCGATATTTTCGGCACCCTTCCGCCCCGGCTTGCGTTAGGAAGCCCGAGACCGAAACCGTCAAGGAGACAGACGATGGCGTTCGAACTTCCCCCGCTTCCCTATGATTATGCCGCGCTGGAGCCGACCATCGATGCGGAAACGATGAAGCTGCATCATGACAAGCACCATCAGGCTTATACCGACAAGCTGAACGAAGCCGTCGCCGCTGACGAGGCGCTGGCATCGAAGTCGATCGAAGAGATCGTCGCAGGCATTTCGGCCTATCCCAAGGCTGTCCGCAACAATGGCGGCGGTTACTGGAACCACATCTTCTTCTGGGACACGATGAAGCAGGGTGGCGCGCAGCCGTCCGGCGCGCTGAAGGAGGCGATCGAATCGACCTTCGGTTCGATCGAGGACTTCAAGACGAAGTTCAACGCGGCCGGCGTCGGCCAGTTCGGTTCGGGCTGGGCCTGGCTGATCGTCGACGAGAGCGGCGCTTTGCAGATCACGTCCACGCCGAATCAGGACAATCCGCTGATGGACGTGGCCGAGGTGAAGGGCACGCCCGTGATCGGCAACGATCTGTGGGAACATGCTTATTATCTGAAGTATAACAACCGCCGGCCGGATTATCTGAAGGCATGGTGGGACGTGGTCGATTGGGACAAGGCCGGCGAACGCTACGCCGCTGCCAAGGGCTGATTTCCTTCGGGATGACGGGAAAGGGCGGGCCGCAAGGTCCGCCTTTTTCATGTCCGGCGCGGATCTGATGAACGCCGGCCTACGATCGTCTCCACATGGCGTTCATCCGCGATAGCCCAGACCGTCTCCATCGGAAGAAGGAGAAAGTCGATGCGTATCAAGACCCTGCTCATGGCGCTGGCCGCGATCATTCCCGCCGTTGGTGCCGTCGCCCCCGCCACCGCGCAGGCGCATGGCCGCCACGACCGTGATCGCTATGACCGCCACGACCGTCGCGATCATCGTTGGGACAATCGCCGCGGGTATCGGGGTGATCGCTATTATGGCCGCCAGCGCCGCCATGCCGATCGCTATCATGATGACCGCCGCGGGCATCGTGGCGACCGTTATCGCGGCTATGGCCGGTAATCAGACGATCGTCGGGGCTCGGTTCAGGCCGCGCCCCGATCATTCAGCCCTGCGGCGGGATCGGCGGGTTCGATTCCGCCGTCTTCATGTCCAGCCCATGTTTCATCAGCAGCGGGATGTTCGCCAGCGCGAAGATCAGCGTAGCGGGCATCGCGCCCCATAATTTGTAGCCCAGCCAGAAATCGGTGCTGCTGTTGCGCCAGACGACCTCGTTCGCGACCGCGAGCAGCAGGAAGAAACAGGCCCAGTTTCTGGACAGCAACGCCCAGCCCCGATCGCTGAGGCCCGGATAGGCCGCGCCCAGCACGACCTTCAATGTGGGCCGATTGGTCCACAGCCCGAAGAACAGGATGCAGGCGACCATCACATAATAGATTGTGGGCTTGAGCTTGATGAAGGTCTCGCTGTGCAGCCACAGGGTCAGCCCGCCGAACACCAGCACCATCACGCCCGAAATGGCGAGCATCGGCGAGATTTTGCCATGCCGCAGCCGGGCAACGATCATGGCGATGGCGGTGGCGACCATGAAGGCGAAGGTCGCGACGAAGATGCGCTGGATCGGCGGGACCGGGGCCAGCAAATTGGTCAGGAAGAACACGACCAGCGGGCCGAGATCGAGCGCGAGGCCGCCCAGCGGGCTGCGTTCTGCGTAGCGGGACGGGGTGTCGGTCATGCCGGGTTCCGCGAAGAGGCGAGCGGGGCGACGCCGGCAATGGCGCGCGCAACCTCGATGGGATCGAAGGGGCGGAGATCGCCGATCGTCTCGCCCACGCCGATCGCGTGGATCGGCATCCCATATTTCTCCGCCGCGGCGACCAGCACGCCGCCCTTGGCGCTGCCGTCCAGCTTGGTCATGACCAGCCCGGTCACACCCGCGCTGGCGCCGAACACCTCGATCTGGTTGAGCGCATTCTGGCCGGTGGTGGCGTCCAGCACGAGCAGCACGTCATGCGGCGCGGCCGGGTTCAGCCGGCCAAGCACGCGGCGGATCTTGGACAGTTCGTCCATCAGCCCGGCCTTGTTCTGCAACCGGCCGGCGGTATCGACGATTAGCACGTCCGTGCCGCGGGCCGTGCCCTGCTTGACGCCCTCGAACACCAGGCTGGCGGCATCGCCACCTTCCTTGCCGGAGATGATCGGCACGTTCAGCCGTTCGGCCCAGACCTTCAACTGCCCGATCGCGGCGGCGCGGAACGTATCGCCCGCGACCAGCATCACCTCATAATCCTGCTCCTGCAGCAGATGGGCGAGCTTGGCGATGGTGGTGGTCTTGCCCGATCCGTTGACGCCGATGACCAGGATCACCTGCGGCCGGGGGAAGGCCTCGATCTCCAGCGGCTTGGCCACCTTCGTCAGGATGGTGGCGATTTCGTCCGCCACCACCTGCCGCACGCCGGCTTCGTCCAGCCCGCGTTCGTAGCGGACCTCGCCGAGCGTCGCGCGGACGCGGGCGGCGGTGGCGGGGCCGAGATCGGAGGCGATCAACGCTTCCTCGATCCCGTCCAGCGTCTCGCGGTCCAGCGTCGCCTTGGTGAACAGCCCCGACAGATTGTCGCCGAGCCGGTCGGAGGTGCGACGGAAGCCGCCGACCAGTTTCTCGTGCCAACTGGGTTCGCTCATGCTTCGAAATCCTCAGAGATCACGCCGTCGAACACGCGGACGGCGGGGCCGGTCATCAGCAGGCGTCCGTCGCGATCGGCAAGGGTCAGTGTGCCGCCCGGCAGGTCCATCCGCACGACGGCATCGAGCAGCCCGCGCTTCCGCCCGGCGGCGAAGGTGGCGCAGGCGCCGGTGCCGCAGGCGCGGGTGAGGCCGGCGCCACGTTCCCATGTCCGCATCCGCAGATGATCGCGCGCGTGGATGGTCGCGACGTTCACATTGATCCGTTCGGGGAAGAGCGGGTCGGTCTCAATCAGCGGCCCCAGCCGGTCGAGCGGGATCGCATCGCTGTCCGCCACGAAGAAGGCGAGATGCGGATTGCCGACCGATAGCGCGACCGGCCGTTCCAGCATCTCCCAGCCGACGGGCAGCGCGGTCGTATCCATCGCATAAGCCAGCGGCACCGCATCCCATGCGAAATCGGGCACGCCCATATCGACCGCCGCCCCGCCATCCGACAGGCGCGCGTCCAGCCGGTCGGCGGCGGTCACGACGATGACGTCACGTCCCAGCAGGACGGGGACGCAGCGCGTGGCATTGCCGCAGGCGGCGACTTCCGATCCGTCCGCATTGAAGATCCGCATCGCGATGCTGTCGGGGGCGTCATGGGCGGACAGCAGGATGAGCTGGTCGCAGCCCACGCCCGCCCGGCGATCGGCGATCGCGGCGGCGCGGGCGGCGTCCATGTTGACGGACTGTTCGCGTGCGTCGATCACGACGAAGTCGTTGCCGAGACCGTGCATCTTGGTGAAAGTGAGCGCCATGCGCGCGATCTAGGTGCGGGGACGGGGGAAGTCCACTTTGTTGGCCTCCCTTTGGCGCGTCACGCCGCGCGGGCGGTGCCGAGCAGTGCGCGGTCGGCGAGCAGGCGGCGCGCCTGCACGATGCTGAGCGGGCGGCCATAATGCCAGCCCTGCACCTTGCGGCAGCCCAGGGTCTGCAGGCGGGCGGCGATGGCGGCGGTTTCCACGCCCTCCGCCGTGACCGGGACCGATAGGCTGTGGCCCAGCCGGGTGATCGCCTCGACGATGGCGATGCTTTCGGCATCGTCCGTCATGGTGAGGACGAAGCTCTTGTCGATCTTGATCCGGTCGAAGGGCAGCGCGCGGAGATGGGCGAGGCTGGAATAGCCGGTGCCGAAATCGTCGAGCGCGAGCCGGACACCCTGATTCTTGAGGGAGGCGATGATCGTGCGCGCGAGCGGGAGATTGTCGAACAACGACGTCTCGGTGATCTCGATTTCCAGCCTATGCGCGGGAAAGCCGGTTTCGGTCAGCAATTTCAGGATCTTTTCCGCCAGCCACGGATCCTTCAACTGCACCGGGCTGATATTGACGGACAGGGTCAGCGACGCGTCCCAGCCGCTGGCATGTTCGAACGCCTGCCGCATGATCGACAGCGACAAGGCACCGATCAACCCGGCTTCCTCGGCGATCGGGATGAACATGTCGGGCATCAGGATGCCGTCGGTCGGATGATCCCAGCGGGCCAGCACCTCGAACCCTTCGAGCCGGCCGGTCACGAGATCGATCTGCTGTTCATAATAGGGAATGATGCGCCCGGCCGGGATGGCGGCGCGCAAGCCCGCCTCGACCGCGTTGCGCATGTCCAGTTCCTGCCCCATGCCGGCATCGAACCAGCAGGCATGTCCGCCACCCGCCTTCTTGGTGGCGGACAAAGCGATATCGGCACGGCGCAGCGCGGGGTCGATGCCCGTATCGCCGGGATCGATGCGGGCGATGCCGATCGACGCCGCGACATGGATACGCTGGCGGCCGAAGGGCAAGGCGCGGGCGAAATGGGCCACCATCGCCGACGCTGTGTGGTCGATCAGCGCGGGCTGTTCGGGATCGTAGAGCATTAGGCAGGCGAATTCGTCGCCGCCCAGCCGCGCCAGCGTGGCGGCGGCAGGAGCGATGGCGGTCAGCGCCTGCGCCGCGGCGATCAGCACCGCATCGCCGGCATCATGGCCATGCGCTTCGTTGACGCCGCGGAAATTATCGAGATTGATCGTCAGCACCGCCACCGACTGCCGGCGACGATTGGCGGTGATGACGGTTTCGCCCGCCAGTTCGGCCAAGGTCCGGCGGTTGGCGAGGCCGGTCAACGGATCGCGCGCGGCCAGCGTCGCCAGCCGGACTTCCAGCACGCGCCGTTCGCGCACCTCTTCGGCCAGCCGGCGGTGGCGCAGCAGGCCCAGCAAGGTGAGCGCGATGTTGAGGAGCAAGGCCGACAACAGCATGTGCCGGGCGCGATCGGGCGCGATGTCGATCGGCAGATATTGCGATCCCATGCCGCCGAGCAGCGCGACGACCCAGAGCGCGACCAGCAGCAAGGTCTGGTCATGCCCACCGTCTCCGGTCAGCACGCCGATCGGGCGGGACAGCCGATGCCGGAAACGGTTAAGCGGAAACCACATGGCGACCCGCTTGGCATGGCGGGCGTTTCGGATTGGTTAAGAGCCGGGTTCCGGCCGGACGGCGCGGCCCGTGGTGGCGGACGCCGAGGGTGAACGGGGCGGATTGCGCTTTCCGTGCGGTCCGGCTATGGCATCCGGGACCGTTCCTTCCGGAACCGATGTGCAAGCACCCGAGGGTGCCCGCCGGCCAGCGAGTTTTCGCCCGCCGGCGCTTTGTGCGTTGGCCCGGGGCGGAACATAGGAGAAGCCCATGTTCGAGACCCTGAGCGACCGCCTGAGCGGTGTCTTCGACAAGCTGCGCGGCCGTGGCGCGCTGGCGGAGGCGGACGTGCGCGCGGCGATGCGCGAAGTGCGGATCGCGCTGCTGGAAGCAGATGTCGCGCTGCCCGTCGTCCGCGAATTCGTGGAGAAGGCGACCGAGCAGGCGGTGGGGCAGAATGTCCTCAAATCCGTCACGCCCGGTCAGCAGGTCGTCAAGATCGTCAATGACGCGCTGGTCGAGATGCTGGGTTCGGATCAGGTCGATCTGGAACTGGATGTCGCGCCGCCGGCGGTGGTGATGATGGTCGGTCTTCAGGGATCGGGCAAGACGACCACGACGGCGAAGATCGCGAAGCGGCTGAGCGAGCGTGGCCGCAAGAAGGTGCTGATGGCGTCGCTCGACGTCAATCGCCCGGCCGCACAGGAACAGTTGGCGACGCTGGGGACGCAGACGTCGGTCGCGACGCTGCCGATCGTGGCGGGGCAGCAGCCGGTCGAGATTGCCCGCCGCGCGCTGCAATCCGCGAAGCTGCAGGGTTTCGACGTCGTGCTGCTCGATACGGCAGGGCGCCTGCATGTCGATCAGGCGCTGATGGACGAGATGAAGGCCGTGGCCGACATCGCCACCCCGCATGAGATTCTGCTCGTCGTCGATGCGCTGACCGGTCAGGACGCGGTCAACGTCGCGAAGAATTTCTCGGATCAGGTGCCGTTGACCGGTGTCGTGCTGACCCGGATGGACGGCGATGCGCGTGGCGGTGCCGCGCTGTCGATGCGCGCGGTGACGGGCAAGCCGATCAAATTCGTCGGCACCGGCGAAAAGCTGGACGGGCTGGAGCTGTTCCATCCCGGCCGCGTCGCCGGGCGCATCCTGGGCATGGGCGACGTCGTGTCGCTGGTCGAGCGCGCGGCCGAGACGATCAAGGAAGGCGAGGCCGAGGCGCTCGCCGCCAAGATGGCCAAGGGCCAGTTCGACATGAACGACCTGCGCGCCCAACTGGCGCAGATGCAGCGCATGGGGGGGCTGTCCGGTCTCGCCGCGATGCTGCCGGGCGTGAAGCAAGTCAAGAATGCGATGGCCAACGGCCAGGCGGACGACAAGGTGCTGGTGCGGATGGATGCGATCATCTCGTCCATGACCGCCAAGGAACGGGTGAAGCCCGAACTGCTGAACGCCAAGCGCAAGATCCGCGTCGCCAAGGGTTCCGGCACCACGGTGCAGGACGTCAACAAGCTGTTGAAAATGCATCAGGACATGTCGAGCGCGATGAAGAAGATCCGCAAGATGGGTGGCCTGAAGGGGCTGGGCGCGCTGTTCGGCAAGGGCGGCATGGGCGCGGCGCTGGGTGGCATGGCGCCAGGCATGGGAATGCCGCCGGGCGGTCTGCCCGGTCTTGGCGGCCCTGCCAACCTGCCCCCCGGGTTCAATGGCTTCAAGAAGAAGTAGCCGTTCCACCCCGCATTTTCCGTGTTCACGCGTGACCCTGTGTGACCTTTCATTTCCCCTTTTCAAATTTCAAAGAAGGAAGACCCTATGTCCGTTTCGATCCGCCTGTCGCGCGGTGGCGCCAAGAAGCGCCCTTATTACCGTATCGTCGTCGCCAATTCGCGCGCGCCGCGCGATGGCCGCTTCATCGAGAAGATCGGCACCTACAACCCGCTGCTCGCCAAGGATGACGAGAAGCGCGTGATCCTCGACACCGAGCGTGCGAAGCATTGGCTGGCGATGGGCGCGCAGCCGACCGACCGCGTCGCACGCTTCTTCGATGCCGCCGGCGTGAAGGAGCGGGCTGCCCGTTCCAACCCGGACAAGGGCAAACCCGGTGAAAAGGCCGTCGAGCGCGCCGAAGAGCGTGCCGCCAAGGTCGCAGCTGCCGAAGCCGCTGCCGCCGAAGCCACGTCGGCGACCGACCCGGCAGAGGGCGCATCCGATGCCGCCCCGGCCGAAGGTGCCGAGACCGCACAGGCCTGATCCCGTGCCTGCTTCCCGCCCGGAAGCAGGCGCGCCTTTCAGACCCGTTCATCCCGGACAGTCGCTGTTCGGGATGGGCGGGTCTTTTGCGTGAGTGTGCAGCATGACCGATCGTCCGATCACTCTGGCCGTCATCATCGGCGCACATGGCATTGCCGGTGAAGTCCGGCTGAAGCTGTTCGCGGAAGATGTGGCAGGGTTGAAGCAGCATGGCAGCTTCAACGACGGCTCGCTGACGCTCAAGTCGGTGCGATCGGGCAATAATGGCGCGATCGCGCGCTTTGCAGAAATCGCCGACCGCAATGCCGCCGAGGCGATGCGCGGGACCGAACTGGCCGTGCCGCGGTCCGCGCTGCCGCCGCTGGAGCCGGGCGAATATTATCATGCCGACGTGATCGGGCTGCCCTGCGTCGATCTTGCGGGGGCGGCGATCGGCACGGTGGTGGCGATCGAGAATTTCGGCGCGGGGGATGTGATCGAGATCGAACGGCCGGACGGCAAGCGGGCCATGGCCCCGTTCAGCGATCCCGCCGCGACGTTGGAGCCGGACCGGATCGTGGTGGACGACGCGTTTCTGGTCTAGTCCCGGCCTATCGCGTCAGCACGCGCTTTTCGGCCAGATCGTTGCGCATCGTGGTCGCCGCCACGCCGGCCGCGCCCATGGCATGGCTGATCTGGTCCAGTCCGATCACCACATCGCCCGCCGCATACAGGCCGGGGATGGTGGTGCGCTGATGCGAATCGACATGCATACAGCCATCCTCGCCATGCTCCGCACCCAGCCCGACGGCGAGGCGGGAGCGGATGTCCGATCCCAGCGCCGGGTAAACACTGTCGAAAGCCAGATCCCCGGCGGGCGTGGCGACGATCATCTGCCCGCCTTCGATCCGAAGCGCCTCGCACGGACCCTGACGCCGCATGACGCCGAGCGAATCGAGCCTCGCAATTTCTTCGTCGGACAGGGCGTCGTCGGCTTCAGGGGAAATGAGCGTCACGTCCGCCGTGTAGCTGCGCAGAAAGACGGCTTCCTTCATGCCATGCGATCCGGCGCCGATGATCCCGACCTTGCGATCGGTGACTTCATAACCATCGCAGATCGGGCAATAACGGAGCAATCCCGCTTCCAGCGCGGCATGATGCACGTCGTCGGCGATCGGCGGGCGCTTGTTCACTACGCCGGTCGCCAGCAGTACGCTGTGCGCGAAGAAGGTCTCGCCGCCGTCGAGCGTCACGAGGAAGCGTCCGTCGGCATGGCGATCCAGCCCCGTCACCGCGCCGGGCGTGACCGGTGCGCCATATTGTGCCGCCTGTTCGCGCATCGCGGCCAGCAATTCGGTGCCGCGAACCCCTTGCGGGTAGCCGGCATGATTATGGCTGCGCGGGATCAGCGCGGCACGGCTCTTGCCGGCATCGACGATCATCGTATCGAGGTGGAAACGCGCCAGATAGATTGCCGCGGTCAGCCCGGCCGGGCCGCCGCCGATCACCAGCGCATCATAGGTCCGTTCTGCCATCTGCTTGAAATCACTGACCACGGCCGTTCGTTCCGCCGGGGGGCTTGCCAAGCGCGATACGGGGGGGGATGGAGCGCGGCATGAGTTGGTCCGCGACGATCCTTACCCTGTATCCGGAGATGTTTCCGGGGCCGCTGGGCGCGAGCATGGCCGGACGCGCGCTGGCGGACGGACGCTGGTCCTGCGCGCCGGTCCAGATTCGCGACTATGCGACCGATCGGCACAAATCGGTGGATGATACGCCGGCGGGCGGCGGCGCGGGTATGGTGATGCGCGCGGACGTGCTGGCGCGCGCGGTGGATGCGGCGGTGGAACGCGCGCCGGACGTGCCGTTGCTGGCGATGACGCCGCGCGGTGCGCCCTTGACGCAGGCGCGCATCCGTCGGCTGGCGGCGGGGCCGGGCGTGACCATATTGTGCGGGCGGTTCGAGGGCATCGACGAACGTTTGTTCGAGGCGCGCGAGATCGAGCCGGTATCGATCGGGGACTATATCCTTTCGGGGGGCGAAATGGCGGCACTGACGCTGCTAGATGCTTGCGTTCGGCTGCTTCCCGGCGTAATGGGCGCAGCTTCCAGCGGGGATGACGAGAGCTTCGAAACGGGGCTGCTCGAATATCCGCATTATACCCGCCCGGTGGAATGGGAAGGGCGCATGATCCCGCAAGTGCTGCGATCGGGGGATCATGCGAAGATCGATGCCTGGCGACATGCACAGGCGGAGATCGATACACGGTCACGGCGGCCGGATCTTTGGGAGCGTCATGAGGACGCTCGGGTCCAGTCGCCCTCTGGCGCGCGGCAACGACGTAAAGGACCGATGGGATGAATCTCATCCAGACGCTCGAAGCCGAGCAGATCGAAAAATACACCGCGGCCCGCGCCATCCCCGAATTCCGCCCCGGCGACACCGTCAAGGTCGGCGTGAAGGTGGTCGAAGGCGAGCGGACCCGCGTCCAATATTATGAAGGCGTCTGCATCGCCCGCGCGCAGCGTGGCATGGGTTCGTCCTTCACCGTCCGCAAGATCAGCTTCGGCGAAGGCGTGGAGCGCGTTTTCCCGCTTTACTCGCCGAACATCGATTCGATCGACGTCGTCCGTCGCGGCGTCGTGCGTCGTGCGAAGCTCTATTATCTGCGTGGCCGCACCGGCAAGTCGGCCCGTATCGCCGAGCGTCGCGATCCGCGTCCGGCCAAGGCGACGACCGAAGCCTGAGGCTTTCGTCTCCGGACAATGGAAGGCGCGGGGGGCAACCTCCGCGCCTTTTTTGTTTGGGGTTGAGCCTGCACATGCCGCCATCCCGGCCTTCGTCGGGATGACGGAAGGGCAGAGGGCATCCGTCCCTGATCCATGTTCCGCTTGGGTTTGCCGCTCGTCACCCCTATCTCCCGCGCAACCGATTTATCGTCCGGAGTTTCCATGGCCGCCGTCCATTCCACCCGTATGCTCATTCTGGGGTCCGGCCCCGCAGGCCTGTCCGCCGCGATTTACGGCGCGCGCGCGGGGCTGGCGCCGATCGTGGTGCAGGGGATCCAGCCGGGCGGTCAGTTGATGACCACGACCGACGTGGAAAATTATCCGGGCTTCAAAGACGTGATCCAGGGGCCGTGGCTGATGGACCAGATGCAGGCACAGGCCGAGCATGTCGGCGCGACGATGATGTGGGACCAGATCGTCTCGGTCGACCTGTCGCAGCGCCCGTTCCGGTTGGTGGGCGATGACGGCACCATCTATTCGGGCGATACGCTGGTCATCGCCACGGGTGCGCAGGCGCGCTGGCTTGGGCTGGAAAGCGAGACAGCATTGCGCGGCAAGGGCGTATCGGCCTGCGCGACGTGCGACGGGTTCTTCTATCGCGGCAAGAAGGTGGCGGTGATCGGCGGTGGCAATACTGCGGTCGAGGAAGCGCTGTACCTCACCAATCACAGCCATCATGTGACCTTGATCCATCGTCGCGACAGCCTCCGTGCGGAGAAGATCCTGCAGGAGCGACTGTTCGCGCATCCCAATGTCAACGTGCTGTGGAACCGCGAAGTTGCGGAGTTCGTGGATGGCGGCGGCACCGAGGGACTGGTTGCGCTCGACCTGCGCGATACGGTGACGGGCGAGATCGAACGCCTGCCGGTCGATGGTGGCTTCGTGGCGATCGGGCATCATCCGTCGACCGAACTGTTCAAGGGGCATCTGGATACGGATGCGGACGGCTATCTGGAGGTGCAGCCGGGGACGACCCGGACCAACATCGAGGGCGTGTTTGCTTGCGGTGACGTGATGGACAAGCATTACCGGCAGGCGATCACGGCCGCCGGCACGGGCTGCATGGCGGCGCTGGATGCGGAGCGGTTCCTGGCGGAGGCGGATTTCGTCCGCGAGGCGGCGGAGTAAGGCAACGACGCCTCGTTCCCCGGCGTAGGCCGGGGCCTTGGTGGAGCGGTTTCGCCTAGGCCCCGGCCTGCGCCGGGGCACATCCACCCGAGTCAGCCGGTGATGAGGCCGTGCTTCTTCTTGCCGAGCGAGATTCGGCCGGCGGGAAGCGTCTGCGCGGGATCGGTGATCGTCGCGCCGTCATGCTTGACCGCGCCTTCGCCGATCTTGCGGCGGGCCTCGCCGTTGGAACTGACAAAACCCAGTTGCACGAGCGCCTCGACGACGCCGAGCGGCCCGGCGACGGTGGGCAGCGAATCGCCGGCAGCGCCTTCTTCGAACGTCCGTCGCGCCGTCTCGGCGGCGGCTTCGGCGGCCTCGGGACCGCGACACAGCGAGGTCGCCGCGTCTGCCAGCACCTTCTTCGCGGCGTTGATCTCGGCACCTTCGAGCGCTTCCAGCCGGGCGATTTCGTCGAGTGGCAGATCGGTGAACAGGCGGAGGAAGCGGCCGACATCGCGATCGTCGGTGTTGCGCCAAAATTGCCAATAATCATAATGCGGCAACTGGTCTTCGTGCAGCCAGACCGCGCCGGACACCGTCTTGCCCATCTTGCCGCCATCCGCCGTCGTCAGCAGCGGGGTGGTGATGCCGAACACCTCGGTCCCGTCGACGCGGCGGGCCAGTTCGATGCCGTTTACGATATTGCCCCACTGGTCCGATCCGCCCATCTGGAGCCGGCAACCGGCGCGGCGCGACAATTCCAGAAAGTCGTAGGCCTGCAGGATCATATAGTTGAATTCGAGAAAGCTGAGCGACTGTTCGCGGTCGAGCCGGAGCTTCACCGAATCGAAGCTGAGCATCCGGTTGATCGAGAAATGCTGGCCGATATCGCGGAGGAACGGGATATATTGGAGCGCGTCGAGCCATTCGGCATTGTCGAGCATGATCGCGTCGGTCGGCCCGTCGCCGAAGGTCAGGAAGCGTTCGAAGATCCGCTTGATCGATGCGACATTGGTGTCGAGCGTATCGCCGGTCAGCAGCTTGCGCGCTTCGTCCTTGAAACTGGGATCGCCGATCTTGCCGGTGCCGCCGCCCATCAGCACGATCGGCTTGTGCCCCGATTGTTGCAGCCGGCGGAGCAGCATGATCTGCACCAGACTGCCGACATGCAGCGACGGCGCGGTCGGATCGAACCCGATATAGCCGGGGACCACGCCCTTGGCGGCCATCGCATCGAGTGCGGCGGCATCGGTCGTCTGGTGGATATAGCCGCGGCTATCGAGTAGGCGCAGCAGCTCGGATGCATATTCGGTCATGACGCGTGGGCGTCTAGCATGGGGAACGGGTCCATGGGTAGCGTGCTGGCGATCGGACTGATGTCGGGCACGTCGCTGGACGGGATCGATGCGGCGCTGGTGGAGACGGACGGGCGGGGGCATGTCCGCCCGATCGCCTTTCGCAGCGACGCCTATCCCGACGCGGTGCGCGACCAGTTGCGCGCGGCGGCGACGCTGGCGCTGGCGTGCGATCGTCCGGTTCAGAGTGCGGCGATGGATGCCGCGATCCGGCTGGTGACGGCGCGCCATGCGGACAGCGTGCGGGCGTTGCTGGTGGAGGCGGGCGTGGCGGCGGGCGACGTTGCCGTGATCGGCTTTCACGGGCAGACCGTGGCGCATCGCCCCGATCGCGGCTGGACATGGCAGATCGGCGACGGTGCCGCGCTGGCGGTGGCGACGGGGATCGCCGTGGTCAACGATTTCCGGTCGGCCGATGTCGCGGCAGGTGGGCAGGGCGCGCCGCTGATCCCGGTCTATCATGCCGCGCTGTGCGCACATCTGCCGCGGCCGGTGGCGGTGCTGAATCTGGGCGGCGTCGGGAACCTGACATGGATCGGCGCGGACGGGGATCTGGTGGCGTTCGATACGGGACCGGCCAATGCGCTGATCGACGACTGGATGCTGGCGGAAGCGGGGCTTGCTTATGATGCGGGCGGGATGCTGGCGGGGCAGGGGCGCGTGGATGACAGCGTGCTGACGGGGATGCTGGATACGCCGTGGTTCGATTTGCCGGCCCCCAAGTCTCTCGATCGCGCCGATTTTTCGATGCAGGCGGCGCGGGGCCTGTCGGCGGCGGACGGGGCGGCGACGCTGACGGCGTTCACTGCGGAAAGTGTCGCGCTGGCGCTGCGGCTGGTGCCGGCGCGCCCGGTGCGGCTGTTCGTGGCGGGCGGGGGAAGGTTGAACGCGACGTTGATGCGGATGATCGGGGAACGCGCCGGGATCGATCCCGAACCGATCGAGGCGATGGGATGGGATGGCGACGCGACCGAGGCGGAGGGCTTCGCCTATATGGCCGTCCGCACGCTGGAGGGGTTGCCGATCAGCTTTCCGGGGACGACCGGCGTGCCGGTGGCGATGACGGGCGGGGTGCTGCACCGGCCATGATCGCGTGACGGGTGGTTCAGCCGGTGCGAGTTAGCGCGCGCATCGCGTCGTCGAGGCCCGTCAATGTCAGTGGATACATGCGGTCCTGCATCAGCCCGCGCAGGATGGTCGTCGACTGCGCATAGTCCCAATGCGCGCGGGGTGCGGGATTGAGCCAGGCGGCAGCTGGGTAGGTGGCGGTCAGTCGCTTCATCCACACCGCGCCGGCTTCCGGATTCTCATGCTCGACCGAGCCGCCGGGCACCTGGATTTCATAGGGACTCATCGCGGCATCGCCGACGAAGATCAGCTTATAGTCGGGACCGTAGCGGTGCAGGATATCGAATGTCGGCATGCGTTCCGTGAACCGGCGACGATTATCCTTCCAGACACCTTCATAGATGCAATTGTGGAAGTAGAAGAATTCGAGATGTTTGAATTCGGCGGTCGCCGCGGAGAAAAGCTCCTCGCATAACAGGATATGATCGTCCATCGATCCGCCGACGTCGAGGAACAGCAGTAATTTGATCGCGTTGCGCCGCTGTGGACGCATTCGAACATCGAGCCAGCCTTGTCGGGCGGTGCCGGCGACGGTGGCATCCAGATCGAGTTCGTCCGCAGCGCCGTCCCGTGCGAAACGCCGGAGGCGGCGCAGCGCGATCTTGATATTGCGCGTACCCAGTTCGCGTTGATTGTCGAGATTGCGAAATTCGCGCTTGTCCCACACCTTCACCGCGCGGCGATGGCGGCTTTCTCCGCCGATCCGCACGCCTTCGGGATTATAACCACCATGGCCGAAGGGGGATGTGCCGCCCGTTCCGATCCATTTCGACCCACCTTCATGGCGCTCATCTTGTTCGGCGAGCCGGCGTCTGAGCGTTTCCATGAGCGTGTCCCAATCGCCCAGCGCAGTGATCTTCGCGCGCTCTTCGGGGCTGAGATAGCGTTCGGCGATCTGGCGCAGCCATTCGGCGGGGATCTCAGCCTGATCCGCACCGTCTCCGCCGGTGATACCCTTGAAGACCTTGGCGAAGACGCGATCGAACCGATCGATCAGCCCTTCGTCCTTTACGAATGTGGCGCGGGCGAGATAATAGAATTCCTCGGGGCGGCGCGCGATCACGTCGCGATCGAGCGCCTCCAGCAGGACGAGATGCTCCTTCATGCCGACCCGGAGACCGGCCTGACGCAATTCGTCGAGGAAATTCAGGAACATTCAGACGCGCCCCTCTTCACGCAAGCGGATCATGACGTCGGCCAGCGCACCCAGCCGGCGGACCAGCGTCTCGTCGGCATCCAGCGCGTGACGCAGTGCATCCCGCGCCTTTTGCGGCTTCTGCTTGATGTGCATCGGGGCGGGCTGGTTCTCGAAAAAGTCGGGATCCACCGAAACCGGCCCTTCGGGACGTTCGAACACCAGCGCCACGACCGAGGCGAGGTCGATCAGGCGCGAAAGCGGGATTTCCTCCGATTGCCGGGACCAGCGCTTGCCCGAATAACGAACGATCTTGGCGGACAATTCGTGCCGATCCCATTGCGACCAGCCAACGCTGAGAAACTGGACGTCGGTATCGCCGGGCCGATCGGGATCGAGCGCGTTATACGGCAACGCATAGACTGGCGCGTGCGCGATGTGGTCGGGGAAGGGCATTTGTTCGGACATCGGCGCGTGAAAATCCCGCAACGGATCTAGTGAGTTTGGTAAATGTAGTAGATTGGGAAATGGGGAGCAAGCCGGTGATCAGGGGGCGGCGGCGTGCGTTCTTCCACCGCAAAACCCAGGGAATCCGCGCGTTTTGCATTAGTGGATTTCAAGAATTTACTACATTCGTTAAGTTTGAAAAGCTGGATGGGTGCAGTTTGCCGATCGTTCGCCTGCTTGCCGGCTTTTCGTGCCGCACCGGCATTCTTTCTTTGGCATTGGGGATCGCCTAAAGTTGGGCCGAAGCTTCAGGGGACGGATGTGACGGGTCTGGCGGCCAATGTCGTGGATCAATATCTGCGTGAAGGCGTGGCGGCGATGCAGCGTCGGGACGCTGCGGCGGCGCGGGCGCGGTTCGGCGCGGTGACGGAGGGTGCGCCCGAAATTGGCCCTGCATGGCTGTTGTTGGCGCAAGCTTGTCATCTGGCGGGGGACGGGCCGGCCGAGGATGTCGCGCTGGCACGCCTGCTCGCGATCGATCCGACGCATGTTCGCGGTCTGGTGATGACGGGGGATCGCAAGACGGCGCTGGCTGATTCCCGTGCGGCGACGGCCTTTTACCAGAAGGCGGTCGCGCTGGCGGAGCAGATGTCGTCCCTGCCGCCGGCGCTTGCGGCCGATGTCGCGCGCGCCCGGAGCATCCTGGCGGCCAATGTCGTGGATTATGCGGCGCATCTCGACCGGACGCTCGCGGCGGCCGGGCTGGGAACGCCGCCGGGGCGGATCGGTGAGGCGATCGATCTGGCGACCGGGCGAGCGACGCTTTATCCGCAGCAACCGACCAGCTTCTACGTTCCCGGGCTGCCGGCGCGGCCCTTTTACGACAAGGCGGCCTTCCCCTGGGTGGCTGGAATCGAGGCGCAGACCGATGCCATCCGGACGGAATTGCTGGGGGTGATGGCGGACGAGGAAGCGTTTCCGCCTTATCTGACGCGGAATATCGACCGTCCGCAGCGCGCGCACAGCCTGTTGGGCAAGGACGACTGGGGGGCGTTTCACCTCTACAAGGATGGCGCGCCGCTGGACCTCAATGCCGCACGTTGCCCCGTCACTATGGCGGCGCTGGCCGACGCACCGATGCCCCACATCAAGGGGCGGTCGCCGATGGCGCTTTTCTCGAAGCTTAAACCCGGCACGCATATCCCCGCGCATCACGGGATGCTCAATTCACGGCTGATCTGCCATTTGCCGCTGGTGGTGCCGCCGGATTGCCGGATGCGGGTCGGGAACGGGGTTCATCATTGGCAGGAAGGCGAAATGCTGATCTTCGATGATTCGATCGAGCATGAGGCCTGGAATGACAGCGACGCGACGCGCGTGATCCTGCTGTTCGAAATCTGGCATCCCGATCTCGATGCGGACGAACGCGCGGCGCTGACGACGATCTACGAGGCGGTCGGGGCGTTTGGCGAATAGGGGGCGGGGAGTTGCGCCTTCAGATAGGCGTAGCATTGGTCGCTGCACCGACGTCCGAGAATTTCATACAAGGCCAGCGTGCCGCCGGCGAGCGCGACCGGGGCCAGCCATGCGCGGCGCGCCAATGCACCGACGGCGGACGCACCGAAGCGGCTACTGCGCGCGACGCGCCCGCCGATGCGGCCGGCGGCCCGAGTCGCCATGCCACCGGCCGCGCGACGCGCCAGCGATGATCCCTTCAGCGTCGCCATGATCGACGCCAGCGATCCCGCCTTGGCGGCGGTGGGCGCGTAATGGGTCAGCAGATCGGCGAGGCTGTGGAGCAAGGCGGGTTCGAGTTCGGCTTGCTGCGCGGGTGTCAGCCCGTAGATCGCCTGAACGTCCGCAATCAGATCGGTGACCGTCTCGCCCCAGATCGACGTCGCGATGCCGAGCGGTTCGGCCGCCTTCATGCCGGCCTTGGCGGCGCGGCGGTGAATTTCGGATCGGGCGCGATCGCGCGCGGCGTCCAGTTCGGCCAGGGTCTTGATCGTCATTGGATTAATTTCCCTGTCGCCGCGCGAGGAAGGCGAGGCGTTCGAACAGCATCACATCCTGTTCGTTCTTGAGCAATGCGCCGTGGAGTGGCGGGATCGCCTTGCGCGCATCGCTGGACTGGAGGATTTCCAGCGGCATGTCTTCGGACAGCAGCAATTTGAGCCAGTCGAGCAATTCGCTGGTCGACGGCTTTTTCTTCAGGCCGGGGACGTCGCGAATCTCGTAGAAGATGTCCATGGCCCGGTTGACGAGCATGGTCTGGATGTTCGGGAAGTGGACGTCGATGATCGCCTGCATCGTCGCGCGATCCGGGAATTTGATATAGTGGAAGAAGCAGCGCCGCAGAAAGGCGTCGGGCAGTTCCTTTTCATTGTTCGATGTGATGATGACGATCGGACGTTCGCGTGCCGTGATGGTCTGTCCGGTTTCGTAGACATCGAACGCCATGCGGTCGAGTTCCTGCAACAGATCGTTCGGAAACTCGATATCGGCCTTGTCGATTTCATCAATGAGCAGCACGGGCAGGACCGGGCTTTCGAACGCCTCCCATAATTTGCCGCGGCGGATATAATTGGCGATGTCGTGGACGCGCGCATCGCCCAGCTGACCGTCGCGCAGGCGGGCGACCGCGTCATATTCGTACAGGCCCTGTTGCGCCTTGGTGGTGGATTTGACGTGCCACTGGATCAGAGGGGCATTTGCCGCGCGCGCAATTTCATGCGCCAGCACGGTCTTGCCGGTGCCGGGTTCGCCCTTGACGAGGAGCGGGCGGCGCAGGGTGACCGCGGCGTTGACCGCGACCTTCAGATCGTCGGTGGCGACATAATCGTCGGTGCCTTCGAAACGCATCGGCCAATGGCCCTTTCCGTGGACGTCAATCCGTCCGGGATAGGGGGCGAGGCCACGATCCGCAAGCGGCGCGGTGCCTTGGCGGTCTAGGCCTGCCGCCGTGCGTGCGCGCGGACTTCGAGCAGATCCCATAGTCCGCGATGCTGGAGCACGAACTGGCGCATTCCGAAACCGATCGCGCGGCCGAGCGCCGGCTCCACGGCGACGGCGTCGATCGTTGCCGCAAGACTGGCGGGATCGGGGAGTGTGGTGGGCGCGGGATCGATTCCGTAGCGGACGGCGGCGGCATCGAGCACCGGGCGGATCGCGGCCCAGTCCATGAGCAGCGCCGCAACCGCGCCGCTCGCGCAACCGGCCCGATCGGAATGGGCAAGCGTTTCCAGCGCATGACGCTGGCCGAGGATCGCGGCCTGGCTGAGCGCCTGTCCCGGCGTGCCGGGGAGGGGGCCGACCGCGACGACCAGCCGCGCGAGATAATCGCGTTCATCGCCGAAGCCCCGGACGATCCGGTTCTGGACGGCACCGAGGATCTCGCTTGCGCCCGCCAGATCGACCAAGCCGGGATGGCGACCATGGAGCAGGGCCATATGATGGACGATATCCGCCAGATTTCGGGCAGACTCCGACCCGGCCAGCAGGATCGGATCATGCCGCCAGCCATGCGCGGCGCTGCCGTCACGCTGGACAAGCGCCAGCATGTCGGTGCCGAGCTGCGCAACGACCTGCGCCTGTGTGAGCTGAGCTACCATCGATACACTCCGGGTCGCGGCTGGGATGCCTGACAAGAGCGGTGATGGACCAACAACGATACCAACCTGCATAAAAACAGGGTGTACGAGCCGTTAAGGGTTTGAATAAACTGGTAAATATCGTGCAGACCGGTCGAGGATCGGCGGAAAAGCGCGATTCCGGAGGCGGCCGTCCCATTGCGGGATCACCGATCGGGCGGTGAGGAGCGCTACAAAAAACCCCTCCCGTTGCGGGGAGGGGCCTTCGAGGATCGCCTTACTGGTCGAGAAAGCTGCGCATCTTGCGGCTTCGGCTCGGATGCTTGAGCTTGCGAAGCGCCTTGGCCTCGATCTGGCGGATGCGTTCCCGCGTCACGCTGAACTGCTGGCCGACCTCTTCCAGTGTGTGATCGGTGTTCATCCCGATCCCGAACCGCATCCGCAGCACACGCTCTTCACGCGGGGTGAGCGAGGCGAGGACGCGGGTGACGGTTTCTTTCAGATTGGCCTGAATGGCGGCGTCGACCGGGATGATCGCATTCTTGTCCTCGATGAAATCGCCGAGATGCGAATCCTCCTCGTCGCCGATCGGCGTTTCGAGCGAGATCGGCTCCTTGGCGATCTTCATCACCTTGCGCACCTTGTCGAGCGGCATGGAGAGCCGTTCGGCCAGTTCCTCCGGCGTCGGCTCGCGGCCGATTTCGTGCAGGATCTGGCGGCTGGTGCGGACCAGCTTGTTGATCGTCTCGATCATATGGACGGGAATGCGGATCGTCCGCGCCTGATCCGCGATCGAACGGGTGATCGCCTGCCGGATCCACCAGGTGGCGTAGGTGCTGAATTTGTAGCCGCGCCGATATTCGAACTTATCGACCGCCTTCATGAGGCCGATATTGCCTTCCTGGATCAGATCCAGAAATTGCAGGCCGCGATTGGTATATTTCTTGGCGATCGAAATGACGAGGCGGAGATTGGCCTCCACCATCTCCTTCTTGGCGATGCGCGCCTCGCGCTCCGCCTTCTGCACCATGTTGACGATGCGGCGAAATTCATTGAGCGACATGCCGGTCGCCTGGCTGATCTCACCGATCTCGGCACGCACGCGCTCGACCGCGGCACCTTCCGCCGCAGCGAAGGCCGCCCACTTCTTGTCATTCTTGGCGTTCTTTTCGAGCCAGCCATCTTCCAGCTCATGATCGACATAGGCGTCGAGAAACGCCTTGCGCGGCACTTTGTGACGCTCGGCCAGACGCAACATCTGCCCGCCCAGCGCGGTCAGCCGGCGGTTGAAGCTGTACAGCTGGTCGACCAGATATTCGATCTTCGCGCCGTGGAACTGGACGCTCTCGACCTGCTCGGTCAGCTCTTCGCGCAGCTTCTGATATTTCCGCTCTTCCGATGCTGGGAAATCGTCGCCGACGCCGAACGCGACCAGACGCGCCTGCTGAACCTTGCTGAACTTCTTGTAGAGGCTGGTGATCGTCGCGAATTTCTCGAGCGCGAGCGGCTTCAGCGTCTCTTCCATCTGCGCAAGGCTGAGCGTGTTGTCCTCTTCCTCGTCATCGGACGGACGCGGAATACGCGGCTCGGTACCGTCCTCCTCATCGGCGGCGGCCTCTTCCGGCTCCGGCTCGTCCTTGAACGACGGACCGGCGGTCTTCTCGCTGATCTCGTCGCCGTCCTCGGCCTGCTCCACCTGCTCGGGCGTCGGTCCCTTGGACAGCATCGCGTCGAGATCGAGGATTTCGCGAAGCTGGATCGTGCCTTCGTTGAGCGCGGTCGACCAGTCGATGATCGCGTTGAAGGTGATCGGGCTTTCGCACAGGCCAAGGATCATCGTGTCGCGGCCGGCCTCGATCCGCTTGGCGATAGCGATCTCGCCTTCGCGGCTGAGCAGCTCGACCGCGCCCATCTCGCGCAGATACATGCGGACCGGATCATCGGTCCGGTCGACGGTTTCCTTCTTGGCCGTCGCCTGCAGCACCTGGGCGGGGCCGCCATCGTCGGACGTTTCCTCGGCGTCGTCCTGCGCATCCTCCTGAGCCTGCTCTTCCTCGCCGCCTTCCTCATTCTCGACGACGTTGACGCCCATCTCGTTCAGCGCGGACATCACGTCCTCGATCTGCTCGGACGACATCTGGTCCTGCGGCAGCGCTTCGTTCAACTGATCGTAGGTGATGTAGCCACGCTTTTTCGCGCGCGCGATCAGCTTCTTGAGCGTCGCCTCGTTCAGATCAATCAGGGGCGCATCACCGGCGTCCGGTTTTTCCTGGGTGTCCGCCGTGTTCGTCTTCGCCATGCCGTCCGATACCCTATCTCAATTACCGAGGCCGTCCTGGTCCGCCACCAAGCTGCCCAACGCCTGAGCGGCAGCATCGCGCGCTGCACCCAATCGCATCTGTTCGGCGAACGCCGCCTCGTCCTCCGGGTTCGCCTTGAACCGATCGGTCGCCCGGTCGAGAGCTGCTTCCAGCTCGGCCCGTTCCACCACCGCGTCGATCACCGCCCCCAGATCACGCAACGCGCGCTCCGGGTCGGCATTGCCGCGCAGGAAGGAAAAGGCAAGACCGTTCGTCCGGATCAAGGCTCCCGAAACGGCCAGATGGCCACCTTGCTGCAATATGAGAGACAATCCGCCGCTTTCAAGCGCCCGCGGATCGAAGGCGGCATCGACCATCGCATTACGGAGCGCGGCCAGACGCGCGTCGGTGATCGGGATCGCCGCCAGACCTTCGGAAAAGGCAGGCAATGCCGCGGGATGGCGCAGGATGCCGGCGAGGATCGCTTCCGCCACGAGCGGCGAGACGCCGGCGTTGCCGATTGATCGCGCGCCATCGGTAAGCGGGCGTGGTGCGGGAACGAAGCCCTTGCCCGGCCGCCATGTTCCGCGCGCGCCACCGCGGGACTGGAAATCGCCTTTGCCTTGCGGCGGGCGCTGGAACAGCGCGTCGAAGCGTTCGCGGAAATCCGCCTGATATTGTTCGCGGACGTCGCGGTCGACGATCGCGGCGCTGTGGTCCGCCAGACGGCGACGCAGACCGGCACGGGCCTCGGGCGTGTCGAGCGGGGCGGCGGCGTGTTCGAGCGCCCACAGCCGGGCGGACAGCGGTTCGGCCGTCTCCAGCAGCGCTTCGAACGCCCCCCGGCCGGAGCGGGCGATCAGATCGTCGGGATCCTGACCGGCGGGGAGGGTGGCGAAGCGCAGCGTGCGGCCGGGCTGGATCAGCGGCAGCGCGCGGATGGCGGCGCGCGCCGCCGCTTTCTGCCCCGCCGAATCGCCATCGAAGCAGAGGATTGGCACCTCCGCCATCTTCCACAGTCGCTCCATCTGACTTTCGGTCAGCGCGGTGCCGAGCGGGGCCACACCTTCGCCGATGCCGGCGCGGTCGAGGGCAACGACGTCCATATAGCCTTCGACCACCAGCACGCGCCCGGCCTTGCGCGCTGCCGCCGATGCGCGGTCGATGTTGAAGAGCGTGCGGCCCTTATCGAACAACGGCGTCTCGGGGGAATTGAGATATTTGGGTTCGCCATCGCCCAGGATCCGCCCGCCGAACGCGATCGGCCGACCGCGTGCGTCGCGAATCGGGATCATCAACCGGCCGCGAAACCGGTCATAGGGTTCCTTGTCCTCGACCTGGATGAGCAGCCCGGCCTCGATCAGCATGGCAAGCCCGAAGCTCGCGAGCGCGGCCTTCAGCCGGTTGCGGGCGTCCGGGGCGAAGCCGAAGCCGAACGCTTTGGCCTGCGCCGGGGTGACACCGCGTTTCTGGAGGTAGGCGCGGGCATGCGCGCCTTCGGGCGTGGCAAGCTGTTCGGTGAACCATGCCGCGGCGGCGGCCATGACATCGTGCAGCCCCAGTGCGCGGGCCTGCCGTTCCGCGGCGCGCGGGTCGTTGGCGGGCACCTCCATGCCGGCATTCGCGGCCAGTTCCTTGACCGCATCCATGAACGGCAGACCCTGCGCTTCGGTGAGGAACTTGATCGCGTCGCCATGTGCCGAGCAGCCGAAGCAGTGGTAGAAGCCCTTCTCGTCATTGACGTAGAAGCTGGGCGATTTTTCCTGATGGAAGGGGCAGCAGGCGCGATATTCGCGGCCGGCCTTCTGCAGCTTCACCGTGCGGCCGATCAACGTCGACAGCGTGGTGCGGGCGCGCAGTTCGTCCAGCCATTGCGGCGTCAGACTCATCGCACCCGCACCATTGCCTGCCGCGCTGTCCTGCGTGCGCCTTCACGCGGCTCGAAGGCGGGGGCGGGGCGGGTCTGCGCTGTCCGGAGAAGCACCCCGTTCCGCATCAGCTGGCCAGTCGCGCCTTCACCAGACCGCTGGCCTTGGCCATGTCCATCTTGCCGGCATGGCGCTCCTTCACCGTCGCCATCACGCGGCCCATATCCTTGACCGATGCGGCGCCCAATTCGGTGGCGATCATGTCGATCGCGGCGCGGGCCTCGTCCTCGGACATCTGCGCGGGCAGGAAGCGTTCGATGACCGCGACCTCGGATGCCTCGTTCGCGGCGAGTTCGGGCCGGTTGCCCTGTTCGAACATCGCAATCGATTCGCGGCGCTGCTTGATCATCTTCGACAGCACTTCGGTGACCATCAGATCATCGTCCGGCTGCGTGCTGGCGGTGCGCAGTTCGATGTCGCGATTCTTGATGGCGGCCTGGATCAAGCGGGTGGCATCCACCGTCGCCTTGTCGCGGGCCTTCATCGCGGCAATCTGCGCCGCGGCGATATCGTCTCGAATCATGGGGCCTCGGCTCTGTTCCGGGAAAGCGATCAGAATAGCCGAGCCATCCTAAATTTGATAGGCGTTGACCCCCCGTCCCGCTGTCCCTAGTGCGACGCCGCTTTACCCGACGCACATGAAGAAGGAGCCAGTCTGTGGCCGAGACCGATCCCGCGCGCCCCGATGGCGCGACCGGCGTCCTGGTGCTGGCCGACGGCACCGTCCTGTGGGGACGGGGGTTCGGCGCAGAAGGCGCCGCCGTTGGCGAGGTTTGTTTCAACACCGCGATGACCGGATATCAGGAGGTGATGACCGATCCCTCCTATGCCGGGCAGATCGTCACCTTCACCTTCCCGCATATCGGCAATGCCGGTGCGAATGCGGAGGATATCGAGGCGATCAACCCGCACGCGCTCGGTTGTATCGTCCGTGAGGATGTGACCGATCCGAGCAATTTTCGCTCGACCCAGCGTTTCGACGGCTGGCTGCGCAACAATGGCCGCATCGGCCTGTCGGGCATCGATACCCGCGCGCTGACCCGCGCGATCCGCATTCAGGGCGCGCCGAACGGGGTGATCGCCCATGCCGCTGACGGCCTGTTCGATCTCGACGCGTTGCGGGAGCAGGCGCGCGCATGGCCCGGCCTGGAAGGCATGGACCTCGCCAAGGACGTGTCCGCGACGCAGAGCTATCAGTGGGACGACGGGCTGTGGACGCTGGGGCAGGGCTATGCCGCCCACGCCGCCAACCCGGATGGTCCGCATGTCGTGGCGATCGATTACGGGTTGAAGCGCAACATCCTGCGCAACCTTGTTGCCGCCGGTGCGCGGGTGACCGTGGTGCCGGCGACCGCCAGCTATGAGGATGTGATGGGTCATGCGCCGGACGGCGTGTTCCTGTCCAACGGCCCCGGCGATCCCGCCGCGACCGGACTATATGCCGTCCCGGTGATCCGCCAACTGCTTGAGGTCGGCAAGCCGATCTTCGGCATCTGTCTGGGGCATCAGTTGCTCGGACTAGCGGTGGGCGCGACCACGTCGAAGATGCATCAGGGGCATCGTGGTGCCAACCACCCGGTCAAGCGGACGTCCGATGGCCGGGTCGAAATCACCAGCATGAACCATGGCTTCGCGGTCGATGCTGCCTCGCTGCCGGCCAATGCCGAGGCGACGCACGTGTCGCTGTTCGACGGATCCCTGGCCGGCCTCAGGCTGACCGACAAGCCGGCTTTCTCGGTGCAATATCATCCCGAGGCCAGCCCTGGCCCGCAGGACAGCCATTATCTGTTCGAACAGTTCGTGGCGCAGCTCAAGACTGCCGCCTAAGCCATTCCTCCGACGGGAGAAAAGACGATGACCGACGAACAACTGGCCGAACATTTCGCCGAGGACGATGCGCTGCTGGAGCATCTGGCGGGCGATGGCGACCGGCACGAGATTCCACGCGACGTCGATGTCGGGTTCGTGGGCGATCCCGAAAAGCTGGAAGCGCTGGCCGATGCGCTGGAAGCCGAGGGCTGGGACGCCGACGAGGTGTATGAGGGCGAGGATGGCGAGCATGTGCTCGAAGTCGTCCGCGAGCAGGCGATCACGCGTGAGCTGATCCATGCACTGACCGCGGGTATGATCGCTATCGCCGAGAAATATGGCGTCACTTATGACGGCTGGGGTTGCCACCTCGAAGCCGGGACGGATCACTGAGACCATGCCCAAGCGCACCGACATCCAGAGCATCCTGATCATCGGCGCGGGGCCGATCGTGATCGGTCAGGCGTGCGAGTTCGACTATTCCGGAACACAGGCCGTCAAGGCCTTGAAGGAAGAGGGCTATCGCATCGTCCTGGTCAATTCGAACCCGGCGACGATCATGACCGATCCCGATATGGCGGACGCGACCTATGTCGAGCCGATCACGCCGGAGATCGTCGCGAAAATCATCGAGAAGGAGCGGCCCGACGCCGTGCTCCCGACGATGGGCGGGCAGACCGCGCTCAATACGGCGCTGGCGCTGGCGCGGGACGGGACGCTGGAAAAATATGGCTGCGTGATGATCGGCGCCGATGCCGAGGCGATCGACAAGGCGGAGGACCGGCTGAAATTCCGGCAGGCGATGGACAAGATCGGGCTGGAAAGCCCGCGTTCCGACGTTGCGCATACGCTGGACAAGGCGCTGGCGCTGATCGATACGGTCGGGCTGCCGGCGATCATCCGGCCGTCCTTCACCATGGGCGGCACCGGCGGCGGCATCGCCTATAATCGCGAGGAATTCATCGCGATCGTGACCGGCGGGCTGGATGCATCGCCCACCACCGAAGTGCTGATCGAGGAATCGGTGCTGGGGTGGAAGGAATATGAGATGGAGGTCGTGCGGGATCGCAACGACAACTGCATCATCATCTGCTCGATTGAGAATATCGATCCGATGGGGGTCCATACGGGGGACTCCATCACCGTCGCGCCGGCCCTGACGCTGACCGACAAGGAATATCAGATCATGCGCAATGCATCGATCGCGGTGCTCCGGGAAATCGGTGTGGAAACAGGCGGTTCGAACGTACAGTTCGCGGTCGACCCCAAGTCTGGCCGGCTGGTCGTGATTGAGATGAACCCGCGTGTCTCGCGTTCGTCCGCTCTCGCGTCGAAGGCGACGGGCTTCCCGATCGCCAAGGTCGCCGCCAAGCTGGCGGTGGGCTATACGCTCGATGAGATCGACAACGACATCACCGGCGCGACGCCTGCGGCGTTCGAGCCGACGATCGATTATGTCGTCACCAAGATCCCGCGCTTCGCCTTCGAGAAGTTCAAGGGCGCAGACGATACGCTGTCGACCGCGATGAAGAGCGTCGGCGAAGTCATGGCGATCGGGCGCAATTTCCAGGAAAGTCTCCAGAAGGCGTTGCGCGGTCTGGAAACCGGGCTTTCGGGCCTGAACTTCGTCGAGCAGTTGCAGGGCGCGCGGCGTGACGTGATCGAGGCGGCCTTGTCCCGACCGACGCCGGACCGGTTGCTGGTGGCGGCGCAGGCGCTCCGTGAAGGCTTCCCCGTGGCGGACGTCTGCCGGATCGCCAAATACGATCCCTGGTTCATGGAGCAGCTTGCAGCGATCATCCGCGCGGAGGAGTCCGTGTGCACCAATGGCTTGCCGCGGGATGCGGCGACGCTGCGCAAGCTGAAGGCGATGGGTTTCTCCGACAAGCGGCTGGCCTATCTCGCGCTTCAGTCGGCCAATTTGCGGGGCATGGACCGGGCGCAGGCGAAGGGATCGGGCCTGATCCATGACGTGATGAAGGCGATGACCGGCGGCGTCACCGAGCAGGAAGTGCGTGCGCTGCGCCACGAGCTGGGCGTGCGGCCGGTGTTCAAGCGCATCGACACCTGTGCGGCGGAGTTCGAGGCGAAGACGCCTTACATGTATTCGACCTACGAGGCCCCGACCTTCGGCGAGGCCGAGAATGAGGCGATGCCGAGCGACCGGAAGAAGATCGTCATTCTGGGCGGTGGTCCGAACCGGATCGGGCAGGGGATCGAGTTCGATTATTGCTGCTGCCATGCCTGCTTCGCGCTCGGTGACGCGGGCTATGAGACGATCATGGTCAACTGTAATCCGGAGACGGTGTCGACGGATTATGACACGTCGGACCGCCTCTATTTCGAACCGTTGACGGCGGAGGACGTGCTGGAAATCCTGCATGTCGAGCAATCGAACGGGAAGCTGGTCGGCGTGATCGTGCAGTTTGGCGGACAGACGCCGTTGAAGCTGGCGGCCGAGCTTGAAGCCGCCGGGATTCCGATCCTCGGGACCAGCCCGGATGCGATCGATCTTGCCGAGGATCGTGAGCGCTTCGCCGATCTCATAGGTTCGCTGGACCTGCTGCAACCTGCCAACGGGATTGCGCGCAGCCGCGAGGAAGCGTTGGCGGTGGCGGAGCGGGTCGGGTATCCAGTGCTGATGCGCCCCAGCTATGTGCTGGGCGGTCGCGCGATGGAAATCGTCGACGGGCCGGCGCAGCTTGAAACCTATATCGCGACTGCCGTGAAGGTTTCGGGGGATTCACCCGTGCTGATCGATCAGTATCTGCGCGATGCGATCGAGGTCGATGTCGACGCGCTGTGCGACGGCACCGACGTCGTGGTGGCCGGCGTGATGCAGCATATCGAGGAGGCGGGCGTCCATTCGGGTGACAGCGCCTGCTCGCTGCCGCCTTACAGCCTGTCGGACGAGACGATCGCGGAGATCGAGCGTCAGACCGTGTTGCTGGCCCATGCGCTCAAGGTGCGCGGACTGATGAATATCCAGTTCGCGGTGAAGGATGGCAGCGTCTATCTGATCGAGGTCAATCCGCGTGCAAGCCGGACGGTGCCGTTCGTGGCCAAGGCGATTGGCGTGCCGGTGGCGAAGATCGCCGCGCGCGTGATGGCGGGCGAGATGCTGGCCGACCTGCCGAAAATCGACCGGGCGATCACGCATGTCGCGGTGAAGGAGGCGGTGTTCCCGTTCAATCGCTTCGCCGGCGTGGATCCGGTGCTCAGTCCCGAAATGAAGAGCACGGGCGAAGTGATGGGGATCGATGCGGATTTCCCAACCGCCTTCGCCAAGGCTCAGCTGGGCGCGGGGGTTGCCCTGCCGCTGACGGGCACGGTGTTCGTCTCCGTGAAGGACGGGGACAAGCAGGTCGTGCTGCCCGCGGTGCGTGATCTGGTGTCGATCGGGTTCCGGGTCATCGCCACCGATGGGACTGCCGCCTTCCTGAAAGGCGAGAATGTGCCGGTCGAGGTGGTCAACAAGGTGGCGCAGGGCCGGCCGCATATTGTGGACCGCATCATCGACGGCGGCATTGCGCTGGTGTTCAACACGACGGAAGGCTGGCAGTCGTTGCAGGACAGCGCATCCATCCGGCGTGCAGCGCTGAAGCACCGGGTTCCCTACTTCACGACGGCAGCGGCCAGCGTCGCAACCGTGCGTGCGATCGCCGCGTTGCGCGACCGTAACCTTGAAGTGCGGCCCTTGCAGTCATATTATCCGGCATTGAACGTCTGAACACCGCCGGATCCGGCGGGGTCAGGGCATCGCCGATTCCGGCGGAGTCTTATGAGACGATTGTTACGAAGGGGTTGAGTTCATGGCGACGGTCGACAAGATGCCGATGCTGGCCGAAGGGCAGAAGATGCTCAACGATCAGCTCGCGCTTCTGAAAGCCGAGCGGCCGGGGGTGATCGATTCGATCGAGGAAGCCCGCGCGCATGGGGATCTTTCCGAGAATGCGGAATATCATGCCGCCAAGGAACGGCAGGGCCAGATCGAGGCGATGATCTCCGACATCGAGGATAAATTGTCCCGTGCGCAGGTCATCGATCCGACGACCTTGTCGGGTGACAAGGTTGTGTTCGGCGCGACCGTTCATCTGGTCGACGAAGATGATAAGCCGGTGAAGTACCAGCTTGTCGGTCAGACCGAGGCGGATGCCAAGCTCGGGCGCATTTCCTATAATTCCCCGTTGGGGCGCGCGCTGATCGGGCGTTCGATCGATGACGAGGTCGAGGTGACGGTGCCGTCTGGGGACCGTTATTATGTCGTGTCCAAGATCGAGTTCATTTGATCCCAGAGCGTCCGGACAGGGACTGAGCATCGTGCAATTGCCGCCCGCACGCGCCACTACGGCGCTCGTCGCGCTAAGCTGCCTTGCTTGGGCGGCGACGACGCTTGGTGGCTGGAGCGATGTCGCCGGGATCGTCGCGGGGTTCATCCCGGCACGGGTCGGCGGACTGGCGTTGACGGGCGCAGTGCCGACATGGCTGACGCCGCTCAGCGCGACGTTGGTCCATGGCGGTATCGTGCATCTTGGCTTCAACATGCTGATGCTGGGGTTTTGCGGACGGTATGTCGAACCGTCGATCGGATGGGCGGGCATCCTGCTGCTCTATATTCCCGGTGCCTATGCCGCGGCGGCGGCGCAATATCTGGTCGACCCGGCAGGGATGAACGCGATGGTGGGCGCGAGCGGTGCGGTTTCGGCGATCTTCGCGGCCTATGCCTTGCTCTATGGTGAGCGGCGCGGGCGCTTCCGGGAGGGGCGGCTGGGCGCAGCGCTTCAGATCCTGTGGCTGGCGGCGGCCTGGATCGGCTTGCAATTGCTGGTCGGGTTGGCCAGCGTTGGGGGCAACCAGATCGCGACCGCAGCGCATGTCGGTGGGTTCGTTGCTGGTTTGCTGCTCGCGAAGCCATTGTTGCGGTGGCACTGGCGCGGTGCCTGAATTATCCATTTGAGGTATGGTCGGCCGTATTTGTGGGCGGACGCCTTTAACGAATTTACTATCGAATTCAGCATCCCGGTCATGACATACGGTGAATGTCAGTCCCGCTGTCGGTCCTTTCCATCGACGGATGGCGGGTCGTAAGCGTCTATCATCGACGCGAAATTTTCGAAGCCATTGCTCCTCTTCCTGGGGAACGAGCGCGCAAACGCCGTCACATGCCGTTGGAAAGCCTTGTCATGGGACGATGGCCCCACGTAAGTCTGCCAGTATAAATCAATTGGTGGATTTGCCGGGGGGCAGTTTTCAAGCTTAGAAGCCGTTAGATTGCCTCCGCGCGCTTGTATTAAACAAACCCGGAATATCCGGATGCGGCGAGTAAGGCGCATCTCTCGCCTGCGCTCAGGCTGAACCGATTGCGCTTTCCTCAATCCGTAGTCCGGTGCCGGGCGTAGGCTGGCCTATTTCAGCCATATTGTCTGGACGCACGACGGCATTGACCGACGACCAGCGAAAGGTGTCGCAGTAGTTCGACGCGTATCGGTCGAGATGCATCGCTTATGGAACAGCCGCCGGTCGATTATGCACCGGCGGCGGCCGGGGCTGACTTTGCTACCCCGGCCGTCGGTGGACGAATCAAATCTCGCGGGGTGGTTCGCCCGGCTTCGAAGCGGGCTGCAGCATCCGCTGGAACGGGACGACAACATATTTCATTTCGGCGTCGTCGACCGTCCGCTGGGCGGCGGAACGCCATGCGTTTTCAGCAGATTTGAAGTCGGGGAAGACGCCGACGAAATCGATGCCGTCGAGATCGACGAAATCGAAGGCACGGGGGTCGGCGACGCGACCGCCGAAAACGAGATGCAGGCTGCTCATGATATTCCGTCCAATGCCAGGGTGTCCGGGTTCGGCCATCGACTATCGGCGATGGCCGAGCCGCACAAGACCTAGCTTGCGCGCGACTGCATCAGCTTGACGAGGCCGTCGAAACCCTGACGCTGGATGACCGCATTGAAATCGTTCGCCTGCGTGATGCTGAGGTTGATCCCGGCGACCGTCAGGTTGCTGACCTTCCATCCACCACCGATGCGGTCGATCGTCCAGGTGGCGTTCAACGGGCGGGACTGGCCGGGCTGGATGACCTGGGACACGACTTGTGCGCTGTTGCCGGCGGGCACCACGCGGATCACCTTCACATCGGCCTTGGCATATTGCTGGAGCCGGTCGGCATAGGTGTTGATGAGGAAATTCGGGAAGGCGGCCTTATAGGCGGCGCGCTGTTGCGGCGTGATCTTCGCGAGATGGTTGCGGATCAGTCGGTCGCCAATCTGGTCGACCGCGAAATGCTGGGCGAGCAGGGCACGGAACTGCGAGCGCGCGGCGGTGCGGTTGCCGGCGCGGAGCGCACCAAGACCGGCGTCGGACAACGTATCAATGAAGCGGGCGGGATCGCTGTTATCGATCGCGGTCTGCGCCATGACGGGCGCGGCCGGCAGGACCGCGATGGTGGAGAGAAAGGAAGCGGCAATCGCCGCGCGAACCGGAAAACGCATGGAGGATGCTCCTGAGAAATGAATACGGCGTCCCGCAATGGGGACGCCGTAGGGGTCGGGCGGTGAACCGACGTTGAACCGGGAAGGTTCCGAGTGCGATCAGACTTCGTTGCGGCTCCGCACCGAGTCGCGCGCGGCGGCGCTGGCGGAAGAGGCGGCTTGGCTGGCACTGTCGACGAGCTGGTCGACCTTGGCGCGGGCAGCATCGCGGTTGATGCCAAGTTCGTCGAGCTTGTCCTGCCCTGCCGTGCGGGCCGCCGCAAAGGCTGCCTTTGCGGCATCGCTTGCCTTTGCCGCGACGGGGGCGAGCAGCTTGGCTTCGCGATCGGTGCGGGGGAGCAACGCCCCGAGCACGGCACCGAGCGCGATACCGCCGGCAAGGACGGCGAGCGGAGCGGTGTCGAGGCCGGTTGCAGCGCTGTCTCGTGCGGAAGATGCCTTGTCGCGTGCACTGTCATAGGCGTCGGCTGCACGGTCGCGGATCAAGGCTGCGGTGTCGACGGCCTTCTCCTTGGCGACATGCGCTGCGTCGCTCACCCTGTGGCTGGCGACGGAAGCGGCTTCGCTCACTTTGTGAGTCGCGGCGGAGGCGGCCTCGGTCACGGCATGGGTCGCCGATGCGGCGGCGTCGCTGACCTTGTGCGCGGCCTGCGTAAGAGCGCCTTCTGCGCGGTCGTCATTGGCGTGGGGGGTCATGGGCGTGTCTCCAGATGGGGGATGGGGCCGGTCAAACGAGGGAGGGCTTCCGCGACCGGCGGTTCGGGAGGGGGTTTGCG